>FWPU01009846.1_pt1 | contig 14734 bp, 16 predicted proteins | sample 2228361 | NCBI WGS metagenome assembly FWPU01 (sample SAMEA103939777, study PRJEB20133) | metagenome
GCTTCGGTTTCTCAAGCATCTATGTTCGTAGGCATTCCCATAATCATGCTCTTCAACTTCTGAAGGTCTGGGTTTTGCTGGCAAGTGTGGGATGCCACCCTCACCCTCCCCTGTATCCCCTCCCATCAAGGGAGATAAAATACAAGCAAATAACCTTTTTACGCACCTTAAAAGGTGCGGCTACCATTTGCTTCTCACTGGATAACTTCAGCGCTTCAGATCTCATAAGAAGGATAATTTACATCAACTCTTCCTGTGTGACGTTTCAAAATAGTAACATCAATAAAATTTTTGTATTTGTAATCAGGATTGTATATAATAAAAAAATGTTATCTTTATGATTCAACTCTTCAGAAAAAACTGAGGAGTAAAAATGCATGACAGGAAAAATAGATAACAATGGTTTGACTTTGAAAATGTGGTAAAGGGCGAATATTTTGATTTAAAGCCCTATATTAAAAAATTTTTGAAAAATTACTGTTGAAAATATTTAAATATAGGAGGAGATATATGAAGAGAATATTTGTTCTGTCGCTTTTAGCATTCTTTGCATGTAGTCCCAAAGAAAAGGGCAGGGTTCTGAATTTTCACGATAACACCCTGCGCGCTGGTGCATCTGCAATTATCATCACACCACTGGGCTTTGAGACTTTCAACGACAATAATAACAATGGCAGCTTTGACAGCGGAGATACCTTTAATGACTGCGGAAGGGACCGGATATGCCCGAAGGACCCCAATTATACCGGACCAGATGCAGATGGCACTGAAGAAAATCAGATATTTGATGCAATATGGATTGCGGGCTATGGTGCAGGCAGGCCCGCCAATGGGATTCATGACGATATATCTGTGAGAACACTGGTTGTATCCTACAATAAGGAATATTTTATCAGCATTGTCTTTGACTTTATTGGCATCCTCCTCAACCGTGTAGAAATGATAAAGGACAAACTTGAAGCAAAGGGCTATGATAGGAACAGGATTCTCGTCACAGCCACCCATACCCATGAGGGTCCTGACACAATGGGCATGTGGGGGCCAACTGACGGAGAAACGGGTATATACAAGCCATACATGGATTACATTGTGGACGCGGCGGTAACCGCTGTGGAGGAAGCGGTAGCAAATCTTGAACCTGCGTCGTTAAGATTGGGACAGGTCAATTTGAGGGATACAGACCCCTATATTACAGGAATCTACTTTGGTGGGAGAAACGCATTACGACCATGGCAGATTGGGATAATTAATGACGTCAGGGATCCACTGATAGTTCTTGACTCAGTTGTTACAATGCAATTTTCGGCATCCGATGGAAGTATAATTGCAACTCTCTTTAATTTCTCTGGTCACCCGGAGGTTATGGGCGACGAAAACAATTATTTAAGTGCTGATTATGTTGGCTTTACAAGAAAAAAACTTGAAGAGGAATATGGAGGGGTTGCGATCTTTGTTCCATCCGCAGTTGGAGGCATGATGAGCTCCCTTGGAGGTGCTGTTCCGTTGGTTGATGAGGGTGGTAAGCGCGTTTATCAACTGTGTACTCAGGAAGATATTAATGACTACAATGCCTGTCTTGCAGACCATCCGGGTGATCCTCAGGCATATCTAATTTGTGCAACCGCTGGCTTTGGTTGCACAAAGATTGGAGATTACCGCAGGGATTATGCCTGGACAGCGATTCCAGAAATAATTGAACAACCTTCGCGTCCACCAGAGGTTTTTGATTATGCGAGATCCGTTGGCTTCATTGTTGCTGAAGGGGCAATCTCTGCCATAAATAATGGTGAAGTTGTTGATGTTAATAGTTTAATAGTAAAGAGCACCCCTGTCCGTATCCCAATTGATAACCTAAAATTTGATGTTGGATTGAGAATCGGAATATTTGAGGTCACAATTGATGACCTTGAGAAGGGGCCTGACTGTGGATACTCCGGCTGCATCCCTGATAGGATGTTTTATGTAAAAATCGGCGAGTCCGCAGAGATTCTCACCATTCCCGGAGAACTATTTCCAGAGAATGCCCTCGGTCTCCCTGATGACCCTGAATTTTACTCCAAAAGACCGAACAAATACTTCAGACAGCATAAAGACAACGACAAATATTCTACCCATGCAGACCCTTATGTAATTGAATCTCCGCCTCTATTCAGTTTGATGAAGACAAAATATAAATTCATTTTCGGATTAACCAATGATGAACTCGGCTACGTAATGCCGGAGGCGGATTTCTATGATTATTCAGACAAGGGCGACCATTATGAGGAATCAAACTCCACTGGCCCGAAGGCAATTAAGAGAGTACATGAGGCAGCAGTAGAATTGACAAAGTGAATGATATATAGAGAGGACAGGTCCAGGTACCCACCAAGAATTAGTATGGGGAAGGTCTGAGCGAGACCATATTCTTTTCTCGTTTCTCTTCTCTGCAGGAATCGGTGGAATATCATGTGCCCAGAACAATCCAATCGTCATCCCACACCTAAATTTTAGGGGCATACAACTCGCGGAATTCAACATCCTGAATTTTTCGCAGCAATCATGACATTTCGCATGAATCCCCTCCAGCCCGCTCTCTTTAGAGGCGTCTTTGAAAATAACCGGTGAAATTCCTCTTCCTTTAAGGTCAAAATATCCTTCAGGCTCAGTCCTCTAATCTTCTCTTCCGGGAGAAAACCCTTCTCTTCTGTCTCTTTTGCCCTCCTATTCCATGGACAGACCTGCTGACATATATCGCAGCCAAAAATCCAGCCATTCATTTTCCTGCTGATTGATTCCGGAATCTTTTTTCTATTTTCAATTGTATGATATGATATACAGAGTCGTGAATCAACACAGAACTGCTCAATTATTGCACCCGTTGGACATGCATCAATACATTTCGTGCATCTTCCACAAATTGAACCCGCCATTGGAGTATCATATGCCAACTCCAGGTCAATAATTATTCCGCAGATAAAAAAAAACGAACCATATTGTTTATTGATCACACAGGAATTCTTACCAAACTGCCCTAATCCAGCCCTGACTGCAAGTGCCCTTTCAAGGATTGGCGAGGAATCAACAAAAATTTTTGAACTCAAATTCCTCATGGTTAGTTCTGTAACTTTTTTTAAAAGTGTCTGCATTTTCTCCTTTAATATCTTATGGTAATCATACCCTCGTGCATAAATTGAAATTCCTTGTATGGCTTCAGAGACCGCTTTCTTGTTAAAATAATTGACCCCTAACATTATTATGCTTTTTGCTGATTCAAGATGCAGTGTGGGATTTATTCTTAATTCAAAATTTCGCTTCATATAATCCATATCCGCATGGAAACCCTTCTCAAGCCAGTTTTTTAGCCTCTCCCCATCCTCAACAAGCGGTTCAGCAGGGGCTATACCCACTATATCAAAGCCAAGTTTTAGGGCGCAATCCTTGATAAATTCCGTCAGATTTCTTCTGCTCATAATAGAAGATATTATACGACACACCCCGCTGTGTCGCAATCTGCTGGCACATGCTGTTATCGTTAACAACTTCTATACCTTCAATAATAATAGTCCCCGCTATTTTTTAGGCATGGGAATTGTAAGAAAGCAAATAAATTGACAAAGTTGGGGGACTTCCCTGGTGGCTGGCTGTTATTAATGGATCGCATTCTGAAATGAACTTTGTGGTAACATTACGGACAGGGGCTCATATTAAATACATATTCCTCTTGCAAAAATCAAGGACTGGTGTTAACTTTAAATAAATGATCTTATTTATACTGAAAAAGATTATCGGGACTAAGAACGAGCGCGAACTCAGGCGCATCAAGCCAATTGTTGAGAGAGTGAACTCTCTTGAGCCACAACTCGCAAGATTGACCAACGACGAACTGCGCGCAAAGACCGGCGAGTTTAAGAGAAAACTTGATCAGGGCGCAACCCTTGATGACATTCTTCCGGAGGCCTTTGCTGTTGTTCGCGAGGTTGCAAAACGAACACTCAATATGCGACACTTTGATGTTCAGATTATAGGCGGCGTTGTCCTCCATGAGGGCAAAATTGCCGAAATGAAAACAGGTGAGGGAAAAACGCTGGTCGCCACACTGCCAGTCTATCTAAACACGCTGACAGGCAAGGGAGTCCATGTCGTAACTGTTAATGATTACCTTGCAAAGAGGGATGCTGAATGGATGGGCGCTATCTATAAGTTTCTCGGCTTGAGCGTTGGTGTAATTGTCCATGGTCTTGATGACAGGGAAAGAAAAGAGGCATACAACTGCGATGTAACTTACGGAACAAATAACGAATTCGGCTTTGACTACCTGCGGGACAACATGAAATTCCGCATAGAGGATATGGTTCAGCGGGGGTTCAATTATGCAATAGTGGATGAGGTTGACTCAATCTTGATTGATGAAGCCAGGACTCCGCTCATTATTTCAGGACCTGCAGAGGAATCAACTGACAAATATTACAGAATCAACAGGATAATCCCTTTTCTAAAAAAAGATGAGGATTTTACCCTTGACGAAAAGTCAAGAACTGCTGCACTCACAGAGACAGGGGTGAGCCGTTCGGAAAAATTGCTAAATATTGAAAATCTTTATGATCCGCGCGAAATGGAAACACTTCATCATATCATTCAGGGCTTGCGCGCCCATCATCTTTTCAGAAAGGATACTGACTATATTGTTAAGGATGGACAGGTTGTCATAGTTGATGAATTCACAGGCCGGCTGATGCCCGGAAGGCGCTGGAGCGATGGCTTGCATCAAGCAATAGAAGCGAAGGAAAATGTTAAAATTGAAAACGAAAACCAGACCCTTGCGACAGTGACCTTTCAGAATTTTTTCCGTATGTACAAAAAACTTGCAGGGATGACTGGAACAGCAGACACAGAGGCAGCAGAATTTAAGAAAATATACAATCTTGATGTAGTGGTGATTCCTACAAATATGCCTATGATTCGTATTGATTATCCAGATGTTGTCTATAGAACAGAAAAAGAAAAATTCAATGCAGTCATTGAAGAGATTGTTGAATTGAATAAAAAAGGCAGACCTGTCCTTGTAGGTACTATTTCCATTGAAAAATCGGAGATTTTAAGCAAAATGTTGTCCCGCCGGGGAATTAAACACAATGTTCTCAATGCAAAGCATCATGAAAAAGAAGCAATGATAATTGCCCAAGCCGGACGATTTGGCGCAGTCACAATTGCCACAAACATGGCAGGCAGAGGAGTTGACATTATACTTGGTGGAAACCCGGACCTTCTCGCAAAGGAGCGCATCAGCCATGACACTACCCCTGAGGAAGCGGAAAAGATCAGGGCAGAGATGAAAAAAATCTGCGAAGAAGAAAAGAAAAAAGTCATTGAACTTGGTGGGCTTCATATCCTTGGAACTGAAAGGCACGAATCACGCAGGATTGATAACCAGTTAAGAGGAAGGTCTGGCAGGCAGGGGGACCCCGGCTCATCAAGATTTTATCTTTCACTGGAGGATGATCTCTTACGGCTCTTCGGTTCTGAGAGAATATCCGGAATGATGCAAAAACTCGGGATGGAGGAGGGTGTTCCCATTGAGCATAGATGGGTGACCAGGGCAATTGCCAATGCTCAGAAAAAGGTGGAAGCCCATAACTTCAGCATAAGAAAGCATCTTCTTGAATATGATGATGTAATGAACAAACAAAGAGAGATTATTTATTCACACCGTAAGTCCCTGATATCTAACGAAAATCTTAAAGAAGAAATTATCGCCATGGCTGAAGAACTTGCCGAATCACTGATTTACCTTTATGCGAACGAAAAAACTGCTTCAGAGGAATGGGACTGGAAGGGGCTCAATGAATCGTTTTACCGTATTTTTAATTCTAAATTAGCAATTGATGCACAAAAACAGAGGGAAATAGAATTCATAGAACTCAAGGAATTTTTATTAAATGAAGTAAGAAAAATAATAGATGCAAAAATTTCAGAACTCACCGAACCAATATTCCAGTATCTCTCAAGAGTTCTGCTTCTCCAGACGATAGACACGCTGTGGAAGGACCATCTGCTGAGCATGGATCATCTCAGAGAAGGTATAGGACTTCGTGGTTACGGACAGAGGGACCCATTGATTGAATACAAGCGCGAGGCCTTTGAGATGTTTGAAAATATGATTTACAAAATCAAGGAGGATACAATCACAAAACTCATGCGGGTCCAGATAAAGACAGAAGAGGCAGTAGACAGAATTATAGCGGTGAGAGGGGCAAGACAGAGGATGAACGAAAATAGGCCAGCCATTGGATTTGGTGGAACACAACAGGCAGTTGCTAACCTAAGGACTGTTCAGGGTGTTAAAAAGGTTGGAAGGAACGACCCATGCCCCTGTGGAAGCGGTAAAAAATATAAAAAGTGCTGCGGGAAGGCAGTATAGATATTATGTATAGCCTACCAAAGGGCTTCCTTGCTTCTGGAATACACTCCTGTATAAAAAAGAAAAATATAAAAGACCTCGCGCTTATTTATTCAACCTCACCGGCAACAGCAAGCGGTCTCTTTACATTAAATACAGTGCGTGCAGCACCTGTCATCTATTCCCAAAAAATCATAAAGTCAAATAGAATAAGAGCAATTATTATAAACAGTGGGTGTGCAAATGCCTGCACAGGCAGGGCAGGAATTGCTGATGTAAAATTGATCTGCAGGGAACTCGCAAAAAGATTAGACATTCCCCCGGAAAGCATCATCATGGCTTCCACGGGCGTAATAGGAGAGCGCCTGCCAGTGAAAAATATCCTGCGCCACCTTCCAGAACTTCTGAACAAATTATCACATGATGGATTAAAAAGTGCCTCAGAGGCAATACTAACTACAGATACAGTTCCAAAAGTCAAATCAAAAAGAATAAAATTCTCTCATGAGACTGTGACCATCACCGGCTTTGCCAAGGGCGCCGGAATGATTCAACCAAACATGGCAACAATGCTTGCCTTTGTTTTAACCGACGCTGAGATAGAAAAAGGGCTTCTCTCAAAAATGCTTCGCGAGTCAGTTAACTATTCTTTTAACAGAATTACTGTAGATGGAGACATGAGCACAAATGACAGTGTCGTTGTCCTGGCAAATGGCACAAGTGGGGTAAAGATAGAGGACACCAGAGACATTGAAAAATTTCAAGAGGCACTCACTGACACCTGTATCGCCCTTGCTGAGATGATTGTTGCCGACGGGGAAGGTGTAACACATACAATTAAAATAGAGGTAAGGAGCGCGAAGACGCTCTCTGATGCAAAAAAAATTGCATATAAAATCGGGAACTCGCCCCTTGTTAAAACAGCAATTTATGGAAGGGACCCGAACTGGGGGAGGATTATAGCGTCTGCTGGCTCAGCCGGGGTGAGATTTGACCAAACGAATGTTGATATCTATTTTGACAATGTTAAAGTGGTTAAAAAGGGAATCAGCACTCAAAACGATAAAAAGGCAAGAAGGGTTATGGAGAAAAAAAATTACACAATTATTCTGGATCTTAATTCCGGAAATCAGACCTTTTCTATATTAACAACAGACCTAACTTATGAATATATCAGAATTAATTCCTCTTACAAGAGTTAAAGGAGCATCATCCCACTGCTGATCGCTTTTGCTGATACTTCTCAAGAGCAATAAGTGCAGCGCCAAGGGCACCAACTATCTGTGGCTCCTCAGGGATATTTAATTTAACCTTCAGTTTCTCCTCCATCGCCCTCACCATCCCAGGATTTTTCGCAACGCCACCGCTCATTGTCACCTCTTCGTCAAGTCCAACGCGTTCAACCATACCTGCGATCCTTCCTGCGATTGAATTATGGAGTCCGCGAATTATCCTGTCTCGTTCAACCCCATTATGAATCAGCGATACAATCTCAGATTCCGCAAAGACAGTGCACATACTGCTGACCTGTGCCGCATCCTTTGCCTCAAGCCCAATCCTTCCGAAATCTTCAATCCCCAGGTTCAAGGCCCTGGCCATATTCTCAAGAAACCTGCCCGTCCCTGCAGCACACTTGTCATTCATCACAAAATCAATAACACGACCATTGTCATTAAGTTTAATAACCTTACTATCCTGACCCCCTATGTCAATTACAATGCGCGTCTTCGGAAATAGATGGCGGGCACCTCTTGCATGGCATGTAATCTCTGTAACATCCTCATTTGAATAGGGTGCGCGCTGCCTACCATAACCAGTGCTTATAATATAGTTTATATCCTTAAAGTCAACTGATAATTCTCTACAGAGAATGTTCAGAACCTCCTTTGAGGTAGACACACCATCATGTCCTGTATCAAGAATAACTTTGGCAAGCATCTGTCCCCTCTCATCAACAATAACACCGTCTGTTGAAAGGGACCCAATATCTATTCCTAAAAATAGTGACATAATTATATTTTACCAGATTATTCGTATTACCACTTATTAAATATCTCCTTCAATGAATTCATTCCTAAAAGATTTAAAAGTACTTTACCATGCCAGTCAAAGAGGGCCTTTTTCTTTATAAAACTAATAATACCATCGGTCTTACCAAGTTGAATAATACGCTCAATCTGATTGTCATTCAAATAACTGCATATCTTCCTCACAAAAAGGCCTGCTTTTATCTCGCTCTCAAGCAATCTATGCCATAAAGTTTCATATTCTGAAAGCGTCTTTGCACTGAAATCATCTTTTTTGAATGCCTTCAGAAGCACATTTACTGCAATCTCCGAGCACAGGAGTCCCCAGTATATTCCACCACCTGTCGTGGTCTTCACCTGACCAGCTGCCTCCCCAACGACAAGCACCCTATCCCTGAATGTTCCTGTAACAAGCCCCTGTGCAATTGGCTTTATCTGCGGATTGGTAAATATAACGCCCGGGAAATTCCTCTCAGTAAATCTCCTGAATCTCTCTTTAGAATTACCCTCTGCCATTAAACCGACCCTGAATCTCCCATCACCTGATGGAATTGACCATGCAAAGGCAGAATCGGATATTTCATTGCCAACAAAGATAGTGAGTGGAAAATCCTTCTGGAGATTGACCTCCTCCTGAACAGCTATTAAAAATCTAAGCGGAAATCCGAGCCCCAGTTTTTTTGATAAATGAGTATTTATGCCTGTGGCAAGGACAACCGCTCTTGAATTATATGTCGCCACATAATTATCACTCTTTATATGAACCTCTGCAGAGGAAGAATTAACATTAATATCAATAACACTGGATTTCAACTGAATTTCTGCACCCTTTGTAAGAGCCATCTTCTGCAATTCAAGGTCAAAAATTTTTCTATCTATCACACAGGCAAAGGGGGTCTCTTCAGAATATTGTATACATGTCAAGGAGGGAGAAAGAAGCTCTACCGTTTTAATCTCTCTCAATACTGAATGGCGTGAAATATTGAACTTATCAAAAATCTCCATCCCTACCACACCGGAACAAACAACCGCTTCACCAACTTTGTCCTTCTTCTCTACCAGCAAAACTTTAAGTCCATTTTCTGCAAGACCTTTTGCTGTGTTAAGCCCTGAGGGACCACCACCAACTACAATTACATCATAACTTTTAGTCTTATATCGCATTCTTTTATTATATACTTTATAAATTTTTTGTCCAGAAAAATTAAATGCTGGTTCAGTAAAACCCAGGAGCGACTATTAACTCCAGCACTGACCTCCAGCGCAGGCGGAGACCCATATCCCTATCACTTAATCCTTTCTTTGCACTTGCTTCCCACTCCTTCTGTCCCATCTCGCAGTAAAGGTGTTATAGAATGAAAGTATAATTAACTTTATGTCAAAATAAAAGCTCATCTTATTTATATACTCCAGGTCAAGTTCAAGTTTTCTGCGGGGATCATCTTCAGGATTGTAAACCTGTGCAAGACCTGTTAGTCCGGGTCGAACAGCAAGCCGGTTCTCAAAGCCAGGGATCTGCTTCTCAAGCAACCTCTGCTCTTCCACCGCCAGTGCCCTCGGTCCAACAAAGCTCATATCACCCTTCAGGATACTCAACAAACTCGGCAGTTCATCCATTGCTGTGCGTCTCAGGAATTTCCCCACCCTGGTCACCCTCGGATCATTCTCCTCCGTCCATACACCCATTTTATCCGCATCCCTTACCATTGTGCGGAATTTTAGAACCGTGAACTCCCTCCCACCCTTTCCTGCGCGCCTCTGTCTGTAAAATACAGGACCTTCGGACTCCAGCCAGACAAGAAATGCAAAGAGCCCCCAGAGAGGAAGGGATATGACAATACCAATAAGGGAAAGGGTAAAATCAAAGGAGCGCTTGAGAAAAAGGAGTTTCATCACTTCTAATTCTTTCCAATGTATGATCCCTACCCCTTAATCCTTATTAGGCGAAAGAGCCATTATGGCTTAAAGATAAACTCAGGATATAAATTTTTTTAAGCAGCAATCTTACCGTATTTGAGAACTTCCTTAACAAAAGAACTCTTTTCATCTGAATCTATTTCTGCTGGTGTATAACCTTGTGCCTGGACTGGCTGCATAATTCGCACTGCTGCTATACCAAGTATTTCCAGTCGCTCCCGCAGGTTCTTTCCTTCAAAATCCTTTGAAACTACAATTAAATCAATGTCACTATCTTCTCTTGCCTGTCCCTGTGCATAAGAGCCATATAATATTACTCTTTCCGGTTTAACTCCAAGCATTACAAGAGCGTCTATATAAGTCTTTATTATCCTTTTAACCTTTTGTCCTGTTTTATACATTTCAATACCTCCTCTGTTTTCTCAAGATACTCTCTGGCTACACTTTCAGGATAAGATGATATTAATCTTGATAAATCTTCTGGATATCGCGTTGCTATACTGGCGTTGTTGATTTTTCCAATAAAATTTAAAAGGTCTTCTGAAAGTTGAACTTCTGCAAGTTTAGTAAGATAAATTAGGTCATGAGTTTTGGGTGGAAGTTTACCAGAGGTTTCATGAATCAGCGCTTTTAAAATCTTCTCTATAGAAATATGACACATATAAATTACATAGATATATCGGCCTGTTTGCAACATATACTCACCAGTTTTATAATCATAATCAGAAGAATCTACCCAATTTTTCGTTTCTTTTAACATACTTATAAAATTATATTAAAAGTTATTTTATAAAGCAACTTCAATTACCATCTAAAGTTCCTTAGTGCTGCAATGCCATAGTCAAGAAACCGAAGCAACCCTGGAGGTTTCTCAATTTCTCCTTTCACCGATCTCTCATTATCTGAACCATCGTCCTCACAATAAATCCTGGCACAAGCGCCATACGATAAAGAGTCTTGCACGGCTGCTGGGGTAAGCGAAAGAGCCATTATGGCTTAAAGATAAACTGTGGGGCTTTCTGGAGTTTCTTGAGTAAGACAGCACTGAACCCGCCCCTCAATCCATTGATTCTCCATGCCCTGTAATCCTCCCAGGACTGAATAAGAATATTTCTGAGGGAGCGGTTGCTCTTCCCTCCGACTCTCATCTTTACAAGCACCTCAGGGATATACACTGTTGATATCCTATACCTCTCAAGAAATCTGACTATCAACTCATAATCAGAGGCAATCTTAAAGTCAGTATTGAAATAGCCGAATCTTTCATAAACCCTTTTTCTTACAAAAAATGCAGGATGGGGTGGATGCCAGCCGTATCTAAATGAACCCTCTTTATACTCACCTGATTTCCAGTAGCGTATGACTTTATCTGAATTATCTTTATCTACATAAAGTAAATCACCATAACAACTCTCAGTATTGCTTTGATTCATTACTCCACTGACCTTTTCAAGCACTCCATCATGGGCATAAAAGTCATCGGAATTGAGAATTGCAACAACCTCACCTTCAGAGAGTTTTAGGCCTTTATTGATTGCATCATACATACCGTTGTCCGGCTCGCTTATGACCTTGGCAATACTTCCTCTGTATCTCTCAATTATATCTCGCGTGCCATCAGTTGAACCGCCATCTATGATGATATGCTCAATGTTGGGATAGGTCTGATGAGCCACGCTCTTTATGCAATCCTCTATGGTATTTGCTGAATTTAGAACTGCTGTAATGACAGTAACTTTCAATTTTTGTTAAGAGCCCCTAAATAAAAGAGCTTTTCTCATTTTTACGAAGAAACTTACAGATCTTCTGGCGCAATTACAGAGATAACATCTGATGCTTTCTTTTTCAACTCAACATCTCTAGAAATAAATACCTCTGAAAAATCTCTTGCGGTTGAAATTAAAATGGCATCTATAGGCATAAGTTTTGTTTTCTTCTGGATTTCAAACGCCTGAGCAATGTGAATTTCGTTAGGTATAATGATATCAAGATTTTGAATTTCACCTATATTTTCAACATCTTTTATTATCTCACTGTCTCTTGTTTTTGCTCTTTTTCTGAGAACCGCAAGTATTTCCATAATATTAATAATGGTAGTAATTCCATCCATATTGCCCTTTTCAATCTGAGATAAAACTTTTTTCGCCCCTCCGTAAAAAGTTTCTTCCTTTAAAAGAAAATTAAGGAAAATGTTTGAATCTATAAAAACCCTCTTAGGCATTATTTTGCTTCTCTTATTTCTCTAATTAAATCAGTACTTGATAAACCTTTTTTTTTAATTTCAATACCGACATCAACATACTTTCCATCAAGATCCTTAAGTACAGATACCTTTTTCTTAAATCCTTTAAACACATCAGCAACCTGTAATAACCTCTCTATAGTTATTCCGCTAAGCCTGACTTTATGCATTATACACCTCCGTTTAGTTAAAATTAATCAGATGAATCCATCCAATTTTTTGTTTCTTTATCATATTTTTTATTATACTAACAATCCTTTTATAAAGCAAATTCTAATACAACACTGACATTACTTTGTTTCTTTTTACAGAGACCGTCAGAGTTTACTCAATCACCCTTCTGCGAACTGGCACTGCAGGATTTCCCTGATAAACAGTGTATGGCTCTGTGTCTTCAGTTACAACGCTTCCTGCAGTGATTACTGAATGTGTCTTGAGTGTAACACCAGGGCAGATAACAGATTTTGCCCCAACCCAGACACCGTCCTCAATAATTATTGGTTTTACAATCAAATCAAAACTTTGTTTTTTATAATTATGATTTCCTGTACACAAATAAGCACCCTGAGAAATGCAAACATTATGCGCAATTCGGACATCAGTTAAATTATCAATCCAGACACCTTCACCGAGCCAGACATTATTCCCAATCTCAAGAAACCATGGATATTTGATTTTTACATTTGGTTTGATTACAGCATTCCTGCCGATCTTTGCTCCAAATAATCTCAGCAAAAAACTTTTAAATATTGAAGGAAATGGAATTCTTGTAGATAAGAAAAGAACTTCAGTAACATACCACAGTATCCTTAAAATTATGTTACCTGGCTTATACCATTCATTTGAGAACTTGCTGAGGTCAATGGGGGTCATTGATTAATTCGCCAGCAGTCTGATGTAAATTTATTATTCAAAATATCTTCGTAAATTTCTATTAGTTTACCACTTATTCTATCCCATGTATATTTTTGTTCTATAAGAGCACGCGCATTTTTGCCCATCTCTACCCTCATATTGGCATCTCTACAGAACTGAATTATGGCATTAGATATTTCCTCAATTTGAGTATCTACTACGAGACCCGCTTTAGACCATTTGACCTCAGAAAAATGACAATAAGGCGTGATGATTACTGGAAGCCCAGCAGCCATTGCCTCTTTAATCGCCACAGAATCGCCTTCTTGATAAGAAGGTAAGATAAAGAAGTCAGCCCCTCCTAACAGCATCTTTTTTAAGTCTCCGTCTGCAAATCCTGTGAAAGTAACAGATTTTTCGACAGAATATTTAGAAATCAGAAGTGAAACTTCCTTTTTGTAATTTTGTTCATCTGGACCAGCAATTATAAGATGCAAATTGGGTACCTTATGCCTTGCATTGGCTAAAGATGGTATCAGCACGTCAAAGCCCTTCTTGGGATGAATTCGTCCTAAAAAAAGTGCAATTTTTTTATTCTTCAATTCTGGATATTTTTGTTCCAAAACATTTTTCGGGGGTAGGTCGTTGAAATGTGCCAGATCCACTCCATTTGGTAATATGAAGATAGAAGTATTTATACCAAATTTCTCAAAATATTCTAATTCCTCATCGCAAAACAAATGAACTGCAGAAGCTTTCCTGAGGTTTTCTTTCTCTGCGATAAACAAGAGCGTTCTTTTTCCAAGATTATTCTGTTTGAAACCCCATTCTGATAACATGCCATGAGGGGAAATAATATAAGGTATATGTAATTTTTTTGAAAAATAAGATGCAATGACAGTGGGAGCACTCCATAGCCCATTTATATGGACAAGGTCTGCTTTCATGATACTTGATCTTAAAGTCATAAATAGCTCTTTCAATCCTGGAAAGTAGGTCAATTTAAATCCTTTATAAAATGGAAATAGATAGACAGTCCGAGATACTGAATACTTTGGGAAGATGGCGGCATCTACCCCCTTTTTCTTACATTCTTTTATATAGGATTGAACAACTTGAACAGGTCCCCCATAGGAAGCATTACCTGATGGTAAAACATACAGAATTTTCATTTTCTGCTCTTGCGTGCTATTGTTACCTCAATGCAATCAGCCAGCGCTCTTGCCCATGTCTCTGGAGTATAATTTGCAATTATTATCCTTGATGCCTCTCCAAACGAATTAAGGTCTATATCACTTGAGGAAATCCGCATCA
>FWPU01009847.1_pt1 | contig 14733 bp, 14 predicted proteins | sample 2228361 | NCBI WGS metagenome assembly FWPU01 (sample SAMEA103939777, study PRJEB20133) | metagenome
TTTAATAATTTATTTTAGCGAAGTGCTTTTATGACCCTTTTTGATTTAATTCTTGTGCTTATTCTTTTTGGCTTTGTTTGGTTTGGTTTTTGGTATGGCTTTATTTATGGCGTGGGAGGTATTTTAGGTATTGTTTTTGGAGCGACTTTGGCCAGTCGCTGGTATAGCTTAGTGGCGCAAAAATTATTATTTTTATTCGGTGGCAATTTGAATTTGGCTCGCATTATTTGTTTTCTAACTTTATTTATTATTATTTGGCGATTGGTTCATTTATTGTTTAAGCTTTTAGATAGGGTTGTTAATTTTTTAAGTTTTATTCCACTTTTGAAAACAATTAATCGTATAGCCGGGGCTACTTTAGGGTTTTTAGAAGGGTCTTTAATTCTAGGATTAATTTTGTTTTTCATTTCACGTTTTCCGGTTGGACGGTTGGCTGATTTAATCGTTCGTTCAGATGTGGCTAAATTTTTGATTAAAATAGCCAAAATTCTTTGGCCATTATTACCCTTGACATTAAAGCAGATAAAAGGTATACTTTAATTTATTAATTTTTATTTCAGACAAAACCAATTTTTGGTTTTTTTAGTTGACACATTATTTAGAACATAACTATAAAGTTAAAGTTTTTATGAAAAAATTTTTAACCCCAGAAGGTTTGAGAAAATTAAAAATTGAGCTTGAATGGCGCAAGGATACGGTGCGGAAGGAAATTGCTCAGCGATTAGCTACGGCAGTAGAAAGGGGAGATTTAACCGAAAACGCTGAATTTACAGCTGCCAAAGATGAACAGATGTTTAATGAGGGCAGGATTCAGGAGCTTGAAAATTTGTTGACAAGTGCCATGATTATTGAGAACCATCAGCCAGATGGGGTTGTTTCTATTGGTTCAAAAGTCACAGTTTTAATAAATAATAATCAAAAACAAGAGTATCGATTAGTTGGTTCAGCTGAGGCTGATCCAACCAAAGGTTTGATTTCCGATGAATCACCAATTGGTAAGGTTTTGTTAGGTAAAAAGGTTGGACAAGTGGTAGTTGTTGACACGCCGCGAGGCAAGACGAAATGTAAAATTATTAAAATAGAATAATGTAGAATAATGTTTTGTAATCAGAACAAAAAGACCCCACTTTTCATTAGTGGGGTTTTTAATAGTGTTTTCTTTTATGATGCTATTAATTTTGCTAGAGAGGGATACTTAAATGCGATTGGTGTTGTGGTGTTTTATTAATTTGTTATAATTACTTTAGTAATTTTTAGGTTCTTGAATGTAGCACAGGGTTTTATTTTTATAATTTAAATAAATTAGCTATGAACAAACAAGAATTAGTTAGATATCAAAAATTAGAAAAAATTAAAAAAGCAGGTGTTGAACCCTATCCATCTAGAAGTCGGCGAACAACCACTTGCCAAGAAGCGCAAGTTGAATTTGAAAAGTTGGTTAAATCAAAGAAATCGATTATTTTGGCCGGTCGATTAAGATTAATCCGTTTGCATGGCGGAGCAGCTTTTGCCCATCTTGAAGACGAGAGTGGATGTTTTCAAATTTTATGGCGTCGTAACATTGTCAGTGAGAGGGAATTTCAATTTTTTAAAGATCTAATTGAGGTAGGTGATTTTGTTGAGGTTGAGGGTGATTTATTTTTAACCAAAACCGGCGAAAAGACATTAGAAGTAAAAAAATATAGATTGTTAACCAAAGCACTTTTGCCCTTGCCAGAAAAATGGCACGGTTTAGAAGATGTTGAAATTCGTTACCGGAAGCGTTATTTAGATTTAATTGCCAATCCAGAGGTAAGAGAGATTTTTAGAAAACGTTCTTTGATTATTAAAACTATTCGTGAATTTTTTATCAAACAAGGGTTTATTGAAGTAGAGACGCCAACCTTGCAACCAATTCCTGGTGGTGCTGTAGCTAAACCTTTTGTCACACATCACGATGCTTTAGATATTAATCTTTATCTTTCCATTGCTCCGGAACTCTATTTAAAACGTCTTATTGTTGGTGGTTTTGAAAAGGTTTTTGAAATAGCCAGATGTTTTCGTAATGAGGGTATTGATTGGGCGCACAATCCTGAATTTACACAGATTGAATTCTATCAAGCTTATGCCAATTATCATGACCTAATGAAATTAATAGAGATTTTTTTTGAGTTTCTTGTGCCGAAGATTTGTCAGGGTTTTAAAGTGAAATATCGCGGAAAAGAAATTGATTTTACTCCGCCTTATCATAAAATAGCTTTTAATGATGCTTTAATTAGATTTGCCGGCCTTGATTTAGAAAAGTTAAAAACCAACGAAATGCTCGTTACTAAGGCTAAGAATATCGGGCTAAAAATTGATAAAACTCTTGAGAGGGGTAAAATTATTGATGAGATTTTTAAGGAAATAGTCCGACCTAAAATTATTAATCCAACTTTTATTATTAATCATCCAATCGAGCTCTCGCCATTAGCTAAAAGGTTGTCAGACAAGCCAAATTATGTTGAACGTTTCCAATTATTGGTGGCTGGCGTTGAGCTTTGTAATGCTTTTTCTGAATTAAATGATCCATTAGACCAAGAGGCAAGGTTTAAAGCCCAGCAGGAATTAAGGAAGAAGGGCGATGATGAGGCGCAAATGTATGATCAAGACTTTATTGAAGCTTTAAAATATGGTTTGCCGCCAACTGCTGGCTGCGGCATTGGTATTGATCGTTTAGTCGCAATTTTAACCAGTGCTAAAAATTTAAGGGAGGTAATTTTATTCCCAACATTGAAGCCTAAAAATATTAAATAGAAATTTGCTGAAATACGGTTTCCCCAGTCGGCAAGTTGTGAAACCCGTTGAAATTTATTGTTAATTTTCTATTAGCTCCTATTAATTTCTATAAGTTTTGTAGCCAATCGCTATATATTTTTATAATATTTATATGGATATTAAATTCATTCGACAAAATCCAGAATTGGTTAAAGAGGGATGCCGTAAAAGGGGTGTCAAGGTTGATGTTTATAAAATTTTAAGATTAGACAAAGAAAAGCGAGAATTGATGGTTAAACTAGAAAATTTGAAAGCAGAACAGAATAAAATCAGTCAAAGACCAACACAGAAGGAGGTTGCTCAGCTGAGGAAAATAAAAAATGAAATTAAAAAAATTGCAATCGAATTAGGAAAAGTTGATAAAGATTTAAACCAGTTAATCGTGTCAATACCAAATCTTCCCCTACCAGATATACCTTACGGTCGTGGTGAGGAAGATAATGTTGTTTTATATGAGAAGGGAGAGAAAAGGAGGTTTGATTTTCAACCAAAGAACTATTTAACTATTGCTGAAAAGTTGGACATTATTGATATTAAAAGAGCGGCCAAGGTTTCAGGAACCCGCTTTGGTTATTTAAAAGGAGAATTAGTATTACTTGAGTTTGCTTTAATAAATTTTACTTTTAAAACCCTTATTAAAGATGGTTTTATTCCACTTTTACCACCGGTTTTAATTAGATCAGAAATGATGAAGGCGATGGGTTATATTGATACAAAAGAAGATTTAGCTGAAAGATATTATTTAGAGAAAGACAGTTTATTTTTAATTGGCACTGCTGAGCAGTCAATTGGGCCAATGCATGCTGATGAAATTTTTAGTGAAAAAGATTTGCCAAGGCGATATTTAGCTTTTTCTACTTGTTTTAGAGAGGAGGCCGGTGCTTATGGTAAAGATACAAGGGGCATTTTGAGAGTTCATCAATTTGATAAAATAGAAATGTTTAGTTTTTGTCGGCCAGAAGATTCAAAAAAAGAGCATAAATTTTTGTTGAGGTGTCAAGAAAAATTAATGCATAGTTTAAAAATTCCTTATAGAGTTGTTCAGGTTTGTACTGGAGATTTAGCCAGACCATCGGCTGCTACTTATGATATTGAGGCTTGGTTGCCTGGACAAAATTGTTATCGCGAAACTCACTCTACCTCAAATTGTACTGATTTTCAGGCTAGGCGGTTAGATATTCGCTATCGTGATCAGAAAACAAAAAAATTAAATTTTGTTCACACTTTGAATGGTACAGCTTTTGCCATTGGTCGAACGATAATTGCCATTATTGAGAATTGTCAAAGAAAAGACGGTGGTTTTGACTGGCCAGAAGTTCTAAAATTGTAAATTTTATTATAAATTTTATTATGTTGACTTGGGTGGAAGTATCCAAATCAGCAATTATTCACAATCTTAAGGAATTTCGGAAAATTATTAGTCCTGAAGTGAAATTAATGGCAGTAGTTAAATCTAATGCTTACGGTCATGGTTTGGTTGGTGTGGCGAGAATTATTGAAAAGTATGTTGATTATTTTGGCATTGCCAGTTTAAGTGAGGCGTTAGAATTAAGAAAAAATGACTTAAAAAAGCCAATTTTAATTCTGACTTTTTGGGATATTCGTGATATTCGTGGTCAAATTAGCGCTATTGGCAATAATATCGAATTCGTTGTTTATACTTATCCACAGGCAGAAATTTTGTCTAAAATAGGCCAAAAAATAAGCGAAAAAGTTAAAATACATCTCAAAATTGACACAGGCACCTCAAGAATTGGAGTTTTACCTAAAAATGCCTTAAATTTTGCTTTAAAATGTCTTAAATTGAAACATTTGATAATAAAGGGTATTTTTACCCATTTCGCCAAATCTGAGGATTATAATCAAAAATATACACTTTTACAGCAGGAAAAATTGCTTAAAACAGCTGAAATCCTCGCTAAAAATGGTATAAAATATGAGCTTTGCCACACTGCTTGTTCGGCTGCTACTATAGTTAATCCAGCCACCCATCTTGATATGGTCCGTATCGGTATAGGTTTATATGGCCTATGGCCATCGCCCGAAACTCAAGCAAAGTCTAAATATTATGGAGCTCGGAGCTCCATAGTTTTAAAACCAGCTTTAACTTGGAAAACGAGAGTTGTCCAAGTTAAGGAACTGCCAGCCAGTACACCTATTGGTTATGATTGCACTTATAAATTAAAGAGAAAGGGCAAGATTGCTGTTTTGCCGGTTGGTTATTGGGATGGTTACGATCGAAAGCTTTCAAATTGTGGTCAAGTCTTAATTCGTGGCAGGCGGGCGCCAATTCGCGGTCGAGTTTGTATGAATTTAACCATGGTTGAAGTGACAAAAATTCCTAAAGTAATGGTAGGTGATGAGGTTATTTTGTTGGGAGGCGAGATTACTACTGAAGAAATCGCCAAAAAAGTCGGCACGATTAATTACGAAATCGTGACAAGAATTAATCCATTGATACCAAGAATATATATTTAGAAATTAATTTTAAGAACAAAACTTGGGAATTAGGAATTTATTTTTATGAGCCAAAAAGAGTGGGTCGTTGCACCAAAGATGCCTTCAATTTTTCAGGATCAGTTTCCGGAAATAAACTCGATTATTTTACAATTGCTTTATAATCGCGGTTTAAAAACACAAAAAGAGGTTGATGAATTTCTTTTACCAGATTATTCACAAGACCTTTACGATCCATTTTTATTTCAAGACATGACACGCGTGGTTGAGAGAATTTTTTCTGCCATTAAAAATCAAGAAAAAATTATTATTTACAGCGATTATGATGCTGATGGGGTAACATCAGCAGCTATTTTATTAAACGTTTTAAAATATTTAGGTGCATCTTCTGTTGAGGTTTATCTGCCGGATCGAGAGCTAGAAGGATATGGTCTGAAAGAAAAAGTGATTAAACAGGTGGCTAAACAAGGTGTGAAATTAATTATTACTTGTGATTGTGGTATTACTAATTTTTCAGAAGCAAAATTAGCCAAGTCATTAGACATTGATCTGGTTATTACCGATCATCATTTACCATTAAAGGTTGTGCCTGAGGCTTATGCGATTATTAATCCACATTATGACAAAAAATATCCTTTTAAATATTTAGCCGGCGTTGGTGTGGCTTTTAAAGTTGCTCAGGCTTTTCTCAAAAAAATCCAAAATCCAGAATCTAAAATTAAAAATGCGGAAGCTTTTGAAAAATGGTTATTAGATTTGGTGGCCATTGGAACAATTACTGACTTAATGCCACTTTTAGGCGAGAACAGAACTTTGGTGAAATATGGTTTGATTGTTTTAAATAAAACCCTGCGATTGGGATTACGTGCTTTAATTAAAGCGGCTGGTTTAGAGCTGGGAAATCTTGATGTGAGAAATATTGCCTATCAACTTGGGCCAAGAATCAATGCCGCCAGTAGATTAGATCACGCCAATACTGCTTTGGCGCTTTTAACTTCTGAAGATAGACAAGAAGCAGAGAGGATTGCTTATGAATTAAATGATTTAAATTTTAGACGTCAAAGGAAAGTTGAGGAGTGTATTGAAGAAATTAAAAATAAAATCGGGCTATACCCTAAAGAAAAGATTATTATTGAGTGTGGAAGGGATTGGCCGTTAGGAATTGTGGGGCTTGTCGCGTCTGGAATCCAAGAAACTTATTGTCGTCCAACTTTTATTTTTACAGAAAAAGAAAAAGAAATAAGTGGATCTGGTCGATCTATTGAAGGTTTTAATTTGGTTGAAGGTCTTAAACATTGCGAAGATTATTTAGAGAGATTCGGCGGTCATGCTCAAGCTGCGGGTTGTGTTTTAAAAGAGAAAACCTTGTTTGATATTTTTCGAAAAAAAATGATTGAATTTGCCGAAGAGAAACTAGAAGGTATAGAATTTAAACCTAAAGTTTTTGTTGATGCAGAGATAAATTTAAAAGAAATAAATTGGTTCCTAATTGATGAGATAGAAAAATTTGCTCCCTTTGGCGAGGGTAATCCCTATCCTTTATTTTTAAGTCGCAACTTGATAGTAGAAAATTTTTCTTGGGTTGGGCAAAATAGTAATCACTTAAGATTGCTTGCCTCTGGCAAAAAATTAATTTTTTTTAATGGTCATGAGGAAAGTAAAAAGGTTCGTTTAGGGGATAAAATTGATATTATTTTTGAACCGAGCACTAACGTTTGGAATGGAAATAAAGAAATACAGTTAAAAGTTATTGATTTAAGAATTGTTTAATTTCAAAACATGTACAAAAAACTTATAGTTTATACTGACGGAGGGGCGCGTGGTAATCCTGGACCAGCAGCAGTAGGCGTGGTTGTTTGTGATGAGTCAGGAAGATTAATTAGAAAATATTCAAAGTTTATTGGTCGAGCAACGAATAATCAGGCTGAATATCAAGCGATTATTTTTGCTTTAGAGAGGATTAAACAGCTAAAGGCCAAGCTGTTGGATTTTTATTTGGATAGCGAATTTATCGTTCAGCAACTAAATAGAAAATTTAAGATTCGCGATAAAGATCTAGCCTCTCTTTTTGTAAAGATTTGGAATTTGTCTCAGGGTTTTAAAAAGATTAATTTTTCTTATATCCCGAGAGAGAAGAATAAAGAGGCTGATAGGTTGGTTAATCAAGTGCTTGATAATAAATAAATTTTAGTTTATAATTATAAACAGACTGGGCAGGTTGGATGATTGTTCTTTCGCTTGATGTATGAGCGAGAGAGAGGAAAGTCCGAACACTCCCCCGCATAAGTTTTTAAAAATTTTTGTGGGGAGAAGGGTAGCGGTTAACAGTCGTCGTCTATAAGTCCTGTATTATTCAGGACAAAAGATAGAGGTGCGAACAGAGACGCTGGCGGAGAAATCCAAAGGCAGCCTGTACCCTTAAAAAACAACTAAGTTCATCAGGCTGAGCTCGATTATAAAGGGGTAGAAAAATCGAGGTGAAACGGCTAAATCCTTACCCGAGTGAAAGGCGAGTTGCCGTTTGAGCCTGATGGCAACATCGGGCCAAGATAAATAATCATCGCCAATTTTGTCTAGCTCAGACAAAATTGGTACAGAATTCGGCTTATAGACCTACCCAGTCTTTTTTATTTGACGAAAATAAAAATTTTGTTAAAATAAAAAATAAAAGGATGAGAGAGAAATAAAATGGCTGAAATAGTTTGAAAATCAGGCAAGAAAGACGCCCCGCTGGTTGACACCGAATCTTTTAATGATTAGTCGATTGGTTCCTGTGGTACCGTTTTTTATTCTTATTTTGTTGCATCACTATAATATTGCTCTTATTATTTTTATCGTTAGTGCTTTAACTGAAATTGACGGGTTTATCGCTCGAGTGAAAGATATGGTTAGTCAAAAAGGTGCTATCCTCGATGTGGTTGTTGATAAAATTAGTTTAATTCCTATTTTTATTCTTACAGTAAGACATTTGCTATCCGTTTTGGTTTTCCTCATTGCCTTGATTGTTTTAATACACATTCTGGGGGCTTTGACGATTAAAGTGTTTGATACTAAATTCCAGATTCAATCTAATATTTTTGGTAAACTGGAAAGATTTTTCCAGGTTGTAGGCGTTATAGTTCTTTTATTAAATTTGGATATTTTTTTGCTGTTGTCGCTTTTTGGCTAGTGGCAGGAATGGGGTTTGCAAGTCTAGTGCTTCACTTAATTAATTTATTTTAAACAGCATAGAAAGAACTTATGCTGTTTTTATTTTGATTTTTTCTAATTTTTTTGTTACAATAATTTGGGTATGAAAAAAGCAGATTTAATCTTTCTATCCTTGCTTCTACCCATTGATTATGCGATGATTATTTTGGCGGGGTTGGTAGTTTATTATTTGCGATTTAGCGCTTTAGAAAATTTAAGGCCAGTTATTTTTGAAATTCCATTTTTTCAATATCTTAAACTAACCTTTCTGGTTGGTTTTATTTGGATTTTTTGCCTTGCTGTTTCCGGTCTTTATAGTAAGTCGAGACAACATTTTAGTCGTGAGGTTGGTAAAATTTTTATTGGTTGTTCATTGGCGACAATGTTTGTTATTCTTGTTATTTTCTTTAGCCGCGAATTATTTTCTTCTCGTTTTATTATTTTAGCCGGTTGGCTTACGTCGATTGTTTTTGTTAGTTTGGGTAGATTTTTTGTCCATTTGGCAAGGTTGATAATCTTTCGACAACATCGAGGACTTGAACCAATATTGATACTGGGCGATGGGAGAGCTAATGAAACTTTTGTTAGATTGATCAAAGAAAATCCTGGTTTTGGTTATAAAGTTTTAGATCATTTATCTTCCGTTAATGAACTTTTGGATAAGTGGAGTTCTCAAGCTAAGAATATTTCACAAATTATTCAAATTGATCCCAGTATTTCTCAAGAAGAGATATTAAAACTGGTTGATTTTTGTGATGAACATCAAATTATTTTTAAATATGCAGCTAATCTTTTTAGAGCTCGGGCAAGCAATGTGACGATTGAATTTTTAGCTGGTTTGCCAATTGTGGAGATAAAAAGAACTGCTCTTGATGGTTGGGGAAGGATTGTTAAACGAGTTTTTGATATTATTGGTAGCTTTGTCGGTCTAATCATTTGTTTACCCATTTTTCTTATTGTTCCAATTTTAATTGTAATTGATTCGCCAGGGCCTATTTTTGTGGCTCTTGAGAGGGTGGGAGCGCGAGGTAGAATTTTTAAGCTTTATAAATTCCGTTCAATGATAAAAGGGGCAGATAAAATGAAAAAAGATTTATTAAAATTTTCTGAAAGACCAGGTCCTCTTTTTAAAATAAAGAATGACCCACGGGTGACAAGAGTTGGTAAATTCATTCGCCAGACGAGCATTGATGAATTGCCCCAATTAATTAATGTTTTAAAAGGCGAGATGAGCTTGGTTGGTCCAAGGCCACATGAACCGGGCGAAGTTTCTCTTTACAGAAAAGATCAAAAACAATTGTTGATTATAAAACCAGGTATAACTGGTTTAGCCCAGATTTATGGCCGTTCCGATCTTCCTTTTGACGAAGAAGCGCGATTAGATATTTATTATATTGAAAACTGGTCTTTATTAAAAGATCTGGAAATTATTTTAAAAACTTTTCCGGTCGTTTTAGGACAGAAAAATGTTGCTTGAAAAGTGATTCGATGGTTATTCGATGGGTATTTTAACTTTCTTTTTGTTTTATGTTTGGAATTTTTAAAGAGTAATCTTGTGTTCTTAAATTTAATAAATTATTAATATGTTTTTTTCACCAATCATTGGTTTGGAAATCCACCTTCAGCTAAAAACAAAAACCAAACTTTTTTGTCGCTGTTTAAATCAGTGGGAGGAAGAAGGTCCCAATCTTAATATTTGTCCGATTTGTTTAGGTCACCCCGGTGTTTTGCCGGTTTTAAATCAAAAGGCAGTAGAATTGGCGATCAAACTCGGGATGGCTATTCATGGCAAGGTGCAAAAAACCTTTTCTTTTGATCGGAAAAATTATTTCTATCCAGATCTGCCAAAGGGCTATCAAATTACTCAGTATCTTCAGCCGCTGGTTCTTGGTGGTTATTTAGAGATCCCAATTGAAAAAGGATTAAAAAAAATTCGAATTACCAGAGTTAATTTAGAAGAAGATGCTGCTAAATTAATTCATACACCAGATAAAAATTGGAGTTTAATTGATTTTAATCGCGCTGGTGTCCCACTTTTAGAGATCGTCACTGAGCCGGATATTAATTCTCCACAGGAAGCAAGGAAATTTCTTCAAGAATTACAGCGTTTAGTTCGATATTTAGACATAGCAACAGCGGATATGGAGAAGGGTGAAATGCGCTGTGATGCCAACATATCGCTAATAATTACAAACAAGGCACAAATTTCACGAATAAAAAATAAAAAAAGTGGTAAGATTATTGGTCAAATTCGTGCAAATTCGCGAGAGTGGGGGACAAAGGTGGAGGTAAAAAATTTGAACTCTTTTCGTTCGGTTGAACGAGCACTGCAGTATGAAATTATTCGTCAAGAAAAGATTATCAAAAATGGTGGACAGATTGTTCAGGAAACCCGTGGTTGGGATGAAATTAACAGTGTGACAATTAAACAACGAGGCAAGGAAGAGGTTTTTGATTATCGTTATTTTTCCGAGCCTGATTTGCCAAAATTTTCTCTAACTAGTCAAGAGATTCAGAGGGTAGAAGAAGGTGTAGGTGAGTTGCCACAAATAAAACTTGAACGCTTTATTTTTTATTCGGAATTTAGTTTACCGGATGCTAAAGTTTTAGTCGCTGAAAAGGAATTGGCCAATTTTACTGAGAAAGTGATTTCTGAGCTTAAGGCTTGGCTTAAAACATTGGAGACAGTTGAGGGAAGCGAAGAAGAGATTTGGAAAAAAAATAAAAAACGACTCATGAAATTAGTCGCCAACTGGATCGTCAATCGCTTGGTTTTTCTTCTCAGAGATAGCAACAGCACAATTTCTAGAATGAAAATTAAACCAGAGGAATTTGCTGAATTTATTGTTCTTGTTTATCAGAATAGAATTTCAAGTAATATTGCTCAAAAAGTATTAGAAAGAATGTTTAAAACAGGTGCTGATCCGGATCGGATTTTGGAAGAAATTAAAGCCGGTGAAATTGAAACAGCGGAAAATCTAGAGGAAATTATTAAAAGAGTCTTAAAAGAAAATTCGCATGCTGTTGATGATTATAAAAAGGGCAAAATTGCGGCTATAGAGTTTCTTATTGGTCGGGTTATGAAGTATATTAAAGGTTTAGGCGATTCAAAGACAATTAAACAGATCCTTCAAAAAAAATTAAGATCTTAGAAAATTTTTAACCAATTTTTTTACTTGAGAAAAGGTTTTAATCCAATTAATTTTTTTGTTTGTTCCATGACAAACTTGATCTGGAACGAGGTGACGACGGAACCACGTCATTTGGCGTCGACTATAATTTTTGATTTCCATTTCAAGGGTTTTAATTAAATCAGAACGAGAAATTTTATTTTGTAGATATTTGGCACAGTAGCGATATTCCAGGCCGAGTTCATCAAGTCTTTGCCAAGAAAGGTCTATTTTTTTTAATTTTTTTACTTCAGCTATCATTCCTTGTTTTAATCTTTTTAGTAGTCTTTTTCTGATTAATTTTTTTAATTCAGTTGGTGACTTTTTAATACCCACTATTAAGATATCAAAGAGCGGGTTTTTCTTAAGAGGTGGAATTGCTTTTTTGCTTTTTTTAACAATTTCAATTGCTCGAATTAATCTTCTTGGGTTATTTTTGTCAATTTTTTTAGCTCGGCGCGGGTCTAACTTTTTTAAAATTTTATAAAGTTCCGGAGTTGATTTTTGGGCTAGTTTTTTCCTCAAAGACCAATCAGGCGGAATAGGCGGTATAGTCAAATTGTCAACTATGGCTTGAATATAAAAACCTGTTCCACCGACTAAAATGGGAATTTTATTTTTACGATAAATTTTATTAATAGCCTTAAATGCTAAATTTTTATATTGCGCAACAGTAAATTTTCTTTTCGGTGAGGCGACATCTAAAAGATGGTGGGGAACGTCCATCATTTCTTTTTTTGTTATTTTACCCGTGCCGATATTTAGTCCCTTATAAACTTGACGCGAATCAGCAGAGACAATTTCGCCATTTATGAATTTTGCTAATTTAACTGCTAAAGTTGATTTACCCGAGGCTGTTGGGCCTAAAATAACAATTAATTTTTTTCTGTTTATTGGCATATTTTTTTAAAATGATACAATGAGAATATTGGACATTTAGATAATCCTTGTGAAGAACACTTATGTTTCAGTTTTCTGTTAGTAATTTTCTATTTTATATTATTTTTAGTTCAATTCCTGCTTTTGGTTGGCTTTTGGTTTGTTTGTATTTTGATCGTCAGGCGCCTGAACCGAAAATGGAAATCTGGCGAATGTTTTTTAGTGGTCTTTTTATTACTCTAATTGTTTTTCTAGTTACTGGTCCACTTTCTATTCTTATTGATAAAATACTTAAAGTGTCAGTAATTATAACCATTATTATCATCTCTTTTTTTGTTGATAGTTTAATTGAAGAGTTGGCAAAGTATTTTACTCTTCGAATTGGAATGTATTCAAGAGCGGTTTTTGATGAGCCGCGCGATGGAATGATTTATGGTATGACTGTTGGTATTGGCTTTGCTTTTATGGAGAGTGTTTTATATGCTACTGCAAGTTCTCGTTTCATTGAAGGTTTGAGCTTGGTTTTTCTTAGAGCTATTAGTGTTTCTTTTATGCACTTTTTAGCTGGTGGTATTATTGGTTATTATTTAGGTCTAGCTAAATTTATCAAAGAAACGCCCGGCAAACAGCGAATTCTTGTTTTTCAAGGTTTGTTTTTAACAACCATTTTTCATGGTCTTTATAACACGATTGTTCGAGCTGGTTCGATTTGGTGTTTGCTGCCAATGTCTTTATTACTGATTGTAACTTATATTTTTATTTTAAAAGGTTTGCGTCGTCTGGCAAAATTTAAAAATTAATTTTCCTTCCAGCCCCCAGGAGATTGCTTTGGTGATTATGACTTTGATTATATCTCCAATTCGTGATTTTTGTTTTAGGTCATGATTTATTTTGACGTTTTTGAATGACTTACTTTGTCCAAGAAGATAGTCTCCTTTGTTTTCAGTAATTAAAACTTCAATTACTTGATTAAGGTATTTTTTATTATTTTCTAAAGCTGTTTTTTTCAGAATTTTTGTCAAAACCTTCCACCTTCTTTCTTTTTCTTTTTGGGGTACATTATCTTTTAGTTTTTCTGCAATTGTGCCCGGACGAGGAGAGTATTTAGCAATGTAGGCCATATCAAATTTTATTTCTTTCATTAATTTGGCAGTGTTTTCAAACTGTTTTTTTGTTTCAGAGGGGAAACCTACAATAATGTCGGTGGAGATACAAATTGGTAACTTGCTAATTTTCACAAATCTGGCACGAATAGCACGAATGAGTTTTTTGTAGTGGCTAATGGTATAGTGGCGGTTCATTTTTTTTAGAATTTGATTATCGCCAGATTGAACTGGTAGATGTAAATAAGACATTACCTTTTTACAATTTGCCATTGCTTCAATTAACTCATCAGATAAATCTTTTGGGTGGGAAGTGATAAAAGTTAGCCAAAAATTTCCAGGTAAATCATTAACTATTTTTAATAATTCCGGAAACTTTATAATCTTTGACTTTTGACTTTTGAACTTTTCTTGATAAGAGTTAACGTTCTGGCCTAATAGAATAATCATTTTATATCCTCTTTTAATTAATTCTTTTACTTCACAAATAATTTCTTCTACCGGTCGCGAAATCTCTCTGCCCCTTGTATAAGGAACAACGCAATAAGTGCAGAAATTATCGCAACCGGTCATAATCGGCACATAAGCAATGGGAAAAGTAGAATAGTTCGGTTTAATCTCTAAATAATTTTTAGTTTTAAGTTGTCTTTTTGGCTTTTGACTTTTTGGTTTTGAAATTATTTCTGGCCATTTATTTAAATCTTTAATTTCTAAGATAAAATCCACCTTCTCTTTTAGCCTTTTTTTATCCTTTGGCAAGATACAACCGGTTAAAATAATTATTGGTTTCAAATTGTGATTTTGAGTTTTGAGCTGTGAAATTTGAGATATCTTTCCATAGATCCTATCAACAGCTGATTGTCTAACTGAACAAACATTAATGATAATTAAATCAGCTTCTTCTTTTTTTGAAGTAGGTGAGTAGCCAATTTTTTCCAACACCGCGGCAATTCGCTCTGAGTCAGATTTATTCATTTGGCAACCATAAGTGATGAGATGGTATGTTTTAAACATAATCAAAATATAATTATTTCTAAACTCTAAAAAACTACTAAAGAGCAAGGATTAAAAATATTGCTCTTTTGAATTTTAGAATTATTTAGGATTTTCTGATTTCTTACCTTGAATTTTATTTATTA
>FWPU01001595.1_pt1 | contig 14731 bp, 10 predicted proteins | sample 2228361 | NCBI WGS metagenome assembly FWPU01 (sample SAMEA103939777, study PRJEB20133) | metagenome
CCAACCCCTGCGGGCAGGCCCAGGCCACCTTTGTCGTCAATGTCTGCCAGCCGGTGGAGGGGGCGGCCATCGGCGGGCCGAGCGACCTCCTGGTCGGGGAGACCGGCCTCTACAGCGCGACCTTCCTCCCGCTCACCGCCACCCTCCCGGTCACCTTTACCTGGGACAACGGCACCACCGGCCCCACCGCCGCCTACAGTTGGACCGTCCCGGGCACCTACACGGTCACCGTCACCGCCACCAACCCCTGCGGGCAGGTGCAGGGCAGCATCACCGTACAGGTACAGCAGACGGGGGCCTACCTCTACCTGCCGGTGATCTTTAAGAACGCTCCTGGCCCTTGAGAACCTATCCGAAACCTCGTAGGACGCTGTGGGGCGGGTTGGCAAGCCCGCCCCACGGTGATTTTCGGACAAGCACTGAACGGTCGGAGGGGATTACCAGAGGGGGATAGCGGTCGCTTCGGAGCGTGAAAGCAGTGAGCGAAAGGCCGCCTGTAGGGAGGGGGTGGGGATGTGCGCGGCAATGAAGGCAACTGCCCGGTCGGCCTGTTGGCGCAGCCGGCCGGCGGCCTCGCAGTTGCCCCGCCGCGCCTCCAGGTTGCTCCAGGTCAGGGTAACCCGCCAGATGGCGTGCTGATCCGAGATCGCCTCGGCGACCTGGAGGGCCTCCGCCAGGTCTGCTATGGCCGCATCCAGGTCGCCGAGGCCGGCCAAGGCCAGCCCCCGCAGCCACAGCACCAGCGGCAGATAGTAGCGCCAGTGTAGCGAGCGGGCCACCTGGAGGGGTGTATCCAGATAGGCCAACGCCCGGGCATAATCCTGCCGGGCCAGGGCCAGCCAGGCCCGCGCCCGGGGCAGCGACCACATCTCCTCCTCCACCCCTGGAATCTCCAGCACCTCCTGGATCGCGGCTTCGGCCTCATCTAACGTGCCGGCAAGCACCCCCAGGCGCACCCGGCAGAACGCCAGCCCCAGGCGGAAGGAAGCGCGGAAGAACTCGGCTGAGGCCTCGAACCTGCGCCGAATCTGCTCGACCGTCCGGCGGGCCTCCTCGGCCTCCCCCAGGAGGAGCAGGGCATCGAGGAGGCGCAAGTAGGCCCGTCGGTTGAGGATGACCAGGCCGGCCTCCTCGCTCAGGGCAATCGCCTCGTGGGTCGCGGCCAGGGCCCGCCCCATCTCGCCCCGGTAGATCGAGATCTCCCCGATCATCCCCAGGGCAAAGGCCTGGTTCCAGAGGTTGTCAATGGAGCGGCTCAGGGAAAGGGCCTCCCCGGCCAGGACCAGCCCTTCCTCGAAGCGACCGTCCCGCATGAGCAGGTCGGCCGCGCTGTTCAGGTTGTCGGCCAGCATGGGCAGGTTGCCCAGCCGTTGCCACAGGGTGCGGGCCTCGGCCAGGACCGCCTCGGCCTCCTCCACCCGCCCCACATTCATATAGGCCCGGTAGAGGTCCTGGAGGGTGTAGGCTAACTGCTCTGGCCGGTCCAGTTGGCGGGCCAGGGCCAGGGAGCGCTCGCCGCAGGCCATCGCCTCGTTCAGGTTGCCGCTCAGCCAGTTCAGAATCGTCAGAATCCAGTAGATGCGGGCCTCGGCCAGCCGGTCCTGCAAGCGGCCGGCCAGGCCCAGGGCTGTTGCGGCCAGGGCCCGACCCCGCTGCTCGTCAAAGGCCGGGTTCGGGGTGGAGTAGAGGCGGGCCTGCTCGACGATGGCGGTCAGGGTCATGGCCCCGCTCTCCCGTTGGCGGCCCAACGTCTCCAGTTCGGCATAGGCGGCCAGGGCCTCCTCATAGCGGGCGGCCAGTTCCAGCGAGCGGCCCAGGCGGCTGTAGAGGCGGGTCCACCCTTCATCCGAGAGGTCGGGCGGGGCCAGGTCCAGGGCGGCCTGGTAGTGCTCCGCCGCCTCCAGGACGGCGTACCGGCCCAAGGCGACATCGCCGGCCAGGGCGAGGTACTCGTGGGCCTTTTCCGCCTCGCGGGCCTGGGAAAAGTGGTAGCCCAAAACGGCGGCCAACTCTTCCCGTCGCTCCGGGTAGAGCCGCTCCAGGGCCAACGCCACGGCCCGATGCAACCGTTGCCGTTCCTCTTTCAGCAGCGACTCGTAGGCCGCCTCCTGGACCATCGCGTGGCGAAAGAGGTACTCCGGCTCCGGTTCGACCCCGGCAGGCTCGATCAGGCCGGCCTCCTCCAGGCGGACTAGCCGCTCCAGAAGGGTGCTCATGCGCCACCTCGCAACACCGTTTCCAGCACCCGCAGCGGAAAGCGCCGCCCAATCACCGCAGCAATGCGCAGGGTCCGCTGCACCTCCTCCGGCAGGCGGTCAATCCGCGCCAGGAGCAGCGATTGCAGCGTCTCGGGAATGACGACCTGGCCCACCTCCTGTCGACAGACCCAGCCCTCCCCCTCCAGCACAATCACCTCCCGGTCAATCAGTGTGCGAATGATCTCTTCTAAGAAAAAGGGGTTCCCGCCGGCCCGTTCCAGAATCAGGCGACGCACCTGCTCCGGCAGGGCCTCCACCCGGAGCAGGTTGGCGACCAACTGCCGGCCATCGGCTTCGCTGAGGGGTTGGAGCGACACCTCGGTCAGGACCACCCCCTGCTCCCGGGCCGCCGTAACCAGCCGCCATCCGGTCACATCCTGGTCGGGACGGCTGACGAAGCAAAAGAGGAGCGGGGTTCCCCGAACCAACGGGAGCAACCGCAGGAGCAGTTCCACCGATGAAGGATCGGCCCAGTGAACGTCCTCGCAGACGAGGACCAGGGGGGAGACTTTTGCCCAAGAGCGCAGGAGGCGGCGCACCGCCGAAAGGTACAGGCCCGACAACGCCTGGGGGTCCAGGGGGTGGACCCGCTCGTAGGCCTCCCCCGTCAGGTACAGGGCCAGCAGGTGGCCCAGGTAGGGATAAACCTCTAAAAAGTCGCCGGCAAAGAGGTCCCGGCAGAGGGCTTCCAGGGCCATACGCGTCTCCGGTTCGTCCGCGCCGCCCGGGAGGGCAAGCAGGGAGCGGAGCAGGTCGGCCAGGAGGTGGTAGGCCATACGCCGGCTGTGGGAGAGGCAACGGCCCTCGGCCCAGCGAGTCGCCGGGGGGACCCTTGGGGCCGCCGCCCGCCACTCGCGCACCAGGCGGCTCTTGCCCAGGCCAGGCTCGCCGGTGATGACTACGACCCCTCCCTGCCCCTGGGAGAGAGCGCGGCTCGCCGCCAGAAGGCCGGCCAGTTCGGCCTCCCGGCCGACGAGCGGGCTGGTCAGGCCGGCCAGACCGCGCAGCGCCCCCGGTTGAGCGGCCGGCCCCAGCAACCGATAGACCGGCAGCGGCTCGGCCCTGCCCTGGAGGGAGATCGGCCCCAGCGGCTCGAACTCGAACAGGGGGGCGGTCAGGCGGTAGATAGCGGGGCCGACCAGAATCTGGCCGGCAGCCGAGGCCTCCTCCAGGCGGGCAGCCAGGTTCACCGCCGCCCCCATCACCGTGTAGGCCCGCCGGCCCGACGAGCCCACCTCCCCGGCGACCACCAGGCCGGTGTTGACCCCGATGTGCAACTGCATCGCCGTGCCCTCGCGGGCGTTGAAGGCGGCCAGCGACTCCATCATCTCCAGGGCCGCCCACAGCGCCCGCGCCGAATCGTCCTCGTGGGCGACCGGCGCGCCAAAGAGGGCCATCACCTCATCCCCGATGAACTTGTCCACCACCCCGCCGTACTTTTCCACCACCGGGACAAGGTGGTCAAAACAGCGGTTGATCAGGCCGCGGGCATCCTCAGGGTCCATCCGCTCCAGCATGGCGGTAAAGCCGGAGAGGTCGGCAAAGAGGATGGTGACCGGCCGGCGTTCCCCACGGGCGTGAACGGGCAGGTCGTCCGGTTGGGCCGGCAGGGGCCGGCCACAGTGAAAGCAAAAGCGGGCCTCGTCCGGGAGTTCGGTCTGGCAATGGGGGCATTCCACCTCAGGTCTCCAGTTCGGGGCGGAAACTCGTCCCCACCGGCCAGGGGGTCAGGGCAAAGAGGTCGGCCAGGGTCGCCGCAACGTCGGCAAAGGTCGCCCGCGTGCCCAGGTTCACCCCCTGCCGGGCCGCCTGGCCGTAGACCAGCAGCGGCACATACTCGCGAGAGTGGTCGGTGGAGGGGGTGGTCGGGTCGCAGCCATGGTCGGCGGTGAGGATGAGGAGGTCGTCCGGGCGCATGGCAGCGTAGAGTTCGGGCAGGCGGGCGTCGAACGCCTCCAGCCCGTCGGCGTAGGCGCGGGGGTTGTTGCGGTGGCCCCAGCGCATGTCCAAGTCCACCAGGTTGGCCCAGATGAGGCCGGGCCGGCCGGCGGCCATAAAGCGCAACGTCACGTCCACGCCGTGCATATTGTCGGTGGTGTGCTCGGCCTCGGTGATGCCCCGGCCGGCAAAGATGTCCTCGATCTTGCCCACCGCCTGGACGGCATAGCCGGCCGCCTTGAGCCGGTCTAGAATCGTCTCGCCGGGGGGCAGCAGGGACCAGTCATGCCGGTTGGCCGTGCGGACAAAGCGGCCCGGTTCCCCCACAAAGGGGCGGGCGATGACCCGGCCGACGGCGTGCTCCCCCTGGAGCAGTTCGCGGGCGATCTGGCAGATGCGGTAGAGTTCCTCCAGGGGGATGACCTCCTCGTGGGCGGCCACCTGAAAGACACTGTCAGCGGAGGTGTAGAGGATTGGCCGGCCGGTGCGCAGATGCTCCGCGCCCAACGCCTCGATGATGACCGTCCCCGAGGCAGGATAGTTGCCCAGGACCTTTCGGCCGATGCGTCGCTCGAACTCGCGCACCAGGTCGGGGGGAAAGCCGTTCGGGTAGGTCGGCAGAGGGCGGGGGGCGATCAGGCCGGCCAGTTCCCAGTGGCCGACGGTGGTATCTTTGGCCGGGCTGGCCTCGGCCATCCGTCCGTAGGCCCCCAGGGGTTGGGGGGCCGGCGGCACGCCCTGGATCTCGGTGATCTGCCCCAGGCCCAACGCCTCCAGGTGGGGCAGGCGCAGCCCCCCTACCGCCCGGGCCGTGTTCGCCAGGGTATTGCTGCCCACATCGCCATAGTCGGCCGCGTCGGGCAGGGCCCCCACCCCAACGCTGTCCAGCACAATCAGAACGACCCGCAGGACCATCGCCCGTCCTTTGGTTCCTTGCCCGGCCTGGACCTTCAGACCCGGAACCCTCAACCTTCAACCCCCAACATATCAGAGAAGCGCCAGGTAGCGCGAGACCTCCCAGTCGGTCACATGGATGCGGTACTCGTCCCACTCCTGGCGTTTGGCCCGCAGATAGTAGGAAAAGGCGTGCTCGCCCAGGGCGCGGCGCAGCAGCAGGCTGGTCTCCATTTCGCTCAAGGCCTCGCCGAGGGAACCGGGCAGCGTGCCGATCGCGAGTTCGGCCAGGCGGTTGTCGTCAAAGTGGTAGACGTCCTCCTCGACGGGGGCTGGTGGCTCTAACTTTTGCTCAATGCCGTCCAGGCCGGCGTGCAGCATCACGGCAAAGGCCAGGTAGGGGTTGCAACTGGGGTCCGGGCAACGCAACTCGACCCGCACCGACTGCTCCCGCCCGGGGGCATAACTGGGAATGCGCACCAGGGCGGAGCGGTTGATTCGCCCCCAGCAGATATAGACGGGGGCCTCATATCCCGGCACCAGCCGCTTGTACGAGTTGACCGTGGGGCTGAGCACAGCGGCCATGGCGCGGGCATGGTACAACTGGCCGGCCACGAAATGCCGGGCAGTAGCCGAGAGATGGTAGGGGTCATCTGGGTCGAAGAAGGTGTTTCGGCCCTCCTGGTCAAAGAGGCTCTGATGCACATGCATGCCCGATCCGTTCACCCCGACGAACGGCTTGGGCATAAAGGTAGCGTGGAGCCCGTGGGCAAAGGAGACCGATTTCACGGCATACTTGAGGGTGAGGGCCTGGTCGGCGGCCGAGAGGGCCTCGCTGTACCGGATGTCAATCTCGTGCTGGCCGGGGGCGCATTCGTGGTGGCCCATCTCCACCTCCAGGCCCAGCGCGTTCAGGGCCACCGAAATGTCCCGGCGGACGTCTGTGGCCCGGTCGCGCGGCCCCAGGTCGAAATAGCCGGCCGGGTCATGGGGGATGTGGCAAACCTCTCGTCCATCTTGCTCCAGGAGAAAGAACTCCAGTTCCGGCCCCACATTGTAGATAAAGCCCATCCCCCGGGCCCGCTGCAGGGCCCGCCGGAGGATGTGGCGCGGGTCTCCTTCAAAGGGCTGCCCATCCGGCCGGTAGACATCGCAGATCAACCGGGCCTCGGCCACCTGGCGCGGCCGCCAGGGGATGACCTGGTAGGTACTCGGGTCCGGCCGCAGAATCATATCGCTCTCGTGGATGCGGGCAAAGCCCTGCACCGAGGAGCCGTCGAACCAGGTGCCCATGCGCAGCGAGTCCTCCAATCGCCCGATTGGGATGGTCACCGTCTTGAGGGTGCCAAAAAGGTCGGTGAACTGGAGATCAATAAACTGGACACCGTCAGCCCGTGCTCGTTCAACCAATCCGTCAACCCGATCGGCCACCATTTCCTCCTCCACAAGTCAAAAGATCACCGGGCCGGCCGTTCGGCACAGTATCCGGCTCGCCCACACCCCAGAACACAGGTTCCTCCGCAAATACCGACACGGTCAATCAGAGGTTTTTGGTCAGGGTATCGAGGAATTCCTTGTTGACTTTGGTCTTGCTGAGCCGCCCCAAAAGCAGTTCGGTGCCTTCGTCCGGGCCGAGGACATCCAGCATACGGCGCAGGGTCCAGACCTTGCGCAGCACCTCCGGCTCCAGGAGCAGTTCCTCCCGGCGGGTTCCCGAGCGCTGCACGTCAATCGCCGGGTAGATGCGCCGCTCGGCCAGTTTGCGTACCAGGTGCAACTCCATGTTGCCAGTGCCCTTGAACTCCTCATAGATGACGTCGTCCATGCGGCTGCCGGTCTCGATCAGGCAGGTGGCAATGATCGTCAGGCTGCCGCCGTTCTCGATCTTGCGGGCCGCGCCGAAAAAGTGCTTCGGCGGGTAGAGCGCCACCGGGTCGATGCCGCCGGAGAGGGTGCGACCACTGGGGGGCACACTCAGGTTGTAGGCCCGGGAGAGACGGGTGAGGCTGTCCATCAGGATGACCACATCGGCCCCGCACTCGACCAGCCGTTTGGCCCGCTCCAGGCACATCTCCGAAACGCGGGTGTGGTTCTCCACCGGTTCGTCAAAGGTCGAACTGATCACCTCCCCCTGCACGGAGCGACGCATATCGGTGACCTCCTCCGGCCGCTCCCCTACCAGCAGGACCATCAGGATGATATCGTTGTAGTTGGTGGTAACGCCGTTGGCGATATGCTTGAGGATGGTGGTCTTGCCGGCCTTGGGCGGGGAGACGATCAGGCCACGCTGCCCTCGACCGATCGGGGCGATCAGGTCAATCAGGCGGGTGGAGAGAATGCGGGAGTCGGTCTCGAGTTTGATCTGTTCGTTGGGAAAGATCGGGGTCAGGTCATCGAAAAAGGGGCGTCGCCGGGCAACTTCGGGGTCCAGGTTGTTGACCGCCTCGACCTTGAGCAGGCTAAAGTAGCGCTCGCTGTCCTTGGGCGGTCGTACCCGGCCGGAGATCAGGTCCCCCGTGCGCAGGCCAAAGCGACGGACCTGCGATTGGGACACATAGACATCATCCGGCGAAGGGAGCAGACGAGGCCCCCGCAAAAAGCCAAATCCCTCGCTGACAATCTCGAGCACCCCTACCCGAAAGAGGTGGCCGGCCTGTTCGGTCTGCGCTTCCAGGAGGCGAAAGATCAACTCCTGCTTTTTCAACCGGCTATAGCCGGTGATGCTCAGCGCCCGGGCCATCTCCTGGAGTTCGCTCAGGGTCAGGCTCTCCAAATCGGTAATGTTCATCACGGTACTATCCTCCATTGTGCAAAGCGCGAGTCCTCACACCAGAAGAAGAAGATGCAGATTGCACACCTGCGAATATCCAGATCGTTCTCATCAGGGAAATCTACTGTTCAAGGTTCGGCAGACACACACTAGACGTGTGGCGTAATTGGCAAAAGCCACTACCTGCAGGGTTCTGAGATGAACGGGACCACAACATCTTGTGCCTTTCGGCTAATACGCCACTACTCTACAACAACCAAGCATCCACACCGGGAATTTTCTATAGCGCCCTTGGGGAACAGCCCCCACAACCGGGCAGCCTGGTCAATCTGGGGATCACTTGCCTTAGAAGTGCCACGGATTTCACACCCCATTATACCACAGAATGGAGCACTCGTCAAATTCAAACGACCCCCCATCCGATTCCCAGCCCCATTCCGATGAACGCAATGCCGGCGGCACGGCGCAGCCAGCGCTCCGGAACCAGGGAGAGCAGGCCCTGACCAAAGAGGACACCCAGGGCGGTCACCACGCTGAGGGCCAGGGCCGCCCCCGCCAGGACGGCCCAGGGGGAGACGGCCTGGGCGGCCTGGGCCAGGACGACCAGTTGCGTCTTGTCCCCCAGTTCGGCCAGGAAGAGCAGCCCAAAGGTCGCCCCAAAGGCCCGCCAGGGGGAGCAGGGGGCCGGGGCATCCGAGGGACAGGGGTCCTCAGTCGCCCCTCCACGCCACGAGGACCACAGGGTCCAGACCCCGATCAGGAGAAAGCCGGCCGCGGCCACGGGACGAACCCAGTCGGTGGGGAAAAGGTGGCCGGCGGTCTGCCCCAGGAGGACCCCCAGGGCGGTGATGACGCTCAGGGCCAGGGAGGCCCCGCCAAAGACGGCCCAGGGCCGGCGAAAACGGCAGACCTGAGTCACCACGGCCAACTGGGTCTTGTCCCCCAGTTCGGCCAGAAACAACAGTCCAAAAGTGCTCAACAGCGGTTGCCAGTCCAAGTCTTCTCCTTGTAGGGCAACTCCTTACCGGCAGGAGCCGCCCCACCAAGGCGTACCCTTGGGGTACTTATTATCGCAGAGAACGCCGCGGGCGGAGATGGCTGTTTCTGAGATGAACCCTGCCCTGCCGGCGGCAAAATCTGGTGAGGCCGGCCCTGGCCTATGTACAGGTGGGTACAGGACCCGCCCCAACGGCCCAAGTCGTCTCCAGTTCCTCCAGCCGGGCCTGCAACCGCCGGGCCTCCTCCTGGGCTTGGGCCAGCCGGGCCCGTTCCCTCTTCACCACCTCGGCCGGCGCCCGGGTGAGGAACTGCTCGTTGGCCAGTTTCTTTTCCGAGCGTTCGATCTCCTGATGGACGCGCTCCAACTCGTCCTGCAGGCGTTCCCGCTCGGCCTCGACATCCACCATCCCGGCCAGCGGCAGGAAACACTCCACCTCGCCCACCACCAGGGTCACCGCCTGGCGGGGCCGCTCCTCCAGCCGTTCCTGAATCTGAGGGGAGACCCGGGCCAGCGCGGACAGGACCTCCCCCTGGGCGCGGAGCATCGCGGTGTGCCGGCCACCGGCCAGCAGGGCCGGAATTCGCCGGGCCGGGTCCACCCTGCGCTCGGCACGGGCGTTGCGAATCGCCCGAATCAACTCGACCAGCAGGTCAAACTCGGCCTCGGCCTCCTCGTCCAGGGCAGCCTCGTCGGGCTGGGGGTAGGGAGCGACGATCAGGGCAGGACCATACCCCTGGCCGGCGGCATAGGGCGTCCGGGTCAGGACCTGCCACAGTTCCTCGGTGACAAAGGGCATCAAGGGGTGGAGCAGGCGCAGACTGCCCTCCAGTACCTCCAGGAGGACCCGCCGGGCCATCTCCGCCCGAGCCGTATCCTCGCCATACAGGCGGAGTTTGCTCACCTCCACATACCAGTCGCAGAACTCGCCCCAGAGCAAGTCATAGATGCGCCGGCCGGCCTCGCCGAACTGATAGGCCTCCAAAAGTTCGTTGACCGTCTGCACCAACCGATGGTAGCGCGAGCGCATCCACCGCTCCGGCAGGTCCAGGCCGGCCGCTTCCCCGGCCGGCGGCCCCTGCAGGTTCCCCACCACAAAGCGGGTCGCGTTCCAGACCTTGTTGGCAAAGTTGCGCGCCCCTTCAATCCGGCGCGGGTCCAGGTTCATATCGTTCCCCGGCGTCGAGGAGGTGGTCAGGGTAAAGCGCAACGCATCCGCGCCGTACTCCTCGATGATATGCAGCGGGTCGTAGCGCTCGGCATCGGGCATGGACTTGCTGATCTTTTGCCCCCGCTCGTTGCGGATGAGGCCGTGCAGGTAGACCACCTCGTAGGGCACCTGGCCGGTCATTTCCAACCCCAGCATTACCTCCCGGGCCACCCAGAAGAAGAGAATGTCATAGCCCGTCTCGCGGACAGTGGTGGGATAAAAGTGGCAATAGTCCTCCGTCTCCTCCGGCCAGCCCAGGGTGGAAAAGGGCCACAGCCCCGAGGAGAACCAGGTATCCAGGACATCCTCATCCTGGCGCAGGTGGCCCCCACCGCAGCGGGGACAGGTGGTGGGGTCCTCCAGTGTGCTGATGGTGTTCTCACAGTCTTCACAGTACCACACCGGGATGCGATGCCCCCACCAGAGTTGCCGGGAGATGCACCAGTCGCGGATATGCTCCAGCCAGTTGAAATAGACCTTCTCAAAGCGTTCCGGGATGATGCGCATGCGCCCCTCGTGGACGGCGGCGCCGGCCGCCTCGGCCAGCGGCTTGATGCGGACGAACCACTGGGTGGAGAGACGCGGCTCTACCACGGTGTGGCAACGCTCACAGTACCCCAGGGCGTGGCGGTACGGCTCCACCCGCTCCAGCAGGCCCTCGCGCTTCAGGTCCTCCACGATACGTTGACGGCACTCGTAGCGGTCCAGGCCGGCGTAGGGGCCGGCCTCTTTGTTCATCCGGGCATCGTCGAGGAGAATATTGACCGCCTCCAACCCGTGACGCCGGCCGATCTCGTCATCGGTCGGGTCGTGGGCCGGGGTCACCTTGACCGCCCCCGTCCCAAACTCGGGGTCCACCACCTCGTCGGCGATGAGCGGGATGACCCGGCTCACACCGGGCAGCACCACCTGCCGGCCAACCAGATGGCGGAATCGCCCGTCGTTGGGGTGGACCGCCACGGCGGTATCCCCCAGCAGCGTCTCTGGCCGGGTTGTGGCCACGGTGACAAAACCGGGGGCTCCTTCGGCCCAACGCCCGCTGCCCCATTCCCCGGCAGGGCCCTCCCACCCATCACCCAGCAGCGGGTAGCGGATGTACCAGAGGTGGGCATCCTGCTCCTCGTGCACCACCTCCAGGTCCGAGAGCGCCGTCAGGCAGCGGGGGCACCAGTTCACCAGGTAGGTCCCCCGATAGATCAGGTCCTTCTCAAAGAGGCGCACAAAGGCGGTGCGCACGGCCCGAGAAAGCCCCTCGTCCAGGGTAAACCGCTCCCGCTCCCAGTCGCAGGAGACGCCCAGACGGCGGTGCTGCTCGGTAATGCGGGCGCGGTAGGTGTGCACCCACTGCCAGACCCGCTCCAGAAAGCGCTCCCGGCCCAGGTCGTGCCGGGTCAGACCCTCGCCGGCCAGTTCCCGCTCCACGACGTTCTGGGTGGCAATGCCGGCGTGGTCCACGCCGGGCAACCAGAGGGTCGGCTCGCCGCGCATTCGGTGCCAGCGGGTCATCAGGTCCTCGATCGCCGCGACCATAGCATGGCCCAGGTGGAGCGCGCCGGTCACATTCGGCGGGGGCATGGTGATGACAAAGGGCCGGCCGCCCCCTTCCATGCGCGGGCGGAAGTAGCCGCCCTCCTCCCAAAAGCGGTAGAGGCGCTCCTCCACCTGATGGTGGTCGTAGGCTCGTTCCATGGGCTGGTTCATCGTTCACCCCCTTGTTCGTCCGTCCGTACCACAACAACCGTCGCATCATCATGGCTTTTCCCATAGGTCTGCAACACCAGGTTGGCAAAGAACTGCGCCCCGCGCGCCAGGTCGTCGAGATGGTTGTGCAGATGCAGGCGGCTGGAGATGCCGTCGGTGTGCAGGATAAAGATGTCGCCGGGCGTGTAGGGAAAGCGAAAGGTGTGCAGGCGGGGCAACTGGGTGCCCAGGTACCCGTAGCGGGAGACCGGCTGGATCGGTTCGCGACTGTGCGCCAGGAAGCGGATATCGCCCACCCCGGAGAACTCGAGCCGTCGGGCCGGCCGCTCCAACCGCAGCACCACGAGCATCACCCCGACGCCACCGCTGCTCAGGAGGGCATAGTGGCAGTAGGAGAGGATGTCGTCCAGGGCATAGTTGGCGTGCTCGGTCACCCCCTGGACGGCCAGGCGGGCCGCATGGTGGGCCTTGGGGCCGCTGCCCAGGCCGTCGGCCAGGGCCACGACGGTATACCGCTCCGTCTCGGTGACCCCGACGGCGTCCCCGCAAAGGGCCTGGCCGGCCTTGGGTTGCTGGGCAATGCCGATCTCGATGCTCATCCCTGCTCCTCGGCCAGGTCCAAAACGGTCGCCCCGGTGATCTGGGCCAGTTCCTGGGGCGTGATGGCAAACACGGCGTGCGGCGTTCCCGCGGCGGCATAGACCGTTTCGTAGGAGAAAAGCGACTCGTCCATATAGACCGGCAGGGGGCGGCTGTGGCCGACCGGCGGGACGCCGCCGATGGCATAGCCGGTGGCCTGGCGAACCGCATCGGCATCGGCCCGCCCGACCTTTTGCACGCCCATCGCCCGGCGCAACTTTTCCCGGTCCAGACGATTGGCCCCAGAGACCAGCGCGAGCACCGGCTCGCCATCGGCCCAAAAGACCAGCGATTTGACGATCTGGGCCACCGTCGTGCCGATGGCATCGGCGGCCTCCTGGGCCGTGCGCGTGCTCTGGGGAAATTCGATGACCTCGGTCTGGACCCCCAACGCCTGCAACATCTCGGCCACCCGTTGGGCAGAAGGATGCATCGGCTACCTCCTTACTCGGTGTCGGCCTGGGGCCGGCGAGCGACCAACAACAGACGGGAGGCGTCGCCGGTAAAGGGCGACCCGTCATAGCCTCCCAGGCAGATGTGCACCTCCAGGCCGGCCTGCCAGACCATCGCCGCCGCCTCCGTCGCCGTGTAGATACGCAGGTCAAAGTGCCGCTTCTCCTGGCGGCTGCCCGCCATCCAGTAGTGCTCCACGTGGAGGCGGCCGGCCACCGGGTCAAAGCGCCGCTCCTCCCAGACCCACAGGTCGCCCCGACGGAACCACTCCCGCCGGCAAAAGTTGCGCACCAGCCAGTCGCGGTGGGCCAGGTCCAGCAAAAAGAACCCGCCAGGCCGCAAAGCCCGGGCCACTTCCTGGACCACGCGCAGGTTGTCCTCCTCCTTTTCAAAATACCCCAAGGAGGTAAAGAGGCAGAGGACGGCGTCAAACGCCTCCACCCAGGGCAGTGCCCGCATATCGCCGCGCACCCAGTGCACCGGCAGGCCGGCCTGGCGGGCCTGCGCACGGGCGTGGGCCAGAAAGGGGCCGGAAAAGTCGAGCCCCACCGCCTGGTAGCCCCGCCCGGCCAGGAGGAGGGTGTGCCGGCCGTGGCCGCAGGCCAGGTCTAGGACCCGCATGCCCGGCCGCAGGCCCAGAATCCGCTCGACCCCCTCCACCTCCTGCCGGCTCCGTTCGGGCGGGTAGAGCGGGCCATAGACGGTCAGGTAGTCCTGGTCAAAGAGCGTTTTCCACCAGTCCATGCCTTCTCCATAAAAAACCTCCCGTCGCAAGGACGGGAGGAGATTCCCGCGGTACCACCTTGCTTCGGCGCGGCCGGCGGCCACGCCACACTCGCACGGGCGATAACGAGCCCACCGGATGGGCCTACTGGCCGTAGCGTTCGACCCACCGACTCCCAGGCGACCTTCGGCGGCCCTGCACCGGAGGGGGCTCTCAGCCCGCGACCCCCGTTCTCTGTCGGCCGGCCACCGCCTACTCCTCCTGCTCAACGTCATTTCTGAGGGGAATTATACCCCATTCCGGCCGAATGTGCAACTGTCGCCGGTCGTGGGCACAGCCATATCAAAGTCATTGGCCTCTGCCGGGAAGGGCCCGGCCTCGGCGCCCATGCCGCGTAGAGCCGGCCCGACAAGGCGCCATCGCACGCGCGCGTCACGTGCCTGCGCCGGGCCCTGGCCATTCGTGCCACACCGACGCGACTTTGGTATCGCCGTGGGTCGTGGGGATCGCGCAATAGGTCTGGGTTGATCCGGACGGCTAAGCCTGGCTTCAGCCGTCCAAAAGATCACCTACAGACACGCCCCCACCAACTCGGCAATCTGCTCGTTGAACCGCTCCAGCAGTTCCTCCAACGCCCAGTCGAGCAGCACCTCGGCCCCCTCGGTGCCGATCCCCTGCGTCTGGGGGTCGCCTTTGAGGGAGGCCTGGGCCACCGCGTCGTTCAGTTGCTGCCGGACCTCGGCCGGCATGTCGGCCGAGGAGGTGGCCAGTTCCGCCTGCACCTCGGCCACCGTCACCCCCTGCCCGACCTGCTCTACGCCCTGGGCGTTCAACCCCTCCCCCTCTCCCCGGACCAGGGCCCGCAGGTCCAGGCAGACCTGGTCTTTGTCGGCATAGTAGACCAGGTCCAGGCTGCTCTCCAAAAGGCCCACCTCGACCGAAAGGCCAGGCCGCTCGTACCCGACGCGCACCTGCAGGTAGGCGGTGTTTTCGACGCAGTTGGTCGCCTGGGGGGTATCCAGGTAGAGGATGCCACCGGCCACCTCCTGCTCCAGGCGAGGGAGTTTGTCGTCCAGCCAGGCCTGCAGTTCCTCCAGCGTGAGGACGGCACAGGCCGACCCCGGCGGAGGCGGCGGGGGTGGGGTGG
>FWPU01009851.1_pt1 | contig 14719 bp, 11 predicted proteins | sample 2228361 | NCBI WGS metagenome assembly FWPU01 (sample SAMEA103939777, study PRJEB20133) | metagenome
TGACCCTCATGATCCCGGAGGGATCACGGCGATTAGCCGGAGGTCAGCGTAGCGCCACCTCCGGACGCGAGGGGCCGGTCCGAACCCGCCCCATGATCCCGGAGGGATCACGGCCACTGGCCGGATGTCAGCGGAAGCTGACCTCCGGACGGCTTGCCGGCGCTGACAGGTCCGGGGGATTTGCTACAATGCCGGCTTTGAAGCACGTACTCGAGTTGGAGGTTGCCCACTGTGCCTGCCACACTGCTCGACGGCAAAACCATTGCCCAGCAAATCCGTGCCGAGGTTGCGCAACAGGCGGCGGACTTCGCCGCGCGGTTTGGCCGAATTCCGTGTCTGGCCGCCGTCCTGGTGGGCGAGAACCCCGCCAGCCAGGTGTATGTCCGCAACAAGCAGAAGGCATGCGGCGATGCGGGGATGGCCAGCCAACTTCACCGGCTCGGCGCCGACACCAGCCAGGACGAGTTGTTGGCGCTGATTGACCGGTTGAATAACGACCCCGAGGTACACGGGATACTTGTGCAGTTGCCGCTGCCCAAGCAGATCGACGAGGCGCGGGTGCTGGCGTCGGTCCATCCCATCAAGGATGTCGATGCGTTCCATCCGGAAAACGTTGGCCGGATCGTGCAGGGGCGCCCGCGGTTTCTGCCCTGCACGCCGCACGGCATCCAGCAGTTGCTGCTCCGCACGGGGATTGCCATAGCGGGCAGCCACGTGGTGGTCGTGGGGCGGAGCGATATCGTGGGCAAGCCTATGGCCATCATGCTCATGCAGCGTGGGTGCGGCGGCGATGCCACAGTCACGGTCTGCCACAGCCGCACCCCTGACCTGCCCAGCGTCACGCGGCAGGCCGACATCCTGATTGTGGCCATCGGGCGGCCCAAGTTCGTCACGGCCGAGATGGTCAAGCCGGGAGCGGTTGTGATCGATGTGGGGATCAATCGGACCGAGTCGGGGCTGGTGGGCGATGTGGACTTCGAGGGGGTGCGCGAGGTGGCCGGCCAGATCACGCCGGTGCCTGGGGGCGTGGGCCCGCTGACCATCGCCATGTTGTTGCACAATACGTTATTGGCGGCCCGGCTTCAGACTCCGGGCGCGCAGGTCCATGCCGGGTATTGAAAGGCCCGAAACGCCCGACGAACCTCCGGTTTCGCTCGATGCCCTGCGTGCGGCCTATGCCGAGGCCCTGGCGAAAGACCGTGCGGGCGGGCGAACCCTGCAGGTCCCCGCCCGTGCGCCCCAGGGGCGCGATCCTGGCAGCCCAAACGCGGTGTTGGCCGGCCCGACGTCGGCGGACGGGGCCCTGCCGACCGTTGCCCCCCGCACCCCCCCGGCCGATACCTCGGCCGACACGCCGGCCGATGCCGACCCCTGTCCCGTAAGCCCGCTAAGCATTCTCGAGGCGTTGCTGTTTGTGGGCTGTCCGGGCAACGAGCCGCTGCGGCCGGAGCGGGCCGCGGAACTGATGCGGGGCGTCACCTCGGAGGAGATTGCCGATTTGGCGGCCGAGCTGAATCGCCGCTACGCGGCCGCCGGGTGCCCGTATCATGTGGTTCTGGAGGGGGCGGGGTATCGGCTGCGCCTTCGCCCCGAGTTGGCCGATGTGCGTGACCGGGTGCTGGGCCGGTCGCGGCAGGCCCGGCTGTCGCAAGCCGCGGTCGAGACGCTGGCTATTGTGGCTTACCGCCAACCCATCTCCGCCGAGGAGGTCAACCGCCTGCGGGGCGTCCCCAGCGGCAGCGTGCTCAGCCATTTGGTGCGGCGCCGGCTGCTTTGCCTGGAACGCCCGGCGCATGCTCCGCGCAAGGCCTATTACCGCACCACAGAGCGATTCCTGGAACTGTTCGGCCTGCAGAGCCTGGCCGATCTTCCCCAGAGCGAAGAGGCCCAGTAGCCCGGCCTGCCTTCGCTGCCGCCAGGGGAAATGCCGGCGCTAGGACTGCCGCACCGCTTTGGGCGTGGTTACGACCTTTTCGACCGTATCGAGCAACTGGTCTAGCCGGAAAGGCTTGTAGAGGAAGTGGCTGACCCCGGCCTGGCGGGCTTTCACGATCGAGTGGGCCGGGTCGTAACCGAAACCGGTCATCAAAACCAGCGGCACCGGTTCCACATCCCACATTTCCTGGAGTTTCACAAGGAAGTCGTAGCCGGTCATATCCGGCAGGCGGATATCGGCGATGACGACGTCGTAGCCGCTTTCGGCCAGGAGGTTGCGGACCATGGAAAGGGCCTGGGCGCCGTTGGGGGCCGTTTCGACCACGCAGCCATAGCGTTCCAAAAGCCCGTGGGCGGCACTGCGGACCTGGGCATCTTCGTCGACCAGGAGGATCCGGGCACCGCGGAGCTTGGGCCGGGGGGGTGAGGGGGGTTCCAGATGCGCCGGCAAGGGGGCCAGCTTCTCGCCCACACGCTGGATCACCTGCTTGATGTCCCGCGCGTTTCGGAGGATCCGCTGCAAGCGTTCGGCCACCTGGGACTCGTGGCCGATGTACCGTTCCATGATGTCCACGGCATCGTTGAGGATTTCGTCCACCGGCAAGGCCACGGCGCTGTGGATGGCCTCGACGCTGGCGGCGGCGGCCGAGGCCTTTTCCGCCACCAGCAGCTCGAGGGTGTTCAGGGCCACCGCCACATCGCGGCTGAAAATCTCCAGGAACTGGAGATCGCTTTCGCTGAAGGCCCGCGCCTGGCGGCTTTCGACGTTGAACGTCCCGATCACCTCATCGTGGAGCATCAAGGGGACGGTGAGCGAACTCTTGGCCCCGGCCGCCCCCGGCAAATACAGGGGGTCCTCCGAGGTGTCCTCGCACAGGTAGCTCTTCCCCGTGGCCGCCACAAAACCGGTGATGCCGTTGCCTTGGGGGCGGTCATAAAGTTCGCGCTGGGCCGCCTCCGGCTCCATCCCCACCGATAGCAGCGGCTCCAGCTTGCCCGTCTTCTGGTCCAACAGCCGGATCTCCACCACCTCGAACTTCAACAGGTCCTTGGTGTAATGGAGGATATTCGCCTTGAGGAGCTCGATCCGCTGCTCGACCGTCATGTGGAACACGTCTTCCGGCGTCAGATCGGCCAGTTCCATGCCGGCTTGGTGGATCGCGGCCAGCTTCTGCTGCTGCTGGATCTCGGCCGTCGTGTCGCGCACGGTGACGATCACGTACTGCGGCGCGCCCGCCTCGTCGCACAACGGGGCGACGTGGATCTGGTAAAAACGGTTATCTTCGCTCCGCAGGGTGGAACTGGTTCGGCTGCCCGTGGCCAGGCACGTGCGGACCGGACAAAAGTCGGGTCCCTGAATCTCGGGACTGCCCAGCACGCTGTAAAAGTTGGCGCCAACGATCTCTTTCTGGCCGCTCCATTCCCGCAACCGCCCGTTGGCCCACAGGATCCGCTTGTCGGCATCGAGGAGGGCGACGCCGTCGGCCATGCTTTGCAGTACCCGTTCGTTCCGCAGGAGGCATCCCAGTTCCAGGGCTTGCTCGAGGCGGTCTGCGCTGATGAACACCCCTTCGAAGTGCTCGCGGGCCAGGCGCTCCAACGCCTGGATGGGATCATCGGTGCGAACCACTTCGCACTGCTCGCCAGGAGCCACACATTCCGGCAGCGTGGAAAGCGTGCTGCCAATACAAAGGATCCGACGTGGTGGGGACAAGATTTCCTCGCTCCGCTGCCGAAACGGTAACTCCAAAGGCCCCGACCGGTCAGCGACGATCTTCCCGCTCGGCGACCGGTTTCTACCAGTTTCTACCAGATTATAGGGCGCCGGCGTCCGCCGAACAACCGCGGCATCCGGCCACGCCCGGCCTTCGGCCACGCCCGGCCTTACAAGTTGCAGTCGGCACAACGGGGCCTGGCCCTCCAGCGGCAGCCAGGCGACCTGGTGGCCGGTCGGCGCACTTCCTACAGATACTACAGACGGCCATGGAGCGCCTGCGGGGCTTTTTTGGAAGCGGAAACCCCGTTCAGAACCCGCGCCGCGCGGGCCGATGCGCATAGAGGCGGTGCCAAACCGTTGCGCGCCGCACGCCCCGGCGCCTCTGCCGCGGGACCAATGGCCCTGCCGCTTGCAGGCAAAGCGGCCCGCGCCCGGAAAGCGGGTTGCCAGACCGAACCCGGCGGGCGCTGCCAAGGCCTACGGAGTTCTCAGATCGCCAGCGCGGTGGGCCGCGGGGGCTGGCCGTCGGCCGGCGCTGGCACCGCCCATGCGGTTCCCAACCCGAACAAGGAAGCCATCCGATGCGACGCGCGTTCTTTTTTGCCATCGGCATTTTCGTGTTCTTGTTGGGGGCGCAATGCCTGGCGGTGGACAAGTTCGTGTTGAAGTCGCGGTTGCCGCCGCCGCAGAAGACCTCTTGGCTGGCCGGCGAACCCCCCAAAGTTGGTCCGCACCGCGAGCTGGTCCCTCCCGACTGGGCCCCTTGGACGTTGATGTCCGCCGGCGCGGTCGTCTGCCTCTACTCTTACACCGTGTACCGTTCTCCGCCGCCCAAATAACGGCTTTCTCCGCGGCCTGGCCAGGCAACTGGCACTGCCCGCCGTGCCACGATGGCTTGAGGTGGCTGAAGCGCCGGTCCTCACGCCCGGTTGCTCGTTCCGGGAGCCGCGAAGTATCATAGGCGGGGATTACGCCCTGGTGACTTTGAGACGGTCGGGCCGGGCAGAGTTCCCAGGAGCGGACGTTTGCAATGGGCCAGGCCGGCCCTGTGCAAGGACTTCGGCCGAGCGATTCCGCCAGCAAAAGGAGAGCCAGCGATGCGATACGTGGGTGCTCGGGCCGCCGCGTTGGCCGCTCTGGTCGGCCTGGCCCAGGTCCCGGCCGCCGGGGCGGCACTTCCCGAGAACCTGGCCCTTAAGGCCCGGGCGTCGGCCACGTCCGAACACAACGCCTCGTATTTGGCGCGGTTCGCCATCGACAACAAGATTCCGCCCGCCGGCAGCACTTCGGCCGACTTGGGGGCGGCGTGGTGTGTGCTGAAGGCCCGCTCGGGGGACCAGGCCGAGTTCCTCCTGGAGTGGGACGAACCGGTGGAGCTTGGCGAGCTGATCTATTGGGGGCGCACCACCTGGTTCATGAACGAGTGCTGGAAGGATTACGAGGTGTATCTGGACGGGGCCGCGGTCCCCGCCGTCCGGGGCTCGTTTGCCATGGTGCACGGGCCGCAGCGGGTGGCCATCCCCAGCGGCCGGGTGCGCCAGGTGCGGTTCAAGTTCCTCAACTCGTATGGCGGATACAACCCCGGGGCCCTGGAAATCCAGGCATTTCCGCGGCGCCTGAGCGAGCGGGAATTGCGGCAATTGGCCGCCCAGTACGGTGCGGCGGGCCTCTTGCCCGTCGAGGCGGACCCCGCCCATCTGCGGCAGTTGATCCTTCGGCTGCGCCAGGAGTACGGATCGCGTTATCCCCAGGCCGGCGAACATCTGGCCCGCCTGGACCGGCTGCAACAGCCGTTTGCAGAGGCCGAAGCGGCGGGCCCCGCGGGCGAAGAGCGGCTGGAAACGATCCGCAAGGACCTCGAAGCGCTCCAGCGCGACGTGCTGTTGTTCGATGTGGACTACGTCGTCGCCGTGCGACGCTACGAAATCGAGGCCTCGCACGTGTACACCTATCATTACGAGGGATTTCGGCCTGGGGGTGGACTTTACATCATCCCGCTGAAGGACCGCCAGGCCAAGCCCCGCTTGTTGGTCGAATCGCCGACCGGCCAGATTCTGGATTGCGATGTGTCGTACGACGGCCAGACGATCCTTTTCAGTTGGCGCCGCAAAGCCGACGAAGGTTACCACCTCTGGAAAATCCGTGCCGATGGCAGCGGGCTTCAGCGGCTGACCGAGGGCCCGTGGCACGATTACAACGGTTGCTGGCTGCCCGACGGCGGCATCGCGTTCTTGAGCACGCGCTCGCCGCAGTTTGCTTACTGCTGGCACGCGCCGGTCGGCATCCTCCACCGCATGAACGCGGACGGGACCGGGGTGCAGCGGCTTTCGGCCAATTACCTGAACGATTTCACCCCCGCGGTGCTCGACGATGGCCGCATCGTTTATAGCCGCTGGGAATACGTGGACCGGCCCGCCATCCCCATCCAAAGCCTGTGGACGATCAATCCGGATGGCACCGCGCTGGCCGGCTTTTTCGGCAACCGCGTGATCTCGCCGGCCACGTTCATGGATGCCCGGCCCATTCCCGGCACCACCAAGGTCATTTGCACGATGACGGGGCACAATGGTCCCACGCGCGGGGCGATGGGCATCATCGACCGCTCCAAGGGAGTCAACGCCCAGGAAGCGATCGAAAACATCACGCCGGAAGTACACGTCCCCAAAGTGGATGAGGGGTGCGGCAACTTTGAGGGGGCCAAGCCCTATAGTTGTCCGGTGCCGCTGGACGGGCTGCGGTTTTTGGTGTCGGCCCGGGGGCCGGTCCTGGTCCGCACCTACGCAGGCCACTGCCAGGCCGTCGCCTTGGAGGCCCCAAGCGACGGCATGCAATGGTTCGCCACGCAGCCCCTGCGGAGCCGGCCCCGCCCGCCAGCGCTGCCCCGCACAGTGCCCGACCACGCACCCCCCTGGGCCACGCTGGTGCTCCAAGACGTGTACAACGGCCTGGAACCCTATGTACGCCGCGGCGAAGTAAAAGCCATCCGCGTGGTTCGCGAAATGCCCAAGACCGTGCGCATCGATCCCAGCTTGCGGGCCTTCGGCTTCCAGTTCCCCGTGATCTCCTGCGGGGCCACGTATGCCGGCAAGACCGTGCTCGGCGATGTGCCGGTGGAACCCGACGGCTCGGCGTGTTTCCGCGTGCCGGCCGGCATCCCCATTTACTTCATGGCCCTGGACGCGCATGGCCGGGCCGTGCAACGCATGAGGAGCTTCACCCACCTTATGCCCGGCGAGGTCCAGGGGTGCGTGGGATGCCACGAGCACCGTCTGCAGACCTCCCGGCAGCGGCTGGCCACGGCCGCGCTGACCGAGCCCAAAGACCTCCAGCCGCCCGAGTGGGGCATCGGCGGATTCGACTATTCGACCATCGTGCAGCCGGTACTTGACCAGCATTGTGTAAAATGCCACAACCCGGTCGATGCCCCGCAGGGGATCGACCTCACTGGCGGCAAGACCGACTTTTTCAATGTCTCGTACGAATGCCTGGCCCGCGAGAACCAGGGCCCCCGCGGCAGCCCCTACGTAAGCTGGATTCCTACCTATAACGGGCAGGAATGGAACATCCTCCAAATCCAACCCAAGACCTGGGGCTCGCCAGCCAGCAAGCTGGCCGATGTCGTGCTTTCGGGCCATCCCGACAAGGATGGCAAGCCGCGGGTTCACCTGGACGAAAAGAGCCAACGCCGGATCCTGGCATGGATCGACCTCAACGTGCCGTACTACGGGACCAGCGAGACGGCCTACCCGGAGCGGATCGGGTGCCGGCAGATCGTGCCCGAAGGGCTTGATCGCCTCCTTTCCGAGGTGGGCCAGCGCCGCTGCGCTGGCTGCCATGCCCAAGGGAAGTTTCCGCGGCGCGAGTGGGTGCGGATCACCGAGCCGGAGTTCAACCCCTTCTTGATGGCCCCCCTGGCCCGTTCGGCCGGCGGCAGCCAGAAGTGCGGCCAGGCCGTGTTTGCCGACAAGACCGATCCCGATTACCAAGCTATTCTGGCCGTGTTCCGCCCGGTTGAAGAAATGCTCCGCCGGCGTCCCCGGATGGACATGCCTGGGGCCCGGCCGGCTGCCGACGTGTGCCGCACCTGCCAATAGCCCCGCTCCGTGCAGCTTCGAGCGGTCGGCTCAAAGGCCGAAAAGCCGCCCCCCCGAAAGACCCCCGCCGAGAACCGCGCCCCAATAGGCCTCGGGCAAGGGCAAATCCGTATGGCCCTGACACCGAGAGCCAAACCCGTGAGGACAGCAACCAGATTCCATGCCCGCAAAGCCGGTGGCCTGGCCACTCCGGCGCGAGGCGCTGCTAGCGGGCTGTGGGCTTCGATCGCGGGCGGATTGGTAGAAACCGGGGCACGCCCTGAGCGCAAGCAAAGGGCCGGGCGGGTTATTGGCCTCGCTGGCGGGTTGGTTTGTAGAAACGGCCGGCCAGCGAAGGCTGAAAGTCGCCGTGCCCGCCCAGGGCGGCAATCTCCCGGAGGAAGCGCCGGGTGAGTTCTTCCAGCACGCCCCGCTCGTCTTCGCGGCCATAGAACTTTGACACGTCGATGGGCTTCCCCACGATGACCTCGACCCTGGCGGGGTGGATCAGCGGCTCCAGCACGTACCGGGCGGGCGGGGCCCCGCGGATAAAGCAGGGGATCACCGGCACCCGCGACTTCAGGGCGATCAAGGCCGCTCCGGGCCTGCCGGGCAGGAGAATGCGGTCGCTGAAATTGACCCGGCCTTCGGGAAACAACCCCACCAATCCCCCCTGGCTTGCAATGCGGATCGCCGCCTTGACGGCCGGCGTGTCGATGCCCCCCCGACTAACCGGGATCGACTCGGCCGCACGCAATAGCCACCGGAAAGCCCAGTGTTCGTAGTACTCCTTGGCCACCAGCCAATGGACCACCCGGTCCGTCGTCATTTCGACGAAGCATGGATCCGCACTAGAGCGGTGGTTGCAGATGATGATTGCGCCCTGGTGGTTCTCGACGGGCAATGGGCCGGTGGTGGTCACGCGCCAAAGGGTGCGGCACAGAAGCGTGTTCAGGGCGTACAGCCCGCGCTGGGGCCACGTCAGGCGGAGCCGCCTGAGAGGGTATGCGACCACGGCCGCCCCGCTGGCGATCGCCAGGGCCAGCAAACCAGCAGCCGCAACCTGCAAACCAAGCGGCTCAAGCGCGTTCATGCGGTCTGGGGGCCGGGAAGTGATGGCATGGATTGGCGCACCGGCTTTGCCCTGGCCTGCCGCCACGTCGTCCCCGGCCGGCCACCGCCTTATCCCGCCAGCCGGGTGATCCGGCCGTCCGGCGACTCGCTGCCTTGAGTTTGCGGGCGAAGCCGATACTGGAACAAATAAGCGTCCTCAGGCGTGTCTTGGTAGTGGTTCCGCAGCACGGAGACGGCGCGGAAACCGCACGCCCGGAAAAACAGTTGGGCCGCCAGGTTCGTCTCGCGAACCTCCAACGTGATCCGCGTACGCCGGTCGGGCGAAAGTTTGCTGACCAGCTTGGCGACCATCTGGGTTCCCACCCCTTTGCGGCGCCATGCGGGGGCCACGGCGAAATTGATCACTCGGATGCGCGTCTTCCCGAGTTCGTAAACCATGAACCCCACCACCTGGCCCTGGTATTCCGCCACCATCCCGATGCAATTCCGTTGTGCCAGGCACCGCTCGAAATCTTCTTCGAGCCACGGGAACTCGAAGCTCCCCAACTCGATCTCCAACACCGCTGGCACATCCCGGCGAACCATCCATCGGATTTGCACCCGAACCTGCTGCTTGGGCTCGGCACTCATGATGGCCTCCTTCCGTGGCGGCCGCCATCCCCGCGGGCGAGGGAAAGCGACGCAGCCAATCTCAGTATAGTCCTGGGCCTTCCGATGCAACGAACCAGGCCCCGGCCTCCACAGCAACGCTGCAAGGCCGCGACGGCCAATACGGTAGCACAACTGCCCGCTTGTGCCAAGACGAAACAAGCCCTTTCAACCACGGACCCACGGACCTGCTGCCCTGGCAGCATCGGCGGTCCGTTCTCCCCACGCCTTTGCCCCGGCCCTGTGCTCCCCCTGGCCTCATCGCCACGACGTTCGGGCCGCAGCCGAGGCCGTTTTTTGCAAGCGCTCGTACAGTTCCACCGCCGCAGGGTCGGAGGCATCGAACCGCAGGGCCTGCTCGGCCCATTGAAGGGCCAGACCTTGTTGCGACGCAGCGTAGGCCCGCTGGGCCGCACGAAGATACTGCTGGGCCACCGTGCGCCGCGGGCCGGCTCCCAAAGCCTCGATCGCCTTGGCCGCCTCGGTCGGAGAGGGCCCCTCGTACCGCGGCGTAACTAACACCAGCAGTTCATGCCGCCCGGCGCCCGACCGGCTCCAAAACGGTTTGATACCCAGAAAAGCCGGTTTGTCGGCTGGACTCTCGGGCGTGCTGCCCGAGTACGCCAGCCCGCCGATAACCAGCATGACCCCATCGGGGACCACGACTGAAAGCGACTCTTGCCGCAAACGAGCAAGGTCGGTCTCCGGCGCTCGGACCGCAGGCCGGTCGCGAGGGTCCGGGGTCCCCACGCCTGGGACAGACACCAGCTTGACTTCCACATCCATGCCCCCCTCGTAAACGGCCACAGCACGCAGGAACAAGCGAACTTCCATACCCGCGCGCGGCTTGGCGGGCTTGTCGTCCTGGGGTGACCGGTCCCCCGCGGCCCCGGCCGGATCGAGATCAATTTCCGCCTCGGCCCCCTGGCGCACGGCCACGCGGGGAGTTCCCACCAGGGTCGCAACGCCGTAGGCGCCGAGCGCTTCAAGCAGGCCGTTCACGTCGCCGTTCAAATACGCCACCTTCAGGCCATTGCCGTCGGGCGAACCCACGGCCTTGGCCAACTCCCGCCGCGAATGTTCGGCCGGCACCAGGTACCGCTTCTGGATGAGGCGCTGGAAATCGACCGTCGTGCTGCCGGAAAGCCGAATATCCAGCACCATCCCTTCCAGCGAAACATAGGTGGGAGCCATGTCCAACAGGGGGACGATCCGATCCAGCCGGTCCAAGGTTTCCAGCCGATCGCGGATGGCAAGCACCGGCTGGCCTTCGCCCATTGGGGCGCGCTGGCCGCCGGGCCGGTCAAACCACGTACGTTGGGCGCTGCCGGTCTTATCGCTCAACAGGGGCTCGATCAAGGTTTGCAGGTGCTCGATCGTCAGATATCGCGGGCTATAGTACCGAGTGCCAACGTGATCCAGCGGTCGTCGCAAACTGCGGAACTCTTCCACCGAGCGGCGAAGGAGGGTGGAATCGTCGGGCCCGACTGGCGAGCGAATACTGGCAGGCCGAGGGGTTGCACGCGCCTGCAAACCGTCGGCAGGCAAACCGCCGGCCGGTGCCCGAAAGCGGACAGCAATGGCTCCCTCGCTGTCGGCCGCGGCCTCGGTTTGCCCTGTCATGATGCCTCCAGTGCGGCCATCGGACCGGCCCGCCGTTGCCGGGCGGAGCTGCACCTCGACCGCTTGATGTGGCGAGAGGGAACGACTGCGGAACTCCACAGCGGCCGGCGTGGTGTCGGAGGGGTTCTCCACCCCGGCCGGGGCGGAACGGTTCGCCGGTTCGGACTGCGGTTTGCGCCAAGCCACGGTTTTCTCGGCAGGCGATACGTCAGGTGGATCGGCCGCTGTGGTCAGGGGAGCGAAGTTTGTTTCGCGCGCGTTAAGGCCGATGCTTGCGGGAGGCGCCGCCAATGCCCCGCCCGACTGCCCGGCAGCAGTCTCAAGTGCTTGTGTGGCTGAGCGTTGTGCAGGCGCTAGGGGGGCTGCCGGCGCGGCGGTGCTTTGGTCCACCCGAGGCGCGGGTGCCGAGGCATGCCTTTCCACCGGTTGTAATGGGTCCGAGATGGTAACCGCCAAATAAACCGCGATCCCAAGCCCCACCGCAGCGCAAGCACCCGCCAGGATGATCGTCGTGTAGGTCTTCATACGTCATACGTGCTGATAGCACTACGCCCCTGCCGACGGTGGGATCGCCGAGGGCGGCATAGCGACCTCTCGCCTCTGAGAGGATGCAAAGTTCCAGCGACTTTGGGGCAAACAATCGCTGCCCCAACGGGCCTGGGGCCCCGACCCGCGCCCGCGGCGCATGGCCGGCCCCTCCGTCTGTCCCTCATCGGATAGTTTGAGCGACCGGTTCAACCGGAATTCCCGGCAAGGTCAACCCAACCCCAATTGCCTCGCTTACCAGGGGAAGCAGCGTGTATGCTCGGCACGCACCGGGCGAACCAGCGGAAGGAGCACGCCGCAATGAGCCGCAAACGGGAAATCCGTGGGTGCAGCGCCCAATTAGGGAGATGGGCGTGGGTGCGGAGCAGGCACCGATCTGGACTACTGGACTGGACTACGGCGGCTTGCCGTTGGACACACTTCGCACTATCCTGGCAGGCTGTTCCGGAAACGCCTTTTGCAGGTAATCGTGGCATTCGGAGGCGCGACGATGCGTGGTTTGGGTCTGGCGTTGGTTGCGGCCGGATGGGTCGTGGCACTGGTGCCGGTGCTCGGCGCACCGCAGGTATCCGCGGCAGAAGAGGGCTTCATCCCTCTTTTCGACGGCAAGACGCTCCAGGGGTGGGTCCAGCGGGGCGGCAAGGCCAAATACGCCGTCGTCGACGGCATGATCGTAGGCACCTCGGTGACCAACACGCCCAACAGTTTCCTGTGCACCGAAAAGACTTACGGCGACTTCATTCTGGAGCTGGAGTTCAAGGTGGATCGGGGGTTAAACTCGGGCATTCAGATTCGCAGCGAGAGCCGGCCCGAGTATCGCAAGGGCGTCGTCCACGGCTACCAGGTCGAGATCGACCCGTCGCCCCGGGCCTGGACCGGCGGAATCTACGACGAGAGCCGGCGGGGATGGCTGTTCGACCTCAAGCACAACGAGGCGGCCCGCAAGGCCTTCAAGCCCAACCAGTGGAACCACCTGCGGATCGAGTGCCGAGGCGATTCCATCAAGACTTGGGTCAACGGGGTGCTGGCCGCGGACCTGAAGGATTCGATGACCCGACGCGGCTTCATCGCCTTGCAAGTGCACGGGGTTGGAGACCGAAAGGACCCGCTCCAGGTCCGCTGGCGGAACTTGCGGATCAAGGAGCTGCCGGAATAGCCACCGGCCGCTGGGTGGCGACTGCCTCGCTGGGGAAGGTTTTTGCCCTCGTCAGGGGCGGGGGCCTGTCCAGCCGCCTATTGGCGGAGGTACTCGGCCACGGCGATTTGCCAGTGGGGCATCGGCGGCGCGTGGGGCAGCGCGTGGTACTTGGTCGTGTCCAACACGCTGTAAGCAGGCCGGGGGGCGCGGGCGCCGTACTCCGCCGTGGTGATAGGTGTCAGCGGAACTTCGAGCTTTGCTTGGCGCAGGAGTTCCGCAGCCAGTTCGTACCAGGTGGCGTCCCCAGAATTGACCACGTGATACGTGCCGTAGGCGTCGGTAGTCAGCAGGAAACGGATGGCCCGCGCCACATGGGGCACATAACTGGGGCAACACCGCTGGTCGTTCACCACACGCAGGGGCGTGCCCTGCCGCGCCAGGCGGAGCATGGTGGCAGCGAAATTGCCCGGCGAACGGGGGCCCAGCCGGCCATAAAGCCCGCAGGTCCGCACGATGAAGTGCCGGGGCCAGCTCGCCGCATGCCCCTCGCCTTCGAGCTTCGTCTGACCGTACACGCCCAGCGGGCCGGGCGGGTCGTCTTCGGTGTACGGTGTACGCCGGGAGGTGTCCCGGCCAAAGACGTAGTCGGTGCTAATCTGTACCAGCACCGCGTCCAGTTGGCGGCACACGTGGGCCAGCACCGCCACGGCATCGGCGTTGATTGCGCGGCAGCGCTGGGGCTCCTCCTCGGCCCGATCTACCAGCGTATATGCCGCTGTGTTGACAATCGCCCGGGGGGCGAGTCGCAACAGGGTCTCGGCCGTGTGCTGGGCATCGGCCAGGTCGAGTTCGGGCAGGTCGAGCCCCAGGGCCCGGCCGCCCCATTGGCGGCACAACTCGGAGCCGAGCTGGCCGTGGCACCCGGTGACGACGATTTCCGGGGAACCGTTTTCAGCCATCGTGCCGAAGCCCTTAGCGCCGCCACCCGGCCGGGCGCCGCAACAGGTCCAGCAGGTACTGGCCGTACTGGTTGTTGTAGGCCTTGGCCAGCCGTTCCAGTTGCGCCGCGTCGATAAACCCTTTGGCCAGGGCGATTTCCTCGATGCAGGCGATTTTCAGGCCTTGGCGTTCCTCGATGGTTTGCACGAAGTTGGCCGCCTGGAGGAGCGATTCATGCGTGCCAGTGTCGAGCCAGGCAAATCCCCGCCCCAGCAGCTCGACGTGGAGCTTGCCGCGGTTCAGATACGCCTGGTTGACGTCGGTAATTTCCAGCTCGCCGCGGGCCGAGGGCTTCAACTCCGCCGCGATCGCCAACACGTCGTTATCGTAGAAGTACAAGCCGGTCACCGCGTAGTTCGACCGCGGCTGTTTCGGTTTTTCGACGATCGCCAGCGGCCGGTTCTGCTCGTCCAGTTCCACGACTCCATAGCGCTGGGGGTCGCGAACCGGGTAAGCGAAGACGGTAGCCCCTTCGGCCCGGCTGGCCGCCCGACGAAGCATGGCCTGAAACCCCTGGCCATAAAAAATGTTGTCCCCTAGCACCAAAGCAACGTGGTCCTGGCCGACGAACTGCCGGCCGATAAGAAAGGCCTGGGCCAACCCTTCGGGCCGCGGTTGCACGGCGTACTCGATCGTCAACCCCACCTGGCGGCCGTCCCCCAACAGCCGCTGGAAGGCACCAATGTCCTCCGGCGTGGAAATCACCAGAATCTCGCGAATACCCGCCAGCATCAGCGTCGAAAGCGGGTAATAAACCATCGGCTTGTCGTACACGGGCAGCAACTGCTTGCTGATACCCCGGGTGACCGGATGCAGGCGCGTTCCCGCCCCCCCGGCCAGGATAATACCCTTTTTGCACACCGTGTTGTCCATGGTTGCGGCTTTCTAGCAGGGAGCACGGAGCAGGGAGCACGGAGCCTAAAACTCGGGGCTTACTCCCTGCTCCGTGCTCCGTTTCCGGAGGCG
>FWPU01009852.1_pt1 | contig 14717 bp, 13 predicted proteins | sample 2228361 | NCBI WGS metagenome assembly FWPU01 (sample SAMEA103939777, study PRJEB20133) | metagenome
GGCCGTGACATATGCCATCGACACGGTCCGGGACTTGCTCGGCAGAGTGCCCGTCTTCGGGATCTGTCTGGGCCACCAGATTCTGGGGCTTGCGGCAGGGGCCAGGACCTTCAAGATGAAGTTCGGCCATCGGGGCGGAAACCAGCCTGTCAAGGAACTCGACACGGGCCGCGTACACATCAGTTCCCAGAACCACGGCTTCTGCGTGGACGCCGACACCCTCGATCCCTCCGAGGTCCGGGTGACCCATGTGAATCTCAATGACGACACCCTCGAGGGGATGGAGTTCCTCCGTGTTCCGGCTTTCTCGGTCCAGTACCACCCGGAAGCCTCGCCCGGCCCCCACGACAGCATGCCCTTGTTCGAGAAGTTTCTCTCTCTCATGAAATCCTGGAGAAGCCGATAGCTGGCGTCGGGAGCCATTCATGCCGCGCAGGGACGACATCCGCAAGATCCTGATCGTGGGGGCCGGTCCCATCGTGATCGGGCAGGCGTGCGAGTTCGACTATTCCGGCACCCAGGCCTGCAAGGCCCTCAAGGAGGAGGGCTTTCAGGTCGTTCTTGTGAACAGCAACCCGGCCACGATCATGACCGATCCTTCGGTTGCGGACAGGACCTATATCGAGCCGATCCTGCCCGCCTTCGTGGAGAAGATCATCGAGCAGGAGCGGCCCGACGCGCTTCTTCCCACCATGGGCGGCCAGACGGCGCTGAACGTCTCTGTCGATCTCGCCGAGAGGGGAGTGCTCGACCGGTGGGGCGTCCGGCTGATCGGCGCCAGCCTGGAAGCCATCCGCAAGGCCGAGGATCGGAAGCTGTTCAAGGCGGCCATGGAAAAAATCGGCCTGAACCTGCCGGAGAGCGGATATGCCCGCTCCCTGGAGGAGGGCAGGGAGATTGTGGAGCGAATCGGACTGCCCGTGATCATTCGGCCGAGCTTTACCCTTGGAGGCACGGGCGGTGGTGTGGCCTCGGACGGCGAGTCCTTCGAGAGGGTTCTGCAGGCGGGCCTCGACGCCAGCCCGATCCACACGGTGCTGATCGAGCAGTCCGTGGCCGGCTGGAAGGAATTCGAGCTCGAGGTCATGCGGGATCTCAAGGACAACGTGGTGATCGTCTGCTCCATCGAGAACCTGGATCCCATGGGGGTGCACACCGGAGACAGCATCACGGTCGCGCCGGTCCAGACGCTCAGCGACCGCGAGTACCAGGCCATGCGCGACGCGGCGATCGACATCATCCGGGAGATCGGCGTGGAGACGGGCGGGTCGAACATCCAGTTCGCGGTAAACCCGCGTGACGGGCGCATGGTGGTGATCGAGATGAATCCGCGGGTTTCGCGCTCCTCGGCGCTCGCTTCCAAGGCGACGGGATTTCCCATCGCCAGGATCGCCGCCAAGCTTGCCGTGGGGTACACCCTGGACGAGATCCCCAACGACATCACCCGGGAGACGCCCGCCTCGTTCGAGCCCACGATCGACTACTGCGTGGTGAAGATTCCCCGGTTCACCTTCGAGAAGTTCCCGGGAGCCGACGACACCCTTGGCCCGTCCATGAAGAGCGTGGGCGAGACCATGAGCATCGGCAGAACCTTCAAGGAGGCCCTGCAGAAAGGGCTTCGGTCCCTGGAAATCGGGGCGAGCGGACTCGGCTGCGACGGGAGGGACCGAAGCCGGGAAATCCTCGCTCGGTGGAGGAGAGACCGCAAGGGGGTCCAGGAAGAGCTCCTCCGGAGGCTCGAAAGGCCGAATCCGGGCCGGATCTTCGATATCCGCTATGCCCTTCTGTGCCGGATCCCGATCGAAGAGATTCACAGGCGCACGGGAATCGATCCCTGGTTTCTTGCGAATATCGAGGAAATCGTGGAACGAGAACGGGACCTGCGGAAGACCGCACGGCGGAGCCGGGGGACCGTTCAGAGCGGGGGGTGCCCGTTCTCCGCCGAGGAGCTGCGGGAGGCCAAGGCGTTCGGGTTTTCGGATCGCCAGCTCGCGCAGATTGCCGGCGCGGCCGAGGAGCGCGTGCGCGCCTGGAGGGAGGAGCTGGGCGTAAAGCCGGTCTTCAAGCTTGTGGACACGTGCGCGGCGGAGTTCGAGGCCTACACGCCGTACTTCTATTCCACCTACGAGGAGGAAGACGAGTCCAGGACCGGCGCCTCCGGCCGCAAGGTTCTGATTCTCGGCGGCGGTCCGAACCGGATCGGTCAGGGCATCGAATTCGACTATTGCTGCGTTCAGGCCTCGTTCGCCCTTCGCGAGGAGGGCATCGAGAGCATCATGGTGAACAGCAATCCCGAGACGGTCAGCACCGACTACGATACGTCCGACCGGCTCTATTTCGAGCCGCTCACGCTCGAGGACGTCCTGCACATCGTCGAAAAGGAGAAGCCGGAAGGGGTGATCGTGCAGTTCGGCGGCCAGACCCCCCTGAATCTCGCGGTGCCGCTCCAGTCCTGCGGCGTGCGGATCCTCGGGACCTCTCCGGACAGCATCGACCGCGCCGAGGACCGGGAGCGGTTCAAGGAGCTGCTCGAAAAGCTCGGTCTTGTGCAGCCGGCGAACGGGACCGCAAAATCCTTCCGGGAGGCGAAGCGGGTCGCCCGGGAGATCGGCTATCCGGTCGTGGTGCGGCCTTCCTACGTGCTGGGCGGCCGGGCCATGGAAATCTGCGAAGACGAAGAGCATCTAGAGGAGTACATCGAGCGGGCGGTGGAAGTTTCGCAGGACCATCCGATTCTGATCGACAAGTTTCTGGAGGACGCGGTCGAGATCGACGTGGACGCCGTTTGCGACGGCCGCGACGTGCTGATCGGCGGAATCATGGAGCACGTGGAAGAAGCCGGGATTCACTCCGGGGACAGCGCGTGCGCGATTCCGCCTTACACGCTGAGCGAGCCCATCGTGGACAGGATCCGAAGCCACACGGTGGCCCTTGCGCTGGAACTCGGCGTGCGGGGCCTGATGAACGTTCAGTACGCGGTCAAGGACGATCGCGTGTATGTTCTCGAGGTGAATCCCCGGGCCAGCCGCACGGTGCCGTTCGTGAGCAAGGCCGTGGGGATCTCCCTGGCCAAGATCGCGACAAAGGTGATGCTGGGCCGGTCCCTGCGTGACCTGGGGGTCCTGAGCCACCGGGCGGAACCGACCCACATGGCGGTCAAGGAAAGCGTGTTTCCCTTCTCCCGATTTCCCGGGGTGGACGCCGTGCTCGGCCCCGAGATGAAATCCACGGGCGAAGTCATGGGCCTGGACCTTGTTTTCGGCATGGCCTTCGCCAAGTCCCAACTGGCGGCCGGCCAGAAACTGCCGGTTCGGGGCAGCGTCTTCATCAGTCTCAAGAACAAAGACAAGCGGCCCATGCTGTTTATCGCCAAGAAGCTCCACGACCTCGGGTTTCGGTTGTATGCGACCCGGGGCACGGCCAGGACGTTTCGGATGAACGGGATTCCGGCCGAGACCATCCTCAAGGTCTCGGAAGGGCATCCGAACGTCGTGGACCTGATGGAGAGCGGCGAAGTCGCCCTCATCATCAACACGCCGAGCGGAAAGACCCCGAGAAAAGACGAGGTGTCGATCCGGACAAACGCGATCCGCTTCGGCGTGCCCCTCATCACGACGGTTTCCGGCGCTGCGGCCGCGGTGAACGCGATCGAGACCGTTTCGGGGGAGGAACCCAGGGTGAAAGCCCTGCAGGACTACATCGGGTTCAGTCCGGAAGGGGGCTACTGAGCGGGGGCCTTGCGGAGTCGCCGTGCGAGCAGCCAAACGCCGACAAACGCACACAGGGCCAACAGGACGCTCAGGACAAGGCTTCCCCAGAAGTACGGGACAAGGAGTTCCCGGTACGCCAGCATCCAGTCGGGTTCTCGGACAAGGCCCCGAACTTCTCGCAGGGTGACGACAGCGGCTCTGTGGTGGACGATCCGGCTGCCGAGGTCGAGGCTTGCGAAGATCACGAAGGGAGCGAACCAAGGATTGGTGATGAAGGTGCCGGCGAGGGCCGCAGGGACGTTCAGACGCAAGAGCGCACAGCAGAGGACGGACATCGCGGTGTGAAGCCCCCAGAAGGGGGTGACGCCCCAGAAAATCCCGATGGCGACCGAAAGGGCCAGCCTGCGGGGATTGTGTCGATCCGTGAGGATCGCGGTCTCAAAGGTCTTGCGGACTTTGCGGAGACTCCAGGGCATTCGACAGGGTCCTTTCTGGCGACGCAACAGGAAGGCAGAGGGAACCCGAATCTAATAGCCTATCGACCGCCCGGTCACAAGGCAACGTGAAGGCGGGTGCCAGGGGAGGGAAACGCATGAACCGAACGAAATCCTTGCGCGCGTACGAAGAGGCCTGCATGTACCTTCCCGGCGGAGTGAATTCTCCGGTCCGCGCTTTTCGGGCCGTCGGGGGAGGCCCTGTGTTCGCCCGCAGGGGAAGAGGCGCCAGGATCGAAGACATTGACGGAAACGAGTACGTGGATTTCGTTTGCTCCTGGGGCCCCCTGATTCTGGGCCACGCCCATCCGGCGGTCATCGAGCGAATTCAGGCGGTCGCGGAAGACGGAACGACCTTTGGCATGCCGACCGAGGCGGAGACGGACCTGGCTCGCATGGTCGCCGCGCATGTTCCTTCGGTGGAGAAGGTTCGATTCGTCAGCTCGGGGACCGAGGCGGCGATGAGCGCGATTCGCCTCGCCCGGGCGTTTACGGGCCGCCCCAGGATCGTCAAGTTTGCGGGATGCTACCATGGCCATTCTGACGCCCTTCTCGTAAAGGCGGGCTCCGGGGCCGCCACGTTCGGGGCCCCGGACAGTCCGGGCGTTCCTGACGCGCTGGCCCGCGAGACGCTCGTGCTCCCCTACAACGACCTGGAGGCCGTCGAGCGCACCCTGGACGCCCACGGCGCCGAAGTGGCCGCGGTGCTTCTCGAACCTGTGGCCGCAAACATGGGTCTTGTGCTTCCGAGACCGGGCTTTCTGGAAGGCCTTCGGGAGAGTTGCAGCCGGCATGGCGCTCTCCTGATCTTCGATGAGGTCATAACCGGCTTTCGACTCGGCCTTGGCGGTGCGCAGGCGTACTACGGGGTGCTGCCTGACCTGACGTGCCTGGGAAAGGTTCTGGGAGGGGGCCTGCCTCTGGCCGCTTTCGGAGGAAGGCGCGAAATCCTTGACCGGCTCTCGCCGGACGGCCCGGTTTACCAGGCGGGCACGCTTTCGGGCAATCCCCTGGCCGTCGCGGCCGGGCTGGCCACCCTGAGAGAGCTTTCGAGGCCCGGGTTCTATTCGGCGCTGCACGACAAGGCGGCTCGCTTTGTGGAAGCCGTGCGGGAAACCGCGCGGGAGGAGGGTGCGAGAGTCGTCATTCCTTCCCTCGGGTCCATGTTTACGGTTTTCTTCCGGGAGGGGCCGGTGGTGGATTTTGAGTCCGCCCTTGCGTGCGACCGGGAGCGGTTTGCGCGGTTTCATCGGGCGCTGCTGGAGGAGGGTGTGTACTGGCCGCCCAGCCAGTTCGAAGTCTGCTTCGTTTCGGCCGCCCACGGGGAGGCCGAACTCGGCAAGGCTCTCGAGGGCCTGCGAAAGGCCTTTCGGGCGGTTTGCGGGTCACGCTGATGCTCCGCTGAGTGCCGGGATGTCGCAGCCGGAGCGGGCAGGGCGCGGCAGGGCAAAGGAAGGCGCGCGTTTTGTTGACTTTTAGAGAGCTTTTATCTAGAATCGCCTCTCTTTCCCGAGCAAGGCGAGAAGGTCTTCCTCGGGTTTCGTGAGACCGCCCCACGGGGTTTGGAATCATCGAAAACAGACCGTCGGACTGGAAGCGGCTGGCCGTGTACGGGGCCCTGGCCATAGAGATGGGCCTTTCGGTTGCGGCCGGCACGGTGGCCGGATACCTGCTGGACGGGGTATTGCACACATCGCCGATCCTCACGCTCGTGGGTCTCTTTCTGGGGCTCGTGGGGGGGATTGTGAATTTCGCCAAGCTGTGGAATTTTTTGAAAAAAAATCTCGAACGACCGGACTCGCAGTAGCGATGGAGCTGGAAGGGGCCATCCGAAAGCTCAACCGCATCGAGCGGGACGCCTGTCTGTTGCTGGTTCCTGCGGCGGCAGCCGGGTTTTGGGTCACCAAGGATGCGGCCAGCGTGGCGAGCCTTCTGGCCGGCGGTGTTCTCATGGTGGCGAACTTCCACGTCCTGTGGAGGTTCGTGAGGAGAGCCTGGGAAAAAGAGGGTACGGAGCGCGGCGTTTTCCTGGCCGGTGTTTTCCTGCTCTTCTTTCTGTTTCTCGCAGCGGTCTGGGGCTGCCTGATCGTACTCGACATGCCGGTTTTGCCGTTTTTCGCCGGGACCCTCTGTCTGGTGGTGTCGATTTTCTTGCACGGCCTCCTGCTGGTGTAGTCGCGGGAGCTTCGAAAGGGGCCGCCTCATGGAACACGCCTTCACGTGGTATGCGGTGACGCCGTTTTCCAAATGGATGCCGATCCATGTCTTTCACTCCCTTCTGGCGCTCCTGATTCTGCTCGTCGTGTCGTGGAGGATCCGGGCGAGCCTGCGCCGGGCCAAGGACCCCCTGGTGCCCGAGGCCTCGTTCTCGGTACGGAACGTGTGCGAGATCGTTGTCCAGGCGCTCCAGGGACAGGTGAAGAGCATTATCGGGCACCACGGGGAGCGCTACATGCCGCTGATCGGCGGGTTGTTTCTCTACATCTTCTTCTGCAACATTCTGGGGGTGATCCCCGGATTCGTGCCGGCCACCGACAGCCTGAGCACCAACCTTTCCATGGCTCTCATCGTGTTCGTGTATTACAACTACCAGGGGTTCAAGGAGCACGGCGTCGCGTACCTCAAGCAGTTCGCCGGCCCCATCGTTTGGCTGGCCCCCCTCATGTTCCTCATCGAACTGCTGAGCCACCTTTTCCGGCCCATGTCGCTCTCGATCCGACTCTTCGGGAACATGTTCGGCGACCACATGGTGCTCGGGATTTTCTCCGGCCTGGTGCCTCTGGTGGTCCCGGTGATTTTCATGATCCTTGGAATCGTGGTGTCCCTGATTCAGGCGTTCGTTTTCTCCGTGCTCGCGACGGTCTACATCGCGCTGGCCGTCTCCCACGAGCACTAAAGAGCGGATATGGGGCAGGAAGCGTCTTGCGGTCCCCGTCACGGGGCGGGCCGCAGGAGGACAATTCAAATGGGTTGTGGCAGCGTTTGGCGGGAACCAACAGGACAGAAAGGAGCCAAGGGAATGAAGAGGAACAAGGCACTCCTGCGCGTGGCAGCTCTCGTGATGTTCGTGAGCTTTGCTCTGCCCATGCTCGCGGCGGCCGAGGAAGAAGCGGCGGCCGGCGGCAGCGCCGGCGACTATCTCAAGAAGTTCGGTCTTGCGATCGGCGCCGGGCTCGGGCTGGGACTGGCGGCATTTGGCGGCGGCCTTGGCCAGGGCAGAACCGCGGCGGCGGCTCTGGAAGGAATCGCCCGGAATCCGGGTGCTGCCGACAAGATGTTCGTCCCGATGATCATCGGGCTTGCGCTGATCGAGTCTCTGGTGCTCTACACCTTCATTATCGCGATCTTCCTCCAGGCCAAGATTTAGGGCCTGTCCAAGAAGGCTTGAGGCAGGCTGGGCCGATCGTTCGGGAAGGCCGCCATCTTTTCAGCCAGCCTGCCGCCAAGGGGTCCCGGTTTTCGCGCTCGGCCGAAGCCGGGACCCATCCTCTCCCCAAGCCCGGATGGTCCCTGCGGGGGACCCTTGCGCCGGACGGACGGAAGCCGGAACCCCGCGCACGAAAGCCGAGGAAGGGCGGCCCGGGCGTCCCGGTGCCCGGCGGCCCCGCAGGGGCCGGCCTGCGCCTCCCGGAAGGGATCTGTCCCGGCCGCGCACTCGTGGGGAAGGGCGCTCGCCGTGGAAGACGTCGCGGATGTGGTCATCATCGGCGGCGGCATTGTGGGGTGTTCGATCGCCTTCGAGGTCGCCGGCCGGCTCCCGGAATCTTCCGTTTTTCTGCTGGAGCGGGGCCCGTACCTCGGCGACGGCACGAGCACCCGTAACAGCTACGTCCTGCACGCCGGCATCTACTATCCCGAGGATTCTCTCAAGGCCCGGTTTTGCGTGGAAGGAAACCGCGCGCTTTCGGAGTTTTGCGTGCGCCACGGGATTCCCTGGGCGCGGACCGGAAAGATCGTGTTCGCCCGCACGGCCGAAGAAATCCCGGTCCTGGAGAGGCTGTGGCGTCAGGCCCGGCGGAACGGCGTCGAGGGGACCGAGATCCTGGAGCCCAAGGAGCTGGCCGCAAGGGAACCGCAGCTCAGGGCAGTTGCAGCCCTTTTCGTACCTTCGACCGCGGTCTTCGATGTGGCTTATTGGTTCCGGGTCATGGAGTCCCTCCTGTATGACCGGGCCGTCGAGGTTCTCAAGCGGACGCCCGTTGTGGGCCTGGACTGCCGGCACGGGCTTGTCGAAGTGGCGACCCGGAACAGGGGCAGCGTTGCGGCCCGATGCGTGGTCAACGCCGCCGGCCTTCACGCGGACGAAGTGGCCAACTGGCTCGGCAACGCCTGTCGGATCTACCCGGTTCGAGGGGATTATTTCTCGCTGACCGACAGGGTTGCACCCCTTGTGGGCAGGGCCGTGTACCCCTGTCCCGGCTCCCTGGGCCTGGGAATTCATCTGACCCGACTCTGGGATGGCACGGTCCTCGTGGGCCCGGACGCCCGTCACGTGCAGAGCAAGGAAGATTACAGGCCTCTCGACGTGTTCACCCCGGACGGAGATCTGGACACCGGTTCTGCGGATTTTCTCAGATTTTTTCTGCCCGTGAAGGAATTCTTCCCGCTCGTGGAGCCGGAAGACTTCAGACTCGCCCATTGCGGCATCCGGCCCTGTCTCAGGCCGCCCGGGGAAGAAGGGTTCCGGGATTTCCGCATCGAGGCAGACCCCAACGTCCCCCAGGTCATTCATCTGCTGGGAATCGACTCGCCGGGGCTTACGGCTTCACCCGAGATTGCGAGGCATGTGGCGAAGAAAGTCGAAGAAATCCTCTCCGGATAGAAAGGCGGGGAACGCGGCGAAGGGGAGGTTTGCGAAGGCCCGGCTCTGCTTGTTCACTCCTCGAGCCGGGCTGTCCCCTGGGCCAGGTTTTCGAGGGCCTCCCGATCCCGGATGAAAATGCGGTTCCGCTCCACCCGCAGGAGGCCCTGGCGGGCGAGCTTCCGAAAGGTCCGGGAAAGGGTCTCGGGCGTGGTGCCGATCTGGCTGGCCACCTGGCCTTTTGTGACGTGGAGCCTGACGACTCCTGGGTTTTGGGATTCCTCGGGAAGGTCCAGGAGCAGACCGGCCAGGCGGGCCGCCACTTCCTTCAGGGAAAGCCCTTCGATCTTCTGGGTGAACGTGCGGAGGCGGCGGGAGAGGGTCGCGAGCATGTTGAGCAGAATCTGGGGCTTTCTGGAAGCCAGGTCGAGAAAGCGGGCCCTCGGAAAGTACAGGAGCCTGCTTTCCTCGAGCGTGGAAGCAGAGGCAGGGAAATTGCTCCCGCTAAAAACAGGCACCTCGCCCACAGGCTCGCCCGTGCCGAAAATGTGCAGGATGTGTTCCTTGCCGTCCGGCGAGATCTTGAACACCTTCACCTTGCCGGACAGGACGAGGTAAAACCCGTTGGCCGAATCCCCCTCCTGGAAGAGAACCGCGTTTCTGGCCAGGCGCTTTTCGAGCGCGATGTCCAGCAGATCCCTTCGGTCCAAGTCCGAAAGACCCGCAAACAGGGGCGAAGCGTCGAAGGCGGTCTTGAGCAGGGACATGATCAAGGTTTTCCTCTGCGCGTGGCGGCCGCGGACAGGTTCGAATCGTTTCCTATACCGGGGCAGAGGTTCTGTCAACCCGAGCCACCAGGACCAGAGCTGCAAGATGCCTGAGCCCGAGCGGTCCCGAGCGGCCTGTTTCCTGGCGGATGCGGGTCTCCTTGAAAAGGAAAGACCCTTTCAGCTATAGAAGTCCGACAAGTCAGCTTGCTGCAGGATCTACTTGAGATGCCCGCGACGAAAGTGAAAAGAGCCTTGACGACGATCTCCAGCCAAGAAGAAGCAGCAGAGCCGCAGCCATCCTGTGGCCAGGAGCGTTCTTGCCCGGCTCCGCCCGCACCAGGGGCCGGCGAGGGAAGGGACGAGGCCCCCGGCCGGCGTGAGGGCCGCGGTGCGGCGCCGATGGCGAAGCCCGCTGTCACGGCGCAGGATCTGGCCCTCAAGCAGCGGGAAATCTCGGTCTCCGAGTTCTTCACCAAGAACCGCCATCTTCTCGGCTTCGACAACCCCAGCCGCGCCCTGCTGGCCACGGTCAAGGAAGCCGTGGACAACTCCCTTGACGCCTGCCAGGAGGCCCATGTCCTGCCGGAGATTTTCGTCGAGGTCCGGCAGATAGAAGAAAACCGGTTTCGGGTGATCGTGGAGGACAACGGGCCCGGGATCGTGCGGCAGCAGATTCCGAAGATCTTCGGAAAGCTCCTTTACGGATCCAAGTTCCACACCCTGAAGCAGAGCAGGGGCCAGCAGGGCATCGGGATCTCTGCCGCCGGCATGTATGGCCAGCTCACGACCGGAAAGCCGGTGGCGATCACTTCCTGCAGCCGGCCGGGCCGGCCGGCCCACGCCTACGAGATTCAGCTGGACACCGAAAGAAACCAGCCGATCGTGCTCAAGGAGGCAGAGGTCGAGTGGAAGGGCGGCAGGTGCGGGACCCGGGTGGAGATCGAACTGGAAGGGAGGTACCAGAAAGGGCGCCACTCGGTGGACGCCTACCTGCAGCAGACTGCGCTGGCAAATCCTCATGTCGAGATCACCTACGTGCCGCCGAAAGGGGAGGCCGTGCGGTTCGAGCGGCAGGTGGAGAGCCTGCCTCCGGACCCGAAAGAGATCCGGCCCCATCCGTACGGCGTGGAACTGGGCGTTCTTCAGGGAATGCTCAAGGCGGCCAGGGGGCAACGACTCTCCACGTTTCTGTGCACGGCTTTTTCCCGGGTGAGCCGCCGGACCGCAGACGAGATCTGCAGCCGGGCAGGGCTCAAGCCCGAATCCCGGGTTCATCTGCTCGCCCTGGAGGAAGTGGAGCGGCTTTTCAAGGCCATCGGTGCGACCCGGATCCTGGCGCCCCCGACGAATTGCCTCTCGCCCATTGGAGAGGAAGTGATTCTCCGAAGCCTGCGCGGCCAGATCCGCGCGGACTTCTACTCGGCCAGGACGCGCGCACCGGTCGTTTACAGAGGCAATCCCTTTCTGGTGGAGGTGGGGCTGGCCTACGGCGGAGAGCTCCCTGCCGAGGAGCCCATCACCCTGTACCGGTTCGCCAATCGGGTACCCTTGCTGTTTCAGCAGTCAGCCTGCGCCATCACCGATGCGGTCCTGCGGATCGACTGGAAATCCTACGGGCTTGCCCAGCCCCGGGGATCCTTGCCCATCGGCCCGGCCGCCGTCCTGGTCCACGTGGCCTCGGTGTGGGTCCCGTTCACGTCCGAGAGCAAGGAGGCGATCGCGGACTACGAGGAGATCGTCCGGGAGATCCGTCTCGCTCTGCAGGAGTGCGGCCGCCAGATGGGCCGGTTCGTGCAGCGCCGCAGAAGGGAAGCGGAGGCGGAGCGCAAGCGGTCCTACATCGAGAAGTACATCCCCCACATCGGAGAGGCGCTTCAGGAGATTCTCGGCCTGCCGGCCCAGAGAAGGGCCTCTATCGAGGAGAATCTGAAAGACATGCTCGAAAGGAGCCGGTCGTGAGCGGCCTGGTCAAGAAGATCCAGCAGGAGGCGGGGCAGATCGCCTCGGACATCGGGAGGCGCAGGAAGCCTTCTTTGTCGGTTCCGGTGCGGTCCTTGCAGAATGTCCGGTACGATCCGGCCAGGGGATACTTCGCCCTGGGCAGGCGCCGGAAGGCCCGGACCCTGACGGTCGCAACGGTGAAGACCTTTGCCCAGACTCTGAAGATGATCGCTGCCAGCAAGGGACTCCTCGACACGAAAGAGATCGCCACCAAGAGGGAGATGTATTACATTTCCAAGAACTGGGGGGACGCGAGGTTTCTCGAGCAGGACGAGTCCGACACGATCATGGACGATATCGAGGCCCTGTTTCTGGTGAACCGGGAGCAGCTCGGGTTCGTTCCGGAGGAGAAGGGCGGCGACGTGGCCGGCAGACTCATCATCAAGGATCGCGATCCGGCCACGGGCAAGATCCTCAAGATCGACTGCACGAAGTTCGGCTCGGGCGCCTATTCCATCCCGATCTCGGTGGAGGAACTCGAGTTCGAAACCCGGGCCAGGTTCATCCTCGCCATCGAGACCGCGGGCATGTTCCAGCGGCTGGTGAAGCACCGTTTCTGGGACACCCACAATTGCATCCTGGTCTCCATGGGCGGCGTGCCGACCCGGGCGTGTCGGCGGTTCATCCGGAGACTGGGCGAGGCGTGCCGGATTCCGGTCTACGCCTTTGTGGACGGCGACCCCTACGGGTACAGCAACATCTACCGGACCCTGAAAGTTGGCTCGGGCAACGCGGCCCACATCAACGAGTTCTTCTGCGTGCCCAAGGCGACTTTTCTGGGCGTGACACCCCAGGACATCGAGGATTACGATCTTCCCACCCATCCGCTCAAGGACGTGGATATCAAGCGCGCCAAGGACGCACTCAAGAACGATCCCTTCATCAAGAGCCATCCGCCCTGGCAGAAGGCTTTTCAGAAAATCCTGGAAATGGGCGTCAGGGCCGAGCAGCAGGCCTTCGCCGCCCACGGCCTGAACCACGTCCTCGAGGTGTATCTTCCCGAAAAGCTCAAGCGGCCGGACAAGTTCCTGCCCTAGCCGGATGCCGGGGCAGGCCCCCTGAACAAAAAGGAGAGCGGAATGCCGGAAAGGAAAAAGAAGTTCCTCGCTGTCTCGATGTGGGTCTGCAGCCTGGCGGTCCTGGCCGCCGCGTGCGGCGGCGACGGCGGTGACGGCGCAGAGCGGCAGTGTGCTGTCGAAGCACTTGAAGCTGGGACGTATTCGTTCGAAGTGTCGAAAGTGGTTGACGGATGCGCCGGCGGGGCGGTGGGAGAACTCATCGGGGACGGGCCCTACGAGTTCGACCTGCCGAGCTACGCGGAGCTGCAGGCAGGACCGGTGGACATGTTCGCCGAGCTTCCCGGGATCGGACCCACGGCAGTGCGGTTCGAGCTCGAGGGTGACGAGATCGATGTATCCCTGCCGGGCGGAAACGTGTTCGTGGTTCTCCCTTTGCTGGAAGGCTGTCTGGCCGAGGTGAGCGCCGAAGGGAACGTCTGCCCCCTCTCCGCAAGCGCGGCCAACGCCACACTTGTCCTCACGCTCGTGGATCTGGTGGGAACTTGCGGGATCCTGGAGCCGTCCACGCCCTGCGAGGTCACTGTGCAGCTCAGGGGCGACCGACAGGCCGAGTGAGGAAGGCCGCCGAGGAAACAGAGGACCTCCGGGGCGTCACTCCTCGGCCATGGATTTCACGTACTGGATCTTCTCCACGGGCCAGGCCGCGCAGGCCACGCTCTGGCCTCCCATGACCTGGCTCATGCAGGCGTCGCAGTCGGCCCTGCAGTGTTCGATGTCGTCCTCCCGCCCCGTGAGGGCCTTCTGGACCCAGTCCGGGTCGGCCAGGATCACCCGGGCCAGGCCCACGAGGTCTGCCTGGCCGGTCTCGAGGATCTTCTCGGCGAGCTCAGGGGTCGAAATTCTTCCGGCGGCGATGACCGGAATGGAGACCTCTTTGCGGATCTCGGCCGCCAGGTCAGCCATGTAACCGTCCCTGGCCGACCGTTCCATGACCTCGGGCAGGAAAAACGACTCGTATGTGCCGGCCATGACCGAGAGATAAGCCACGCCTGCCTTCTCGAGAGCCCGGGCAAAGGGGCGTGCCTCGTCCAGCTGGAATCCGTCGGGCAGCCACTCGTCGGCCTCGAAACGATATCCGACCGGAAACCCGGGCCCCACGGCCTCCCGCACTGAAGCGACCACCTCCAGGGGGAATCGCATCCTGCCTTCGAGAGAGCCCCCGTAGGCGTCCGTCCTGAGATTGGTGCGGGGAGACACGAAAGAGGTGAGCAGATACCCCGTGCCGCCGTGAAGCTCGACCATGTCGAACCCGGCCCGCTTCACCCGGTCCGCCGCGGCCGCATAGGCCTGGCGGAGTCCTGGGATTTCCGAAAGCGAGATCTCTCTTGGGGTTCTGCCAAAGGCCGGGACCGGAGACGGGGCCAGGGGCTCTTCCACAAAGGCGAAACGGCCCGTATGGTTGATCTGGCAGCAGGCCAGCGCGCCCCCCACGTGGATTTCGCGCGCGATCCGCGCAAGGTCATCCAGGAAGGAGTCGTCGTACGCCCTGAGCATCCTGGGCGTGCCCACCCCCGAAGGATCCACGGCGCAGCTTTCGACCACCACCAGGGCGAGGCCCGAGGCGCCCATCTCCCGGTAGTGCTCGAAGGTGAGCGAGCTGGCGTGGCCGTCGAGGCGGCCGTACCCCGTATAGAGGGGCGCCATGATCAGCCGGTTGGGCAGGCGAAGGCCTGAGACCTCGAGAGGGGAAAAGAGCCTCGGGTATCGGGAAGCGCCCTTTGCCATGGCAAACACCTCCGGTTTTACGGTGCGGAGGAAAAGACCGAGAGCAGCCTGCGGGCCAACCTAGCAGACAAAAGGCGTCCCTGACAAGAAAAACCTTCTCTCTGTCGCCCCCCCCCCCCCCCCCACGCGCGGCGACT
>FWPU01009856.1_pt1 | contig 14711 bp, 17 predicted proteins | sample 2228361 | NCBI WGS metagenome assembly FWPU01 (sample SAMEA103939777, study PRJEB20133) | metagenome
TGTATCGCCGACCTGGGGTCGGCCTTGCCACACCACTTCGTGGCGCTTGGCATAGCCTGGCGGTACAATGTGCTAGTCCACACTAAAACTTTGAAAAAACTTGCCTTTGGCGAGGTAACTTGACATTGTCAAACTACTTGCCTGTTGACCAGGCGAGAAAACCTAACCTGTTCGAAGAGGAAAACGACAAATGGAATCGATCTGTGTTTATTGTGGTTCCTCCGACTCGGTCTCCCCGGACTACCTGGCTGCTGCCCGTGAAATGGGCCTGTCGCTGGCCCGGCGCGGATTGCGCCTGGTCTACGGCGGCGGCAAGACCGGTCTGATGGGCGCTGTGGCTGAGGGGGCGCTGGTCGGCGGCGGGGAGGTGATTGGGGTGATCATCCCCAGCATGAACACCTCGGCGCTGGCGCATCCCGGCCTGATGCGCCTGGAGGAGGTGGCAGATATGCACGCCCGCAAGGCCCGTATGCACGAACTGTCCGACGGTTATATCGCCCTGCCGGGCGGCTTCGGCACTTTCGATGAGTTGTTCGAAACCCTCACCTGGGCGCAGACCGGGGCGCACGAAAAGCCGGTTGGTCTGCTGAACGTGAAGAATTACTATGCTCCGCTTCTGGCAGCCCTCGATCATGCTGTTGCGGAAGGCTTCATTTTCCCCGAACACCGCGCTGCGCTGGTCTGTGAAAGCGAGCCTGAGAAGTTGCTGGAGGTGATGAAAAATCACCGTCACCCGCGCGAGGCGGTCAAGAGGTGGATGAGGCAGTAAGGCAGATAGTTACTGTGTCTCGCCTTCCAGTGCGCCCAGTCTGCTCCGGCGATATGGTTGGTTTGCCGCCGCGCTCGCGCAAGATGGACCGGCGATGTTCTCTGATCTTCTCCAGCGCTTTCAGGCGGCGTTTGCGCACACTATCCTGCGTTTGTGCCGTCACATACTCCGCCACCGCCTCACGGACGACATTGGAGACGCTGCGATTTTCGCGTTTGGCCATTTCGGTCAGTTGCCTGGGTTGCTTTAGTCGCTTTTTACCCAAACGATTGCCCCCTTCGGGGATGATAAAGTCGTTACGTAACTACTCAGCCGCTTTTGAAAATGCCCCAAATACAGACCCTAAAGGTCTTTTCCGCATATCGAAAGGCTGAATTTACAGGAAGGCAGGCTTGAAACACATTTTCGATTGCAAAGGAGACCTTTAGGGTCTTGACCTGAGCAGTTACGAATCGCTGATTGTTATGTGTAGGCAGTTACGGCAAATTTCCAATGTGCCCTACTTGTGGGTAATAGAATAGGTAGTCAATCTAGCCATTTTAGAGCCGCTTCGGGACGGTTTCACGTTATGGGAAGCGCAAGTTCGCCTCGCAGCACAGTTACCGCGCTCCCACCCACTTTGACCGTTTCGATGGCCTCGCGCGGACCGACGACCTCGACATACGCCAGACCGGGGCGGCCCATCCAATGTCCCTGCTCGGCCAGGAAGGTCGGAGTTTCGATCAGCCCGTAGTGCCACAGATAGGCCGCCATGCCGCCGGTGGCCGAACCAGTGAATGGATCCTCCGGGGTGTCGGGCGGCGCGCCAAAGTGACGGGCAAAGGTGGTGCCCTGCTCCATCCCATGCAGGCAAAACAGGTGCGGGCTGAAGAAGTCACTCCTGGCGCGCAAGGCGGCGTACTTCTCTACATTCAACACTGCCTTGCGCAGGGAAGTATGTCCACGCAACGGAATCATGATTTGCGGCGTGCCAGTGCTGACGGTCTGGATGAGGGCGCCGGGGAGCAGATCAGATTCGTCGAGGCCGAACGCAGGCAGCACGTCGGAGGGACGATGCGTGGACAGGAATTGCGGCTTGCGCTGCGACATGACGATTCGTTCCACCTTCCCGCCGCTCGCAAAGATTTCCACGTTGATAGGGCCGTCGCGCAATTCGAGCGGCATCTTGAGGTAGTCGCCGTCCAGCGCCAGGCGTCCTGAATCCACCAGCGCGTAGAGGGTGGCAATGGTGGGATGCCCGGCCAGCGGGATTTCCTCAGCCGGCGTGAAATAGCGCGCCCGAAAGCGACCTTCGGAGGTGCGCCAGACAAAGGCCGTTTCAGAGAGATTCATCTCCCTTGCAATGGCCAGCATGGTGGCGTCATCCAGGCCTGCACAATCGAAAACCACCGCACAGGGGTTACCACCTAGCGGGCGGGTGGTGAAGGCGTCAACCTGATAGAGGGGATAGGTGGGCATGAGTTTCCTACCGTTTCATCTCATACGCGCCTTGCAACGAAAACACCGAATTCTGCCAGACGCGTTCGAAGCACGCCGTATCCACCACAGGCTTGCTGATCATCTTGAGGCAGATGTCCATCTGTTGCGACGTGGCGCTGGGCTTGCTGTAAAGTTGAAGCACATACTTGGAAAAGTCGCGCACCATGAAGTATATATCCTTCATAATCTGTGTTCCCGATGATAACATCATTCCACAATTTTTATGTTGCCATCCTCCTATTTTCCAGTAAAATACCCCCATTCCCAACCCAAAGGAGGTACGCTGATGAGACCCGTGTATGCAATCTCAGGCGGGGTATCCAAATTTGCCAAAGCCCGCCCCGACAAGACCTTCCAGGCCATCATCAAGGAGGCGTATGACTATGCCATCCAGGATATTGGCCTGGACTTCCCGACCTTCACGCGCATCGTGGACGGTTCGGTGGCTTCATACTTTTCGGATCACTTCACCCGCCAGTTGATGGCCGGCATCATGGCCCAGGACTATCTTGGGTTGTGTCCCAAGCCCGGCCACCGTGTGGAGGGCGGCGGCGCGACCGGCGGCCTGTGCTTCCAGGAAGCATGGAAGTCCGTTGCCAGCGGTCACATGGACGTGTGCGTGGCCTACGGCTTCGAGACCATGTCCCATGTGGAAACCTGGAAGGGAAATGAGTTCATCGCGCTGGCCTCCGACGCCTCGTTCGACTATCCGGTCGGAGGTTTTTATTCGGGCTACTATGCCATGATGGTGACGCGCCACATGAAGGAGTTCGGCACCACCGTAGAGCAGATGGCGCACGTCAGCGTGAAGAATTACATCAATGCCTTCCATAACCCATACGCGCAGAAGAGCCAGCGCATCACCATTCAGGACGTCCGGGACGCGCCGATGGTGGCCTGGCCGCTCACCCGCCTCGACATTTGCGTGATGTCCGACGGCGCCGCGGCGACCATCCTGGTCTCCGAAGAGGGATTGAAGAAACTCGAAGCCGCGGGCGCGAAGATCCCGCGTCCGCTTGTGAAGGTGACGGGCATTGGGCGCGGGACGGACGCGATGCGCATGGCCGACCGCCCGCACGTGGACTATGACTACTTCATGGAAAACTACGCCACCGAGCAGGAGAAATCCTCGGACGAGACGAAGGCGTATTACAGGAAACTCTGGGATCACGGCACGCGCTACCCTGGAATCCACTCGTTCCGCGCGGGACGGGCGGCAGGCAACATGGCCTGGAAGCACGCGGGCATCAAAGACCCGCTCAACGAACTGGACTTCATCGAACTGCACGACGCCTACACCTCGTCTGAGATTCAGACCTACGAAGACCTCGGTCTGTGCCGCTACGGCGAGGGAGGTCCGTTTGCGGAGTCGGGCAAGGCGTTCATGCCGAACATTGATTATGGCTTGACATTGAAAGAAAAGCCCGTCTGCCCGGTCAACCCATCTGGCGGGCTGATTGCCTGCGGACATCCTGTCGGCGCAACGGGGCTGATGCAGGCCGTATTCGCCATCTGGCAACTCCAGGGGACGATCAAAAAACATTTCCGCGACGACCGCCTCCAGGTCAAGGATGCGAAGCGGGGCGCAATCCATAGTCACGCGGGGACGGGCACGTATGTCACCGTGTCGGTATTGGAGCGAGAGGGATGATATAAGTTACAAGTTACGGGTTACATCCACACGTGTGTACCTGTACATCGTATACCTGTATACCTGTGTACCTGTGTACATGTGCACCTGTACACCCGTGTACGTTTCCCGCAAGGAGACCACTATGAGCAAACTACCTACTCAACGTGAAGAAACTTTGGGCGGCTACATCGTCCACGGCGTTCCTTTTCCCATTGGTTCGGAGCCCGAGGCGCTGGAATTTTTGAAGCAGATGTCGCCGATCCAGATCGAGCAGGAATATAAGATTACCTATCTGCATTCCTACGGACAGGACAGCCCCTGGTTCGCAGCACTGACCAACAAACGCCTGCTCGCCTCGCGCGACTCCCAAAGCGGATACACCTACGCCAACCCGCGCGGCCACGACATGTATTCAGGCGCCGAGACGAAATGGGTGGACATCACGAATGTCCCGGCCAGAGTGCATGCCTTCACTGTTTGTTATTTTGGCTCGGAGGAGTTTCTGCCCGAGACGCCCTTCGTGCTGGCGTTGATCGAATTCGAGGGCGTGAACACTTTGCTGTTGACGCGCCTGATGGGCGTTGACCCCGATGCCCCGTCGCTGGATTGGATCGGCATGGAGGTCAAGCCGCGCTTCCTGCGCAACTCCAAGTTGAAGCCTACGGATGTGTATTTCGTGCCGAAAGAGAGCTAGCGAGGAGTCTGCTACAACCTTGCCAAACCTTCGAGGTAAAGGCAGTCAAACGAGATGGCTATGAAATCTTATCGCAAAGAACTTTGGTTCGATATTCCCTCGCGACGCGGCTTCGTCAACATCACCCCGCAGGTAGAAGCCTGCCTGCGCGAGAGCGGCATCCGCGAAGGGCTATGCCTGGTCAATGCCATGCACATTACTGCCTCGGTCTTCATCAACGACGACGAATCTGGCCTGCATGCCGATTATGAGCGTTGGCTGGAAGGCCTGGCCCCTCATGAACCGGTGGGTCAATACCTGCACAACCGCACCGGCGAGGACAATGCCGACGCGCATCTCAAACGGCAGGTGATGGGACGCGAGGTAGTGGTAGCCGTTACCGAAGGCCGGCTCGACTTTGGCCCCTGGGAGCAAATCTTTTATGGCGAGTTCGATGGCCGTCGCCGCAAGCGCGTGCTGGTCAAAATCATCGGGGAATGACGCCGCCGGGTTGCGTCTCGCAAGCGGGGCGCGAGGCGCAAGTCCGAGGCTGGCGACTCAGCGCAGGAAACAAAAGCCTTCCCTCTTCCTTCTGGAAGAGGGAAGGCTTTTGTTAGTCGGTTGGCTAAGCCACTATGCTTTGCAATTGCGCTTTAGCATGAGCATAGCCTTTGTCCATTGCCTCGAAATTGTTGGGAATCAACTTCTGGTGTTTGGCCGGCAAATGGGCCTTGAGCGCCGCTTTGACATCCTCCAGTTTGAGTTCGTCGAAGCAAGCCAAAAGCGCGCCAACCATGACCATGTTGAGTAGTCGGCGGTCACCGGTGGCTTCGGCGATTTCGTTACCGGGGACATACACGACGGTAATGTCGGTGCGCTCGGCTTTGCGATCTACCATAGACTCGTTGACCACCAGCACGCCGCCCGGCTTGACGAGCGGTTCGTACTTATCGAAAGAAGGCAAATTCAAGGCAATGACCGCCGGCGGATTCTTGACCAGCGGCGAGCCAATCTCCTCATCTGCGATGACAACCGTGCAATTGGCCGTTCCGCCGCGCATTTCGGGGCCATAAGAGGGAATCCAGGTCACCTCATGGCCGGTGTCCATGGCCGCATACGCCAGGACCTGGCCCGCAAACAGAACGCCTTGTCCGCCAAAACCAGCGATGAGAATCTCTTTTTGCATGATACTCCTTAGCGCCAAGAACAGCGACTACTCTATTTGATTTCTGCTACCTGCGGCGCGACCTTGTAATCGCCCAGCGGGTAGACCGGAATCATGTGTTCTTCCACCCATTTGAGCGCCTCGACAGGCGAAATGCCCCAATTGGTCGGGCAGGTGGACAGAAGTTCGACCATCGAGAAGCCCAAGCCACGCATCTGCGTCTCGAATGCAGTGCGGATAGCCTTTTTGGCTTTGCGGATGTTGCCGGGATCGTGCAAAGAGCGGCGGGCGATATATCCGGCCCCGTCCATGTTGGCCAAGATCTCGGACATGCGGATAGGAAAGCCTTGCGTCTCCACGTCGCGCCCCAAGGGGGAAGAAGTGGTCTTCATACCTGGCAGGGTGGTGGGCGCCATTTGCCCGCCGGTCATGCCGTAGATGGCATTATTGATGAAAATGACGGTGATGTTCTCCCCGCGCGCGGCGGCGTGCATGATTTCGGCCATGCCAATCGAAGCCAGGTCGCCGTCACCTTGATAGGTGAACACGATGCGGTCTGGCAGAACGCGCTTCATGCCGGTCGCCATGGCCGGGGCGCGTCCGTGCGCTGCTTCCACGAAGTCACAGTCGAAATAATTGTAAGCAAAAACCGAACATCCTACCGGCGCAACCCCAATGGTGCGTTCGGTCAGGTTCATTTCATCCAGAACTTCTGCAATCAAACGATGGGCCACCCCATGCGTACAACCAGGGCAGTAATGGGTAGGGAATTCGGTGAACGCTTGTGGGCGGGCATAGACAAGATTTTCGGGTTTGACCAACGTTTCCATCGCAGCACCTCTATCTGATCCCTGCGGTCATGCGCCGATACCAGGCATGACGTGGATCCGCTTCCATACTTAACTTCGTCGTGGTTATCCGCTGGATTTCATTGTAGATTTCATCTGGAAACGGCACCACGCCTCCGGGCCGGCCATAGAACTCGACCGCCACACGTCCCTTGGTTGCCAGTTGCACGTCGTTCAGCATCTGTCCCATATTCATCTCGACTACCAGGAAGGCTTGCACGCGCTTCGAGAGTTCATCCAAGGCTGCATAGGGGAAGGGGTTAACTGTCACCGGCCGCAGCAGGCCCACCTTGATGCCCTCCTGGCGGGCGGCCCGCACCGCCGACAGGGCAATGCGCCCGGCAGTGCCAAAACCGACAACCACGTAGTCGGCGTCGTCCAAATAGTATTCTTTGTAACGAACTTCATTGGCCTGCACTTCCATCCAGCGTTTGAAAATCCGCAGGTTGGTCACCTCCTCGTCGGGCGGATCAATGTAAATCGAGGTCAGGATGCGGCGTTTACGCCCTATAGCGCCATTGGTGGCCCATTCCCAATCTTTGCGTTGCAGCGGGCGCATTTCGGGCAGTTCAGCCGGTTCCATCATTTGACCAATCGAGCCATCGGCGATGAGCATACACACGGTACGGTAGCGTTCCGCCAAATCGAAGGAAAGAACCATCATGTCAATGGCTTCTTGCACGGTCGAAGGAGCAAGGACGATGGGATTGTAATCACCGTGACCGCCGCCATGCACAGCCTGGTTGTAATCGCTTTGCGAGGGGGCAATATTCCCCAGGCCCGGCCCGCCGCGCATCACATTGACCAATACCACCGGAACCTCGGTCCCGATGATATATGAGATACCTTCCATCATCAAAGATACACCGGGGCTAGATGATGTACTCATCACCCGCGCCCCGGTGCATGCAGCGCCGTAGACCATGTTGATTGCCGCTACCTCGCTCTCGGCCTGGACGAACGCGCGGCCAAGTTCGGGTAAGCGGCGGGAGAGATGCTCAAGTATTTCCGTCTGCGGGGTAATAGGATAACCGAAGTAACCCTCCAACCCAGCGCGGACAGCCGCCTCCGCAATGGCCTCGTTGCCTTTGAGAAGTTCACGCGCCATGCCTGCCTCCTATGCTGCCGTCGCGACGGCTTTGGTTACTTCGCGATAGACAGTGATAGCCGCATCTGGGCATACCAGCGCGCAAATGGCGCAGCCGGTACAACCATCTTTGTAAATATGGGCCGGGTGATAGCCTCGCGGCGTCAAACGATCCATGTCCAGGGACAGTACTTTTTGCGGACAGGCATCGACGCACAGTTCACACCCTTTGCAGTAGGTATCAGATACTTCAATCCAACCTTTTGCGGGCATTCATTTCTCCTTAAGGAAAAGATAAATCGGCATATCAGCCAATTCTTATCTATTATCACTCTTTTGGGGCTGGGGTGCTAGTGCCAAGCGTCATCAGTTGAAGTATACATCTTTCCCTTACATCCAGGTAGTGTTGGGAGTTAAGATATCCTGAGACATTTGCTGACCAACCAAATTGTCCGATGCAGTAACGAATTCCCAGAAAGCAGTTTGGGCGATGGTAGATGGTTGTCGCATGTTCCTGCCAAGATAGATATCCTGGTGGAGATATTCGCTCAATCCCTGGATTTGAATGACGGCAACCTTATCGGATACCAGGCGCGAGACAATGACTTCCGAGACGAATCCGACCCCCAGGCCTTCTTGCACGGCTAACGCAATAGCCTCTGCGTTGCTCAGGGTCAAAATGGGCTGCAATTCTTCCATTCGCATTCCCGCTTTTTCCAGTCCTTCCTTGACCATACGGTAAGTACCTGAACCTTCTTCGCGCAAGATGAAGCGGGCGCTGGGCAGGTCCTCCAAACGCACGCTGCCCTCCCTGGCCCAGGGATGATGGAGAGGAGCGATCAGAATAATTCGATCCTCATACAACTTGAAGAATTCGCAATCTTTGTCGAATTCATGGGTACCTGCCAGTGCCAGATGTACTTTCCCCTGGGAAAGTTGATTCAGCGCTTCTTGCCGGCTATGCACCTGACAAGATGCCTGAACGTGGGGGTAACGTTGAATGAATTGCGAGAGCAATTTGGGCAGGATATATCTGCCTGGCGTAGTGCTGCAACCCACAATCAAATGACCATGTACCTCGCCTTTCAAATTGACCATGACTTCTTGTGCGTACATGGCCATCTTGACCATTCTTTCAGCCATCGGAATCAACACAGATCCCGCTTCTGTCAGACACAGTCTTCGTCCTGAACGGACAAACAACTGAGTGCCTACCTGGTGTTCCAGCGCCTGGATGTGTTGGCTCACACTTGGTTGGGTCATGTGCAGGCGTTTGGCTGCTACAGAAAAATTCAGAGTCTCGGCGGCAACGAGAAAGATGCGTAAGCGATAGGTATCTAACATTCTTTTTCCTTTCACTTGCTATTGGCCTGCAAAATCTATCCTGGTTCGCCAGGACATCCACAACCACGAAGATTCTGTAAAGCAAAATTCATTTCGCCTTTGGTTGCGGCTCGCAGTGCTATGTGTTCCGAATTTCATGACATCCATTTCAGCCTCGGCCAACGTCTGGTTTCCTCCTGCGAAGGAAGACCTCGGCTACCGGGACCTCTCCGGCATGAATGCAATATAAGAACCACTTATATTTATACATAGGAAATTCTTTGTCTGCATGTGATATTTATCACTTTTATTTATGACGCAAGGCCTGTTAAACTTGTGAATAATGGAACAAATACAGGAGATGGATGGTGATGCGTAAACTCTGGCCCATTTTGGGAACGTTGGCAGTTTTGCTTTTGGCCGGATGCCAGCAAGCGACAAGCCAAGCGCCGACCCCAACGACAACGCCGGCGCAACCTGTTGCACAGCCTACTGCCGCGGCCAAAGTAGATTATTGTCTCTCTTGTCACACCGACAAAGAGCAACTGATTTCTACCGCCAAACCCGAGGAGCCGGTTGAATCCGAATCGAAGGGAGTTGGCTGAGGGGGCGATGTGGCTCCGTTGGAGCCATGGGAGAAGGTGTTGATCTCGCAAGAAGATTTCTTCGCCGATGTTCATGGTCAAATCGAATGTATCTATTGTCATGGCGGCGTGCAAGCGTCAGAGAAAGATGCGGCGCATGTGGGTCTGAATCCCAATCCTGGCGCCGGAAAAGACAATGTATGCGAAATTTGCCATGCAGATATCCATCATACTTTCGAGGCCAGTTTGCACGTCACCCAAGAGGGCTACTGGACCGCTCTCGACGCGCGCTCGACCCCTGAAAATCATGCCGCATTGGCCACCATGTTTGGCAACCATTGCGCCTCCTGCCATACGACCTGCGGCGATTGTCACATTAGCCAGCCCAATTCGGTGGGCGGCGGCTTCATCAACGGTCATGTGGTAGAGAAGACGCCTTCCATGACGCGCAACTGTACGGCTTGCCACGGCAGCCGCGTAGGCAATGAATACCTGGGAAAGCACGAGGATATTCCCGGTGATGTCCATTTCCGGGTGGGACGCATGAATTGTGTGAATTGTCATTCAGGCACGGACATGCATGATTCCACAGCAGCCTGCACGCAATGTCACAACACACCAGAGCAAGCCGCTTGGATCAACAGCGCCAATCGCTATGCCGGCGCGCAAGTTCCCTCCTGCGAGTCTTGCCATGAAACGGTTGGAGCAACGGGCGATTCCAATCTACAACACACACTACACAAGGACAAACTGTCCTGCCAGGTATGCCACTCGGTATCGTACACCAGTTGTGACGGCTGTCATGTTGCCATCAGTGAAAAGACGGGTAAACCATTCTTCGAGACCCAGGCCACGTATATGACCTTCTTCATTGGGCGCAACCCGAATCCAAATTATCACCGTCCTTATGAATATGTGACTGTGCGCCATATTCCGGTCGACAAGCAAAGTTACGCCTTCTATGGCGATAATCTGCTGCCCAATTTCGATGCCCTGCCTACCTGGATGTATGCGACGCCGCACAACATCCAGCGCAAGACCCCGCAGAATCAATCGTGCAATAACTGTCATGGGAACGCCAGCATTTTCCTGACGGCCGATAAGGTCAACCCTGCCGAGAGAAATGCCAATTTGGATGTCATTGTTCCGCAAGTTCCCGCTCCCCGCTAACGGGCAGCGGTAATCTATACTCTCGATCCCAAAAAAGGAGTAGTAAGAAATGTCCAAAAAATTGTATCTTCTATGGGTACTGCTGATGATCATGGGCGTACTCTTCAGCGCCTGTGGACCAGCAGCGCCCGCCGAGGCCCCAGCAGTGGAACAGGCTGCCACGGAGGCGCCCGTTGTAACGGAGGCGCCAGTCGCCCTGGATATCGAGCCACTGTTAGCCTCTTTCTGGGCTTCCGTTCCTCCAGATAAAGCCTATGGCAGCGTAAAGCCTACCGCCCTGAATGAAGAACTTGCTACGGCGGCCCCCTTCATCGTAGATGTGCGCGAGCCGTCAGAAATCGAGGCCAATGGCTACATCGAGGGTTCGGTCAACATCCCCATCCGCACTCTGCTCCAGAATTTGGACAAACTGCCCGGCATGGACGAGCCGATTGTTATCACATGCGCTTCCGGTCATCGCGGCGGCCTGGGCATGATGGCACTGAAGATGCTGGGCTACACCAACGTCCGCAATCTGAATGGCGGCATAAATGCCTGGCTCAAGGCTGAATTGCCGGTAGTAAGCGGGACCCCGCCTGCTCCCGAGGCCATCAGCACTCCCATCGTCGAAGACGAAACGCTCTTCAATACCCTCAACGACTTCCTGGTCAATCTCCCTGAAGGATTCTATGCCCTCAAGGCTGACGCAGCTGCCGCCATGTTGACCGAGAAGTCCCCCGCCATCATTGATGTCCGCACCCAGGCAGAATACGAGAAAGACGGCTATATCGAAGGCGCGACCTTGATTCCCTTTGCAGAGTTTCTGGACAACCTGGGACAATTGCCAGCCGAAAAAGACGCCCCCATTCTAGTCTATTGCGCCTCCGGTCATCGCGGCGGCATGGCGATGATGGCGCTGCGCCTGCTTGGTTACACAGAAGTCTACAACCTGAACGGCGGTTTGAACGCCTGGAAGGCTGCCGGCATGCCTGTGGCAGGCGTAGTAGATTGGGCAACTGTGATGGGCGAATTCGTCGCCTCCTTGCCGGCCGACCAGGGGTTTTACACCATCAAAGCCGATGCCCTGAACGGCCTGTTGGCAGAAAACCCGCCTTTCATCGTTGACGTGCGCGAAGTGGCTGAAATCGAGAAAAACGGTTACATTGCTGGCGCTGTCAATATTCCCATCCGTGACTTGCTCAAGAACCTCGACAAATTACCCGCCCAAGATCAGAAGATCGTCATCACTTGCGCTTCTGGTCATCGTGGCTCGTTGGGCATGGTTGCCTTGCGACTGTTGGGCTACACGGACGTCGTCAACCTGAATGGCGGCATGAATGCCTGGACCAAAGCCGAATTCCCGGTGGAGAGCGGCGTTCCGACGGCCCCGACGGCTGGCACCGCTCCCGAAGTAGACGCGGCCCGCTTTGCCGCCCTGGATGCTTACCTGAGCGGTTTGCCCGAGGGCTTTGGCGCAGTCAAGGCGCCCGACCTTAACACCGAACTGGCTGGCGGCACAGCCCCCTTCTTGCTTGATGTCCGGACGCAGGCCGAATGGGATGCTGACGGCCATATCGAAGGCGCAATGCTAGTGCCAGTTACGGACCTGCTTGCCAGCCTCGACAAACTCCCCGCCGACAAAGCCGCTCCTATTGTCGTCCTGTGCAAATCCGGTCATCGCGGCGCCATCGCGCAGATGTACTTACAGTTCCTGGGCTACACCAACGTTCGCAACCTGAACGGCGGCTTGAACGCCTGGATCGTTGCCGAACTTCCGGTGGTAAAGTAAATTTTGTTCCTCCCCCAAAAATTAAATCATACACGCGCCCACAGGGCGCGTGTATGATTTTTCACCTCAGGGGGCATTCTTTTCTCACTTTTGGCATGAAGGTAACCATGTCAAGCGTCGTTGAAGTGTATATCGTTAGGGCTTGCGCACAGGCCAGGCAGCAGCCTGCCTCATCGTTGCGGCCGGGAGTGGAACAGCGACATGGATGCCGCCTCCCCATTTACGGGCAGCGGACGATACCCTGCGCCCACAGGCAGCCGCCGCAGACAGGAAATTCGACATTGCCAATGCAATCTTCCTCGTTGGTCTCGGCCAATTCACAGCCGCCACAAAAGGTACACGGGGCAAAGACGAAATTGTGCAATCGCTCGCGATAGGCCATGTAGTCGGGATCCAACCACAGGTCCCGTAATGACCGCTCGGCGACGTTGCCGATGACATGTTTCTTCGACAGACGCGGCTTCCCATGTAAGTAACTCTGGTGCGTGTGCATCAGCGGCCAGCATGGGCTGACATCCCCATTCCAGGCAATGGACATCGTCCCACTTTCGATGAAATCACAGGTGTCGCTCGAGCCTCCCCAATTGTTGCCCGCAAACTTGATGTTCAACTGACTATTGAAGACCTCGAACAAGGCCGCCCGCGTCTGATCGTCGAAGTCCATTTTGGGCAGATTCAACTTGGGTAAGTGCGGCGCCTGCAAATAGGCAATGTTGTGAAGAGTATGCTCATACAACCGCTCTGTCTGCATCTCTTCGGTGGCGGGTTGTACATTGCTGACTGAGTAATACTTGGCCTTGAGCGACTTGCCCAATTTGATCACTTCCGGCAGGTCGGCAATGTTGCGTTTCATGGCGACAAAGGCGATGCCAATCTCCGGTTTGGGGAAATGATGGGCAGGGCGCATATTCGCAAAGCGCCTCAGGTTTTCGAGGATTTTGGGCAGTTCGGCGCCCAAACGCACATCGGCGTAAGTTTCGGGTGAGGCACCATCGAGCGAAATCCATAGAATGTCTAGCCCGGCTTCGATCAAAGCCTTGGCTATCTTTTCGGTCAGGATAGTCCCGTTGGTGATGAGTTCGACTTGCACACCCAGCGACTTGACCCTGGCAATCCATTCGACCGTCTTGGGATGGAAAAGCGGCTCGCCGATGCCGCCAAAATAGACATTTGGGATGGGATCCAGCACCTGCAAGCCTTCGAAAATGGCCTGGAACGTCTCCTCGCTCATACGGCCCACAGGCTGCTCCCAGGCGTTGCGGAAGCAGGTGATACAGTCCAGATTACAGGCCACCGTTGGCTCGATGTAGACTTTGGTCAAATGCGTCACTGGACGATGCAGACGGATGAAGTTATCCCCCTCATCCAGACGCACTTTGACGCCGGGTTGAATACCGTATCGCTGCGCAACTTCGGGCGGTAAGACCAACCGTCCCTGTTCATCTACTTCGACCCAGGCAACAGTGGGTTTGGTAGAGACAACCTCCAGCGCAGAACGTTTTGGGTTAAGGTATTGTGTCAGTAAATCCATGCTTTTATTGTATCCTCTTTGAGGGATGTAGGGGTGTGACTTTTATCTCATTTTTAGATGTAAATAGTCTTATTTTATAACTGCTCCGCCACTTTCGCAAATACAGCCCCTTTAAGTTCTGTCCTGCAAATCGAAAGGTAACTACTTTGATAATGTCATAGCGCGGCAAGCCGCAACCAATTGTACCGCCGACCTTTGGTCGGCCTTACCATACCACTTTGTGGCACGTGGCACAGCCTGGTGGTACGACGAGCACATTACAGAATCTTCGCGGTTGTGATAGATTTTGCACAACAATATTATATTTTCGTGTAGTTGTCATTACGAGCGCAGGTCGAGTAGCCCCGCCGGGTCGAGCGATGGCCTGAGCAAGTCGAAGGATAGGATGAGTGTTCTTCTCATCCGTATCGAGACCGAGGGGCGTATCGAGACCAAGCGCCTGCCCTATGAGCCGAATTTTGACCTGTTTGGTTTCGGCTTGTCCGAGTCAGGGACTTGACCTGAAATCCTTGCAGGGCCAAATTCTTCACAAACAGAGCAAATTCAGACGTTGCACAAAACCGGCATACTGAAGGCCTGAACCGTCCAGGCAGGAATGAAGCACTTCTGCCACCTGGTCGAGGGCTACAGCTAGATCAGAAGGATAGGTTTGATGCGGAAGCAAAGCTGCCAAACCAGGAG
>FWPU01009857.1_pt1 | contig 14710 bp, 11 predicted proteins | sample 2228361 | NCBI WGS metagenome assembly FWPU01 (sample SAMEA103939777, study PRJEB20133) | metagenome
CCCCTCCCCTCTCCGCGTGCGGGGAGGGGCTGGGGGTGGGGTGAGAACCCATTCTTTTGTGCTCAACTGCGTAACTCTTGGTGGTATCAAAGGTCGTTTGTCAGTGAAGGTATGCAGCCATCAGTATAAATAGCGTTTGGCTCATTGTCAGACGGATGCCCCCAGTGCCGTTTCCTTGTTCTCTGCGTTCTGAAGGTCTACTTCGCCCGGTCCTTCGGACCTTCGACGTTCATCCGAATTTTGAAGATGGAGTCCCCCGCCGTGAAGTAAAGCGTCTTGCGGTCGGTGACGCCCGCGAAGGCGCAGTTGCTCGGCTTCTTCGGAACGGCGATGGTTCCCAGATACTCGCCCTTCGCGTTGAACACTTGCACGCCGGTGGTGCTGGTCACGTAGAGGTTGCCCTGCTGGTCGAGGCACATGCCGTCCGCGCCGCTGTTGTCGGCGGCTACGTCGCGCAGTCGGCAGAAGGCGCGTTTGTTCTTAATCGTGCCGTCAGGCTGCACATCGTAGGCAAGCACTTCGCTGCCTCGCGTGTTTGCCACGAAGAGAGTCTTCTCGTCCAGCGACAGCAGAATCCCGTTCGGGCGGGCGATGTCATCCGTGAGGAGAACGACTGTGCTATCCGGTTTCACGAGGTAGACGCTGGGCTTACTGGTGACGGGCTGACCTGCCGTGGGGCGCGCGCCGGGGTCGGTGAAGTAGATGCGCCCATCTTTTGCCACCGTCAGGTCGTTGGGACGATTCAGCGGTTTGTCCCCGCATTTGTCGGCAATCGTCTTCTGCGTCTTGTCCTGCATGAACACGCCAATTTTGGAACCCGCCCCGCACGCCGCGATGATTTCGCCTTTCGCGTTCATAAACAGCCCGTTTGCGCCGTTGGTGTTCTCGTGGACGACGGTGACATTCACCGTGTCGCCCGTCGTGTTGATGCGGCAAATCTGGTTGCGGGGAATATCGGAAAAATAGAGACTGCCGCGATTGCCGCACATCGGACCTTCGGTGAACTGAAAGCCGTCCTTGACCAGTTCCACCTTCGCGCCGGGCGCGATGAGGGCGTCCAGTCCGCCGCCCGCGATGGTCGCAGTCACGGCGACAGGGGCGGGCGTCGGCAGCGCCACCGCTGTGACTGCGCCCAGTTTGCGCAGTTTCACACTGCGAACCTCCAGCACGAACCCTTCGCCCTGAAAGCCGATGTAGCCCGCCTCGGTGCGCGAGATGCCCCAAGCGTCCCACGCTTTTTTCTCGTTGACCAGCAGCGTCGCTTTGTCGCCAATCAGAATCAAGTCGTAGGTGTTCCACTCGCCAACTTTGTGAATTAAGTCGGGTCGCGTCCGCGTGCTGCTCACCCCACCGACGCTGGCGAAGTTCTGCCCCGGTCCCATGTTCAACTGATACGCCGGACGGGGCCACGGTTTGCCTTCCAATCCCGCACGGAAAAACAACCCCGCGTCGTTGTTGCCCTCATTCACGTAACGCCACTCGACGATGAGTTGAAAATCCTTGAATTGTTCGTTCGTGCGAATCCAACCATTGCCCCCGCCAGTGTAGCGCATCACGCCGTTTTCAACCACCCAGTTTCCGTCGTTCATCTTCGTCCAACCCGTCAAGTCCCTGCCATTGAACAACTGAACCCACTCGTCCTGTTGTCCGTACGCATTGCTGACCGCAATGCAGACCGCCACCACGATACCGAAAAGTCTTGTTGCTCGCATGTCACCCTCCCTCGAAAATCGTCGGCATAGGATGCCGAACTGGTCTATCGCCCCCCTGCCCCCGTTGACGGGGGCTGTCCCCGCCAGCGGGGGACGGGGGCGACGGCATCCCATGCCGTCATTTTCATGCGGCGTGGTGCGCCAACGGCGCATGGGCGATTCCTGTGAACCTGATGGGATTTTGCATCATTTTGACAGTTCCAGAGGTTGCGCGGTTGCCCGCACAACTTGTCCCCCTCATCCCGTTCATCTCGCGACGGAGTCGCGGGCTGCTATCGTTGATGAATACTTGTTCAGGTAATACAACAGCGTCGGCGTGTTCCAGTAACAGTTCACCACGCTGTTGACCGTTCCCTCTCGAATCGTCTGCTCGTAGGCGGCGCGGGCGCAGCGCAGGAACTCGGCGTCGCCCGTGAGTTCGTAGGCGTAGCACAGCGTAGGGGCGATGAGGACGTGGTAGTTGCTGGTCTTGGCGAAGTGCGGGTTGTGCGAGTAGCCGTAGATGTCGCCGGGCGCGTCGGGCGTCATATTTTCGGTGATGATGGACTCCGCTAGTCCGACGACCGCATCCGCCGCCAGAACGTCGCCGCTTTGCTTGTAGTAATAAAAGAGTGGCTCCGCAAGTTGCGCGCACATCCACGGCACGTTGCCACGATAACTGTAATTGCCGTGAACTTCCGCGTAGCAGCCGCGCCGCAAGTCCATGCGGCTGATGGCGTCCCGCGCCAGCCGCCGCGCCAATTCCAGATACTTCGGGTCGTGCGTTTCATCGTAAGCCATCGTCGCCGCCATCAGCACGCCCGCATGGTCCCGAACACTTCGGGAACCCATTCCCCAACTTGTGCGGATGAGCCAGTCAGCGACGCCCAAAGCGTTCTCCCGCGCATCCACGTCGCCGGTCAACCGCCAGTACGCCAGCATCCCCGACGTGCGCTGCATCGCCGCCCACGGCGGGGCAGCGGTATGGTTGACGCCGTTGTAGCCGTGCCAGCCGCCCACCCAGTCGGGATGCTTGGAGGAATAGTGGCAGGTGTCAACGTCCATGACATGCCGCGCCGTCGCCTCCAGATGGTCAAACCAGCGCCGGTCGCCCGTCATCAAATACTCGCTGGCGAACCCCTGCATGCGGTCGTAGTAGTTGTTGCACCAGAACCCCTCGTTCCCGTAAGGCTGGTCGCCGAAGTGCCGAATCCCGAACTTGTAGAACTGCTCCGCCTTGACCTCGCCGTAAGTCTTCCGCATGAACGCGGTCAGTTCGGGGAACTCCTTCTCATTGTGCGGGTGCGCGTAGCCAAACCCGCCCGACTTGCAGAAGTAGTCCGCGTCGAACAATCGCGGCGGATGCTGAAACGCCAATCCAATCGCGCTGCACTTCTTGGTGTCTAACGCTTCGGGCATGAACGCCAGCAGGATTTCATGCCGCTTGGCTTCGCCTTCGGTGGGTTGGAAGAAAGGGTCTTTCTCAGTCGGTGTAAACAGATTGACACATAACGAATTGTAATCTGCGATAATCTGCTTTGGGGATTGTTGCCAAAAGTGTCGCACAGCAGCGAACGCTGTCCGTTTGCCGTCGCTTTGTGCCATCCAACCTTCTGAACGCTGACCTCGTGTTACCTCTGTGTCTGGTGGTCTGTTGACGGTAAAGACATCCACCTCGGACTGCTTCAGCCAGAGCCAGTCACCTTTAAGAGGAATTTTATCTTTCGTACTCCACGCCACCCACGCGACGTCTGGCTCGCCAAATGGATCGAGACGGGCGATCAAAGAGAAGGGGAAAAATTTAAGCATTTCGGCTTTGTCATTGTAAATGCGATAGAAGAGGCGCAGATAGGGTAGACCTGCATAAGCGTTCACACGAGCCACACAACGTCCGATACGTTGTTTAGTTCCCCAATTCGTAAGGTGTCCTTGCAGTTCTATCGTTGCCCTCACAGGACCCCGCGCCGTGACTTCGATACTCTCCCATATCGGGACGCCCACCTCTCCCCGCTCAAGTAAAATGCTACTTTGGATGAGCGCGTTGAGAAGTCGGGGTTGAGTAGGGAATCGTACGTTTTCAACAAAGTTCCGCAGTTCACCACCGAACACCATGTTTAATCTCCCCGTTGACACCACCTTCTGCTTGCCCTTCTCCTTCACGACCACCGGTGACAGTGGCGCGACACGCTTCGTTCGCTTGCCCCAACTCAGCGTGAACCTGTCCCCATGCTTCACGCCCTTTGCGATGAAGTCCAGCAGCGCCCAGCGCACGCTGCCATCCTCCCAGAGGTTCATCACTTCAGTTTGCAGGGGCACCAGCCGACCGCGCGGGTCTTTGAGCGAAAGTGCGTTGACATCGCGCACCGCGCCCATCGGCAGCGGCACGCCACTGGTAACGGGAAATCCGTCGGGCGGGATGCCTGCCGGGGCTTCGAGGGTGAGTTGGTGTTCGTAGTCAGGCACGGAACGCAGTGGAGTGCCGTTATTGGTGACGGCACTCCGCTGCGCTTCGTGCCTGACTACCAACTCTGACGACGGACGCCGCCCGACGACGCTCTCTTTGTAAGTCGCATCGGTGATGACCACATCACCGACGTAAACGTGCGTCATGAACTTCCACGGGTCGGAGTCCTTCGCCGCGCCCTTTTCGGTGTCTCCGATGTGGCGGTAGTCCATCGGCAGCCGCTCATCGCTGGCGACTTTATCCACGACGCGGAAGGCGAGGCGGAACGGTTTGCCAGCCGTGACGTGCGGGGTGACGTCCAGTCTGAGCCGCGAAGGTAACTGAGCGGAGGTCGGGATGCCGCTCTCTGACGTTCGCGGCTCTGATGTTTGCGTCTCGGCATCCGCCACGTCCATTTCCCACACAACTTTGTCATCAATGAGCACCTGCTTGAAGCGATGACCGATGAGCGAAATCTGCCCCAGCCAACTATCAGGCGGAACGCGGTAGCCGTCGGCGTGGTAGTCGTCGGAGCAGTAGAAGTGCAGCAGGAACGGCGGCTGCCAGTCGGCGGGAATCGTGACCGTAGGGGCGAAGCATTCTGCGAATGCTTCGCCCCTACTGGGTTCCCACGGATGATACAGCCAGAACAACCCGCGTCGGTCCAGCCGCGTCATAAACGGCGGCTTGGCTTCTGCCCGCCAATTCTTGTCGAACGCCAGACGCAAAATGTGCGGACGCGGTTGCTTTGCCAAAGATGCACCTCCGACCATCGTCGTGATGATGAGACCCGCGAGAAAGAAACGCATAGCGAACACTCCCGCGACTTACATTCGACTGGCGGTGCTTGCGCCCTCTTCCAAATATATGCAACTTTACCTTGCCTGAATCCAGTTTGGAAGAGGGCGCAAGCACCGCTCATCCAAGTTGAAGGAAAACAATCTGAACCAACGAATAACACCTCAAACCTGTGAGGAGGACAATCATGCCCGAACCCTATCAAGGCTCATCGCAGCAATACGACGTTCTCTGCGAATCCAACGTGATGATTCCCATGCGCGACGGTGTGCGCCTGGCAACGGACGTCTACTTTCCCGCGCTGGGTGGAAAGCGTGTCGCAGGCAATCTGCCTGCGATTTTGGAACGCACGCCCTACGATAAAGCGGCGGCGGGGAACGTGATGAACGGGGCGTATTTTGCGCGGCGCGGCTACGTCTGCGCGATTCAGGACGTGCGCGGACGGTTCGCCTCCGAGGGCGAGTGGTATCCCTTCGCCAAAGAAGCCCCCGACGGTTACGATACGGTGGAGTGGCTCGCGGCGCAGGAGTGGAGCGATGGACAGGTCGGGACGATGGGCGGCTCGTATTGCGGCAGCGACCAGTCGGCTTTGGCGACGCTCAACCCGCCGCACCTGAAAACGATGATTGTCGCCGTCGGCGCGTCGAACTACTACCACTGCTCGATGCGACAGAACGGCGCATTGGAACTGCGGTTCATGATTTACGCCTTCCGCATGGCGACCACCAGCAAAGAGGCTCTGGCGGACGCGACCATCAAAGCCGCCGTGACGAAGGCGTTTGAAAACGTCGGCGAGTGGCTGACGCGCGCGCCGCTCAAAGAAGGCGCGTCGCCGCTGCGGATGCTGCCCAGTTACGAACGCTGGGTCATTGACCTCCTCACACACGGCGAATACGACGAATACTGGCAGCAGCGCGGCTACGCCATCTCACAGTACTACGAGGAACATGCCGACGTGCCGACGCTCTACCTCGGCGGCTGGTATGACTCGTATGCGCGGGCGACCTGCGAGAACTTCATGGCGTTGAAGAAGATGAAGAAATCGCGGCAGGTGCTTCTGATGGGACCGTGGACGCACGGCGGCTGGGGCGCGACGTTCGCGGGTGATGTTGACTTCGGCATCCACTCGCCCATCAACTACAACGACCTCCGCCTCGCATGGTTCGACCACTTCCTCAAAGGGATGCGCACCGAAGTCGCCGACTGGTCGCCCGTGCGCATCTTCGTCATGGGCGGCGGCGACGACAAACTCAACTACAACGGGCGCATCCAGCACGACGGAGTTTGGCGCAGCGAAGAAGACTATCCACTGCCTGACACAAAATTCACGCCCTACTACCTCCACGCTGACGGGTCTTTGTCTCCCACACTCCCACACTCCCACACTCCCACACGCTTTTCTTTCGACCCCCGCGACCCCGTGCCCACCATCGGCGGTGGTATCTCCGCTGCCGACCCCATCATGCGCCCCGGCGCGTTCGACCAGCGCGGGCGGCCTGATTTCTACGGTTGCAAAGACACTCTGCCGCTCAACGCCCGCAGCGATGTGATCACCTTCCAGACGCCGCCGCTGGAACGCGATGTGGAAGTGACGGGACCGATTACGGTCAAACTCTTCGCCGCCTCCTCCGCCCGCGACACCGACTTCACCGCGAAACTGATTGACGTTTACCCACCGACGGGCGACACTCCCGAAGGGCTTGCCATCAACCTGACCGACAGCATCCTCCGCGCCAGATACCGCAACGGTTGGGACAAACCCACACTGCTGGAACCGGACAGAGTTTACGAGTTCACCTTTGAACTCTACCCGACCTCCAACGTTTTCAAAGCCGGACACCGTATCCGCCTCGACATTTCCAGCAGCAACTTCCCCCGCTTCGACGTGAACCCCAACACTGGCGGCGAGTTGGGCGTGGAGCGGCGGTTTGAAATTGCGCATCAGGCGATTTACCACGACGCGGAGCATCCGTCTTGTATCGTATTGCCGCTCATCGAGCGGTGAACGTTCCGCTTGACAGGGGATTTGCCGTCATGTTATTATGGAGTTGGCAGAGGGAACGCAACCCCTTGCGCGAATCTACGTTTTACGTTAAGGAGGCGATTCCAATGAAGTGTCCCACCTGTGGGAAAGAAAACATGGAACAGGCTTTGTTCTGCGACAACTGCGGCACCACGCTGTCGGCGAAAACGGCAGCCGATCCGAATCCGCCGGAGGCGTGGACAGAACTCAAAAAACAAACGAACACGGGTGTCATCGTTGCCGTGGTCATGGGGAGTGTTCTGCTGTTTGGGCTGGTCATCGTCGGGATTTTAGGAGCGATCCTCTTCCCCGTGTTCGTGCAGGCTCGGGAGAAGGCGCGCACGGCTTCATGTCAGAGCAACCTGAAACAAATCGCTCTGGGTATGATGATGTATGCCCAGGACTACGGCGAACGCTGTCCGCCGGCGGACAAGTGGACGGGACAACTCGACCCTTATCTCAGAAACAGCCAGATTTTTCGTTGCCCATCTGTGGCGATGGGACAGCCGACGGCTCCTGGTCCTCCGCTTGGTGCGCCGCCGACTGTGACCGACTACGGCTACAACGCCGCCCTCAGCGGTTTGGCAATGGAGAAAATCAAGTCTCCCGCCAGCACGGTTCTCAACTTCGAAAGCAACGGACCCAGCGCAGGCGGTGTGGAGAACCTCGTCCAGCCGGGGTGACATCAGAAGGGCAACAACTTCGCATACGTCGACGGGCACGTGAAATGGTTGAGCGACACCGCGCTCCCGCAGTCCAGCCTCATCTGGTCGCCGACGCAACTGCCGAAAATGGGCGATTTCCCGATGCCACCACAGCAGACGATGCCACTCCCTCCCCTGCGATAGACGGGTGATGCCCATGAAATGCCCAACTTGTGGAGCGACTCCAAACGACCGGAGTGGCATTTGAGAGTAAAGATCTTGCTCGCTTCGGTCGCAATCCTTCTGCTCATTCTTTTTGGTCTGTTTGTCCACGGGTGCACTTCACCCCCAGTGATATTCGTGAATAACAACCAACTCCTCAGGAGAAACTTATGGAACTCAACCCTTACCTCGTTCAACCCATCGTTGACCGCGCCCTTGAGGAGGATTTGGGCACGGGCGATGTGACGACGGAACTGCTGGTGCCGGCGGACGTGAAGTGCCGCGCCAAACTGATGGCGAAGGAGCGCGGTATCGTCGCAGGGCTGGACGTCGCACGGTTGACGTTCGAGTCGTTGGACAGCGACGTGTGGTGGGAGGACGCCGTGAGCGATGGCACGTTCGTCGAGCCGGGCACGCTCTTGGCGGAGGTCGGCGGACACGCGCGGGCGATTTTGTCGGGCGAGCGTGTGGCGTTGAACTTTTTGCAGCACCTTTCAGGGATTGCGACGTTCACGCATCGCATCGTGCAAGCCGCCAAGTCGCACCACGCCAAAATCGTGGACACGCGCAAGACGACGCCGGGGCTTCGGCTGCTGGAGAAATACGCCGTGCGCGTGGGTGGCGGGCACAACCATCGTTTCGGCTTATACGACGCCGTTCTCATCAAAGACAATCACATCGAACTGACCGACGGCGTGCGGGCAGCGGTGGAACAGGCGCGGCGTGCGCTGCCGCACACGATGAAGATAGAAGTCGAGGTCAAAAATCTTGAGGAACTGCGCGAGGCGTTGAAGGCGCACGCGGACATTATTCTGCTGGACAACATGACGCTTGACGAGATGACCGAAGCCGTCAAAATCGTCAACGGGCGCGCCCTGCTCGAAGCCTCTGGCGGCATCAACGAAAGCAACGTTGCCGAAGTCGCCGCCACCGGCGTTGACCTCATCTCCATCGGCGCGTTGACCCATTCCGTCAAGGCGTTGGATATAAGTTTAGAGGTGGTGGAGGTGTTTACGGTATGACAATGTCCCCTGCCCAATATCCCCTGCCCAATGAACGACACCCCTTAACCCATAACTCTCAACCCTTTCTGCTTCATCGTTTGGACGAGGTTGGTTCGACGAACGACGTCGCCAAAGAATTAGCGCAGCAGGGTGCGGCGGAAGGAACCGCGGTGGTGGCGGATTGCCAGACAGCGGGGCGCGGGCGGCTGCAGCGGCGATGGGCTTCGCCGAAGGGGAAGGGGATTTATCTGTCTGTGATTCTGCGCCCGGCGATTCCCGTCACGCGCGCCCCTCAACTGACGATGCTCGCAGCGGTGGCGGTGGCGCAGGCGATTCGGCGCGTCACCGGGCTGGAGGCGCGGACGAAGTGGCCCAATGACGTGATGGTTGGCGAGAAGAAAGTGTGCGGCATTTTGACCGAAGTTTCCGCGCAGGGCATGAACTTGAACTTCGCCGTCGTCGGCATCGGCCTCAACGTCCTGACAACGCCCGATGACCTGCCCAAAGACGTCCGCGATGAGGCGACATCCTTGGCGATGGAGTTGGGGCAACCCGTTGACCGCGAGCGGGTGTTGCAGGGCGTTCTGCAATCGCTGGCAGAATACTACCATCGCTATCGGACAGAGCCTTTCCGCTCTCTCCTCGGCGAATACAAATCGCTTGACATCGTGTTGGGCAACACGGTGACTGTGATTGACAACCAAACTCAAATCACCGGCATTGCCGAAGACGTCGACGAATTCGGCACGCTCACCCTGCGCCTGCCCGACGGACGCTGGCATCTGGTGAGGACGGGCAAAGTTTCCCTGCGGAAATGACCAATGACCAATGACCAATCACATTGGCGGAGGTTGGCGGAGGTTGGCGGAGGTTGGCGTGAAAACAAACCTAAGCAACCCTAAGAGCCTATCCCAAAATTCGTTTGTCGTCAGGCACGGAACGGAGGGGAGTGCCGTTGGGACGCCACTCCGCTGCGCGGCGTGGCTGACTACAAACATCTTTGGGATAGGCTCTAAGCCAACCTATCAAACCTGTTGTTTGGACATTGGGCATTGGACATTGGACATTTATGAAAGTGACCATTATCGGTGGGGGGTTGGCGGGCAGCGAGGCGGCGTGGCAGATTGCGCGGCGCGGGGTGCCGGTCGTGCTGCACGAGATGCGTCCGCTCAAGCCGACGCCGGTGCATCAAACGGGTTTGTGCGCAGAGTTGGTCTGCTCCAATACGATGAAGTCCAAGACGCTCGACCGCGCGCCGGGGCTGCTCAAGGCGGAGATGCGGCGGCTAAATTCGCTCATCATCGCTTGCGCGGAAGCGGCGGAAATTCCGGGCGGGACGGCGTTGACGGTGGATAGAGACAAGTTTGCTGAAGAAGTCACGCGCCGTCTGACCGCCCTGCCGAACGTCACCATCGTGCGGGGAGAGGTCACGGAAGTTCCTGACGACGAACCCGTCATCATCGCCACGGGACCGCTGACCTCCGACGCGCTGGCGCAATCCTTAGGCAAAATTATCGGGGAAAACTTCTTGGCGTTTTTTGACGCCGTCTCACCCATCGTGGACGCGGACACTATCAACCGCGACAAGGTGTTTCAGGCGTCGCGCTATGGCAAGGGCGAGGCGGCGTTTCTCAACTGCCCGATGAACGAGTCAGAGTATCAGGCGTTTTACGACGCGCTGCGCGCCGCCGATACTTTCGAGCCGCACGACTTGGACAAGGACGTGCCCTACTTTGAGGGCTGTATGCCGATTGAGGAGTTGGCGTCACGCGGGCGCGACACGCTGCGATTCGGTCCGATGAAGCCCGTTGGATTGACCGACCCGCGCCCCTGCCGCCGCTCTTACGCCGTCGTGCAACTCCGCCCGGAAAACGACCCCCCGACGATGTATAACCTCGTGGGCTTTCAGACGCGGCTCAAATGGAGCGAACAAGCCCGCGTGTTTCGCCTGATTCCCGGCTTGGAGGGAGCCGAGTTTCTGCGTTACGGCGTCATCCACCGAAATACTTTTGTCAATTCACCGCGTGTGCTGCTGCCGACTTATCAACTCAAATCGCGCCCCGGCGTCTTCCTCGCGGGACAACTGACGGGAACGGAAGGCTACACCGAATCCGCGGCGGGCGGCCTCATCGCGGGCATCAACGCCGCGCGTCTCGTGTATGGCGAAGAACCGCTGGTCTTCCCGCCCGAAACGATGATGGGCGCGCTGGCAAAATACCTCACGACCGCTGACCCCGAATCTTTCCAACCGATGAACTCCAACTTTGGGTTACTCCCTCCCCTGCCTCAACTCATCCGCGACCGCCAGCGGCGGAACGAGGCGCTCTCGGCGCGGGCGTTGAAGGTGATGGGAGAGTTTATCCAGAGAGGCATCAGTCCATGACTCCTAAAACTGAGATCCCCTGCGCTCAATCTGAGCCGCTCAACGTCGAGGACGCTGTCGCTTCGGCTCTCCTCTGGCGCGCAGGGGAACTTCTGCGTCGGCGACAGTCCTCGTTTCAAACCCTGTTCGACGACCTCCTCACCCACGTTGAGAGCGACGGTGAACTGGCGCGGCTGCTGGAGGAACTGCCGCAGGCGTTGGGCAGCGGCATTATCCTTCAGCCCCTCTTCGCCCGTCTGTTTCCTCAGCAGCCGCAGCCCATCGCCGTTGACCTCACCGGGCGCGGCAGACCGAAGTTGGGGCGGCGCGAAGTTGAAGTCCTGCAAGAGATGGCGAAGGGGCGCTCAAAAAAGGAAATCGCCGAACACCTCTTCATCAGCCCCGGCACGGTCAAAAAACACTTCGACAACCTCTACGCCAAGTTGGAAGTGGACAACTCGCAGGAGGCGGTTGCCAAAGCAGCAGCGTTCGGGCTGCTGTCGTTCGACTTTGCCGACCTCATCCAGCCGATGCGAGACCGACGAGAATTGAACTTCAACCCCTTCGCGGCGGTTTTGCTCAACAGTGCTCGGATGGGACGGGAGCAAGGATGGGTCGAACCGATGAACCGCCTCGCTGCGATGGGGCTGATGCTGTTTCTGCTCAGTCCCTTGACGGTGCTTGTCCGCGAAAGCCTTATGGATACCAGCCGCTTGGGGAAGGGGAGGGGTGTGCTCTTCGAGTTCACGCCTGACGGACATCTCATCCGTTCCTTTGATGGAGAAGGAGAGCTGAGGCATCCGATTGCATTAGCCTTCGCCCCACCGGCGGCTGAACGCCAGGGATTCACGCCGGGACATCTCTTCGTGGCGGACGTGCATGACTCCCACCCCGTCAACCTGACTCGTCTGCTCGAACTCACCCCGGACGGGCGCTGCCTCCGTGCGTTCACGGGCGGTGAGTATCTCAGCACCTCGCTGAGAAGTCGGAGCATCACTTTCTCTCCTGACGGCAAGTTGCTCGCTGGCAGCGCCGCTTTCATAGATGCTGTGCTGGCGTTTACTGAGGGTGGCAGGGTGGTCCGCCGCTTTGCCACCCTTGTTGTGGCGGCGTTGACGGCAGACCAGCGCGGCAACGTCTACGTGGCAGGCGGCTCCTCGCGCGAACAGGGTGTTTATGTCTTCAATGTGCAAGGCGCCCAGTTGCGAGCCGTCGGCGCGGTCAGCGCGGGCGACTACATCTACGATGGCGTGACCGTGGGCGAGAGAGGCAATCTCTTCGTCGGTAACGTCCGCGCCCACGCCATCGAGGTCTATAACGCGAGGGGACACCGCCTCGGCGTCATCAAAGGCAGTGGTCTGCATCATCCTCAGCGGCTCGCCCTCAGTCCTAACGGCAATCTCTACGTCATGGAGTCGGAGGGTCAAGCCGTCAAAGTCTTTCATCCCACGCGTGGCGCGTTTCTCTTCTCCTTTCCCGCCCCTCAGGGCGCGCGTTTGAGCGACCTCATCTTCGGACCCAACGGGAACCTGTTTGTCACCGCGTTCTGGACGTAAAAATACGCCAAAAGGCGTATTGACCAAAACTGACAAAGGAAGGCACAATAGTATCGAACATCCTCTGTCCGCTGCTGCGTTTTTCGGCGCAGGCGGCGTAGAGCGGAGCAGAACAGCGCGAGACAGAGATGCCATCAGGGGGGTCAACGTGATGAGGCAATCTGTGAAGTGGACAGCCATTTTTGTCGCCGGACTGGTATGGGTCGGGGTGACCGGCTGCGGTGGCGGGCAGCAACTCTTAACGGACGCGGAGGATGGCTTGTCGGCAGCGCAAGCGGTGGAGAACGGGAGCAAGTTGTCGGCAGCGCAGAAGTTCGCCCGAAGAAAGTGTCCCACCGAAGGTGTCTGGCAGGGAACGTTCAGTGGGGATTGCTCAGGAACGTGGACGGTGACCGTTCAAAACGGTAGAATCACAGGAACAGCCTCGGGTTCCTGCGACGGAGAGGCTGTTAATGCCAATGTTGCGGGGCAGGTCACGGGCAAGAAGTTCAACTTTGCCTTTGGCACGGCAGCCGGAGAATGCACATTCAAGGGCAGAATCAAATGCCCAGGCGGCGTCTCCACCGTCCGCGGCACGTGGAAATGTGGAAGGAGAGAACGCGGGACGTTTGAAGGGCGCAGAAGGGGAGAGGATGGAGAAAAGGTCCTCTGGGATGTCATTTTCTCGCCCAGCATTGACGTGTCGGTCTGTGGCGGGAGTGGAGCCGGACAGATCACCTTCAACAGTCAAGTTGCAGCCGTAAACAGCGATGGCACTTTCCATGAGGTGTGGTCGCCGCTCACCCCGGTGCTTCAGGTGGATGGACAGTTGACGGGCACCACGTTCTCTGCCACCTTGCGATGTTCCCCCTCCGGCAATCCGGTCGGCTCTATGTCTGCCACCTGGACCGGGACACGATATGAGGGAACCTTTAGTTTCGCCGGTTCGACTGGGAACGTCACTGTATCTAAAAAAACAGGCGGCAAATTGTGACTTGCTGCCTCTTATGATCCGCTGCCCTTCAGTGCCTTGATTCTGTCCTCAATGACCTTCTTTACTTCGGCGGGCGGTTCCAGTTTCAGCGCTTCTTCCAGCGTCTTCACCGCGTCGTCTTTTTTGTTCATGCTTGCCTGCAATCCTGCGATGCTGACCAGAATCTCTACCTGCCGTGTTTTGGACGGCTTGAGTTGCAGCGCCTCGCGCAGGACTTCGACGGCTTGCGGCTTGCGCTCCATGTAGTTGGCGTAGAGGTCGGCAATGCTGAACAACGCTTGCAGGCGGTTGCCCAGCCCGGATTGAGGACGGACGATTTTACGGAACATCGCCTCCGCCTCGCTGTATTTCCCTTCCTGCGCCAGCGCGCCCGCTAACGCTAAGGAGAGCGAGATGACTTCATCTGACAGCACAGAGCGGTCAGTGATGCCGCGCGCCAGCGCGATGCGGGCGGCTTCGACGGCTTCGGCGGATTTGCCCACGTCCAGATACAGCCGCGCCAGCGTGTTCAGGGCGCGGAAGTCGTTGGGCGTGCGCAGCATCATCTCGCGGGCGAGGGCGGCGGGCTGGCTCAACTCGCGCAGCCCCCAGAACGCCACCGCCGTCCAGTAGTAGTCGTCCATGCGCGACGGGTTGAGCGCCAGCGCCTTGCGATACCACGCAATGGCGGTCTGATATTTGTCGCGCTTCTCCTGCTCTTTTGCGTCGGCTTCACCAGTCTTGTTCTGCTGCCGCAGGGCGCGCTCTTCGGCGTCGGCGCGTCGCGCTTGCCGCAGATACCCGTCGCCCGTCCACGAGGTGAGGTCAGGGTCTTGCGGCAAGGCGTCAGCCGCTTTCTCGTAAAGCGACAACGCCTCATCCAGTTTCCCCTCAGCGGCGCGGATGCGTCCTAATCCTACTTTGTCACTTATCGGTTCAATGGGAGAGTGAGGCTCCTGCCGAACCTCCCCTCAACGGCTCAACAGGAGTTTCGCCCTCCCCCTCCTCCGTCGGT
>FWPU01001947.1_pt1 | contig 14709 bp, 9 predicted proteins | sample 2228361 | NCBI WGS metagenome assembly FWPU01 (sample SAMEA103939777, study PRJEB20133) | metagenome
GGCGAAGATGGCCACCAGGTAGATGAAGATGGTGACGATGCCGCCCAGCATGGCCAGCCGGTGTTTGCGGAACTTCCACCACATCAACTGCCACTGGGAGGCCACAGAGACGCTGCTTTCCGTCGTCTCCGGGGTCTCCGCCGGGGTGGTGGCGGGTGACAGAGGTCTGACATCGGTTGCCATACGAATCTATCCCTTGTTGTCGAGCTTGTTTCCGGTCTACGCCGCCCTCTACGGCGGAATCTTCCCGGCCTACTCCAGCCGGATGCGGGGATCCAGCCAGGCGAGCAGCAGGTCGGAGACCAATGTGCCGATGACGGTAAGCACGCTGAGCATCAAGATGAAGCTGCCCGCCAGGTACATGTCCTGGGACATGAGGGCCCGGATCAGCAAAGGGCCCGTGGTGGGCAGGCTCAACACGATGGAGGTAATGGCCTCGCCGGAGACCAGGGTGGGCAGTACCCAGCCCACGGTGCTGATGAAGGGGTTGAGGGCCACCCGCACCGGGTACTTGAAGAGGAGTTTCCATTCGGGCAACCCCTTGGCCCGGGCGGTAACCACGTAGGGCTTGCGCAGCTCGTCCAGCAGGTTGGCCCGCATGACCCGGATCAGGCCGGCGGTGCCCGCAGTGCCGATGATGATCACCGGGATCCAGAGGTGGCTCAGCATATCCAGTACTTTGGACCAGGTCCAGGGCGCGTCCTGATACTCGGGGGAGAAGAGGCCGCCCACGCTCTGGTTGAAGTATTTGAAAGCGATGTACATCAGGATCAGGGCCAGCAGGAAGTTGGGGGTGGCCAGGCCGATGAAGCCCAAGAAGGTGGCCAGGTAGTCTCCTACCGAGTACTGCCTCACAGCGGAGTAGATACCGATGGGAAAGGCCACGATCCAGACAAAGAGCAGGCTGCTCAGGGAGAGCACAAAGGTCAGGGCCAGCCGGCTCCAGATGAGATCCTTGACCGGCATGTTCCAGGCGAAGGACTGACCGAAGTCGCCCCGCAGGACGATGCCGGAGATCCATTTGTAGTATTGGACGTAGATGGGCTGGCCCAGGCCATAGCGCTCCTTCAGCGCCTGCAGAGCTGCCGGATCGATGTCCTCGCCCTGGGAGGCCAGGGAGGCCACCAGGGTAGTCAGGTAGTCGCCAGGCGGCAATTGGATGATGATGAAGGCCACGATGGAAATGGCCACCAGAGTGGGGATCATGTACAGGCTACGTTTGATCAGAAATTGTAACATAATCGTGGTCTCCGCTTGACGGACCGGGGATCGGCCGACCGCGCCGACCCCCGGCGTTACAACTTGCTGGCCGTGTTCGCTCGCCTTCCCGGCCCATATGCCCCCGGAGGCCCGGTCATTCGATGAAGTACTGCTCCGGGTTGGTGGGCGCCGGGGTGGGGTATTGCCAGGAGCCGGGCATGGATTCAGGCACATTGTGGAAATTGTTCTTCACAATGCCGTAGCCCGGTGGCGACGAGGAGATGCCGATGACGTAGAACTGATCTTTGGCGATGGCCAGGATCTCCTTCATCAGCTCCAGCTGTTTCTGGTAATCACCCGTGGCCTTGATCTGGTCGTAGAGGGCCATCTGATGTTTGACGATATCCGGCGGCTCCTCCGGCGGCACCAGGGCGCCGACGCCGCTGGGATTCACATACCAAGTGTACCAGGCCATGGCATAGGCCGATTCGCTGGTGACCGGCACAAAATGGCGTGGATCCAGGAAGACCGACGAGGAGCCCCCCGCACCCCACACGTGGACGTCGAAGTCGTTGGTATCCTTGCGGGTGTAGAGCAGGGAGCGGTCCAGCACGGCCAGCTCGGCGTGGATGCCCAGGTCCTGCCAGTTTTGGACCACCATTTCCGCGATGTCGGAATGGCCGAAAGCCTGGGTCGTCTGGACCACGAAGGAGAAAGGCTCCCCATCGGGCCCCAGGTAGTACCCATCCGGACCCATCTCGGTGATGCCCGCTTTGGCCAGATATTCCCGTGCCAGATCTGGGTCAAACTCAGTATACATCGTGTACATCTCTTCGTCATAAAGTTCAGGGATGCTGGTCTTATCCATGGCGTTGTTCATGGGCTCACCCTGACCGACGAAGATGACGTCGATGATCTCCTGCCGGTTGATGGCGTGGGACATGGCGATGCGGAAGTTCTTGTCCTGGAAGATGGACCGCATGCGGGGGTCTTTGTGGTTGAGGTTGAACATCAGGCCTAGGGTGTTGCCGCCGCTGCGGGTCTCGAAGAAGCGATAGTTGCCCGCCTCCATATTGTCCGCCAGCACAGCCTTGTTGTCGTTGGTGTTAAAGTGGCGGGCCATCATGTCGATTTCGCCGTTCAACACCTTGAGCAACAGGACCTCCCGATCTTCCAGCACGTCGTACACGACCCGGTCGATGTACGGCAGCTGGTTGCCTTCCGGATCCACTTTCCAGTAGTAGGGGTTGCGTTCCGCCACCACCTGGGTGCCCGCACCATAGGCGGTGGTCAGCCGCCACGCCTTGAGGGTGGGCAGCTCGCTGTTCTGCCAGCGGGCATCGTACGGGGTGCCGGGCACGCCGGAGCACTTGAGCTGGAAGAGGTTCACCCAGTCGGTGGCGCCGGCTTCCTGGATCAGGGCGTCGATGCCATCCGGGTTGTAGCGGGCATGGAACTGCTGGCAGTAGTGCCTGGGATAGCGGGTTGGCGTGTCGCCGGAAGGGGTGGCCAGGTTCTGGAGGAGCAGGCCATTGGGGACGGGGAACTTGAAGACCACCGTGTAGTCGTCCACCTTTTCCACGCTGGGGTCGGCATCGCCCACCTTCATCCAGGAGGGGGGGCCGCCGGGCGAAAGCTCAGCGTTCATGGCGATGTCTTCCCACCAGAAGACAATGTCGTCGGCGGTGAAGGGTTCACCGTCGGACCACTTCATGCCTTCCCGCAGGTAGAAGGTGTATTCGCTGGCGTCCTCATTGGGAACCACTTCCTTGGCAATATTGGGCTCCACCGTTGTCCACTGGCGATCCCACCGCACCAGATGGTCATAGCTGATGGTGCGGACCAGCCAGGCGTTGTCCTGGCCACCCATCAGGGCGGTGCGCCACGTGCCTCCGTACTTGCCGATGCGTTCCACCGGCTCCACCACCAGGGGCTCCTTCGGCAGCCGCTCGGACAGTGGGGGGAGCTCGCCGGCGGCCACCAGTTCCTGCAGCATGGGCGCTTCATGAGGGTCACCCACACCGGCCGTGGCTGCCTCCTGTTGGCCAGCGTCGGCCGGCGCTGACGCCGCTTCGCCTGAGGGTTGAGTTGCGTCGCTGCCCGGGGGAGCAGGCGCGCCGCAGGCTGTCAAAAGGGCGATGAGGCCGAGCATGGTGGCTACCAGGCCAACGTGGCGGCTCCACCCTCGGCTGATTTTTTTCATGGCACCACCTCCTTCGGTTTCCTTATACAACACAACCTACCATGTCGCCGGTGATGGCCCTCCGGCTGGGGCAGACAGTCCATCCACGCCAGCCGGAGGGTGTATGCCCTGGGGCGCCCCTTGTTCAGGTCAGGACGGGACGCCGGGCCAGCCCGCTACTGCTCAATCCAGTACTGTTCCGGATTGGTGGGGCCGGGGTTCGGATAGAGCCAGGAGCCGGGCATGGACTCGGGCACGTTGTGGAAGTTGTTGCGCACGATGCCGTAGCCAGGCGCAGGCAGGCTGATGCCGATGGCGTAGAACTCGTCGGCCGCGATCTCCAGGATCTGCCGCATGAGCTCGGCCTGCTTGTCCGCGTCCCCTGTGGCCTTCAGCTGATCGTAGAGTTCCATCTGCTTCTTGGGGCCGGCCGGCGGTTCCTCGGGCGGGGTCAGGGCACCCTCGCCGGTGGGGTTGTTGTACCAGCTCTGCCAGGCCTCCGCATAGAGGGACTCGCTGCTGAAGGGGAAGTACCAGCGGGGCTCCAGGATCACATCCAGGCCGCCATCACCGCCCCACACAGCCGCGTCGTGCTCGTTGGAGTCCTTGCGGGTGTACATAAGGGAGCGGTCCATGGTCTTGATCTGGAGCTCGATGCCCACGGCCGCCCAGTAGCCTTTGACCAGCTCCAGCGCGTCGATCCACTCCTGCTGGGTCGTTGTCACATCCACGGCGATGGAGAAGGGCTGGCCGTCGGGGCCCAGGCGCATGCCGTTGGCATCCTGGTCGGGCAGGACCTTGTCCAGGTACTCGTTGGCCAGGTCCACGTCATATTCCGTGTACTGCTTGGCCAGCCGCTCGTTGTAGAACGGCGAGGTGGGGCGTGGCGCGAGCTGCCACGGTTCGCCCTGGCCCACGTAGACCACGTCGATGATCTCCTGCCGGTTGATGGCGTGGGAGAGGCCAATGCGGAAGTCCTTGTTCTGGTAGATCTCCCGCTTCACCGGGTCTTTGTGGGTCAGGTTCAGCGCGATGATCATGGTGTTCATGCTGGAGGGGATGGTGTCGTAGAAGTGGTAGCCGCCGGCCTCCATGTTGTCGGCGAAGACGGCCTTGTTGGCCAGGGTGGCGATGTGGCGGTCCTGCATGTCGATCTCGCCGTTGAGGGCCTTGAGCACCAGCACTTCCACGTCCTCACCCACTTCGTAGACCACCTTGTCGATGTAGGGCAACTGGCGGCCTTCGGGGTCCACCTTCCAGTAGTAGGGGTTGCGTTCCGCCACCACCTGGGTGCCCGCGCCGTAGGGCGTGGTCAGGATCCAGCCGTTGAGGGTGGGCAGGTCGCCGTTCTGCCAGCGGGCATCGTAGGGGGTGCCGGGCACGCCGGAGCACTTGAGCTGGAAGAGGTTCACCCAGTCGTTGGCGCCAGCCTCCTGGATCAGGGCGTCCAGGTTGTCGCTGTTAAACTCCCGGTGGAACTGCTGGCAGTAGTGTTGGGGGTAGCGGGTGGCGTCCGCGCCGGAGGGAGTGGCCAGGCGCTGGAGGAAGAGGCCGTTGGGTGTCTTGAAGGTGAAGCGGACGGTGTAGTCGTCCACTTTTTCCACGTCGCCCGGCTCGCCGCCGGTGACCATCCAGGAGGGCGGGCCGCCGGGGTTCAGCTCGCTGTTGGTGGCCACGTGATCCCACCAGAAGACGATGTCGTCGGCGGTGAAGGGCTCGCCGTCGGACCACTTCATGCCTTCCCGCAGGTGGAAGATGAACTCGGTGGCGTCTTCGTTGGCCTCGTAGGCGGAGGCGATGTTGGGCTCGATGCCACTCCAGTCGGGCGTCCAGCGCACCAGGTGTTCATAGGCGATGGTGCGCACCAGCAGGGCGTTGTCCTGGCCGCCCCGCAGGCCCATGCGCCAGGTACCGCCGTACTGGCCCAGGCTTTCCACCGGCTGCACCACTTTGGGATCAGCCGGGAGGCGCTCCTCCAGGGGAGGCAGTTCGCCGGCTGCGACCTTCTCGGCCAGGATGGGGGCTTCCTTCTGGTCGGTGGCGGCTGCCGGCGCTTCCTGGGGGGCGGCCGGTGCCGCTTCCTGCTGGCCTTGCGGTTGGGCCTGCTCCGCCGGTGCTGCCTCCTGGGGCGTCCCGGCCGGCGCACCACAGGCGGCCACCAGGCCGACCAGGAGGAGCACGGCCAGCGTGCGGAACAGCCACTTCATGGATGGTTGGTTCATATGCGTATTCCCCTTTCGTGTAGATGTTTCCCGAGATTTGTACATGGTGGTTGATGGCTTTGTGCGATTGCGCCTGACGGGCGTTTCGGTTCTATCGGGAGCGCGGGGGAAAGCATCCCGTCAAAACCGATACGTTCCCTGGATATTCCCCGGATGGGTGGTCAATCCTGTGCAATGAAATATTGATATGGATGGGTTGGGAACGGATCGGGATAGAGCCAGGCTTCTGGCATTTCCTTGGGCACGTTCCGGAAGTTGTTCTTAACCACACCGTATTTTCGGGGCTGTAGGCTGATGCCGATGACATAAAACTGGTCAGCTGCAATGTCGAGGATCTCGTTCATGAGTTCGATCTGCTTCTGCTCGTCAGCAGTGGCTTTCAACTGATCGTACAGAGCCATCTGGCGCTTCACCGGCTCCGGTGGCTCTTCCGGTTCGATGGCACCGCCGGCTGTCCCCGGGTTATACCAGGAAGCCCACGCCAGGGCGTAGGTAGCACCGCCACCGTCCGGGAAATAGAGTTTGGGGGAGAGCATGACAGCCAGACCGCCATCGCTGAAATTGGCTGTTGCGTCAAAGTCGTTGGCATCCCGGCGCGCCTGAAGCAGCGTACCATCCATCGCCTGAACCTGCATGTCGATGCCGACCACAGCCCAATATTTCTTCACCAATTCCAGCACATCTACCCAATCCGGAAAACGGGTGTCGTCCACAGAAACGCCGAAGGAAATCGGTTGGCCATCCGGGCCCAGCCGAATTCCTTCTTCATTGCGTTGGCTATAGCCGGCCCGGTCCAGGTACTCGTTGGCCAGATCCACGTCGTATTCGGTGTACTGGCGGGCCAATCGTTCGTGATAGAAATTGGATTCTGGTCGAGGAGCCCCCTGATAGGGTTCCCCCTGACCCACGTAGACAACATCGATGATCTCCTGGCGGTTGATGGCGTGGGAGAGGCCGATGCGAAAGTCTTTGTTCTGGAAGATCTCACGCTTGACCGGGTCCGGATGGTTCATGTTGAGGGTGATTACCACAGTGTTGCTGCTGTCGGAGATTTGGTCGAAGAACGAATAATCTCCCGCTTCCATGTTGTCGAAGAGGACGGCTTTGTTGGTTAGGGTATTGGCATAGTAGTTCATGAACTCTACTTCGCCATTCAAGGTACGTAGCAACAAGACTTCTGGATCCTGGACAAACTCCCATACGATCCGATCCACATACGGCAACTGATTGCCGGCTGTATCCACTTTCCAGAAGTAGGGATTCCGTTCCGTGATGATGCGGGTAGTGGCTTCCTGTTGGGATGTCACCGGACGCCAGGCATAAAGCACGGGAAGGTCCTTATTCATCCAGGTCGCCCCGCTGCCAGTTGGGTCAACCTTGGACTGAAACAGGTCGATCCAGGTATCCACACCGGCTTCAGCCATCAGCTGCTCAATGCCTTCCGGGTTGTACTTGATATGAAACTGTTCCATGTAGTGGCGCGGATAGGTGGTGATGGCTGTGCCACTGGGCGTAGCCAGCTGTTGGAGGAATAGCCCATAGGGCCCACTGAATTTGAAGCGCACGGTGAAATCATCGATCTTCTCCACCATCACCGGCTCATCGTTGATCACCAGCCATGAGGGTTTGGATGGGCTGAGCTCGTCATTCAGAAAGACATCTTCGTACCAGAACATGATGTCGTCGGCTGTAAAGGGATGCCCATCCGACCACTTCATACCTTCGCGCAGATGGAAAGTAAATTCGCTGGCGTCTTCATTTGCTTCGTAGGATTCGGCTACGTTGGGAACGATACCCGACCAGTCTGGTGTCCAAATCACCAGATTTTCATTCCCCATCATGGAATAGAGTCTGGCTGCGAAAGAACCCACCACAGGGTGACGCCAGGTTCCTCCATATTGACCGATGGTTTCCACCGGCTCAATGACCATGGGATTCTGTGGCAGACGCTCCTCCAGGGGAGGAAGCTCACCAGCGGCAACCAGTTCGGCCAACATCGGTGCTTCGTGGCTGCTGGTTGTCCCACCTGCCACTTCTTCCGCTTCTGGTGCGGCAACGGCTTCCTCCGCTGCTTGAGGGGGAGCAGTTTCGCCTCCAACTGCTGGCGGTTCATTGCCTCCGCCGCCACAGGCCGCCAGAAGCATGACCATCAGGACAGTGGCCATTGTATGCTTCATCCAATGTCTGAGCTGACCGTGGCCTTCTTTAGAGTTGCCAAGAATGGTAAGAAACTTGATCTGGTGAGGGGATACCATGAGCAATTCTCCTTTGTCCTCCAAAGATGTCAGGGATTCTGCACTCCTTGATCGTAGATGAACACGGATCGGGATGGGCAACGCTTGAATAAAGTGTCAAAAACCACAAAAGCCGCCTATCCGCTGGGCGGCGCCAGCAGAGGGCAAAAAGACAAGGTGGCTTCTGAACGACGCTGGTTTCCTCAACCGGGCTATGGGTGTCTGTGGTGCAACAATGTTTGGGCGCTGAACTATGGTACGGGCAAGTGTGCTTCGATTATATATGATATAGTGGAAATCACCAAACGACTTTTCAACCTTGCCAACCCCATTGACGCCCCCGGCTACCAACTGCCCCTCAGGCAGAATCCAGGTCGATGGCCACCACCTCCAGATCCAGGATGGATGGTACCTCTACCTGCACCGCGCCCTGCCCCTCCTCCCAAGAGACCGGGCCCGGGGTGTTCAACAACTGGACCTGACGGGGCCGGGTCCCCGCGGGCAGGCGCACCGTCACCACCTGGCGACCCACCGGCAGGAGCTCTCGGGCCGGACCTTTCATCATCATGGGGTTAGTCAGATTGACCAGATGGACTGTCATGGATGCTTCCTGCCGCCACACGGTGACATCCAACACGCCGGGCCCTTCCACCGTCACCACCGGCGGCTCGTCGGTGGCCCAGCGCACCGCATTGGCCAGCAGCTGGCCGTGGTCCACGCACAGCACCTCCCAGAAGATGCGGTCGATGTCCCAGGGGAAGTAGACCACCCGTCCACCCGTCGTCTCCCGCAGGTAGACCTCCGGCACTTCGGTCCGTTCCACCCGGGGGTAGACTGCCTCCATGGGCAGGTCAGGGTAGGAGGGGATGAGGGTGAGGGGGCGTAGAAGTCGGTGCTCCCCTGCTGGGCATAGGTGAAGAGCTGGGTATCCGGCACGTAGATATAGACAGCGCCGTAGGAAACCGGGGCAGGGGTGGGCTGCTCATCCATTTCTCCTTTGGCAGGTGGGCGGTCAAGGGGGTGGGGAGCCCCTTGGCCATATGGTCAGTATGAATGTGGTGGTTGCAGGAAAGGAGGTTTTCGCCAGTGTACATCGATTTCGGCGTGAGGGTGAAATTGGTCCTGGCGCGGGCGCCGTTCCACTAGTCTAGTTTCTGGTGCGAAAGTAACGGGAAACAAAAGTCTCCAGAGTTGTTGTAGAATCGTGGATGGAAAGGCCACGCAACAACTCCGGAGACAGTCCCATGTTACGCGACCGCTATGAAATTGACAAGGTGTTCGACGAGATTGCTGCCAAAGTTAGCGAGATGGATCCCGTGTTGGCGCAGATCGACAAACTCCTGGATGATGAGACGCTCTATCAAATGATTCACCACGATCTGGCGCAGCGGCATGAGAAGACGACGCAGATGGGACGGCCTTCGACGCCGGTCGAGGTGGTGCTGCGCATGCTGGCAGTGAAGCACCTGTACAACTGGAGCTATGCCGAGAGCGAAGGGCAGGTGCGCGACAGTCTGGTACTGCGCCAGTTTTGCCGGGTCTACTTTGAGACGGTGCCCGATGACACGACCTTGTTGCGCTGGGCCAACCAGATACGGCCCGAGACGTTGGTTCAGTTCAACCAGCGCCTCAGCCAGTTGGCGTATCAGCTCAAGGTGACGCGAGGGCGCAAGCTGCGCACCGATGGCACTGTGGTCGAGACCAACATCGCCTACCCTTCGGACAGCAAGCTGCTCGCCGACGGTGTGCGGGTGCTGAGTCGCACGCTCAAGCGCATCCAACAGGTGGTGGACGAGACGGGCGAGATGGCCTTTCGCTGGTTCCGAGACCGCACCCGCAGTGCCCGCCATCAGGCGCGGCAGATCCAACGCGCCGCCCGGCAGCGCAGTCAGAACGCCAAAGAAGAGATGCGCACGGCCTATCAGCGCTTGGTCGATGTGGCCAAAGCCAGTCTGCGCCAAGGGCAGACCGTCTTGGCCCAACTGCCAGACGCAGCGGCGGTCTCGTCGTTCAAGGCGCAGCTTGCCACCCTGCTGCCTCACGTCGAGCAAGTCATCGACCAGACCATGCGCCGCGTCTTTGGCGGCGAATCGGTGCCGGCCCCAGAGAAACTGGTCAGTCTCTTCGAGCCGCACACCGATATTATCTGCCGCAAGAAGCCGGGCAAAGAGACCGAGTTCGGCCACAAGGTCTGGCTCGACGAGGTCGAGGGCGGCATCATCACGCGCTGGCAGACGCTCCGCGGCAACCCACCCGATGCCGACCAGTGGCAGCCAGCCCTCGACCATCACATCCAGCTCTTTGGGCGTCCGCCCACCCAGGCCAGTGGCGACCGCGCCCTCTACTCGCCTGCAAACGAAGCCTATGCCAGAGAGCGAGGCGTCGCCCATCCCATCTTACCCAAGCCCGGCAGAAAGAGTCCACAGCGCCGACTCTATGAAGCGCAGCCCTGGTTCAAGCGCGGCCGCCGCTATCATGCGGGCATTGAAGGCCGCATCAGCGTCACCAAACGCAAGCATGGCCTCGACCGCTGCCTGTATCATGGTGAAACCGGCTTCGAACGATGGCTCGGTTGGGGCGTGATCGCCAACAACCTGACCAAGATCGGCATGAAAGTTGCGACGCGAGACGCCTAATTCCGATCCCGGTTACACCTCCTTGTTCTCGTGTCGCATATGCGTTTCTCGTTTCTGACTTTCGCACCGCAAACTAGTCTAGTAAATCCCGGCAGAAATTCGCCGAGAGTTTCCACCGGAGGTAATGCCGCCGCATTTCTGTCGTGGTATTTACGGTATTTACGCCAGACGCTACTGGCCCATGCCCAGTAGCGGTGATACAATGGGGCCCAGTTCTGGCCATTGCCCATCCCCTTTTCCCAACGGGAGGTCCCATGATCCGAACCGGTGTCGCCTACATGGGGCACCACAACCCCAAACACCTGGCAACCGATCTGCGCGCCATGCAGGAGCTACAGCTCGACGACGTGTTGGTCTGCCTGCAGGAGAACGACTTCGTCCACTTCACCGGCAAGATCCACTTCACCCCGTCCATCGCCCGGGATGTCGGGGTGCGTCCCCTGGCTATCTTCTGGGGTGCGCTGAACCTGTTCGGTGGTGGCCGCTCCAGCCAGTTCCTGCTGGAACATCCCGAGTGCTTCCAGGTGGGGCGCGACGGCAGCCACCGCCCGGCCGGCTGTTATGTGAACCCCACGTCGGTAGGCCGCATCCAGGAGATGATCGACATCATCGCCCAGGCGGGCTATGCCGGCTACTTTGTGGACGAGCCCACCCCCCTGCGGGACTGCTACTGTCCCGCCTGCCGGGAAAGGTTCGCCGCCCTCTATCGGGCAGACCTGGCCACCGCGCCCGAGCCCTTGCGCGAGGAGTTTCGCCAGCGTTGCGTCGTCGACTATGTGCGCGCCATCGCCGACTACTGCAAATCCCACCATCCCCAGATGGAGACCCTCTGCTGCCTGATGCCGGTGGATCGGGCCATGTGGGCCGCGGCTGCGGCCATCGACAGCCTGGACAACATCGGCACCGACATTTACTGGGTCAACAACGATCGACCCCTGGACGAGATGACGCCCCTGCTGCAGGAGATGGCGGATGTGGCCCGGCAGTACGACAAGGTACACCACGAATGGCTCCAGTGCTGGCGGGTGCGGGCCGGCCGGGAGCCGCGCATCTTCGACCAGGGCGAACGGCTGGTCCAGGCCCGGCCCGACGCCATCTACGTCTGGGCGTGGGAAGGCCAGATCGGCACCACCGAGGCCTGCGAAGATCCGCCTGCCGCATGGGAACAGGCGTGTCGAATTCTCCGCCTGGCCAAGAGTGGCTGACGGAGCCCCCCATGTTCAACCTCTGCGCCCGCTGCGGCCAGGACCGGGCGGGCAAGGCCGTCCATCCCGCGGGGTCTGACGCCATCTGTCCCGAATGTGGCCGGCGTCACCCGTTCCAGCGGCAACCCCTGTTCGTGCTGGGCGGCGCCTCCGGCAGCGGCAAGTCGACCCTCTTGCCGCTTCGGTCTGCACACTTCCCCAGGTAGTGGTGCTGGATTCGGACATCCCCTGGGGGTGTTCCAACGTTTCAACGACTTGAGGGAGCCCCATGATTGACCATACCGTTGACTTCTGCCGCCACCTTGGGGCGGCGCCGTCTCCCTTCGAGGAGGCTGGGTCGGAGGAGCACTATCCGCCCGACCTGGAGCTGGAGCCCGTCCACCTGGAGATGGACCTGGCCGTGGACCTGGAGCAGCAGAGCGTCGCCGGCACGGTCACCCACACCGTGCGCGCCCGCCACGCCGGGCCGTCCACCCTCAAGCTCCACGCGGTGGACCTGGCCGATGTGGCCGTGCAGGATTCGGACGGCCGCCCGTTGCACTGGAATTACGACGGCCACACCCTGACCGCCACCTGGGTCCAGCCCTTCGCCGCGGGCGAGGAGCGAAACCTGGCCGTGGACTACCGGGTCACCCGGCCGACCTCGGGCCTCTACTTTTCCCGGCCCGACGATGCCTACCCGGATGCGGCCTGGTACGTGGTCAGCGACCATGAAACCGAGCGGGCCCGCCATTGGCTACCCTGCGTGGACCTGCCCAATGTGCGCACCACCCTGGCTTTCCACCTGCGCGCGGCCGAACGCTTTACCATCCTGGCCAACGGCTATTGGGTCGATGAGGTGGTCCACGGCGACGGCACCAAAACCGCCCACTGGCGCCTGGATCAGCGCTGCCCCAGCTACCTGATCTGCATTGCCATCGGCGACTTTACCCGGGCCGATGACGGTGTCTTCCAAGATGGGGGGCGGGAGATCCCCCTGGCCTACTTCGCCAGCCGCGAGCACAGCCCGGAGGACCTCCTGCGCACCTTCGGCCGCACCGGCGCCATGCTGGCGTGGATGACCCGCCAACTGGACATGCCCTTCCCCTATCCCAAGTACTACCAGGTTGCCCTGCCGGCCCTGCGGGGCGCCATGGAAAACATCTCCCTGGTCTCCTGGACCGACCGCCTGGTCCAGGACGAGGAGCTCGCCCGAGAAGCCCAGTGGTTCGTAGACCAGGTCAACGTCCACGAGATGGCCCACAGCTACTTCGGCGACGCCATCGTTTGTCGGGACTTCGCCCACGCCTGGCTCAAGGAATCCTGGGCCACCTACATGGAACAGTGCTGGTCCGAGTACGCGGCCGGCGAGGACGAGGCCCTCTACGTCTACTACGAACATGCGGCCCGCTACTTCCGGGAGGCGGACAACCGCTACAAACGCCCCATCGTCACCCGTCGTTTCAAATCCTCATGGGATCTTTACGATGCCCACCTCTACCCCGGCGGCGCCTGTCGCCTCCACACCCTGCGCCATGAACTCGGCGACGAGCTCTTCTGGATCGCGGTGCGGGACTACCTGAAGCGCTACAAGGGCCAGGTGGTGGAAACCGACGACTTCCGTCGGGTGCTGGAGGAGCATTCGGGCCGCGCCCTGGGCCCTTTCTTCGATCAATGGTTCCACAAACCGGGTTACCCAGACCTGAAGGTGACCTTCGTCTACGACGAGAAACGCCAGCAGGGCACCTTCACCATCGAGCAAAAACAAGTAGACCCGGAAAAAGGCATCCCGGCCTTCGTCCTCTCCACCGAGGTGGGCTGGACCATCGACGGACAGGAGGCCCGTTTTCCGGTCCGGTTGGCGCAGCCCCGCCAGGTGGTCACGGTGCCCATGGCCAAAAAGCCGGCGCAGGTACGTTTCGATCCCGGCTGCAAGGCCCTGCATAAGCTGGAATTCAACCCCGGCGACCCCATGCTGCGCTGCCAGTTGACCGAAGCCCGGGACGTCATCGGCCGCATCCTGGCCGGGCACGAGCTGGCCCGCACCGGCAAACTGGGCAACATCCAGGCCATCGTGGATGCGTACCGCCACGAGCCCTTCTGGGGCGTGCGCATCCAGTTTGCTGAAGCCCTGGGCGAAGCTGGCCATGAGGCAGCCGTGGCCGGCCTGGCCGACCTGATCGCGACGGAAACGGACCCCAGGGTGCTGCCCGACCTGCTGCGCGCGGCCGGCCGCTATCGGGATGCACGCATTCGGGAGGCCGTGGCAGCCCGCCTGGCCAACGGATTGCCGCCCATTGCCACCCAGGTGGCCTACACCGTGCTGGGCAGGCAGCGGGCGGAGGCGCCGTGGGAGACCCTGGTGGCGGCCATGGATCGGCCCACCTTTAACGGCATCGCCCAGAGTGGCGTGTTTGCGGGCCTGGCCGCCACCCGGCGGGACGAGGCCGTGGCGCTGCTGCTGGAGCGGGTCCCCTATGGCGCGGTCAACAACCGGGCGCGGCCCGCCGCGGTCACTGCCCTGGCTGACATTGGCCGGGGCCAGGAGAAGACGAGGTGGGAACGGATTGTGGAGCAATTGGTGAACCTCTTGCGGGACCCCTGGCAGCCGGTGGCCTGGGCTGCGGCCCGGGGCCTGGCCCACATGAAGGCCGGTGAGGCCATCCCGGCCCTGGAAGCCTTCGGCCGGCCCCTCTCCATCCAGGAGCGCACAGCCGTGGAACGCCTGGTGGCCTCCCTGCGGGAGGCCGACAAGCTGGACGGTTCTCCCCTGAAGAAGCAGGTGGAAGAACTACAGGAAAAGGTGCGCAGGTTGGAGCACCTGGTCCAGAAGCTGTCCGCCCAGATGAATGCGGAGGAAGGGTAGGCACCCAGGGGCCCCTGTGCCCGCCTGTGGGTTCCCTGTGTCGTGTCTGGCCGACGAACGTGAATATACCCCGCGCCAGCGACATCAATTTGACGGTAGTGTGATCCCTTTCGGTGGAATTTGAAAAAGAGAGGAGACCTCCTGTAGATAGAGATTGACAAGTATCAACTATCGAAGGAGGACTC
>FWPU01001002.1_pt1 | contig 14708 bp, 11 predicted proteins | sample 2228361 | NCBI WGS metagenome assembly FWPU01 (sample SAMEA103939777, study PRJEB20133) | metagenome
AGCCACTCTATTTATAGCGCTTCGATACGCTATGAATAATTGTTCTGTCATTTCGCGCTGTGGCCAACGAATATATATTAAATCCACAGGTTGTTCTGCTATTATAGAAATACCTCTATCATCAAACTTCACTTCAGCCATTTTCCCAGAGTGATCGTGTAAAAAGCGCCCTAGTAAGTTGCGTATAACCTCTTGTTCCATGTGTTCTTTCGGAAAAATCCATACAGTGGTTGTCTCTAGATTCTCGTTCTTAGCCCGATGAGCATCTTCTAGTGTGATCTGCCTGGGGAGAACATATCCCCATAGAGTACGTTGTTCACTTACCTGTTTTATGAAGGGTTTTTCAAAAATCGGTAGATATTCATGCGCTAATAAAAGGAAGTTATATTGAATGCTGCGTGTGTACCAGAAACCTGTTGTTTTGCAATTATGTTGTCGCTTGATAACCAATTCCTTCAGGGTAAATCCTGAATCAAGAAACACTCGGATGGTCTTGAAACCGATAGGTACAACATGTTTTGACTTGCGGGCATCTCCGATGAGGATGACACACTTACCGCCGGGCTTTAGAACGCGCAAACTCTCTTTAGCAACTTTATGCATTTCGCTCAGAAAGTCTCGCACTGACAGTTCAGACAGGTCACCTGTGATTTTGGCACTATATTTAATAATCCCCGCATAAGGAGGATGAGCGCAGATCAGGTCTATGCTGTTGTCGGGAATGTCAGACAGGTCTATAGCATCTCCAACACTTAAGTCCGGTTCATATAGAGGTAGAGAGCCGTCACCGAAAAGTTGGTGTGGCGGTGAGAACCTCAGGTTTTCAAGGGTTATGCCTATTGCACCGGGGTTAATATCCCTGGCAATGCAACGGCGCCCAAGCAATTTTGCTTCAATAGCTGTCGTTCCACCGCCAACGAAATAATCAAGAACAATATCTCCATGTTTAGAATACTTTAGGATGATATTGCGTGGAATATAAGGTGACCAGTTTCCGCGATAGCGTCCATCATGTGTAGCCCAGTCGCCACGTTGTTTGAAACTCCATACAGTTGTAGTTTCTTCGCGGAAGTTTACCGGCTGCCACCGCTTGATGAGTTTGTGACGTTTTAGCACACTAATGTTGGCACCATAAGCCTCTGTAATGATTTGCTCTAAGGTGTTGAAGGAAATCCCATAACGCTCGCCAATCTCCGGATCGGACATGCCACGTTCTTTGTCAGCCAATACGGCTCTTCGAAATTCTTCCTCGCTATGGGCAACCAAAAAATGGGTTCGCAAGCCACCATCCACAAACTCGGAACAAAGCGGGCAATGGGTTTGAGGTTGTATTTCTTTTGCGGGTTGTGACTGATCGGTTTGCAAAATCTACCTCTCTCTAACCGGGTGGCTTGCACCGGTCTCTTCTTTATCAACCATTCATCAGGAACCTTTCATCCCCCTTCGCCGCGTTGGCGATATAGGTTCGGGTCAATGACCTGAGCCATCTTCTCAGTGTCCAGGCAGTTGCCGAGGAAGCGGTTGATCTGTTCGAGGTGTGGGCGGGCATCTTTGAGCATGGCGTTGTAATCCACATACAGGACCGACATGTTCGGTTGTTCGTGCAACCATGCTTCCACCTTGGCGAGGTGTTTGCGATAGAGTTCTGCCATTTTCTCGTCGCTGACCTTATCGGTCGGCTTGCCTGAACGGATGAGCATTTGGCGTTGGGAAGCCAGGATTTCGTCCATATTGCGCCGCATGAACAGGATTTTATATTGATATTCCGCGGGAAGGTGTTCCAACAACGCCGAGATCACTTTGACTGCCTTTCCTTTCGCTTCATTGAGCCAGGCATGGTCTCCTTCTGGCAGTTTTTTGACCCTTTCGAATTCGTAATACCCTTTGGGGTTGTCTTCGTCTGGGGCGCGTATGTGGTCGGTAAATGGAGGAATGCCCCCCGCATCTAACATCTTCATCATCATCGAAGTGCCGGAGCGCGGCAATCCGGAGACGATGACCACTGCTTCCGGAGATTTGGGTTTGTTCCATATTCCAAGAAATCGCTTCATCCTCGGCTTCCTCACCTTTAAATAGAATTTCAAAGCGTGTACAATCATAATCGAAGAGAGGCACCATGTCAAAGATGAACTAGAAGGATGGTATGATCCCTTGATTGCCTCCGCTTTACCCTTCTCTCAATATGCTATAATCATCAAGATGGTCATTTCCTGAGTAGGTAAGGTTCGATCCATGTTACAAAGGTTTGTTCGCATCTTCGGGGGTGACCCCCACAAACGGCAAATTGAAAAATTCAGCGAAATCGTTGAGCAAATCAACGCGCTTGAAGAGCGGTTCGAAGCCTTTAGTGATGAGGAACTGCGCGCTCAAACTGAACATTTTCGCCGCAGGTTGGCGCAAGGTGAGACACTCGATGACATTCTTCCGGAAGCCTTTGCCGTGGTGCGCGAAGCCAGCAAACGCACCTTAGGGCAACGCCATTACGATGTCCAATTGATCGGGGGCATTGCCTTGCATAAAGGCATGATTGCCGAGATGCGCACCGGCGAAGGCAAGACCTTGGTGGCTACCCTGCCGTTGTACCTCAACGCACTGACCTTGAATCCGGCTTGGGAGGAAAGGGCGCGTCAGCGGTGGGGAGATGATCCCGAAAGGTGGGTGTTTGAACCCATCGAAGGTATCCCGGTGGGACAAGGGGTGCATCTGGTCACCGTAAATGATTACCTTGCCCGCCGTGATGCGCGTTGGATGGGACCAATCTACAATGCGTTGGGGCTGAGTGTGGGGGTTTTGCAGATGGCTGCCCGCACCGAGGATGGCAAGAAGGCGTTCCTGGTGGACTTGGAACGATCATCACCCCACGAAGATCAACATCAATTGCGCATGGTACCACGACGCGAAGCCTATGCGGCAGACATTACCTATGGCACAAACAGTGAATTTGGCTTCGATTACCTGCGCGATAACATGGTCATGCGCCTGGAGGACCGCGTCCAGCGTGGGCATTATTACGCCATCATAGACGAGGTGGACAACGTCCTGATTGACGAAGCGCGCACCCCGTTGATCATCTCCGGTCCGGCGCATGATGACACCGAATGGTATGTGCGCATGGCGCAGGTGGTCAAGAACCTCAACCCCGAGGATTACGAGATCAACGAACGTGATCGCACCGTGACTCTGACGGAGATCGGGGAGGCGCATGTTGAAAGCCTGCTGGATATGCCGCTGCGTGACCCAGACCGACCGGAGGATGTCACGCCGGAGCAGGCGCGCCTGTTGGGCTATCTGGAGCAGGCTTTGCGTGCCCAATTCCTGTTCAAACGCAATAAGGATTACTTGGTGCAGGGAGGCAAGGTCATCATCATTGACGAATTTACCGGGCGCTTGATGCCGGGACGGCGTTGGTCGGATGGGTTGCACCAGGCGGTAGAAGCCAAAGAGGGTGTGCGCGTCCAACGCGAAAATGTCACTTATGCCACCATCACCATCCAAAATTACTTCCGCATGTATCGAAAACTCGCCGGCATGACCGGCACTGCCGTTACCGAAGCCGAAGAGTTCCACAAGATTTACAATTTGGATGTGTTAGCCATTCCGACGAACCTGGAATACATCGCCTCACGCCCCGACTCAGAATTGATCGAAGTAGAAGATCGCGATGAGCAAGGCTATAGGTATCAATACTATGCTCGGCGCGATGACCCCAGTCGCAAGCCGGTCTTTTGGAAGCGCAAAGACTATCCAGATGTTGTCTATCGCACCGAGGAGGCAAAGTTCCGTGCCATCGTGCAGGAGATTTTGCGCTATCACGTCATGGGGCGCCCGCTGTTGGTTGGAACAACCTCGGTGGAGGTCTCCGAACGTCTCTCAAACCGCCTGCGCGCCGAGGCGGTGCGCCGTTTGGCACAGGTGCTTTTGTTGCGCAACCGTTGGTTCGAGGTCAACCGCCGTGTTGAAGATGGACGTCAGATTCCAGAATTAGAGTTCCTCAATCAACCTCTCGACGCTTTGTCCCTTGCGGACATGCGCAAGATGGCACGCGATGTAGATATGCCGTTCAATCCCGATGCCCCTGAGAATCTGGACCGATTGCTCACCCTATTGAACTTAAGCGAGGCAGATAAGAATCGTCTGCTCGCCTGCTTGCAAGGGGGCATTCCTCACCAAGTGTTGAATGCGCGTAAACATGCCGAGGAAAGCCAAATCATTGCCAAGAGCGGTGCATTCGGGGCGGTAACCATCGCCACGAACATGGCTGGGCGTGGGGTGGATATCAAACTGGGTGGCGAACTACCTGAGGAGGTCTTAGCCACTATCAGCCGTGTATTGCGCCGCGCCGGCTATCGGGAACCTTACCGCATGACCTTGGAGGAACGTCGCCAAGCGCTATTGAGCATGAACGCCGAGCAATACGGCATTTACGAGGCAGAGGTACAACAATTCCTCCGGTACATGGAAGACATGCAGCGCGTGCGCGATCTAGGTGGTTTGCATGTGATCGGCTCCGAACGGCATGAATCACGGCGCATTGATAACCAATTGCGCGGTCGTGCCGCTCGCCAGGGAGACCCGGGCTCCTCACGCTTTTACCTATCCATGGAGGATGAACTGATGCGCCTCTTCGGTGGGCAGCAGGCAGAGAGCCTGATGCAACGCATGAAGATCGACGAAGCCGTGCCACTGGAGGTTGGGCTGGTCGGTCGCCTCATTGAGCAATCACAAGCACGCGTCGAGGGGGCTAACTTCGATGTGCGCAAACATCTGCTCGAATACGACGATGTGCTCAACACCCAACGTGCCAAAATCTATGCCCAACGAGACCGCATCTTCACCAAGGATGACTTGAGCGAAGATGTCACCGAGATGCTACAGACCGAGGTGTTAAGGCGCGTACCCGAAGCGCTCGAAGATGAGGCAGGTCCATGGAAACTGCTTGCCTGGTTAGAGCAGGTGCAACCCCCCTTCCCGGTCAACGGGTCTATTTTTCCTTCGTATACGCTGCGTCTGTTGGTGGAACATCTCTTCGCAGAACGGAGGGCAAACGGACGCACCGATGGGGATGGATTCACCCGAGAGGAGGCAGCCTCAGCACTGCTCAACCTGGCTGCTGCCTCGCTGGAAGCCGAGGAAGAGCATCTGCGGCGAAGCATTCGCTCATTGTTCGATCACACCCGAGAACATCTGGAAAGCCAATTGAACGAACGCCTAGAAAGCGTGGATACGTTCTTCGATGGGTTAGATGAAGAGGACGAGGGCGAGGCACGTTCCCCGCGCGAATTGTTGGAGGAACTCTCTTCACTAGTACATATCCCCTTGCGTCTCTCGCCTGAGGAATTGCGAGCACTGCGCGGGAACGGCGATCGTGCTGCCTTGGAACGGGTGGCTCATTCGGTTCGCACTCAGGTGCAAGGAGCGGTGCTCCACCAGGCAGTCACTCGGTTGATCGGCGCGGTAGAACGCCGCATCGAAGAAAGCCTGGAGGTAACCCCCTCGCCATCGGTTGCCGAAAGTCTGGACGCATTGGCTGAACAGATTTGGATGGCGGTCGAACGCTTTTTCGAACGACGAAGACAACGGCTGATCGGAGACAATGGCGATGGTCAGATTGCTGCGGATTTGAAGGCAACACTTGACAAGATGGGAGAACGTCTCTCCCAAGGAGATGTCTTGGCTTTGTTGCTGCAAATGCCACAAGGTACATTGGCAACCTTCGACCGCCGTACCCATCGGCGCATCTTACGTCGCATTACTCGCCTGACCTACATCTACTATGCCGCTCGTTTGCTTGAAAACCAAGACCCGGAGAAAATCGCTGAGGGTGTGCTCGAGCACCTGAAGCAGGCGCAACGCACATTACAACGCCTGTGGGGAATGAATGAGTGGAGTCGTATCTCCTCCACCAAACCCGATGAACTCGATGAGGTCACCCAGCGCAGATTGCGAACTGTGCTTGGCGAAGAGCACTACGACTCCCTTCGCCATCAACCTCTCCAGAGCCTGCCTCAAGTGGAGCGAGTGAAGGTCATTGATGAACTGGGACGAATCGTGTTGACCAATATCTACCGTCAACTGTTGTTGGGTGTGATCTCAGAACTGTGGGTGGAGTATCTGACCAGCATGGAAGCCTTGCGCGTCTCCATTGGTTTGGAGGCTTATGCCCAACGTGATCCGTTGGTGCAGTATAAAAATCGTGCCTTCGAAATGTTCCAAGAGTTGCTCAGCAACATGCGCTTGAGCGTGGTCAGCCGCATGTTTCTCTACCTACTGCGTGGTATCGGTGCTGCCCAACCAACGGTCAACGTGAGCCAACCGTTGAGTCAAAGCGAAACCCAGTCGGTAGCCGCCAGCGTAGAAAAAGAGAGCCCAAGCAGCAAATCGAAACGGCGGCGACGCAGACATTAACTGGGGGGAAGGTTCGGTGCATCGCTCCCTCGAGTTCTACCAGCAACTCCCTAAAGTGGACATCCACCGTCATCTGGAGGGCTCGTTGCGCGTACGCACACTGCTTGAGGTGGGGCGCGCCCATGGATATGACCTGCTTGGCACCTCGTATCTGCGCCCCTTGGTTCAAGTGCGGGAGGATGAACCGGCAACCTCGCAAAATTTCCTCGCCAAGTTTGAAAATCTACGTCGTTTCTATCGTTCGCCGCAGGTCATCGAACGGATAACCATCGAGGCGATCGCCGATGCGGCGGCAGACAATGTGCGCTACTTGGAACTACGCTTCACCCCGGCGGCTTTGAGCAAAGCGGAAAATTTTCCTCTGGCTGAAGTGATGGATTGGGTGATCGAGGGTGTTCGTCAGGGTGAGAGTCAATATGGCATTCTCACCCGCCTGATCGTCAGTGTCAACCGACATGAGAGTGTAGCCCTAGCGGCTCAAGTCATTCATCTGGCGATCGGACGAAAGGATAAAGGCATCGTGGGAGTGGACCTGGCTGGCGATGAAGTGCATTTTCCGGCAACTCCGTTTATCGGCATTTTCAAGGAAGCGCGCCAAGCCGGGTTGCACGTCACCATACACGCCGGGGAGTGGAGCGGAGCGGGCAATGTTGCTGCCGCAATCATTCAATTTGATGCCGAACGAATCGGTCACGGCGTCCGCGTGATGGAAGACTCTGCGGTGGTCGCCCTGGCACGTGAACGGGGCACGACCTTTGAGGTCTGTCTGACCAGCAATTGCCAAACGGGAGCAGTGCCAGCCTTGAGTCAACACCCCTTGCCGTCCATGATCGCAGCAGGGCTCAACGTCACCCTCAACACAGATGATCCCAGCGTCTCTCGCATCACCCTGAGCGATGAATACCGTGTGGCATGTGAACAATTGGGGCTTTCTCTGGCAGAACTGCGCCAAAGTGTGTTGCGATCAGCCCAGGCAGCCTTTTTACCCGAAGAGGAAAAGTTGCTTCTAATTCAATCCATCAAGAAGGATTTTCCTCATCACGTGGATTGATGCTACCTTGCGGCGGTTGAGGATGCATCTCTTGGGGTCGATTGTTGTTCCCATTGTGTCACCGCGGTGCGAATCGCTGCTTGCACCTCGCTATCGGGCACAGCATTCAGGTCCGGGTAGCGTTCCCAACCGATCATCACCACCATTTCGTGATCGGGTTGCTCAACCAAGCGGATGCCACGTTGCTCAAGGGGAGTGCCCTTGATGTTCTCTTGCAGAATGGCGTCGATTTGGGAGACGATGCTTGGGAAAGCGGGTGCAATAGGAGGCACTTCTATTCTTTTAAATGCGCGTGCGAGGAAGCGAAACAGTGCCAAATATGGATGCTTCGGGATTGCCTCTGCTGCGGGGGGGCTCGCTGCCGTTGGTGGGAGTGTCACCTGAGGGAGGATTAGGTCCTCTCCCTGTGAGGGTTGTTCCACCGCAGGGCGGGGGAGTGATGGCGGTGGGGTGGTTTTCTCCTTCTTGCCGTCGAATAAGGTAAAGAGGAGGGCTGCCATCGAAAATCCGATGACGAAGCCGATGAGGATGAGCAGGATGGCAAAGGTGAATTCCATAGAACCATCCGATCTAAGGAGCATTCAGGGGGGTAGGTAACCTTTGGCAGGAGGGACAGAAGTGTGTGCCGCGCTGTCCGATGACCAACCGACGAATGGGCGTGCCGCACTCTGGGCAAGGCATGCCAACGCGCCGATAGACACGGAAATGGTGCTGGAACTCGCCGCCGCGGTAGACCCAGTCAATGCTGGCGCCACTGCGTTGAATGCCCTCTTGCAACACCTGACGGATGCTTGCCCAAAGATGCTCCGCCTGGGTGCGACTCAGTGTCGCCGCACTGACTTGTGGATGAAGTTTTGCCCTGTGGAGGGCTTCATCGGCATAGATATTCCCAAGCCCGGCTAGAAACGTCTGATCGAGCAAGAGAGGTTTGAGTTGACGGTTGTACCTTTGTAATCTTTCGTAGAATCCTTCTGGGGTGAAATCTGAGCTTAGTGGTTCGGGTCCTAAATTGCCGAGCACTACCTGCGTGTCGGCAACCAGCCAAACACGCCCGAACTTGCGTGGGTCATTGAACGAAAGGCGCAGTCCTCCATCCAAATCGAACATCAGGCGGTGGTGAGGTGCCGGCGGATTGGTGGATGGCTCCACCAGCAGATCGCCGCTCATGCGCAGGTGGATGAGCAAAGTATCACGAGAAAGGGAAAGCAATAAATATTTTCCCCGTCGCCCAATCTCACGGATGACTTGCCCGAAGATTTTTTCTTGAAACTCGGCAGGTGATGGAGATGCCAAGGTTCGTTCCCAGAGCAGATGGGCGCCAAGGATGGTTTTGCCCAATAGCGAGGGGTGATGGTCACCGCCGTGACGTAGAATAGAGGCGATGGTCTCGACTTCGGGCAGTTCGGGCATAGGTCACTCGTTGAACATCTCACCGACGCTGCGCCCTTCGTGCGCTCGGCGGATGACCTCGCCGAGCAAGGGGGCTACGGAAAGCACCGTCAGCCGTTCTCCCAGCACGTTCTTCTTTTCGGCAGGGATGGGGATGGTATCGGTGGTGACATATTGGTTCACCGGGAGAGATGCCAGGCATTCCACTGCGTTGGCAGAGAATACCGGGTGGACAAAGACAACATAGATGTTGCGTGCCCCTTGTTCCTTGACCAAGTGCACGGCTTCGCTGATGGAGCCGCCGGTATCCACCTCGTCATCTACGATGATCACGTCGCGGTTCTCCACGTTGCCGATGAGGGTCAATGCATGGGCATGCGAATCACCACTGCGGCGCTTTTCGACAAAGGCGATGGGGGTACCAATGGCAGCGGCAAAGTTGCGCCCCTTCTTGGCAAAGCCCAGGTCGGCGGCGACAACGACCGGCTCTTTCATCTTCGGCAGCAAGTCTGAGACGTAGTCGGTGAGCAGGTGGTACGCGCTCAGCACATCGCCGGGGATGGAGAAGAAGCCTTGGATTTGCCCAGCGTGTAGGTCTAGGGTCATGTAACGGTCGGCGCCGGCGATTTCGATCATGTCGGCGACCAGGCGGGCGGTGATCGGCACGCGCGGCATGTCCTTCTTATCGGAGCGGGCGTAGCACAGATAGGGAACGACAGCAGTCACTCGCCCCGCCGAATCCAACCGCATGGTCTGCAACATGATCAACAACTCCATCAAGTTACGATGCACCGGGGGTGAGGTTGTTTGAATGACATAGACATCGTGACCGCGCACGCTGCTGTGCAGTTTGACGAATAGATTGTCGTTTGGGAAGAGGATGATGTCACGACCGCAAAGCGGCAATCCTAAGTATTGGGCGATCTTAGCAGCCAGGTCAGGACATGCCGTGCCGGCGTAGAGTTTGATATCACCGTACATCGCGCAATCTCTTGGATGTTTGTGCGAAGTCACCGGTAGCCCTCCTCAGAACCTTGGGATGAATATACAGAAGAGAAAAACGGCATTGTAGCCGATGGTAAGAAGCCAGCCAAGGAGTGGTCACGGCAGGTTCCCTCCATCTAAAAGGGCTTTAGCGGCTTGGAACGGGGTGATGCGACGTGCCATCAATCGGTCAAGCACTGCTCGGTAGTGGTCCTCGGAGATGGATGCACGCCAACGCGCGGTCAGCGTTTCACGCAGGAGTGCCTCCAGTTCCGATTGGAGACGCACGCGCTCGCGCTGTTCCCATTCACCGCTGTCCTTGAGATAGGCGCGGTGGTGTTCGATGGCTTCGGCAAGTTCGGGGATGCCATCCCCTTGGGTGGCGACGGTGCGTAAGATTGGTGGTACCCATTTGGGCGCCTTCGTCTCGGTCGAGGTGACCGGCAAACTCTCCACGCGTCTATGATGATGAACGACTTGGCGGGATGGATAGGCAAGTTCCAGCGTGCTGCGCAAGGCGCGTTCGGTGTTCTCCACTCCTGGGCGATCGGCTTTGTTGATGACCAGAATGTCGGCGATCTCCAGGATGCCAGCTTTGATGGCTTGGATCTCGTCGCCCAACCCTGGGGCTTCCACCACCAGGGTGGTGTGTGCCAGGCGGGCGATATCCACCTCTGCCTGACCGGCGCCGACCGTCTCGATGAAGATGAGTTCGAAGCCGGCGGCGTCGAAGACCTGCACCACGCTGGCGGTGGCGCGCGCCAAGCCCCCCAGAGAGCCGCGCGCTGCCATGGATCGGATGAAGACGCCCGGATCGCCAGCTAGGTCTTGCATGCGCACGCGGTCGCCCAGAATCGCCCCACCACTGAAGGGGCTGGAAGGGTCAACCGCCACGACGGCAACCTTGCGAGGAGCATCATTTGAGCCCGGATGACGGTAGTGATATGCCAGTTTATTGACCAGGGAGGACTTACCCGTGCCCGGCGCACCGGTCACACCGATTAAGTGCGCTCGACCGGTGTGGGGAAAGAGTTCCGCCAATGCCTCTCGCCCACTCTCTTGGTTGTTCTCGATTTGAGATAGCAAGCGGGCTAGTGCTAATCGTTCGCCCGCCAAAACTGCAGATGCTAGACTCATCGGTGTTCCCAAGTTTGTCCGTGGAGGGGTGAACCCAAGGTAGATGCCCTATCGCTAGGTCCTAACCGCTTGGCAAATATCGTGGATGATGGTCTCGGTCAGGGTGCCTGGACCATAAACACCAACGACGCCCATCTCGATCAGACGGGGGACATCTTCATCGGGAATGATCCCCCCCACGAAGACCTTGACATGCTCCAAGCCATTCTCTTTAAGCAATTCCAAGATGCGCGGCACCAGAGCCATATGCGCGCCGGAAAGGATGGAAAGCCCAACGACATCTACATCCTCCTGCAGAGCCGCCTCGGCGATCATCTCTGGCGTTTGCCGCAAGCCGGTGTAGATGACCTCCATGCCGGCATCCCGCAGGGCGCGTGCTACTACCTTGGCGCCGCGATCATGCCCGTCCAAGCCGGGTTTGGCAATGAGGACGCGAATTTTGCGTTCGCTCATGAGTCCTTCCAGAAATGCAGAGAATCTTCTCTCTGATTATACCGCGCTCTGAGAGGCATGTCATCTCAGGCAAAAGGAGGCGTATAGTTCAGTCCTCTTGGGCGCAATCTCTTCATCTAAAGTAGGGTAGTCAAACTCCATATGTGATGACCTTGGTGTGGGTTGCTCATCCTTGCGATCAAGTGGCTATGCTCATCCTCCGCCGGTGAAGGATAACCCCGATCACCAAGGCGAAAAACACCAATGCCGTCGCGATCCACGCACTCATCGTGACGAGGGGTGTGTCCACGTGTTTGACTGCAATGCCGGCAAACGCCCAGGCAATGACCAGCAGGTAGGCTACATCGCCTCGCGTTAGACTCATCGTTGCTGCAATCGCAGTGCCTGCAAGCAGCATGATCACCGTCCACGCCTGCGGGCTGATTCCCCAGCCGTTCCACTTCAGGTAGTCTAAGACGGCTGTGATATTTGCGATGGTTGCAACCGTAATCCAACCCAGGTAAATGCTGAACGGAACGGCAAGGCACCACCGTTCGGCAGCCGAAAAGCGGATGTAACCAATGCGCAAGCGTAGGTAGATGATGATCAATGAAAACAAGAGGCTGAGCATAGCGACCAACGTCCAAATGAAATATTCGTAATGCCAGAGGAAAATCCAAGCAATATTTGCCATACTGCTGAGGGCGGGAAGATAGCCAATCTTTCGTAGGAACGGGTTTTCGCATTGAGCGGGCAACAGTTGATAAAGGGCAAATGCCACCAATCCCACATAGATGAGCCCCCAAATGGAGAATACATAACCGGCGGGAACAAAGTAAACCCGAAAGCGATCGGAGATTTCACCGGTTGTCTGCCCATTGAGGGGAAGGGCGTTGGCAAATCCGTTGACGAGGAGCGTTGCCAAGACAAAAATGAAGTTAATCCATTGGCGGAGAATAACTTTCATTTTACGAAATCCTTTCATTTCGTATATTGGGTATGTATGTATTGAGGTTGTATGGGTTTGCGATTTACCTCGGAACTGGCATGCTTCCTTTCGAGAATGGCTAACAGGCGCGGTCGGTTATACCGTTGCACAATGATGCAAGGCAGGTTAGCCAGGAGCGCGTAGAGCCAGTTCAAAAGCCAGCCGATGGGCGGGTTCCATAAGAAGAACAGAAGGATGGGCAAGATAGATATCCAATGGGTGAGTTCGGCGCGATAGGATTCGAGCACCCACTTTTCTAAATAGTTGCGTTGGGTGGAGGCAACCTGCTTGAGAGAGAACCCTCCGGCAAAGAAGGTATCGCCGGGTGGAATCCACGTTTTCCACTTCTTGACGAACAACGTGCGTTGGTAGAGCGTTCCACCCTTCTCCCATTTCCTTGGGCGAAGGAGGGGAGAGAACCGTTTCAGCCAATCCTCGGGCATCTTGTGCATTAGGTAGCCGATGCTCACCTGAAGCACAAACCACGCCAGTCCGTTTACTAGGATCAACCAGTAGCCAGGCACTACGAACATGGTCAATCTCTGCGCCTAAGACCGGTGTGGATGACTCGATCTCTCCACCTTACCTGTCCCCAGATGCCGATGATGAGGGACGAATACAGCATGAGCAAGGCGAAGAAGATCAGGGGAATTGGATAGAGAACAAAAGTCCACCAATGAAAACGTCCGATGCGTTTGAGCATCCAACGAATCTCACCGGCGTATAGAGCATAGATGGGCAGCCAAAGACTGAGCGCGTTCAGTTCACCGTATCGGATGGCGCGCACGAGATCAGCAAATGCTCCGAAACATCCGCAAATCCAGGCACTGACCAATAATAAGAAAGTGAGCCGGATGGAACCGGCGCCTAAGGCAAGCCCCCTGCTCCATCCTTCGGTCAACTCCCGAAGCCCATTTGGATACATGCGGAAGTTGATGGTGCCCGAGCCACCAAAGCAGTTCACCGGTAGACCGGCTCGCAAGAATGTTTTGGCGAGAGCCATGTCTTCTAACAGTTCGTTCTTGACGGCGGAATGCCCGCCAACCCGGAAGTAATCTTCTCGGCTGCACACCAGGCAGGGTCCAAAACCGCCGCTTGGTTCCAAGCGATTGCCAAAGGGCGTGAAGGCGTTCAGCCCAGCCATCAATACGATGTTGATGATCGCGGAAAATTGTTCATAGAAGGAAAAGGTGACATGGTAAGGTTGCACCGTCACTAGCCCACCCAATCTGCGATAGCCGGCGAGGAGGTTTGCCAACCCATCCTTCTCCAGCCAGGTATCGGCATCTAAGAACATCAGTACCTCTCCACGGCTGTGCAAGGCTCCCTGCCAACACGCCCAACTCTTGCCAAGCCAACCTTCCGGCAGGTTTTGGATGGAGATGACCTTGGCTCCCCATTCTCTGGCGATGGCTGCCGTCTCATCGGTGGAACCATCATCCGCCAGGATGACTTCAAAGGGACCCTGTGTCTGGCAACTCAGGGACTCCAACAGGGGGCTCAGGCGCTTTGCCTCGTTGCGTGCCGGGATAATGACGGAGACCTGAGGAAAGTCTGCTTCACCTGAGAGGTCGGATTGGTTGCAACCTTTTAGTGAGGGGATGTTCCACAAGAGAAATATCCCCACTGCGAAGAGAAGGACAGAGATGATCGCTTCATGCATGAAAGAAGGCATGTCTTCGATATTCGAGGCGCGTTGGGCGTGTGTCTTGTAGGCTTATCGGTGAGGATATTTTGCCAGATAAGAGCATTTATAGCAAGCCTTGTTGATTTTAACCTATTTGGTCTGAGAAAAGTTAATGCATTTGTGAGAATTTACCCTTTCGAGGAGCCACTCCCTTGAGCCCTTTGCAATCTCACGAGTGCGCCTTGACTTTTTAGTGGGCTTGCCCTATAATGGGTTGCATGATGCTTGTCTTCGCGCAAGGTGGGTGAATTTGGCAGAGAGAATTCCCATGTTCCAACGATGGAAGCACCGCGTCCAAGACCTGAAGATCGAAGCCTACGCCCTGTGGATTGCCTACAGAGATCGGCGCGTGCCTTGGTATGCCAAAGGGTGGGTTGGCTTGGTGCTGGCGCACACCTTCAGCCCAATTGACCTGATTCCCGATTTCATCCCCGTTCTCGGCTATCTGGATGATTTGGTCATCACTCCCTTGGGGGTTGCCCTGGCGTTGAAGATGATCCCGCCTGAGGTGATGCAAGAGGCGCGTCAGCAAGCGCGGGAGGTGATGCACCGGGGAATGCCGGTGAGCCGAGTTGGGCTGGTCTTGGTTGTTGTGGTGTGGTTGGTGATCTTAGCGGCAATTGTTTGGTCTGTTG
>FWPU01004243.1_pt1 | contig 14708 bp, 14 predicted proteins | sample 2228361 | NCBI WGS metagenome assembly FWPU01 (sample SAMEA103939777, study PRJEB20133) | metagenome
GCAGGGGGTGAGGTAAACTGGCGGGCCAATCATTAATGTTTTCTCCATTAGCAGACACCTTTCCACATGGTCTCTCAGGAGCGGACAGGCACTGAGAGTATCTGGAACAGGAGGCCGTTCCTAACTTTGCCTCACCCCCTCTCGGCGCTGAGCGTAGCGAGACTGAGGCACCCCCTTGTCGAGCAGATCGCTGATAGCCCCTGCATGCACCCCATTTCGGTTGACCGTTCATATTGGGTGCGAATGCTGGTATAATGACGGCGCTATTCGACAGACAATCAGCCCACAGGACAGGGACAACACTCGCTATGATTGACGTCAATCAGCTTCGGAACGGCACCAACTTCACGCTCGACGGAGAGCTGTACAAGGTGCTCAAGTATGAGCACATCAAGATGGGGCGCGGCAATGCCACCATCCGCGTGCAGGTACGCAATCTGCGCACGGGGGCCACGCGCGAAATGACCTTCACCTCTGGCGATCGTGTGCAGGATATTCGCATTGATACGCGCGTGGTCGAATACCTGTACGACGATGGCGAATTCCTCACCTTCATGGATGTAGAGACCTTCGAACAGCCGCAGTTGCGCAAGGATCAGTTCGGCGACGACTTCCTCTACCTGACCGAAAACATGCAGCTCAAACTGCTGTCGTATGAAGGTGAGATTCTCGACTATGAACTACCACCGAACGTCGAACACCGCGTCGTGGAAGCCGAACGCGCAGTAGCGGGCAACACCGCGACCGGCGCGACCAAGCGCGTCAAGACGGAGACGGGCCTGGAAGTGATTACTCCCCTCTTTGTGGAGGAGGGCGACATCATCCGCATTGACACGCGCACGGGCGAGTATGTCACGCGCGTATAGCGCTGTGCCGTTGACGCGGGCCGGGGACATCCCCGGTCTTTTTTTACCAGGGCTTGGCACGCCGTCTCCGATCGCTTACACTCATCACTGAGTTTCGAGATGGCGTGTGCTGACGAAAGAGATGTCTATGCGCACTCCCGCGGGCAAGGAGTGTCCGCACTACTACGAGGACTTCAACCGGGGGCGTTCGATCCAGGAATGCCGCCTGATAGATAAGAATCCCCGCTCGTTGCGCTGGCGTCCTGCCGACTGCGCTCGCTGCCCGGTGCCGGACATTCTGCGGGCCAACGCCAGTCCGGATATGGAACTCCGGCTCACCATTCGCGGAGCGCTGCTCGGCTTTGTGCGCCGGATGCAAGTAGAAGCGCGCTGCACCCGTCACAACGTGCCCATCGCCGACCCCTACACTGGCTGCCCGCTGGACGTTGAGGAGAACGAGGCATTGCGGCTCTTTCGGCAGGCTCTCGAAGAAGACGATGGAGCGAAGCCATGATCAAGGCCGTGCTGCTCGACCTGGACAACACGCTGCTGGGCAACGATCCCCATCCGTTCACGCGCCGTTATCTGGCCCTGCTGGATGACTTCGTGCGCCGACGCCTGGGCACGCCCAGCATCATGGAGGCGCTGTGGGCAGGGACACAGGCCATCTTCGCCGACACCGACCCGTTGCGCACGAACAGCGAGAAGTTCTACGGTGCGTTCATGTCCCTGGTTGCTGTGGAACGCGCCGACTTTGCCCGCGCCATGGACGAATTCTACGCCGAACTATATCCCACCCTGGAACCGCTCACGCGACGGCGGCCTGGCGCGCGGCGGCTGGTCGAGTGGCTGCTGGACGCGGGCTACACCGTTGTCATCGCCACCAACCCGCTGTTCCCCTATGTGGCGGTGCAGCATCGCCTGGCCTGGGCGGGGATTCCGGTCGGCGAAGTGCCGCTGGGATTGGTGACGACGCTGGACAACATGCACTTCGCCAAACCCAACCCGGCCTACTATGAGGAAATCGTCGCGCGGCTGGGCATAGAAACAGGCGAAGCGATCATGGTCGGTGACGACTGGGAACACGACATCCTGCCCGCCCGCGCCGCTGGCATGAATGCGTTCTGGGTATGCAGCGAGGGCCAGGGTTGCGACACCGCTGCAGCCTGCCAGGTAGACGGTTGTGGCTCGCTGGCCGACTTCGCCTGCCGCGCGATCGATGAAGACTGGCTGGAAGCGCTCACCCCGCGCCCCCTCGAAGCGGCGCAGATCGCCCCGCGCCTGCTGGCGAACGTCGCCGCGCTGGATGGATTGCTGCGCGAGACGCCAGAGATCGGCTGGACCGTTCGCCCTGCTGAAGGAGAATGGACAGCGCTCGAAGTCTTGTGTCATCTGGCTGAGACCGAGCGTCAGGCGTACCGTCCCCGTCTGCAAAGAGTCTTGGCCGAGGACAATCCCGCCCTGCCTGCCCTGGCCGAACCGCCCCTGGCCGTGCGTGACGAAGCTCCGCGCGCTGCGCTGGAGAGATTCGCCGCCGAGCGCCAGGCCACGCTCGAGCTGCTCGGCACCCTGGCAACGGACGACTGGGAACGTCCCGCCCAGCATCATCGCCTTGGCCAGACTACGTTGCTGGGACTGGCCGACCTCATCGCGCAGCACGACCGCCTGCATCTGCGCCAGATACGCGAGACGCTGGCACACTGCTGCTGAGCCTCTTGCGGGGAACCTCAACGCCGCGCGGATCGTCTGATTCATAAGACGATGAGAGAGTGGAGAAGACGTATGCGCGAGTTGATCGTGTTCTTGCTGCTGATCCTGTCCTCGTGCCTGGGCGTGAGCGCCCCAGTGCCGCCCGAACCGCGCCCCCCTGTGCAAGACACGCCGACTGTCCCTGCGCCGCCCCGCCTGACGCGCGAATTGCTGGTAGTGGAGGAGGTCGAGGGGTTTGTGCTGGGGACATACCCGACGCAACTGCGTCTGGGCGTGCGCGGCTATTGGCCGTCTGGCTGTTCTGCGGACGTGATGATCGAACAGCGGCTGGAAGGCGATACGCTGACGATGACCATCTGGCGGGAACTGCCGGCGGAGGCGGTCTGCCCGGCGGTGATCGTGCCCTATCACGCCACGATCCCCGTCGAAGGGGACATCACCCGATTGCCGTCGGTGATCACGGTCAACGGGTGGACGCTGCGGATGCCCTCGTAGGGCGCAGGCAAAAAAACAGGGGGCAGCCTTCAAGTCGGGCCGCCCCCATTCTGCGTATGCGCCATAGGGCAGGGCTAGGCGTCGCCGCCCCCGCCGCCCGCCGTCGCTTTGGCGCGTGCCTCTCGTTCGCGCTGTTTGAGCACGTCTTTGTGCTCCCAGCCGCCGCGCGCTTCGGCCTCTTCGGCGGCGCGGGTGGGCGCGATAGACTGCCAGTAGCGGAATTCTTTGGACAGGCGCTGCTTGTTGAAGATGTGCGCGCCGGTGCGGTCGTAGCTGGCCAGCTCGTAGTCGTGATCCATCTTGATCGCGTCGAACGGGCAAAACTCCGCGCAAAAGCCGCAGTTCATGCAGATGTCAATGTCAATGTAGAATTCCGCCGGTTCGGGGACGGGGCGGCCCGTCTCCGGGTTGGTGCCGCGCACGATCCAGATGCATTGCGGCGGGCAGACCTTAGCGCAGATGCCGCAACTGGTACACCAGTCGTGACCGGGGCGCTCCGGATGATCGTAGTTATCCACCACCAGGAAGGGGATAAAGCGGAAGCGCTCCGGCGTGGCGAGCTTCTCGTCGGGGTATTCGACGGTGAAGATGCCGCGCGTCTCCAACCCCTGGCGCAGCGGGAATGCCTCGTCGGGGACGTGCCGTCGGAAGCCCCAGCGGATGTCCTCCAGATAGGTATTGATGAAGTGCTTGAGCGTAACCCCCAGGCCACGCAGAATTCCTGATCCGTACATAGACGCTCTCGCTCCTTCTGCCCGCTAGCGATCCACTTCGCCAAGCACGATGTCAATGCTGCCCAGGATGGCCACCACGTCGGCCACCTTGTGCCCCTTGCACATCTGGCTGAGGGCAGTCAGGTTGATGAAACTTGGCGACCGTACGTGATAACGCCAGGGATTCTGTCCACCGTCGGAAACCAGGTAGAAACCAAGCTCGCCCTTGGGGTTCTCGACGCGCCCATAGGCTTCGCCGACAGGCACGCGCGGGTTGTATTGCGGCTTGCCAGAGAAGAACGGCTGCCCCTTGGTCTCTTCCAGGATGGGCAGAATCTGCTTGAGGATGCGCAGGCTTTGCACCATCTCGTCCAGGCGGATGAGATAGCGGTCGTAGACATCGCCGTGATAGCGCACCGCTACATCGAATTCCAGGTCGGGGTAGATACTATAGGGTTCGGCCCGGCGCACGTCGTAGGGCACGCCACTGGCCCGCAGGACGGGGCCAGCGGCGCTGTAAGCGATGGCATCTTCCCTGGTGAGCACACCTACACCGATGCAGCGGTTGGTGATGATCTCATTGGTGGTCAGCAGATCGTTGGTCTGCTCGACGGCGCGCGGCAGGCGCTCGTTGATCAGCGTCCGCAGGTACTGCATGGTGTCGAAGTCGCGCACGCGGTCGTTGATCAGCGCGGCGGTGCTCTGGATGCGTTCCGGCAGGTCGTAGGCCACGCCGCCGAAGCGCATGTAATTGCACATCATGCGGCTGCCGGAGACGGCTTCGAAGAAGTCGAGGATCAGCTCGCGCTCGATGATGGCGTACATCAGCGGGGTGAAGTACGCGCCCAGGTCGTTGAGCAGGAAACCGATCGCCACCAGGTGATTGAGGATACGGGTCAGCTCGACCATCAGCACGCGGATGGCTTCGGCGCGGTAGGTAGGCGGGTCCCACCGCTTGCCCAGCGCCAGCAGCTTTTCGACGGCCACCGCATAGCCCAGGTTGTTGGACATGCTGCAGAAGTAGTCGAGCCGGTCGGTGAAGGGCATGTTGTGCAGGAAGGTGTTGCGCTCGCCGATCTTTTCGTGATTGCGGTGCAGGTAGCCCATCACCGGCTCCAGCCCGACAATGGTCTCTCCGTCGAGCGCGACGACCATGCGGAACACGCCGTGCGTGCTGGGGTGCTGCGGCCCCAGGCTGACCACCACCTGCTCGGTCGCCAGGTCGCTCACCTGCACGCCCAGCGGCACGCCCTCGTAGATGGCGCGCTCGGCCTGTTCCTCGTAGCCGTCGAGCGAGAAGCCCGCCGGATAGCGCACGTTCTTGCCAAAGGGGTTGAGTTCTTCGGCCCGGCGCACGTGTCCTTCCGGCCAGCGGCTATCGAATGGCTTGTGCTCCTGCTCGTAGTAGGCCTCTTTCCAGTCCTTGCGCAGCGGGTGACCGTGGAAGCCTTCCCACATCAGGATGCGCTTGAGGTTGGGGTGGCCCTCGAAGCGGATGCCCATCAGGTCCCAGGCTTCGCGCTCCTGGAAGTTGGCCCCCGGCCAGACGCTCACCAGGCTGGGCAAGGTGGCCTGATCGCGCGGGGTCTGCGCCTTCAGCGCCAACGGGGGGCCGCCGCGCAGGTCGCACACGTGATAGACCATCTCCAGATGATCGCTCTCGCTCTTACCCAGATAGTCTACAGCCGTGGCGCTGGTCAGGTAGGTAAAGCCCAGCGAATCGCGCACGAAGGTGGCAACTTCTACCAGGCGCGACGGCTCGACGATAACCCCGCTGTAGCCTTCACGATCGTCGCGGCGAACAGCGCTCCCAAAACGCGCTTCGAGTTGACGGATCGCGTCGTCTACCGGCGTGGTGCTTTGGACGACTTGTACTTGTTCGGTCATGATAGTTCCCCTGAAAGTAGCGGTCAGCAGTCAGCAAAACAGCCGGTCAGCGGTGCGCCTAAGCGCTGGCGTCCTCGCGCCCATCACTGCCCGGCCTAGCCTGACTCTCAGCAGCCAGGCGACGGAACAGATGAGCCTGACGCGGGTCAATGATGTCTGGCCCAAGGATCGGCACGGGCACTTCCTCGCTGGGACCACGCCCGTACCAGGGCGTGCTGCTGCGATCGCTGAGCGACTGACTGTCTATCTTCTTCTGCATCATGATCAGGCCATAGAGCAGAGCCTGCGGTGTAGGTGGGCACCCCGGCACGTAAACATCAACGGGGATGTACTGATCAATGCCGCTGACGACATTATAGCCTTCTTTGAACGGCCCGCCGCCAATGGCACACGCCCCCATCGCCAACACGTATTTCGGCTCGGCCATCTGATTGTAGAGTCGCACGATGGGCACCACCATCTTCTTGGTGACTGTGCCGCTGACGATCATCAGGTCGGCCTGGCGCGGACTGGCCCGCAACACCTCCATGCCGAAGCGAGCCTGATCGAAGCGGCTGCTGGCGGTGGCGATCATCTCGATGGCGCAGCAGGCCAGGCCAAACGCCATCGGCCAGATCGAGTTACGGCGACCCCAGTTGTAGATCGAATCAATGAGTCTGCCGAAGGTCGTCACCGCCACCGATGACTGCATCCCCTCCGGCACCGGTACGTCTGGATGGCGCAGTTCGCTGAGGAAATTCTCGTTTGCTTGGGTCATGACGCTTCAGATTGCTCCTCGTACCATTCCCGCAAAATGTCCGTCAACAGATCGTCGTTGGCCAGCGCCGGATCGTCGGCGAAGCCAGGCAGGGCGATAATCCATTCCCACAGTTGCTGCAGCCCCAGCGCATCCAGGTCGGCGTCGGGATGGTGCTCCATCAGGCTGAGCACGATCTCGTAGGACGCTTCCCAGTACAGAGGCTGCACTTCATCGTCCGCGGCGGACATAGGCTGTCAGGGTGCTCAGCAGCGCGTGGCCGATTTTTCCAGATCATAATGAACCCCCGCCCGTCCAACCAGCCCTGGCCTGTGTTGCAAGCCGGCGCTAATCGCCGGATTCCGGTTCAGGGGTGATCATGGGCGTGCTCTCGGCGACAGGCGTCGCGCTGACTGTCGGCGCTTCTGGCGTGACAGTTGTCTCGGCAGGCGATCCGCCCTCCTCTGGCGTCTCAGCGGTGGGAGTAGCCGCAGGCACTTGACTGTCTGTCGTCTCCTCCTCGCCTGCTGCCTCTTCCGATGCGCCGGTCAGCCTGTCCATCTGCTCGACCAGCCAGGCGCGGAAGTCACGGTAGACGAGCAGATCGGGTTCGCCCTGCAAAATGTACTGAATGAAAGTCACGCGCCCGTCCTGCCGTTCGACAAACGCCTCGACCAGGTCAAGCCCAGGGAACGGCTCCCCCGACGGGCGATCCTGGGCCTGTAAACGCAGGTGCAGCAGCGTCACCGGCACATTGGCGATCACCTCGATGACCGGGCCGCTGAAGGCATCTTCGCCAACGCTCAAACCCGCGTCGGTCGCCTGCTTTTGCAGGTTATCGCGCATCTGCTGCAACACATCAATCAGCGGATAAGCGGAGTCTGCGGGCGGGGCGGTCAGGTTGGTGCGGGTGACGAAGTCTTCCAGCGCGATGGCCGTATAGTTGATGCGCGCGTTCACCTCCTGTGGCCCCTGGTAATACCACTGCCCGGCCTGCATTTCGGTCCAGTTCGCGGCGACCGGTTCAGGCAGCGGTGTCGGCGTGGGCGTGGAGGTGGGCGTATAGGTCAGGGTCGGTTCGGGCAGATAGACGCTGGTCGAAACGCCCGCGTCTCCCACCAGCAAGAAGATAACCGCAAAGGCGGCGAATAGAATAGCAAGCGCAACAGTCTGTGAGCGTAGCGTCATGCTCAAAAGCTCCTTACGCACAGGTTGCAGGCGGTGTCCGCACACCCCCACAAGTGTAGCGGAGAGTGCCATCTCTTACAACCGGTTGGTAGACGGACAACGCGCCGCGTGCGCCCCTTTGTGATGATTGTGACAAACTGCAGAACGGAGACCATCACTTGTCAATTGACAGGTTTGGCGACGCCGTGATAAGATTTTTAAAATTTATGAATAATATCGTAAATATCGCCAGGCAGGGAGCGAGACGGACACGATGCAACAGACCAGACGCTACATCCTCGAAATCCTCAAAGAACGCAAAGAAGCCACGATAGACGAGATTGTCGCGGACCTGAGTGCGCGCATCGGCAAGATCACGGCTGTGACGGTGCGGCACCATCTGGAGATTCTGCGGGGGGACGGTCTGGTAGCTGCGCCGACGGTGCGCCGCCGTAGCGCGCCGGGTCGCCCACAGTATGTCTACACGCTGACCGAGCGCGCCGCTGACCAGTTCCCCAACAACTACCAGGGGTTGGCGGCGGGCTTGTTGGAACAGCTCAAGACGCAGCTCCCTCCTTCCGAGGTAGGCAAAATCCTGGATGGCGTCGCGCAAGCCATGGCCGAACGCGCCATGCTGCCCGACGCGCCGCTGGAAACGCGCCTGGATCATGCCGTGGCCTATTTGCAGCAGCATGGGTACACAGCCAGTTGGTCGCACAACGGCGAAGGCGTGATCCTGTCGGTGAGCAACTGCCCGTATGAGCAGGTGTCGTGTACCACACCCGAACTGTGTATGATGGACAAGAAGCTGGTAGACACCCTGGTCGGCGTCCCGACTCAGCGGATCAGTCGCCAGCTCGACGGGGACGACTCCTGCTCATACCTGATCCCTCGCCAGGGCTGACACGCCGCGACCAGCGCTCCGCACACCTTCCGATAGCCTTCGCGTCAGGCGCGAGGGCTTGTTTGGTTTGCGGCTGCTATCCCATCGTCAGGCAAGCGTCGGGTTAGAAGCGGCAGCAGGCGCTAGAATCGGGCCATGAACCGTTGGTGGAATTCTGATCCACGCGCCGGGCGCTATGTGGTGACATTGGCCCTGGGTCTGGGCGCGTTGGCCTGGGGCATCGCGCTAACGCTGGTGGCCCTGTCGGTGCGCACCGATGCCGAGCCGACACCCGTGCCCGGCGTAGCCGAACTGCCCACGCTGGCCGCCCACGTTGCTACGCTGACGCCGACCGCGACCAGCACAGCTACCCTCACTCCCTCCCGCACTCCAACCGCGACGCTCTTAGCCACTCTCACCGCTACGGAAGACTTTTCCGCTCGCGCGCTGCTGCCCACGCAGCCCCCGACACCTACCCCCTTCGTCGCCTCGGAAACGACGCCCAGTCAGGCGGTGACACAAGCCAGCAAAGGGTGTATCCCGCCGCCGGGCTGGGAACGTTATGTCGTGCAGCCGGACGACACGCTCTTCGCCTTTGTGCTCGGCGCGGGAGGAACAGTCACGGTAGACGATCTGATGGCAGCGAACTGCCTGGACAGCCGCTACCTGCGCGTGGATCAGGTGATCTACCTGCCCCCCGGTGCAGCAGAGAACGCGCCGCCCTCGGTACCCTCTGGTCCGGCCACTGACCTGGGCCTGCGCGGGCCGCGCACGCCCGCCTGCCCCTGCACGATTGTGGTGCGCGAAGGCTGGCGGCGCGAACAAATCGCCGACGCCATCAATGCCGCGCAGACGCTCTTCACCGGCGGCGACTTTCTGGCCGTGACCGGGCCAGATGCGACTGTGCCCTTCGACTTTGCCATGGAGCGCCCGCCCGGCACCTCGCTGGAAGGCTTTCTCTTCCCCGGCACCTACACCGTGCAGAACGATACCACTGCCGAGCAGTTCCGCGACATGTTGTTGAGCGCTTTCGCGGCGAACGTCAGCCCGCAGATGCGCGCCGACGCCGCAGCGCAGGGCGTCAGCTTCTATCAGGCATTGATCATCGCTTCGATCGTGCAGAGGGAATCGCGCGCGCCGGAGATTCAGCCGCTGATCGCCAGCGTGATCTACAACCGCCTGCGCGACGGTAACCGCCTGGCGCAGACAGTGACGGTGCAATATGCGCTGGGGCGGCCCGGCAACTGGTGGCCACGCGTGACGGCCAGCGGCCTGGAAGTGGATTCACCCTACAACAGCTACACGCGCCGCGGTCTGCCGCCCACCCCCATTGACAGCCCCGGCCTGTCGGCCATCAGGGCGGCAGTCTACCCCGCGCAGACCGAGTACCGCTACCACACGGCGGCCTGCGGAGGTGGGGTGGCCTTCGCCGTCACCTACGAGGAACATCTGGCCAACGTCAATTGTGAGTGAAAAAACGTCCTCAGCGCGCCAGCCACTCCCTGGCCGCGCGGGGCAGGTCGGCCAGTCGCCCGCGCACCACGGTGCAGCCGGGCAGGCTATCCAGAAACACCTGCCCATAACGCTTGGTGATGACGCGGTTGTCGAACAGCGCCACAACCCCGCGATCGGTCTTGGTGCGGATCAGCCGCCCGAACCCCTGCCGGAAGCGCAACACCGCGTCGGGCACGGCGTATTGCATGAAGCTGTTGTCGTACTGTTCCGAGCGCGCCGAGAAGATCGGATCGGTAGGCACAGCGAACGGCAGGCGCACGATCACTACCACGCTCAGGTCGTCACCTGGGATGTCCACCCCTTCCCAGAACGAGCGCGTGCCGAGCAACACAGCCCGTTCGGCTTGCACGAAGCCTTCCACCAGCGCCTGACGGCTGGTGCCATCGCTCTGGTCGAAGACGGTGATATTGCCCAGCGCCAACCTCGGCGCGATGGCCTGCGCCGTCTGACGTAGCTGAGCATAGCTGGTGAACAGGCCCAGCATCCGCCCGCCCGTTGCCGCCGCCAGTTCGATCAGCCCGCGCTCGACGGCGCGCTGATACTCATCCTTCTGGTTCGGATCGGGCATGTCCGTGGGGATGAAGATCAGAGTAGAAGTCTCGTAGTCGAACGGCGATCCCACCACTGCCGTCGTCATGTGATCCGCTGCCAGACGGTCGCACAGATAGTCGAACGAGCCGCCTGTACGCAGCGTGGCACTGGTGAGAATCATCACGTCCTTGGTATCCCAGATGTACTGCCGCAGCAGCGGGCCGACGTGCAGCGGCGCAGCATGGATGGATAATCGCGTGCCATCCTGGTCTACCTGCGCCCAGTAGATCATGTTCTCCTGCGGGTTGACCGAAAACGAATGCAGTTCCTGGTGAATCTCTGCCAGTTGCCGCGCAGCAGCCTGTGTGCTGGCCAGAATGTCGTCAAAATTGAGCACGTCGAACTGTTCCAGACCGGCCAGCCCGCGCGCCAGTCGTTCCATGGCGTCGGCGATGGCTTTGGTGAACTGACTGAGCACTTCCCACGCGCTCTGCACCTGCGCCCAGTTGGGTTGTTGGCGCAGCGCGTCGGTGATACGGACCTGATTGGAATATTCGCCCGCCCGCAATTGCCCCGACGATTCCAGGAAACGCAACAGCGTTTCGAAATAGCGCTCCACATGGTGTCCCATCGAGCGCAGCGACTCGCTGACAATCTTGACGAATTCCTCGATCTGTGTGAAGTACTTGCCCGGCACGCTACCGCGCGTGCTGCGGATCACCTCCCCCAGCAGACCGCGCCGCGTGTCACCCAGTTCGTCCAGCCGCCGCTGCAACGCCGTTTGACTGATCTGAAACGACAGACCGTTGGTCGTCGCGTCTTCCAGGTGATGCGCCTCGTCTATGATCAGGTGACGGTACTCTGGCAGCACGCGATTGCCGATCTGCATATCTGCCAGCAGCAGGGCATGGTTGACGATGAGCACATGGGCGGACTCCGCCTGCCGCCGCGCTTTGTAGAAGGGACAGGCCCCGCCCATCTGCTCGTCGCAGCGTTCCAGCGTACACCCCTCGTCCTCGGCGCTCAGCCGCGACCAGATGGCGCTCTCCTCATAGCCCCGCAGCGAAATCTCGTTGCGGTCGCCGGAGTCCGATTCCAGCAGCCACACCAGCACCTTGGCCAGCATCCGCGCCTCGTCAACCGAAGTCGGGCCGCGTCGCCGCAGGGCAGTCAACCGGCGAGGGCACAGGTAGTTGCTGCGCCCCTTGAGCACTGCCATTTCGAAGGGGATGCCCAGCGCTCGTTGCAGCATGGGCAGATCGCGTTGCAGCAACTGATCCTGCAGGTTGATCGTGGCGGTGCTGATCACCACACGCTCGTTGTTCTGGGTGGCCCAGAAAATCGCCGGCAGCAAATAGGCCATGCTCTTGCCGACGCCGGTTGGCGCTTCGATCATCAGGTGATCGTTCTCATTGAAGGCGCGCGCCACATGGCGCAGCATGGTCACCTGTTCCGGGCGATGCTCATAGTTGGGAAACGCCGCGGCGACCTCACCGTTCGCTTCGATCATGCCCGCCAGCCGATTCACGTTCAGGAGTCGCCGCGCCGGGTTGGGGCGCAGCGGTCGCCAGGGCTGACGGTCGGGCGGGAACAATTGCTCTGCCGTGATCGCCCGCGAGCGCTGCGGCGCGGTGAAGGCCGTGCGCGTCCGTTCCCGCAAAGCTGCGCCAAAGACGCGCCCGGTAGACCAGCCCGCTTCGCGGGCTATTTCGACGATCTCGCTCAACGTCTCCAGGGGCAACGCCAGCGCCCGTTCCCACAGCAGCCAGTAGAGCCGCCCGGCTGCTTCGGCGTCGGCCAGGGCGCGATGCGACTCGCTTGTCTCCAGACCAAGCTGAGTCGTCAGGCCATTCAGGCTGTAACGGGGCGCTGTCGGCAAGAGCACCGAAGCCAGATCATAGGTATCAATGGTCGGGTTGTCCAGCAACAGGCGATGACGCGCCAGAAAGGCCAGGTCGAAATCCACATTGTGCCCCACCACGGGGTGCACGCCGATGAAGCCGCGCAGGCGAGGCAACACCTGGTGAAGAGGTGGCTGCCCGATCAAATCCTCGGTGCGAATGCCGGTGATGGCTGTGATGCGCTCCGGCACGCCTCGCCCCGGATTGATCAGGGTGCTGAAGGTATCTATCAGTTGACCATCTTCGAACTTCGCCGCCCCAACCTCAATAATATCGTCCTCGTCTGGGTTCAGGCCGGTCGTCTCCAGATCGAGGGCGACGATGACTTCGTGCATAGTGTGCTCCGTTCTAAGCAGACTATCGCTGCCGAAGGGCTATTGTAGCACACCTGCGCGAGAGTTTCGCCGGTAACTTTGCTCAAAAAGGCCGCTCATCCGCCGGAAATGGTCGGCAACAGCTTGATGCGATCGCCAGGCTGCAAGATCGCGCTGTCGTCAATTAGCTCGCCCCTGCGCGTCACCAACACCTCTTCGGGCCGCACCCCACACTGTGTCATGGCCTCGCGCACTGTCTGCCCCGCGCGCACCCGGAATTCGCGGCGGCGAAAGGTCAGGATGGCGAACTCATCAGCGTCGTCAGGGAAAGAGGGCGTATGTATCACTTCGCTCATGCTGGCGGGTCTCAGTCTTCGATGGCCGATCACAGGCGATTATAGCAGAGGCCTGTCTTCACCCGCAGCGCTGAGCACGCTCTTACTGCTGACCGGTTCTTGAGGCAATTCCCCTGCCTGTGCCAACTACCCCTGTTGGACACCGCGAGTCTATGCTAAGGTTAACAGACAAGCGCGGATCGCGCGGGCGAGTCGGCTGGCATTACGGTGAAACACCATGAACACAGTCATCGGCTTACTGGCTGTCTTTGGGCTGGTATTTGTGAACGGCGTCTTCGTGGCGGCGGAGTTCGCTTTCGTCGGGGCGCGGCGCACGCGCATCGCCCAACTTGCCGCGGAAGGGCACACAGGCGCGCGCGTTGCCCAACGCGCTATTCAGCGGCTGGATAGTTATATCGCCGCCACACAACTGGGCATCACCCTGGCAAGCCTGGGTCTGGGCTGGATCGGCGAACCGGCGCTGGGGCACCTGGTTGAATCGGCCCTGGAATCGCTGCTGCCCGCCGACCTGTCACACGCCCTGGGGGTGGGATTCTCCTTCGCCGTGGCCTTTTCCATCGTCACCATGCTACACATCGTGCTGGGCGAGCTGGCTCCCAAGTCCATCGCCCTGCAACGCCCCGAAGGCACCGCCATCATCGTCGCCCGCCCCGTGACCGCCTTCATGCACCTGTTCCGCCCGGTGATCTTCGTGATGAACAACATCGGCAACGGTGTAGTGCGCCTGCTGGGTTTCCAGCCCGCCAGCGGGCACGAGCGCGTCCATTCCGCCGAGGAATTGCTGATGCTCGTCCATTCCTCCCGCGAAGCCGGATTGCTGGAAGACACCGAGGAGCGCCTGTTGCAGCGCGCCTTCGACTTCGGTGACCTGTATCTGCGCGATGTCATGCAGCCGCGCGTCGAAGTGGAGGGCATCCCGGTAGATGCGCCGCTACCGGTTATACTGCAGCGCGTCGCTTCCGGCACCTATTCGCGCTATCCGGTCTACGAGGACTCTTTGGATCAGGTGATCGGCGTCTTGCACGCCAAAGACCTGTTCGATGCCATCGTGCACCAACCAGCCCTGATCTGCGGGGAAGCGTCCTTCGACCTTCGTTCGGTGCTGCGTACCCCGCTCTACTTCCCCGAAATGGCCAACGTGGGGCGTGTGCTCGAACAGATGCAGCGCCACAAGATGCCGTTCACGGTGGTGGTGGACGAGTTCGGCGGCATGGCGGGCATCGCCACCATGGAAGACATTCTGGAAGAGCTGATCGGAGAGGTACAGGACGAGTTCGATGCTGAAGCAGCGTCCACCAGCGAGGACACCGCCGCCACCCTCGTGGACGGCCTGACCACGCTCAGCGACATTGCCGAGCGCTTCGGCGACCCCGGCTGCGAAGTGCACTCCGCCACCATCGGCGGCTATGTAGCCGAATGTCTGGATCGCATCCCCGCCGTCGGCGACCGCGTCTCCTACGGTGCTTACGATGTGATCGTGGTGGCCATGGACGAAATGCGCGTGGCCCAGGTGCAGTTTGTGCCACGCGCTTCGACCGATTCAGCTCTGCCAGCGCAGACTTAAAGACCGTTTGAAAGGTCCTGCTCTGCGGTTTTACCTCACCCCCGCTCGGCGCTGACGCGCCTCGCTGCCCCCTCTCCGCGTCGGTTCACTC
>FWPU01009858.1_pt1 | contig 14707 bp, 14 predicted proteins | sample 2228361 | NCBI WGS metagenome assembly FWPU01 (sample SAMEA103939777, study PRJEB20133) | metagenome
CGCTTAGGGTACTGAAATCTTAAAAGAAAAGGAAGGAGAAAATGGTCAATTGCTTTGTCGCACGAGGACTAAGACCCGCTTAGGGTACTGAAATGAATGCCAGGATGAGGCAATCTGCGAGGGTCTTTGTGGTCGCACGAGGACTAAGACCCGCTTAGGGTACTGAAATTCGAGGAGGCTGGGCGGCGGAGCCAGGCCATGCCCTGTCGCACGAGGACTAAGACCCGCTTAGGGTACTGAAATATTGGGCAGGGTCGTAATGCCTTTAAAGTGGTATACGGTCGCACGAGGACTAAGACCCGCTTAGGGTACTGAAACACTGGAACACAGCAGTGTATGCCTGCCGTGTCCCAGTCGGTCGCACGAGGACTAAGACCCGCTTAGGGTACTGAAACGCCTGCGATAGGCTGGCCAGGCCTGCCGCCTGAATGGGTCGCACGAGGACTAAGACCCGCTTAGGGTACTGAAACATTAGGTCGGCGCCGCTTAAATCGGCGCCATGCAGGTTGTCGCACGAGGACTAAGACCCGCTTAGGGTACTGCCATAGCCTTTTAGCGGCCCAATGGCGCGCGGATGGCGGCGGGGCGGGCCATACACAACGGCACAACGGGTGAAAGTCGAGAACTTTGCCTGGCCACGCGCGCAGGCTGCCGCAATCGCTCCCGCCACCCAACCGCTTGTCAGGCTGTCCACATGCTCAAGAATGCCAGCCTCTTTGCTTTCCCTCCGTTTGCTTGGCTCACTCTTCGCACAGGATATGTAGTACCCACTTCGCGTTCCCTTCTACACCGGCTGCGGACACGGCCCAGCTCCACTCCACCGTCTGGCCTTCCTCATATCTCAGCACTTGCTCTCCCATATCCTCGAAAGGCGTCGCACCTCCACCCCCACAAGGCGCGCTGGCCATGATATTCATCGCCCGCTGACCACTCAGGTGCAACTCCGGATACCCATCTGGGCCTGGGACAATCTCTCCCGCGAACCGATACACCAGGTCTCCGGAGTTTTGAAACGCGCATTCCCCTAGGTGACCGCCCCCGGAGATCGGCAGTTCTCCTTCGCCACTTACCTTAGGTGGATACATACCCGAGTCAACGGATAACGGCACGCGGCCCGAGGCGCTGATCACATTCTCGAGCGGTATCTCCCCTACTTGCATAGACTGTACCTGCTGGAATTCGGTCTCCAGCTCTAGGTTGGAACAGAGGGGTATCGACGTAGGTTCTAGTGTTGCTCCACCCGTACCTCCGCTGGGCACGACGGTGGCGGTTGGTGTTGACGTCACCCTTGCTGTCGCTTCGGGCGCTCCTGTGGCGGTTGGACTGGCTTCCGGTGTGAGTTCTTCACCCCCCGTCGCAATACATCCCGTAATCAATGCCGAGGCCAAAGCAAGCGTCACGCTCACTTTTGCCAGCAGCCATCCTTGTTTCCCCATCTTGCTCTTTCTCCTCTCAGTTTGGTAGAGTCCTGTCAGGGGGCGGGGCAGCGCCCGGTCCTGGCGCGGTGCTCAGCCGAAGCTGGCGATAAAGTCGTCAATCGGGATGGCCGCCATAGTCATGATCTTGACGCTGCCCCGTGCGCCCAACTCAGCGGACACGCGGGCAATGGTCTCATTATTGGGTGCTTCCACGATATTCACGAAATCATAGGGGCCTAGGACGGCGTACTGGGCAACGACCTTGACACCCAGCGCCTCAAGCTCCCGGTTGACCTCCTTGATCCGGCCCGGGTTATCCCTGATCGTCTCGGCCCCTTCCTCGGTCACATTGCTGAGCAGAATGTAAGTCGCCATCGGATTCCTCCTTTTAATGGTCGGCGCAGGCTGCCCCACCCCCCGGCGCAGGCTCCGGCCTGCTTTCCCTCTCAGTATAAACCATCTGCACCCCCAGCCAACCTGGTGTGTATCCCCGGATGTGCCTTTGGGCGGATGTGGCTGCACCCGTCCACGCCCTATAGTGTGGACAGATTGATCGGCCATAGTGTGAAGGGGAGACGCGATGAGAAGCTATGTTCTGATCACAGGAGCGGCGGGCGGGCTGGGGAAAGCACTGGCGGCGGAATGCGCCTCGCGCGGCTGGGACCTGTTCCTGACGGACCTTTCGGACGAGGCGCTGGCGCTGGTCGCGGCTGGCCTCGAGCGGCTGTACGGGGTGGAAGCCCGCCCCTATGCCTGCGACCTGACCGACGCCGCCTCGCGCGAGGGGCTGTGGCGACACATCGGGCAGCACGGGCTGCGCTTCCACTTCCTGATTAACGTGGCGGGTATCGACTATGAAGGGCCGTTCGATGAGCGGGGAGTGGGTGAGCTACAGACCATCGTGCGGCTGAACATCGAGGCGACGGTGGAAATGACGCGGCGTGTGCTGGCGCATCGCGACCCGGCGCGGGTGTTGCGGATCGTGAACGTGAGCAGCCTGGCCGGATACTACCCGATGCCGGTCAAGGCGGTCTACGCCGCCTCCAAGCGCTTTCTGCTCGACTTTTCGCTGGCGCTGGACGCGGAGCTGCGGGCCAGCGGGGTGACAGTTACGGCCCTGTGCCCGGCGGGGATGCCGACGACGCCCAGCACGATGCGGGGAATTGACGCGCAGGGATTCATGGGGCGAATCACAACGCTGAACGTGGGGGACGTGGCGGCTCGGACGATCAGGGGGGCGCTGGCGGGGCGCCGGGTGATCGTCCCTGGTGTCGCCAACCAGATGCTGCGCCTGCTGGGCGGACTGGCTCCGGCCCCCGCCGTCGCCTCAGTGCTCAACCGGCGCTGGCGGAGGGCCTACCCGCCGCCGCCGGGTAGCTCGACGGTCGGGCCGTATGCCTACGCCGAGCGATGAGGGCAGCAGGATGATATTCCAATCCGGAAGGGAGGCAGGATGAACGCGAGTACAGACCTGAGCCAGAAGACGATTGTTGTGACAGGCGCCACAGCGGGGATCGGCTACGCCGCTGCACGCGCGCTCGCCGCCTGCGGGGCATATGTGATCGGCGTGGGGCGCTCGGCAGGGCGCTGCCGGGAGGCGCAGGCAGCCATCCGGACGGAGCTGCCGGGGGCGCGCCTCTGGTTTGCCGTCGCCGATCTCTCGTCCCAGCGGCAGGTGCGGGGTCTGGCGGCGGCGATCCGCGAGCAGGTGGAGGCGGCAGGCGGGGGCTGGATCGACGCGCTGGTGAACAACGCGGGGGCGGTATCAAGCTGGTACGTTGCCACAGAGGACGGGTACGAGCTTCAGTTCGCGGTGAACCATCTGGCGGCCTTTCTGCTAACGCATGAGCTGATGCCGCTGCTCTGTCAGGCCCCGGCGGGGCGGGTGGTGACGGTCAGCTCCGGCTCGCACCGAGGGGCGCGGATCCACTGGGCGGACGTGATGTACCGCCGGGGCTACCACTGCCTCGCGGCCTACAAGCAGTCCAAGCTGGCCAACGTGATGTTCACGGCAGAGCTGAACCGGCGGCTGGGCGAGGGATCGCGGGTGCGTGCCTACGCCGCCGACCCCGGGCTGGTCAACACGGCCATCGGGCTGAAGGGGACGGGGGGACTGGTGCGCTGGGTGTGGGACCGGCGGCGGGCGAGAGGCGCCACGCCCGAACAGGGGGCAGAGACGGTCGTTTTCCTGGCCGCCGACCCGTCGATTGAAGGGGCGCGGGCGATCTACTGGAAGGATTGCCGCCCGGCCCGTCCCAGTCGGTATGCACTCCGGGTGGGGGAAGCGGCGCGGCTGTGGGCGCTCTCGGAGCGGCTGTGCGGCATAACCCCGGTGGGGGCGGCTGCCGGGGTAGAGGAGGCGCGGGCGGCGGTGTGGCCGTCCTATGCACTCCCAGAGAGCAGCGGCGGGCGGTGAAATGCACGTCCTACCAGCATCGTGCCTTATGAGGGGAGGGCTGTCTGGACGTTTACAGCCCTCCCCTCATAGACCTCGTCAGATGTCGTAGCATCCCTCGAACTCGACGCGCTGATCCTGGAGCGCCGTAAGGGCGGCCTGTTTGTCGGCTCGCGCTACCCGCAGGCAGACGCCGCAGTCGGAACTGAGGTGGCGTGGGACGGGGATCAGCTTGCAGCCCATACCGGCGCTCTGGACCGCTTTCTCAGCCTTCAGAGCGTGGCTGGTGGAGAAGAAGAGTATGACCGAGTAGGCAGCTTCTGTTTCGGGGGGCATCAGGCTTTTGTCCTGGCGAGCTGCCGCACCGCATCGAGGGCACGCGCGATCTCGGCGCGGGTATTGAACACACCTGGACTCAGCCGCACCGCCCCATCGGGGAATGTGCCGATGGTGCGGTGCGCGGCAGGCGCACAGTGCAGCCCCACCCGGCCCAGGACGCCGTGCTCTTCGTCCAGCCACAGGCCCACTTCAGAGGGGGGCAGCCCCCTGATGTTGAAGGACACGACGGCTGACTGTCTAGCTGCATCGTGGCCGCCGTAGACCATCACGCCGGGGATGGCCTCCAACCCCTCGATGAGCTGTTGGATAAGCAGCACCTCATGCTGGCGGATGGCCTCGACGCCGCGCTCACCGACCCAGCGGATGGCGGCCACCAGACCGGCCAGACCCACCGTGTTGGGCGTGCCGCTTTCCAGGCGATCGGGCAGAAACTCCGGCTGTTCCTCCCGTTCGGAGCGGCTGCCCGTGCCCCCTCGTTTAAGCGGCTCAAGCCGCTCAATGTTAACCCGCTCGCCGATGATCAGGCCGCCGGTGCCGGTCGGCCCCAGCAGGGCTTTGTGGCCGGTGAAGGCTAGCAGATCGATGTTGTCCGCCTGCATATCGATCGGGTAAGCCCCGCCGGTCTGAGCAGCATCCACCAGCAGCAGCAGGTTGTGTGCGCGGGCGATCTTCCCCACCTCGGCAACGGGCAGGATGGTCCCCACGACGTTTGAGGCATGGTTCAAGGCAATCAGAGTTGTGTCCGGGCGGATAGCGGCCTGCACGGCGGCGGGGTCGAGAAATCCCTCCGAGGAGCAGGGCACCACTGTGATCCCAACCCCATGCCGCTCCAGTTCGCGTAACGGACGCATGACTGAGTTGTGCTCGACGCTGGAAGTGATGACATGATCACCGGGGCGCAGCAGCCCGCACAGCGCAAGGTTCAGCGCCTCGGTGATGTTGTGGCCGAAGACGACGCGCAGCGGATCAGGGGCGTTGAACAGGGCGGCCACCGCCTCGCGGGCAGCATAGACCACGCGGGCCGCCTCAACCGACCGTCGGTGCGCCGAGCGGCCAGGGTTTGCGCCGATCTCCGCCAGGAAGTGGGTCATGGCAGCAGCGACTCCTGGCGGTTTAGGCCAGGAAGTCGCTGCATTGTCTAGATAGATCGGATTGGGTGCCGCTGTCATTTGCTGAGGATCAGCCGGAAACCGTCCGCTGTTTCCTCGACGGTAACGTTCCAGCCTCTGGCCTCGGCCATGCGGCGCACGTTCTCGCGCGAGGTGACAGTCTCCACCAGCACCTCCAACTGCTCCCCCTCAGCCAGCGTCCTGAGGGCATTCTGAACCTGGATCACTGGCTCGGGGCAGGAAAACCCACGCGCATCGACCGTCTTCATGATGAAACCTCCTTCCGGGAAAGCGACCGGGTTAGGAAGAAGCGGGCTGGCGCATGGTCAGCCCCAGTATCACACACACCACCAGGCCCAGCACCACAGCCACCTGCCCATAGATGCTGGGACCGCCAACTGTAAGCACACCCTCGACCACTCTATCGGGCACACCGGCAAGGGCGAAGTTGTGGGAGAACGCGGCGCCGATGATCATGCCCAGCACGAACACACCGGCGTCACCGTCGCCCTCGCCGGACAGGATAAGCTGGCGGCCAGGGCAGCCCCCGGCTAGCGCAAAGGCCAGCCCGGCCAGCGCCATCCCCAGAAAGTTCCACAGGGTGCTGCTGTGGGCAACCGGCTGGGCGGCAAAGCCGGGGTTGAACTGGCCAAGAATCAGGTTCATGATGAAAGCCACTACCAGCAGCGCGCCGATGCCGCTGATCAGGTGGGTGTCGCCCATCAGGATCACATCGCGGATGGACCCCATCGTGCAGAAGCGGGTGCGCTGGGCGAAGAAGCCAATCAGCAATCCGGCGGCCAGCGAGATCAGCAGTGCGGCGTGCATTGAGCCAGGCCCCTCCGTGCTGGAGAAGATCGGACCGCCTTCACTGAACTGGGGCTTGAAGATCGCCAGAAGGAGCAGGCCAGACATCAGGACGGGCATAATCCAGCCCACCGCCTTGGGGGCCGGATACGAGCGGCCCAGCGAGTACCCCCGGCGCAGGAAGAACACCCCGCCGGCGATGCCAGCCACCAGCCCCGCCAGACCGACGATAGCATTCCCGTCACCTCCGGCCAGGCGCAGCAATGCGCGCCAGGGGCAGCCGAGGAAGACCAGGGCGCCGATCATGGCGAACATGCCCAGCACAAAACGGGCGACGGGGGCCGAGCCGGTGCGCGATTTGAACTCACGAAACCACAGGGCAGCGAGGGTTGAGCCAAGCACAAAGGCAATGATCTCGGGGCGCAGATACTGGACAACGGCGGCGCGGTGCAGGCCGAGCGCTCCGGCGATGTCGCGCTCGAAGCAGGCGACGCAGATGCCCATGTTAGGCGGGTTGCCGAAGTACTGGAGCAAGGGCGCCAGGATGCCGATCGTGGTTCCAGCCGCGATGATCCCCCAGCGCGAGGCAAAGAAGCGGGTCAGACGTTCAGTTAAGGGTGGGCCGGTTCTTACCCCGGCCACTGCTTGTTGGGACACAGCATGCACCTCCTTGAAAGGACTGCGCCGCACCGCAAGAGACCGCCATGCGGCAAAAACAAAACCGCTGCCAGCCCATACCGGCAGCGGCAGGAGGTAGCATGCCCGCTGAATCAGGGCATCAGCCGGTGGCCGCTGCCCGGTATGCGCCGCTCACCCTCCGAGCGCCAACTGACGCTCGAAAAGCGCACTCAGGTTATCCGGTAGCCTACTTTGAGAAACATGGCTTCTCCGCATCTATGTCCGCTGGGGCAGGGGGCGGCCCGTCCTGCCCGCTGGCCAGACATCGATGACATTTTAAGGGCGATCTGGGCAGGGTCACAAGTGACAACTGTCACAACTATGCTGAGACGAAACAACCGGCTAGCATCCGATTGAAGCGCTTCAACCCAGGGTGGACCTTACCCTTGCCGCTTTGCTCCGGGCTGCACCTGCGCCTGCGTCCCGGTGGGTGGCGCTTCGGCCAGGGTGGACGGCGCTTCGCCCGCCGGGGCCTGCTCCGCAGCAGGCTCGTCTGGCCAGGGTGGCAGGCCCAGCAGCTTGCGGTGCACGTAGCGGCCCACCACGCGGGTGGTCGCCATGAGGGGCACAACGATGATTAACCCGATCACACCGCCGATGACACCCCCGGCTACCAGCCCGATGAGCACCAGCGCCGGGTGAATCTTGAGCGTCTCGCCGAACAGGTGGGGGCGCAGCCAGACGGTGTCGATCTGCTGGACCAGGGTGTAGACGAGAGCCACCACGACGATCAAGCCAAGGGGCGACAGCCGGATCACCCCCGTCTGATACAGCCGGATCACGCCGTACACGCTGCCGACGGTGGGGACGAACATGATGGCGAAGACGAGCAGTTGCCCCCACAGAAATGTGCGCCACACCTCATCCACCTCGCCGAGCAGCCGCTCCCATTCTGGCTGGTGGGCAGGCCCGGCCAGCGTAGCCAGCCCCCGGCGGATGGTTGGCCCCTGACTTAGGAAGTAGTAGGTGGCGGCCACGACCACCAGCGCCCACAGCAGGTTGGTGCCTACCCCGCCGATCAGGTTGAGGGCGCCGCCCGGCAGCGTGCCAACCAGGCGACTGAGCGCGGCGTTCAGGTCGATGTTGGCCGCCAGCCAGGACGGCTCCAGCCGCAGCCCGAAGACCGTGACCGGCTGGAGGAGCAGCTCTTCAAGCTGACTGGCCGTGGCCAACAGGTCAACCTTGAGCGAAAGCAGGCGCCTGACGATAAGCGTCCCGGCGGTGGCCGGGATGCCCGCGACGAGCGCCAGCGCCGTGAAGAACACGATGCGCACGGCCCAAATGCGGGGGAGCCTGAGCCGCCGCGCCAGGAAGTTGACAGGGGGTGCGAGGAAGTAGGCGATCAGCAGGGCGATCACCAGCGGCCCAAGGAGCGGGCGGGCGGCAAACAGCAGCCAGATCAGGGCAGCAGCAGCCCCGATCACGACCAAGTAGCGCGTCGCGCGTGACCAGTGTGTGCCAGTGTGATCAGCCATCCTGCTTCATTCCTCCGGCGAAGGGCCGCCGTCGCCGCCGCGCCCGGTCAGCCCCGGCAGCAGGATGGCCGCCGCGAACAGGACCACGATCAGCGGGAATGCGATCAGAGCCACAAGCGCCAGTGCCTGCCCGGCGGGCACGCCCGCCAGCGGGCGCAGGAAGGCAACGAGCGGCACGGCGGTGACAGCCAGCATCAGCAGTATGATGAGGGCGAGGGTGAAGCCCAGCGAGCGCCCGCCGCCCGCGCGCCGCCGATTGGCCTCAACGGCCCACACGAGCAGCAGCGGCAGGGCCGTGATGAACAGCGCCAGCACGAAGTTCGCGTCCAGCTCGGCCAGCACCCCCCCGAACAGGCCGGTCGGTAGCGCGAACTGGCCATAGGCGAGCAGCGTAAACAGCGCCAGCACAAAGGGCACCACAAACATCAGCGCCAGGATGGCGATGATGATAATGAGCGGGGTATTCGTCTGCCTCATGGGTTCATGCCTCATCCGGTCTAAAGGGTCCCTCCGGGAGCCGTTCCTGCGCCACCCTAACTATACCGGATTGGCGTGGCAGATGCTCAGGCCGGGCAGGAATCAGGGGGCGACCGGCTGGCCGCCCCCTGCCAATCTCCAGACGCCCCCGGCGGCTACGCCCAGCCGCGCAGCCGGACCGCCTCGGCGACGCGGCCAACGGCCAGCGCGTAGGCCGCCATGCGGGTGTTCAGGCCGCGCCGCTCGGCTACGTCCATGACGGCCCGGAAGGCGGCCGTGATCTTGTCATCGAGCCGCTGGTGGACGGTCTCGGCGTCCCAGTAGTAGCCGTAGGCGTTCTGCACCATCTCGAAGTAGGAGACGGTCACGCCGCCTGCATTGCACAGGAAGTCGGGGAGAATAAAGACGTTGTTCTGGTAGAGGATGTCATCCGCCTCAGGCGTGGCCGGGCCGTTCGCCAGCTCCACGCTGATGCGTGCCTTGATGTGGGCGGCGTTGGCGCCGGTGATGACGTTCTCCATCGCTGCCGGGACGAGAATCTCGACCGGCAGAGCGAGCAGCTCCTCGTTGGTGATGGCATCGGCATCGGGGAATCCGACCACCGTTCCGGTGAGCCGTTTGTGTCGGATCACGGCGTCGGGGTCCAAGCCGCGCGGGTTGTAGATGCCGCCGCGCGTATCCGAGACGGCTACAACCGTCACCCCCAGCAGTTCGCGGCCCAGCGTGGCGGCAAACTGCCCAGCGTTGCCAAACCCCTGAATGGCCATCGTCGCGCCGTGCGTGTCCAGCCCGATCAGGCGGGCCGCCTCGCGCAGGCAGTACATGCCGCCCCGGGCGGTGGCATCCTCCCGGCCCCGCGAGCCGCCTAGCGCGAGCGGCTTGCCGGTGATCACACCGAAAACATTGCAGCCCCGGAGGCGCGAATACTCGTCGGCCATCCAGGCCATTACCTGCGGATTGGTGTACATGTCCGGGGCAGGGATGTCCACATCGGGGCCGATCAGGCGGGCGACCTGCCAGATGTAGGCCCGGCTGACGCGCTCGATCTCGGCGGGGGAGGTCTCCTTGGTGCTGAAGGCCACGCCGCCTTTGGCCCCGCCAAGGGGAATATCGACCGTCGCGCACTTCCAGGTCATCCACATAGCGAGCGCACGGATCGTGTCGATGGTTTCAGCAGGGTGGAAGCGGATGCCACCCTTCGTCGGCCCGCGTGCGTCGTTGTGCTGGACGCGGAAGCCCTTGAAGACCCGTGTTGTGCCGTCATCCATGCGGACGGGCACATTGACCTGCAGTTCACGCATGGGCCAGCGCAGCAAGGCATGGATCGCCGGTTCAAGCCCCAGGATTTCGGCGGTCTGATCGAGCCGCGCTTGGGCGATGGCAAAGGGGTTGAGTGTTGGGGTTGACATGTCATCCTCCTCGCGAGGGTGTTATATGAGACTACCCCCGGACGGCTGACCGCTTCGGGGAGGTGCTTCGGCGGCGCGGATGCGCTGCGGCCCGCCTTGGTCGGCCCACGCTCTGGGAGCGCCCGGTCATGAGACAGGCGCAGGGCAGCGCGGGCTTTCCTGGAAGCTGCCTCAGGGAAACCTATCCGCTCAAGTTGGGCACCCAGCTGTGAGAAGCTCGCTCCCGGCGTGGGTTCTACCCCTGCAGTTATGGAATCCGCCGTCACGTGGGCATTTGGGACAATATAACCCCAGATAGAGTGGAAGGTTTCGTTTCAGGGGGCAGCGCACAGAAAAACAGGGGGGCGACCCGCCGATCGCCCCCTGCCAATCTCCGCTGCCCTCGGCGGCTAGGCCCAGCCGCGTAGGCGGACTGCCTCAGCGACCCGGTTGACGGCCAGTGCGTAGGCCCCCATGCGCGGATCGACCTGAAAGTGATCGGCCATTTCATACACGGCGTGGAAGGCCTCGGTCATGGTGCGGGCCAGCCGCTCGTGCACGGTGGCAAGGTCCCAGTAATAGCCGTATGAGTTCTGCACCATCTCGAAGTAGGAGACGGTCACGCCGCCCGCGTTGGCCAGAATGTCGGGCACGACCAGAATGCCCCGCTCGTGGAGAATCCGGTCGGCTTCGGGCGTGGTGGGGCCGTTGGCACCCTCAACGACCATCCGGGCCTTGACCGCTGCCGCATTGTCGGCGCGGATCTGGCTCTCGATGGCGCAGGGGGTAAGCACATCCACGTCCAGCGTTAACAGGTCGGCGTTGGAAATGGGCCGGGCGCTGGGGTCGGTGTCGCCGTAACCCTCCAGCAGGCCGCCGCCCGCCGTGTCCACATAGCGGCTGACGGCGGCGATGTCCAGCCCGTTGGGGTTGTACCAGCCGCCGGTCACATCGCTGACGGCCACGACCGTGCAGCCGTACTCATTATGAAGAATCTCAGCCGCGTAGCGCCCGACGTTCCCGTAGCCCTGCACGGCGACGGTCGCGCCCCGCAGGTCCAGACCAATGCGCTGGGCGGCCAGATTGGCGCAGATCGCCAGCCCCCGGCTGGTGGCGTCGGTGCGGCCTGCCGAGCCGCCCAACGCGAGCGGCTTGCCGGTGATCACGCCAAACTCGTTGTGGCCTTTGAGGACGGAAAACTCATCAGCCATCCAGGCCATGATCTGGGGATTGGTGAACACATCGGGGGCGGGCACGTCTTTGTCGAGGCCCAGGATGCGCCCCACCTGCCGGATGTAAGCCCGACTCAGGCGCTCGATCTCGCCGGGGGACATCTCCTTGGGGTTGCACACCACGCCGCCCTTGGCTCCGCCGAGCGGGATGTTGACGACGGCGCACTTCCAGGTCATCCACATGGCGAGGGCGCGGACGGTGTCAATGGTCTCGTCGGGGTGGAAGCGAATACCGCCCTTCGTTGGGCCGCGTGCGTCGTTGTGCTGGACGCGAAAGCCCTTGAAGACCTGCGTCGTGCCGTCGTCCATGCGGACGGCCAGCGTGACGTGCATCTCGCGGATCGGCTCGCGCAGCAGGGCATGGACGGACGGCTCCAGTTGCAGGATGGCCGCCGCCTGATCGAGCTGGGTCTGCGCGATGGCAAAGGGATTAAGGACTTCGTCTGATGTGGTCTGTGCCATAGCTAACAGCTTCTCCTGTGACTCCTGGTGTGCGGGCGCGCTGCCGGGGCCGCACATCCGGCGCTCTGCGCGGTGGGGAGACAGCCCCGGCCAGGCCCCAGAGGGCAGGGGCGCCCCAGCCGGGACGATGGGTTTGGAATGCGCCTGACGAAGAAAGACGGGCGTGGCGCCGCTTGGTTCACCCTGAGTGTAGACGGAGAGGAAAGCGGCGGCAAGCGACAAGCATCCTGCAAAGGACGGATAAGTGTCACCCACCGGGGAGCAGCGGCAGGGCATGACGCCGGGGCAGAGGCGTCAAGAGGGCCGGTTCCGATTTAGGTGTGTTGACCCTGCGGTTCAGCGTTATCCCTACTGACGAAGCAGGCCGGTTGTCGTTATAATAAAGGCCACTGGTATGGATCGCGATCCGCATAGCGTCCACGCCGGGCCAGCCGAGAGGCTGGCTCAGCATGTTGGCGCCGGACGGGCGGCGCCCTGAGCAAGAAGCACGGGTATGAGCGAGATCAAGACAGCCGAAGCACAGATTACCCGGTCGAGGCCACGCCGGACGGCGCGCGTCACGATGCTGGGGGACGGTTCGATCTGGAGTGCGCCCATCGGCACGCGGCTGGAGGCGTACTTCAAGCGGGCCTACCCTGAACTAATCCCGACCACCCGCCAGCAGCCTCTCACCAACGGCGACCGAACGATCATCGCGGCCATCGTGGATGGGGCGCTGCGCGAGCTGACCTACTGCGTCAAGCGGGATGTGCAGGTGCGGCCGGTGTTCCTGAGCGACAGCGATGGCCTGCGCATCTACCGCCGGTCGTTGTCCTTCCTGCTGGTCGTCGCGGCAAGCGAGCTTTTCCCGGAGCGCAAGATTCGCATTGATCACTCGCTGCCTTTTGGCGGGTACTACTGCGCCGTCATGAAGGGCGAACCGTTCAGCGAAGCGGAGTTACAGCAGATCAAGGCACGCATGGAGGAGATCGTCCGGGCCGACGAGCCGATCACGCGCCGCCCGGTCCCGCTTGACGAGGCGGTAGAGATTTTCGAGCAGCAGGGCGACTGGGACAAGGTGCGGCTGCTGGCGAGCCGCCGGAAGAACTACCTGATCGTCTACGACCTGCGCGGCATCTACGACTATCTATTCGGCTACATGGTGCCCAGCACAGGCTACCTAACCGTCTTCGACCTGACCTACGACGGCGAGGGCTTCATCCTGCACTATCCACGCCGCCAGGAGCCAACGGTTATCCAGCCGATCACGGCGCTGCCCAAGCTGCGCCAGGTGTTCCGCGACGCGGGGCGCTGGCTGGACCTGCTGGGCGTGGAGGACATCGGCGCGCTTAACGAGGCAATCCGGGGCGGGCGGGCGCGGGAGCTGATCCTGGTGGCCGAGGCGCTGCATGAGAGCAGCCTCGCCGACGTGGCCGACGACATCATCGAGCGGCAGCCGGATGTGCGCCTCGTGCTGATCGCGGGGCCGTCGTCGTCGGGTAAGACGACCAGCAGCAAGCGGCTGGCCGTCCAACTGATGGCGCACGGGCTGCGGCCTTTCACGCTCGCCATGGATAACTACTTCGTGGACCGCGAATCCACCCCGCGCGATGAGCATGGCGAGTATGACTTCGAGCACCTGCACGCTGTCGATCTGAAGCTGTTCAACGAGCAAGTGCTGGCGCTGATGGACGGCAAGCCGGTGCGGCTGCCGCGCTACAACTTCCTGACCGGTCAGCGCGAGTGGGGCGAGGTGGTCGAACTCAGCCCCGACCATATCCTGATCGTGGAGGGCATCCACGCCCTCAACCCGGAACTTGTGCCGAGCATCCCGCCGGAGCGGTACTTCCGGCTGTACGTTTCGGCCCTGACGCAGCTCAACATCGACCGGCACAACCGGATCCCCACGACCGACGTGCGGCTGCTGCGCCGCATTGTGCGGGACGCGCGCTCGCGCGGCTACAGCGCCCTTGACACACTTTCGCGCTGGGAGAGCGTGCGCAGCGGGGAGCGGCGCTGGATTTTCCCCTATCAGGAGAACGCCGACCGGATGTTTAACTCGGCGCTGGTGTACTAGCTGTCGGTGTTGCGCTCAATGGCCGAGCCGCTGCTCTTGCAGGTGGAGCCAGATTCGCCGTACCATATCGAGGCCAAGCGGCTGCTGTCCTTTCTGGCCTGGGTGGAGCCGCTCAGGCGGCCCGAGATCATCCCCGACAACTCATTGTTGCGCGAGTTCATCGGGGGCAGCATCCTGGAAAACTACATTCCCGGTCAGCCCAGCCGTGACAGTGAGTGAGCAGGCCAGGGCGGCAGACCAGCGTGCCCCAACCCCGGTTGATCCCTGCAACGAGAGGCAACGCCCCTTGCAGCCGACCGAGAACGCAGCGACTCCACCCGGCTACTGGCATGTGCCCGGCTTCTCGCGCCGCCTATGGTTGATTCTGGCACTGGCGCTGACCCTGCGCGCGCTGGTTGTTGGGGCGCTCCTGCCCAACGTGGAGCGGGCGGCCTCCGGCACAGACGCCGGGCAATTCCTCACCCTGGGGTACAACTTGGCGGTCCATGGAGCCTTCTCGCAGGCAGAAGAACCGCCCTATCTCCCTGACCCGATCCGCACGCCCGGCTACCCGGCGGTCATCGCGCTGTTGACGTGGCTGGCCGGGCCGCGCCCGCTGGCGGCGGTCCTGATCGTGCAGGCGCTGGTTGGGGCGCTGACGGCGGTGGGTGCAGCGCTGCTGGCGCGGCGGCTGGTGGGGCCGGAGGCGGGCTGGCTGGCAGGGCTGTTCGCCGCCCTCGCGCCGGCGACGCTGATCCTGACCGGCTTCGCGTCGGCAGAGGTGTTCTTTAGCGCGTGGCTGGTGGGCGGGGCGGTCCGCGACCTGCTCCTCGGCCGGCCCGGCCACGACCTGGACGTGAGTGTGAGCGGCGACGGACCGGCGATCGCCCGG
>FWPU01009859.1_pt1 | contig 14707 bp, 13 predicted proteins | sample 2228361 | NCBI WGS metagenome assembly FWPU01 (sample SAMEA103939777, study PRJEB20133) | metagenome
TGTCCAGGACCCCTTCTACCTTCAGGCTGAGTTCTGCCGGGATTCTTTTTTTCTGGAGGCAAAAGGCGAAGGAATTCATCAGACAGCCCCCGACACTGATGAGGAGATAGTCCATGGGGCTTGGGGCTGTGTCCTGGCCATGAAACTCAGCGGGTTCGTCCAGACGGAGGGGTGGGAAATGGCGGATCTTAGCAGACCCCTGGAGATTCCTGTCCTGGCGTATCTCAATAGAATACCGAGAAGGGAATCCCTGGGCTTTAAAACCTTTTTCCTCCATACCCAATAATCCTTAATGCTCTGGAAATGACTCCAAAAATTAACCGTCTTTCCTATTACAAATGAATATTAACACCGAGATGGGAAAGTGGCAAGGGTTTTCCGTTTTTGAGGGATGGGGCTGATGGCCTCACTCCATATCCAGCATCCTGCGGGCGATCCCCTCAGGGTCCTTGAACTGACCGGACCTTATAGCGAGGTAAAGAACGAGGCCTGCAAAGAGGGTAAAGAATAGGGCAGCGAAAAGAAAGAACAAATAGCCTAAACTCCCAAATTTTCCATAATTTACCATTTTTTCACAAAAGAGGCAAATTATTTAGTGAAGGTTCGGATATAGTTCAGGACATCAGCCATGTCCTTTTCGCTCAAGGTCCCCTTCCAAGGCGGCATGGCTGTGCCTGGCTTCCCCTCAGCGATTACCTTCAATAGCTCTTCATCATCTTTAGCTTTCATCCAAGGGGCATCGGTGAAGTCTCTTGGTTTTGGGGAAAGGGCCAGTCCAGCAGGACCCTTACCATCGCCCTTTTCCCCATGGCAACCCGCACAGTAAGCCTGGTATTTTTCTCTCCCCCGACTAATAGACTCAGGGCTTGGAGGCACTGCCACTGCCACGATCTCAACCTTTTCCCTTTTTACAGCCGTGCCCAGGCCCTGGAGATAGGCAACTAAGGCCTTCGCCTCCTCATCCCTAAGCCAGGTGAACTTGGGCATAATAGAACCCGGCACCACCGCCTGGGGATTTCTGAGGTGGGCAATGTGCCAGTCATCGGAATACTTGCCCCCAATCCGGGCCAGGTCCGGACCTATCCTGCGAGTGCCCAGGAGATGAGGGGCATCATAAACGTATTCCCCTGGCTGGGATGGGGGCCCATAGTAGGCCTCATCCGTCTTTAGGGACCGGACCTGCTGGGAATGACAGAACCAGCATCCTTCCCGGATATAAATGGCCCTGCCCTTTAAGGCCAGGTCCGGATAAGGCTGGAGTTTCTCCAGGGGGATTCCCCAAGACCTTTCATAAAGAGGGGGTAAGAGAGCGGTAATCCCTGACCCTAAGATAAAGGTTATCATTGCCCCTGCTATTAAAAGGCCTGCCCGTCTCATTATATGACCTCCTCCGAATTTATAAGGCAGAACCCCCTACAGATCCCGCCTCACCCATCGGCATTCCAACCGTGACAGTCTTATAGATATTATAGGCGAAGATGGCATGAGAGAGGACCATGAAAGCCCCTGAAAGGACCCGGGATGACCAGTATGGACGTAATGCCTTCATGGTTTCTACAAATGGGACATTGGCATTGCACATAGACCCCTGGACCAATCCCCCAAACCAGAGGGAAAGGGCCATGGTTGCCATCCCTATGGTGAAAAGCCAGAAGTGCCAGTTGGCCAGGCCCTGGCTATATAGCTCCCTCCCGTAGAGGCGGGGAATGACATAATATATAGCGGCAGAGGCGAACATACTAGCGAACCCCGCTACTGCCAGGTGGGCATGCCCTACTACCCAGTCAGTGAAGTGGACGAGCTGACTCACCCTCCAGATGGACTGTAAGGGACCCTGCAGGCATGTTATGAGATAAAATACTGTCCCTGCTATAATAAACTTGACCGGTATGTTATCATGGACCCTTGCCCACTGCCCCTTTATAGTCCCAAAGAAGTTGGTAACCACTACTGAGACGGGAATTATAAGGAGGACGCTAAATATAATAGCCACCGCCTGGAGCCACATAGGGATGGGGCCATAGATGAGATGATGGGCACCGGTCCAGATATAAATGAAGGCTATGCTCCAGAAACCGATGAGGGAAAGGCGATGGCTGTATATCGGAGTCTGAATGGCCTTTGGGAGAAAAAAATAAGCTATGGCCAGACCTGGGGTGGTTAACCAGAAGCCCACAACATTATGCCCATACCACCAGTTCATATTAGCATCATTTACCCCATAGTAAAGGCCGCGTCCTCCCAGGCCTGTCAGGTCGAAAAACAGAAATCCGTTCTCCACGATATAAAGGGCAGCCGTCCAGAGGAGAGAACCCATTATGTACCACAAGCTCACATAAAGCTGATGTTCCTTTCTCCTGAGAACGGTAGCAAATATATTAATTATAATAAATATAAAGAGTCCCCCTACCAGAACGTCCAGGGGCATAATCAACTCTGCATACTCATGGCCCTGATTCATCCCTAAGGCAAGGGTGACCACAGCTCCTATTACAAGGAAGTTCCAGAGCCATAAGGTCAAGTTCGCAAGCCTTTCACTGTAAAGGGGAACCCCGGTCAATCGGGGGACAATATAATAGAAAGAACCTACGTAAGCCATGGAGAGCCATGCGAAGATCACTCCATTGACGTGGATCATCCGGAGTCGACCGAAAGTAAGCCAGGAGACACCCCCAAGGAAATCCGGATACACAAACTTGATGGCTACTATGAGGCCGACGGCAGTGGAGATAAACAGCCAAAGAACGGCTGAGAGCATAAACCCTTTAGCGGCGGATTCCTTTTTCTCATCCATACTTTCCCTTCCTCCCTGACCTTGTCTGATTTATTATTGTCAATAATTTTGTCGTTGTCAGAAAGAATAAAAATAAAAAAAGACTAAAAAGGTCTTATTTATCTTAAATATAAAAAACCTCTCCCTCTGTCAAGAAAAAAATAAAAAACTTGACAAGGCAAAATGAGTATTTAAATATTCTGGTCGTGTCAGGCGGTGCATGGATCTATTAAGGGACCTAACATGGAAAGAGTTTATAAAATCGCCTTACCTACCCCTTTTCCAGTAGGACCTGTTAATGTTTACCTAATCGAGGGCGAAGGACTGACCCTTATTGATTCAGGCCCTAATACACCAGAGGCCTGGGAAGCCTTAGTTCAGGGATTTAGTTATTTAGGTGTCTCCTTTAAAGACCTCCGTCGCATTATCATTACCCATGGCCATTCGGACCATTACGGCTTAGCTGCCCGGATTGTAAGGGAATCGGGGGCCGAAGTATGGGCCCATACTTGAGATAGATGGATGATAGAGGACCACCCAAAAGGACTCCTCCAGTGGGTAGACTTTCTTCGACGGTTTCTACCCTCTGCAGGGCTCTCTTCATCCTTGACCAATAGGATATGCGATTACATTGCAGAGAGGCAGGACTATGCAATGCCGGTAGAACTGAACCGGGTCCTTAAAGATGGGGACAGGCTTCCTATAAGGGATTTCGTCCTCGAAGTTATTGCCTCGCCAGGACACAGCCCAGGCCATATATGCCTGTTGGAGCCTTCTTCCGGGTATCTTTTCTCAGGGGACCACATCCTTAAAAAGATCACCCCTAATCCCGTCCTTCAGCCCTTTTCTGACTTCTTTGGTGAGAGGTTTCAGGGGCTGGTCAGTTATCGGAGGTCCCTGGAAAGGCTCCACGGCCTCTCTGTCGAAACTGTTCTGCCTGGCCACGGGGAAGAGTTCCATGCCCTGAATAATCGCTTAGAGGAAATCCATCGCCACATCGAGGAAAGAAAGGAGTCCTTCCTGGCTATTCTCAGAAAAGGCGGGCTTACACCCCTCCAGGTAGCAGAGGACCTCTTTCCAGAACTACCCCGGTCCCAGATTCTCCTGGCCCTCTTTGAAGTGATTGGCCATCTGGACCTCCTCCAAGAGGAGGGACGGATAAAAGTTAAAGAGAGGGAAGGCATTCTCTTCATATCCCCTTTTGAAAATGACCCCCCATAGGAAAATCTCATTCCCAAAAATAGGCATTGATATCTTCCCTTTCCCCTTTTTGATAGGGTATCTCTTTGTAAATCCCTATTTTTCGGTCATTTATTTTATTTGACAGCCCCCAAGGGGTATATTAATATATTTTTCCTAAAAGAGACCCCATCGGGAGAAGACCATGAGTCCTCGGGTGATTGGCATCCTCGGCGGGATGGGACCTGAGGCTACTGCTGACCTATTTTATAAAATCATTAAGGCTACCCCGGCCAAGAGGGATCAGGACCATCCCAAAGTCCTCATCTATTCTAACCCCCAGATACCGGATCGAACCAGTGCCATCCTAGGGGGCGGAGATGACCTGCTGCCCCCTCTAAACGAGAGTGCCAGGGTATTACACCAGGCAGGGGCCGAGTTCCTGGCCATTCCCTGTATTACCGTTCATCATTTCTACAATGAACTCCAAAAGGCAGTTAGCATCCCCATCCTTCATATGATTAAGGAAACCGCGATTTACGTAAAGGATAAACACCCAGACTTAAAAAGGATTGGCCTCCTAGCCACTACCGGCACCATTAAGGCTGGGCTTTTCCAGAAAGAGTTCGAGCCTTTAGGAATCAAGACCATCCTTCCATCCTCTGAAATCCAGGAAGCCCTGGTTATGGAAGCCATTTATGGAAAAGAGGGAATTAAAGGGGGAGTGACCAAGGGAAGGCCAAGGGAGCTAATCCTGAAAGCAGCCCAGCACCTCATAGACCTGGAGGTCGGGGCAATCATCGAGGGCTGCACCGAGATACCTCTAGTGCTCCGAGATGGGGACCTCCCGGTTCCCTTGATAGACCCCACTTGGATTCTGGCTAAAGCAGTGGTAAAAAGGGCCTTCAACCTTGGTGACTATTGAACAGGGGTTGGACTCCCCAGATCGGGCTGAAACTTTCCCCTTTCATGTCCGACTTTGCTGCGCTGGTCCTTTAAATGACTCAAAGGCCCTGGCCATGCAGCCCAAAATAATGCTCAAGGAGAACGGCACCAGCGATGGCTGAAGCCAGCCCCAGGGACATCAAGATAGTAGTGGCTGGCCAGTTTGGTCTGGCTTTCTCTTTAAACTTCATGCTGGTCTTCCTTCCTTTTTATATCCATTCCATAAGCCCTCTTTCTCCCTCTGCTACCCTGCGCTGGATTGGCCTTATTGTTGGTGCGTCATCAGCTGCCTCTATTGTGGGGTCTCCGTTCTGGGGCTCCCTAACCAGCCGATTCAGCCCAAAACTCCTCTTCGAGCGCTGCCTTTTCTCCCATGCCATCCTGGTCTCCTTCATGGCCTTTACTACCAGTCTCCCTGTCTTCCTCCTCCTTCGCATTCTTCAGGGCTTCCTGGGGGGTCTCTCCACGATAGGATTAATTATCATTTCTGCTATTTCCCCCAGGCAAAACCTGGAGAAAGATATTGGTCTCTTTCAAGCAGCCCTTACCTTAGGCCAGATAACAGGCCCACCGGTTGGGGCATTCTCGGCAGCCTTTCTGGGTTACCGACCTGCATTTTTAATGGCATCCTTTATAGTAGGCCTTCTCTTCCCCTTTTCCATTCTCACCTTAGCCCCCCTCCCCCCTCAAAAGGTAAGGCGAGATGTCCCAAGTCTCTCTAAGGGAAGTTTAATTACGGGTTGGTTTGTCTGCTTAACTGCCACTATCCAGATCGCGTTCCTCCCCAGTGTCCTTCCCGAAATATTGAAAGGAATGGAGATGACGGGGGAAAAGGCTTTGAAGACTGCTGGATTGATAGTCTTGACCTATGGTCTGGCTTCTGTAGCAGGTTCTTACGGCCTACCCAGGATCTCCTCTCAAACGGGCCCCTCTAAATTAATCCTTAGGTCAGGCTTAGGAGCCTCCATTCTCCAGGCCCTCCTCTTCCTGGGCACGAATGTCTTGAGTTTCACTATTATTCGGGCCCTCCAGACAGGCCTCGTTTCAGCAGTCCTTCCCCTTATCATTGCTCAAGCAGCAGTCGGAGGCAGGGGAACCACCATTGGTTTCCTGAACACCTCCCGATTTGCGGGTAACGCCTTGGGCCCCATTATGGCTACCTTCATCCTGGCTAACGGGAGCTTTTTAGTCCTCTACTGGGCCATCGCCCTCTTCACTCTTCTCAGCCTTCTCGCCTTCTTTTTAGCCCCTTTTCCATTCCGCCGCCAAATGGTGTCTATTCCTTGAACCTCCTATCTTGAATGTCAAAAAACCCTTGTCATATAGGAAGATTTATGTTATTGAATTCAAATAATCCGCCATTTTTCAGATTATAACTTCAAGCTTAATAAAAAAAAGGAGCGTGTCATGATTTTCAGCTGGCTGTTTGGGATGTTCTCTAATGACCTGGCCATTGACCTGGGGACGGCCAACACTATGATTTACATGCGGGGAAGGGGTATAGTGCTATCCGAACCTTCAGTGGTGGCTATAAAGAAGGGGTCCAATACCGTCCTGAAGGTAGGCAAGGAGGCCAAGGAAATGCTGGGTCGGACCCCTGGAAATATAATAGCCATCAGGCCCATGAAAGACGGGGTGATAGCCGACTTTGATATAACCGAGCAGATGATCCGCCAGTTCATCGTGAAGGTCCATAATCGAAAGGCCCTTGTCCGGCCTCGTATAGTTATTGGCGTCCCTTCCGGCGTTACCCAGGTGGAAAAGAGGGCCATCCGGGACTCCGCTGAACAGGCAGGGGCAAGGGAGGTATACCTCATGGAGGAACCCATGGCGGCAGCCATCGGGGCTGGCCTCCCTGTTCAGGAGCCATTCGGCAACATGATTGTGGACGTTGGGGGCGGGACCACAGAGGTGGCGGTAATCTCCCTTTCAGGGATTGTAATTAGTCAGACGGTCCGGATCGCAGGAGACGAGATGGACGAGGCCATTATCCAGTACCTCAAGAGGAAATACAACCTCCTTATAGGGGAGAGGACAGCAGAGACCATAAAAATCCAGATAGGTTCTGCCTACCCCTTCGATGAGCCTCGCAAAATGGAGGTCAAGGGCCGGGACCTGATAGATGGTATCCCCAAGACCATTTCTATCAATGATAGCGACATACGGGAGGCCCTTCATGACCCCATCTATGCCATTGTGGATACTGTCAAGACAACCCTGGAGCGCACTCCCCCTGAGCTTGCAGCAGATATTGCAGATAAAGGGATTATCATGGCTGGAGGAGGTTCTCTTCTCCATGGTCTGGATACCCTCCTCTCCCTGGAAACACACCTAAAGGTGCGGGTGGCTGATGACCCCCTCTCGTGTGTGGTCCTGGGGACGGGTAAGGTGCTCGATGAGCTCGATCTCCTCAAGAGTGTTTGCCTAGAGTCTTAATGCCCAATTCTCAAGGCACAAAATAGTATGCGATATGGTTCGCCTTTTAAGCAAATACCGTAGAACGGCTGCCCTTACCATAGCCCTCCTGGTCTCTTTTGTCCTGATGACCCTCCAGATTCGTCAGCCCTGGGACCTCCTGCTCCCATTAAAGCAGGCCTTGTGGACTTCCATTTCACCCACCATTAAACTCACCCATTTCACTACGACCACAGCGTCCCGTATCTGGCAGGATTACCTGAATCTGAGAGGGGTAAGGAAGGAGAACCTCCGCCTGAAAGAGGAGATATCAGCCCTTCGGGAGAGGAGTGATGCTCTGCAGGAGGCCGAGTTGGAAGGGGGGAGGCTAAGGCGCCTTTTAGAGTTAAAGGAGGAAACCGGCCTGCCTTTAAAGGCCGCCCGGGTCATTGGAATGGATGTGACTAACTGGTTTCGCACTCTTTTCATTGATAAAGGTTTTAAGGACGGGATAATCCGAAATATGCCCGTTATGAGTCCGGATGGGGTTGTTGGACGGGTAGTGGAGGTTATGCCTCACGCCTCAAAGGTCCAGCTCGTCAATGACCCGAATAGCTCGATTTCAGCCATACTTCAGAAGGATAGATTCATAGGCCTGATAATAGGTGACCTTATGGGGAAGGGCAGAATGAGGTATCTCCCTATGACCGCTGAAATAGAGGTAGGGGAGAAGGTGATTACCTCCGGACATGGCGGGGTATTTCCTAAAGGGGTACCTATAGGGAGGATTGAACAGTTAGAAAGGAAAGGTGGGTCCTTCTTTCAGGAGGCAAAAGTAGCCTTTAGTGTGGACTTCACCCGCCTAGAAGAGGTCCTTATCCTCACCAGGACTCCTAGCCCTTTAATTCAAGGAATAGAGTGAAATAACCCAATGAAGGCCTTCCTTTTCCCAATAGGATTAATAGGAATCGTTGTTTTCCAGGTCAGTTGGGGTGAATGGGTCCGTCTCTTCAGTATAGGCCCTAATCTTTTTCTCCTCTTCCTATTTTTCCTCACCATAAATTCGAAGCCAGAAGGTGCTACCGCCATGGGTTTTCTTCTTGGCCTTTACCAAGATGTCTTCTCTGGCTCTCCTCTTGGTTTAAATGCCTTCAGCCTTTCCCTTATAGGTTTCCTCCTAACAAGGGTAGAAGAGAAACTTTACCTCTCCAGCCCCTTGGTCAGGGGAGTTCTCCTCTTCCTGGCAACGACTTTTTCAGGACTTGTTACCTTATTTAATCTAAACTTTTTCATGCTCTACCGCCCAATCCTGGATACCGTCACAAGGCTTATCCTTCCCGAAGCCCTTTACACAACACTGGTAGGTTTTTTGGTCATGACTTTCCTTCCAAACCCCATCCTATTTGCGAGTCCCTATGCCCCGCGTGCCCTATAACTCTTCTCCTATTAATGGTCTTTCAAGAAAGGTCAAGGTCTTTGCCCTGCTCATCAGTAGCGCCTTCCTGGTCTTGACCCTCCAACTCTGGGGCCTTCAGATCCTGCAAGGAAAGCGCTACTACACCCTTTCCCAGAATAACCGCCTGCGCCTCCGGATCGCCGAAGCGCCAAGAGGTCTAATCCTGGACCGAAACGGGGAGGTCATTGTGGAAAACCGCCCTTCCTTTGACGTCCTGGCAATCCCTGAGGATGTAAAGGATATAGATACAACTTCCTCTCTCCTCTCGAAGATTTTAGGGGTCCCTGAAGAGGAAATCCGCTCTAAGATTCAGGCCACTCAGGCTCTCCCCTATCAAACTATCCTCCTAAGAAAAGAGATAGGCCTTGAGCCGGCAATTACCATAGAAGAAAGAAAGCTCGACCTTCCAGGGATAAGCCTCCAGGTCCGCCCTGTCCGTTCTTACCCTTCTGGCCTGATGGCTGCCCAGCTCCTGGGTTACGTGAGGGAGATTAATCAGAGCCAACTCCAGCAGGAGGAGTTTCAGGATTTTCGCCCCGGGGATAATTTGGGGCAAGGGGGTATAGAAGGGAAATATGACCCTTTGCTCAGGGGGATAGACGGGGGGGACCAGATTGAGGTGGATGCCCGGGGGAGGGTTATCAAGGTGGTAGGGAGGATCGAGCCCATGGCGGGCTATAACCTTGTCCTCACTATCGACAAACGCCTCCAATCAGTGGCCGAAGAAGCCTTTGCAGGAAAAAAAGGGGCGGTAGTTGCCATGGACCCTAACAATGGAGAAATCCTGGCCATGGTAAGCAGGCCCTCTTATAACCCCAGCCTCTTTGCTTCCCGCTTGACTCCAGAGGAGTGGGAGCGGATTGTGGAGGACCCGGACCACCCCCTGCAAAACAGGGCCTTCCAGGCCCAGTATCCCCCTGGCTCCATCTTCAAGCTAGTGGTTGCCCTGGCTGCCTTAGAAAAGGGGGCCATAACGCCTGAAACAAAATTCACCTGTAACGGCTCCTTTTCCATTGGAAATTACGAGTATCTATGCTGGAAACCTGAGGGCCACGGAACCCTTAACCTCTACCAGGCCATTGCTGTGTCCTGCAATGTTTATTTTTATAATGTGGCCCTCCGAACAGGAATAAACGACATCGCCCAGATGGCTCGAAAACTGGGTTTCGGGGAGGAAACAGGCATTCAAATGGGAAGCGAGGCGAGAGGGCTTGTCCCAAACCCGAAGTGGAAACTCCGCTTTCGAGGAGAGCCCTGGTTCCCTGGAAACACAGTTCAGGCCGCAATAGGGCAGGGACTGGTCTCCGTTACCCCTTTACAGATGATAAACGCCATATCCACCATAGCAAATGGTGGAACCCTTTACCGCCCTCAGGTCTTGAAGCGGGTCCTGGGAGAAAACGGGGATGTCATTGAGGAATACGGTCCAGAGATAATCCACCGCCTCTCCATCCCTCCAGAAAACCTGGCCATTTTAAGAAAGTCAATGGAGATGGTGGTCAATCAGGGCACAGGGTTTAGGGCTCGTATCCCAGGCCTTGAGGTGGCCGGAAAGACAGCTACAGCTCAGATAGTAGGGAAGACAGGAAGGGAGAGGGGACCACTCAGGCCAGGCCTCCGGGACCATGCATGGTTTGTAGCCTTTGCCCCTGTTAATGAGCCCAAGATAGCGGTAGCGGTAATCGTTGAAAACGGGGGATTTGGAGGAGTAGCAGGTGCCCCTATAGCCAGGGCCTTAATAGAGGCAGCTCTCCTACCCTCAAAGGGTAATTCAGTGGCCACCGCACCAGGGGCTAAAGAACCGGTGGAGATAGGGGATTAACTCAGTTCACGGTTGACGGTTCACGGAAATAGAGCCAATCTTGAAACTTAATGTTGTAGTCCGGTAACTCAAGTCTGAGGTCTGATATTATGATGCTTGACCGGCGCCTTATCCTTCATTTCGACTGGACCCTATACCTCCTGGCGGCCATCCTGGCCATCCTGGGGATATTCGGGATATACTCCACCTCTGTCTCTCCAGCCACCATGTATAAGAAGGCATTTTTCTTCAGGCAGCTCCTCTGGTTTGTCCTGGGCTCCTGTGCCTTCTTCTTCCTCTCCAGCCTAAACTATCGCAGTGTTAGCCGTTTTGCATATATTTTTTACGGTCTTTCCCTTATTAGCCTTGTCCTGGTGGACATTATCGGGAAGCAGGGATTGGGGGCCCAGCGTTGGGTGAGTCTCGGGCCTTTCACCTTTCAGCCATCGGAATTTACAAAAATCGCCTTAATCCTGGCTATTGCCCGCTATTTCGATGACCATAAGGATGCGCTGGGAAAAATAAAGACCCTTCTAGTCCCAAGCATAATGGCCTTGATTCCAATAGCCCTGGTATTAAAGCAGCCTAATCTGGGCACGGCTATTCTCCTTCTCTTTATATGCCTTGTTTTATTCTCCTTTACAACACTAAAGCCCCGCCACTTCCTCTATCTGACTATTACAGGAGTCCTATCTGGCCCTCTTTTATGGTCCATTTTGAAGGGCTACCAGCGCCAGCGGATTCTCGTATTTCTCAATCCCAATCTAGACCCATTGGGAGCTGGCTATCATATCACCCAATCCAAAATTGCCGTAGGATCAGGAGGATTCTGGGGGAAGGGCATACTTGCCTCAACCCAAAGCCAGCTAATGTTCCTTCCCGAGAGTCACACTGATTTCATATTTGCTGTTCTGGCGGAGCAATTGGGCTTTTTAGGCTCCATTTTTATTCTTATCCTTTATCTCGCCCTCATCTCCCGAGGTCTGGAAATAGTTAAAGAGGCTAAAGATGTGCTGGCTTTTGTCCTTTCTATTGGTGTAGTAGGGATGATTACCCTTCAGGTAGTGATAAATATAGGAATGGTAATTGGGATCATGCCAATAGTGGGAATCCCGCTTCCCCTGATGAGCTACGGGGGTTCTTCTGTGCTGGCCACTATGATGGCCCTTGGTCTCCTCCTGAGTATCCGCATGAGGCGTTTTCTATATTAAAAAGACAGCCTTCAGTCCTCGGTCTTCGGTCTCTATGCTGAAGACTGACCACTGGAGACGGAATTTATCCTTGACTTCCCTTCTTTTGAAATGCTAATTTTTAGAGGCTTTATCTTGTTTTCTTTTTTATATTTCAGGTCAATCTATGGACTATAAGACCACCTTAAATCTCCCCAGGACTGCCTTTCCTATGAAGGCTAACCTCCCAGAGAGAGAGCCCGAGATCCTCCATCTATGGGAAGAAATGGGCCTGTATAGAAAGATCCGTAACCAGAAAGCAACGAGACCACGCTGGATCCTCCATGATGGTCCTCCTTATGCCAATGGCCATATCCATATAGGCCATGCTTTAAATAAGATTCTCAAGGATATAGTTGTAAAATCCAAATCCATGTTCGGCTATGATGCCATTTTTGTCCCTGGATGGGACTGCCACGGGCTTCCCATAGAGCACCAGGTGGACAAGCTCTTGGGAAAGAACAGGCTGGATATGCCCCCCCTGGAAAAGCGTCGCCTCTGCCGGGACTATGCCATGAAGTTCGTCCACATCCAGAAGGAAGAGTTTAAGAGACTGGGGGTCTTTGGCGACTGGGAAAATCCATATCTGACCATGTCCCCTGACTACCAGGCAACTATTGTTCGGGAGTTTGGAAAATTCGTTGGCCGGGGAATTGTCTATAAAGGCCTGAAGCCCGTTCACTGGTGTATCTCATGCCAGACGGCCCTGGCCGAGGCCGAGGTGGAATACGCCGACCACGAATCCCCTTCCGTTTATGTAAAGTTTCCGTTAAAAACATACCCGGAAAGGCTAAAAGGCATGTTAATGGGGAAGAGGCCCTCTGTGGTCATCTGGACCACTACACCCTGGACCCTTCCTGCCAATATGGCCATAGCCCTGCACCCACAACACGATTATGTAGCAGTAGAAGTGGGTCCCGAAGTCTTCATAGTGGCAAAAGACCTCCTGACCGAAACCATGCAAAAAGGAAGGATTGAAAACTACAGAGTCCTGGATACATTCCCTGGAAGCCTCATGGAGGGCCATAATTGTAGTCATCCCTTTATAAAACGCGGTTCCCTCCTCCTCTTAGCCGATTATGTCACCCTGGACCAAGGGACTGGCTGTGTCCACATCGCCCCCGGGCACGGGACCGAGGACTATGATACAGGAATAAAGCATGGACTCCCCATATACAACCCTGTGGATAACCAGGGGAGGTTTATCCCGGAAGTGGAGCACTTTGGAGGGATGGAGGTCTTCCAGGCAAATAAGGCCATCGTCGAGAAGATGCGCCAGGACCGGACCCTCATGGCTGAAGAAAGGGTTGTCCATTCCTATCCCCACTGCTGGAGGTGTAAAAACCCCACCATCTTCCGAGCTACAGAGCAGTGGTTCATCTCTATGGACAAGGACGGCTTCCGGTTACAGGCCTTAGAGAATATCAGAAAAGTGAAATGGGTCCCCCCATGGGGAGAGGAGAGAATCTACAATATGATAGCCAACAGGCCTGACTGGTGTATTTCCCGTCAGAGGAATTGGGGTATCCCCATAACCGCCTTTTACTGCTCTTCCTGCAAGCACCTCCTCCTGGACCAGCAAATCATTGAATATGTGGCCGACCTGGTAGCCCGGGAAGGGGCAGATGTCTGGTATTCTCGACCGGCCCAGGATCTGCTCCCCCCTGCAACGCGCTGCCCTAAATGTGGGGGCGCCGAATTCGTTAAGGAGATGGACATCCTGGATGTATGGTTTGACTCGGGATGCAGCCAGGCGGCCGTCCTTGCCGTGAGGGAGGACCAGGCCTGGCCTGCGGACATGTACCTGGAAGGGAGCGACCAGCACCGAGGCTGGTTCCATAGCTCCCTCCTGGCTGCCGTGGGCACCCGCGGAAAGGTCCCTTATCGTTCCGTCCTTACCCATGGCTTTGTGGTAGATGGAGAAGGGAAGAAGATGTCCAAGTCCCTAGGCAATGTAATTGCCCCCCAGGATGTGATCCAGAGGTCAGGGGCGGAGGTCCTCCGCCTCTGGGTGGCCTCCGAGGATTACAGGGAGGATATCCGCCTCTCCGAGGAAATTCTCAAACGCCTGGCCGATGGATACAGAAAGGTCCGAAACACCTGTCGTTATCTATTAGGGAATTTATATGACTTTGACCCTGAAAAAGACTCCCTCCCATACGAAGACCTCTTAGAGATAGACCGCTTCATTCTCCACCGCCTCCAAAAGTTAATCCAGAAAGTAAGGAGGGCATATGCGGAATACGAGTTCCATGTCCTCTACCATAGCATCCATAACTTCTGTGCCGTTGACCTGAGTGCCTTTTACCTGGACGTCCTGAAAGACCGGGTCTATACCTTTAGGGCCAAGTCCAGGGAGAGGAGGGCTGCTCAGACAGCCATGTACGAAGTCCTTCACGCCCTTGTAAGACTCATGGCCCCTGTCCTGTCCTTTACTGCTGAAGAGGTATGGCAGGCCATGCCCAAACACCAAGGCGAAATGGAAAGTGTCCACCTGACAGAATTCCCTGAGGTCAGAGAGGCCTATCTTGATGAGGCCCTGGCTGAAAGGTGGGATAGACTCCTTAAGGTCAGGGACCAGGTCCTGAAGCCCCTGGAGATAAGCCGCCAGGATAAGATGATAGGAAACTCATTAGAGGCTAGGGTGGAACTATTCGCCCCATCTCCCCAATACGAGTTTCTTAAGGACTACGAGAGGGAACTCCCTACTATCTTTATTGTCTCTGATGTGGCCCTTTTTAAGGAGGAGCTCCCTTCAGGGATGGAGGGGATAAGGGTGGAGGTGAGCAGGGCCCCTGGCTCCAAGTGCGAGAGGTGCTGGAACTGGACTACAAGGATTGGAGAAAACCCGGACCATCCCCTTATCTGCCATAGGTGTCTGTCAGTCCTCACTGGTTGACGGTTCGGGGTTGACGGTGTAGGGGCGGGCG
>FWPU01009864.1_pt1 | contig 14706 bp, 16 predicted proteins | sample 2228361 | NCBI WGS metagenome assembly FWPU01 (sample SAMEA103939777, study PRJEB20133) | metagenome
CCATAGAGCGCCGCCGTGAACAGCCCGCCCAGGATGAACATGTTCAGCCACGCGTTGTCGGGCCCGAAGTCGAAATTGAACTCCCAGAACAGCGTCGCCCCGAGCCCGGCCAGGAGCGAAGCAACCGCCGCCACGATCAGCGCCGGCACCAGCTCCGCCACGTTGTCGCGCACTTCGTCGAACACGCTCGTGTCGAAGCGCACCAGCCGAAGAACATGATTCACCATAACATTCGGATCCATGCTGCCTCCTGCATGACGTCCCACCGGCGGCAGGTATCGGGCCGCCAGTTGGCGCGCACTATAGCACGCTTGCCCTCCCGCGCACGTACAATTGTTCAAACAACTACGCCAATGTCGCCCCGCTGTCCTCGTCAGCCGCCCAGCGGCCGCTTCTCGGGCACCCCCGCCCGCCGGGGGAACGCATCCGGGCACGGCGCCACCTTCCGGAACATCGCCACCCGCACCGCCGGGTTCACCGCCTCCCGCATCGTTACCGTCCCCGCCAGTTCGCAGCCCAGGCAGCCCATCGCCTCACCCGCCGCGCCCAGCTCCGCCTCCAGCCGGCTCCCCTTCGGCAGCGCCACCAGGCCCCCTACCGCGGCAAGCGGCGCCGTGTACTCCAGCGCCACCCGCACCTCCGCCACCGCTCGCGCCGTGACCAGCGTACAGCGCTCCCGCAGCGGCCCACGCCCCGCCGCCTCGGCCCGCTCGGCGTGCACCCGCACGTTCGCCAGGCCCAGCGCACCCGCCGCTCGCTCAAGGAAGCGCGCGCGCTTCAGCAGCGGCTCCACCAGGTGCACCTCCCACGCGGGCCGCGCGCAGGCGATCACCAGCCCCGGCCAGCCGCCGCCCGGGCCCACGTCTGCGTACATCACCGGCTCCCCCCATCCCTCGCCCGCAGCCTCCATCAGCCGCAGCAGCTCCAGCGATTCCGCGTACTGGCGCTGCACTACCGCAGCCTCCTCCACCGCCGTGACGCGCCCGGCCTCGGGCGTCGCCCGCACCAGCTCCCAGTGCTGCCGCAGCTTCGGGATCGCCGCCTCAACACCCGCATCCCCGGCGAACAGCCGCCCCAGGTCATCCCAATCCAGCATGAGCCTCACATCCGCACGGCACGTTCCGCGCTCCGGTGGTACAGTACCGTTATGACGAAGCAACCCGCGAGTGCACCCACCACGAACAGCACCCTTCGTGAAGCGCTCCGCGAATTCTCAGCAACCCTCAAACCCGCCGACCACGACTTCGCCACCTACGCCGAAAAATTCTGCAACGATGTCGGCCCCGACAAGCCCGTCGCCGACCTCACCCCCGCTGCCGTCGAACAGTACGGCGAACGCAACCTCCGCGCCACCGACCCCAACGGCCAGCGCCGCCTCGAGGGCCTCAAAGCCTGGTTCAAATTCCTCAAGGCGCGCGGCTACACCGCCACCAACCTCGGCACCCCCCTCCGCCTTCCCAAGCCGAACGGCCAGCGCACCACTGCCAACGCCGTCCGGGTCGTCGAAACCCCCATCGAAATGACCGCCGACGGCATCGAAGCACTCCGCCGCGAACTCGCCGAGCTCGAACAGCGCCTCCCCGACCTCGTCCGAGCAGTCGAGACCGCCCGTTCCGACGGCGATCTGCGCGAAAACGCCCCCTACCACGCCGCGCGCGAGGCCCTCGCCTTCGCCGAAAACCGCCGCCGCCAGCTCGAAGCAGCCCTCCGGCGCGCCGTCGTCGCCGACCGCTCCGAGCTCGATGTCGACGTCGCCTCCATCGGCTCCGGCGTCACCGTCACCCACCTCGAGCGGAACATCCAGGTCACCTACCAGCTCGTCGGCCCCCGCGAGGCCAACCCCGCCGAGAAGAGGATCAGCGTCGAATCCCCGGTCGGGCGCGTCCTCCTCGGCCGCCGCGTCGGCGATGAGGTCGAGGTCGAAGCCCCCCAGGGCATCATGCGCTACCGCATCGACGCCATCATCCACAACCCCTGACCCGCCCACCCCGCATTCGCGGGAATCCCCGCCCCCAACCCGCGGGTTCCCCCCACCCGCACCGCGGGCTTTCCCCTATCTCCCGTCCGCACAGGCTCGCCAATACTCCCGGCATCACCACCGGAGGCCCAACCATGCTCGTCATCGGCGACCTGAAATGCCTGCACTGCGGCCACATCGCCGGCCGCTGGGTGGGACCGCGCGGCACCGCACCAACCGTCGCCGGCCTCCGTCCACTTCCCCCCGGCCTCGACCCCGCTGCCCCCGTCCGCTGCGGGCGCTGCCAGGGCCCCGTCTACCTCGATGACGCCATGCCCGTCGCCAGCTCTTACCGGCTCCGTCGCATCCAGCGCATGCGCGACCAGCTCGCCGCCTTCGATGCACCGCGCCCGCGCAGGGGCCGCGCCGCCTGACCCACAGCCGCACTCAGCAGCAGTCGTCCTTATACCCGCAGCGGCGGCACACCGCGATCCGCGCCCCCTCGATGTCGGGCATCGCCGAACCGCACCGCGGGCACACCTGCACCGGCACCGCCTGTCCAGCCATGCGCCACATTCCACCACACCGCGCGTCGCAGCGCCAGCAACCGCGCAACCGCTTGACCCATTGAGCATTTTCCCGGACGATCGCCACAGCGGCACGCACCTCCCCGCGCGCCGCACGGGTAGCACACCCCGCCTCCCGCTCCGTGGCCCCCGCCGTGCACGGGGGCCACGCCATTTTCCGGCCCTTCACCCCGGGGCTGCGAATCCGCCCATGGACCCCTCCGCCCTGCCCGGTTCGCCCGTTTCCATAGGCCGCCTCAATGGCACCATCGAACCTGTCGAAGCGGCCGCCCGGGCCACCGCGCGCCGCCGCTCGGCCCCCCACACTGGAATCGACAGGCCCCGGCCGAGCACGCCGGGGGAAGGAGAAGCACCAATGCACCGAAGCCCGAAGTCCCTGCTCATCGCTGCCGTCGCCGTCGCGGCCCTCGCGCTCGCCGCCTGCGGCGGCTCCTCCAGCTCGAGCGGCGGCACCGCCGATGGCTCAGACGAGCGCATCCCTGCCGGGGCACCCTTCATCGACCAGGACAAGCTCAAGTTCATCCCCACCGAGCTCACCGTCCGCGTCGGCGAAACCGTCTACTTCAAGAACAGCGAAACCGCCCTCCACACCGTCACCATCAACGGCAAGAACCTCTCCGGCAATATGAAGAAGAATGACCTCTTCCTCTGGACCCCGGAAGAAGCCGGCACCTACCGCATCACCTGCGAGTACCACCCGCAGATGAAGGCCACCATCACCGTCACTGCAGAGTAGCCTTACTTGGGGGCCCGCAGCGCCGTCCCCTCGCCCAGGCGCACCACCAGGTCGAACCCCGGCGGCTCGCTCCCGTCGGGGTTCTCCATGCGCAGCTCGAAGAGCCCCACCAGCTTCGCCGCCGTGTACGCCTTCCCGCTCACATCCACCACCCCGGGCGCCGCGCTCCCGTCCCCCCGGATGATCGTCACCCACGCCGGGGGAATGCCGTACCGCTCGAGGTGTTCCAGCGCCGCCTTCCCGCCGTCGGCCAGCCCGGGCGGCACCACCAGCGCAATCCGCGGCGCCTCGTCCCGAACCTGTGGATCCGCCAGGAACTCATCGATGATGGCGTACATCTGCTCCCGGTTCGCCAGCAGGATGAGCTGCCCGTCCTCCGACACCCCGCCGTACATCGCCTTCCCCAGCGAAAATGTCTCGATCCGCCCCAGGTCCACCTCCCGCGCCAGCAGCGCATACCCCGGGATCAGCGAATTGTCGATGTCCGTCCGAAACGCGTCCCGGTACGCACTCCACAGCTCCGGGATCCGCGCGATATACCCCAGGCTCACTGCCTTCTCGGCCACCGCCCGGATCACAATCTGCTGCCGCTCAATTCGCTTCAGGTCCCCATCCACCCGTACCCGCGAATAGCCGAGCGCCTGGCGCCCGTCCATGTGCTGCGGCCCCGCCTGCACCGTATTGTTCGGGAACACCTCGAGCACATCCGTTCCAAAATCCGAGATCGGCTCCGGCACATTCACCTCGATCCCGCCCAGCGCATCGATCAGCCGGACGAATCCCTCCCAGTCAATGACGACATAATGATGGATGGTGATGTTCAGGTTGTGCTGCACCGCCGCCACCGCCGCCGCCGGGCCACCCCCAGGGTACTTGTAGAACTGCCCGTACGAATACGCCGCGTTGATCTTGTTCTCCGCCCACACCCCCGGCTCATTCCCGTATGGGATCTCCGCCCAGTAATCCCGCGGTATCGCCAGGATCTGCAGGCGACCCGCGTGCGTGTCCACGCTCGCCACAAACATCGTGTCGCTGCGATACGTCCCGTCCTCCGGCTGCCCCGGCCGCTTATCCAGCCCCAGCACCAGGATGTTTAGCCGTGCCTCCGGCGTCCACGGCTTCGGCCCCGTGGCCGAGACGCCCGGTAGCGAAACATTCACCCCGATGTCCGTCCCCGGCACGTACGCAGGCACGCTCGGCACCGCCACCTCGGTCGCCGGGAACAGGTACTGGTCGACCCGCCCCAGGACGAACACCGCGGCGTAGACTGCCACCAGGCAGCCCATCACAATCCCACCAACTGCGGCACGCCGCCGCGAAACCAGGCTGCTCAATCCCCGCCAGCCTCGCAGGAGGTTCCCCTCACCTTCCCCGCCAGCACCGTCCACGTCAAGCGCCACCAGGGACACCCGCCGTGCCGCTCCTCATCAAGAACGCCGTCATCGCCGATCCCGCCGGCCCCTTCCGGGGCGACATCCTCTGCCACGGTCCGACCATCGCCGCCATCGGCCGCGACCTCGAAGCCCCCGGCGCTGACCTCCTCGATGCCGCTGGCTGCACTGCCGGCCCCGGCTTCATCGATGTCCACGTCCACGGCGGCGCCGGCCACACCTTCTTCACCGATCCCCCAGCCGCCATCGATGCCTATGCCGCCTGGGCCCCCACCCGCGGGGTCACCGCCTTCCTCGTCTCGACCCTCGGCCCAACCCACGAGGCGACCGTCGCCCGCCTCGCCGCGCTCCGCCCCGCCATCCGCCCACTGCCGGCGGCCGCCGAGCCCCTCGGCTTCCACCTCGAGGGGCCCTACCTCAACCCCGCGCGCCGTGGCGCCTTCCCCGCTGCCTTCCTCCGCCCGCCCTCCATCGCCGAGTACGAGGAGCTCTTCGAAGCCTCCGGCGGTCACGTCCGCCAGGTCACCGTCGCCCCCGAGCTGCCCGGAGCCCTCCCCCTCATCCACGCCATTGCCCAGTCCGGCGCCATTCCGGCCCTCGGCCACACCGATGCCACCCTCCCCGAGGCCCGCCTCGGCTTCGAAGCGGGCATTCGCCACGCGACGCACCTCTTCAACGCCATGCGCCCCATCCACCAGCGCGAGGGCGGCCCCATCGTTGCCGCGCTCGAAGAGCCCTCCCTCACGTGCGAACTGATCTGCGATGGCGCCCACGTCGAGCCCGCTGTGCTCCGCCTCGCCTACCGCCTCCTCGGGCCCGCACGCGCCGTCATCGTCACCGATAACCTCGAACTCGCCGGGCTTCCCGCCGATGCCGCAACCTTCGCCGGCGAACCGATCACCGTCCACGGCGCCAGCGCCCGCAAAGCCGATGGCACCATCGTCGGCAGCGTCGCCACCTTCGACTATCACGTCCGCAACGCCGTTGAGCACCTCGCCCTCGATCTCGCCACCGTGTTCCGCCTCGCCAGCACCAACCCCGCTCGCGTTGCCGGCGTTGCCCATCGCAAGGGCCGCCTCGAGCCTGGCTTTGACGCCGATATCGTCCTCCTCGACCCCGAGCTCCACGTCGTCACCACGCTCTGCCGCGGCGCTATCGCCTACCGCCGCCCCTGAACCTCCCACCCCGCGCGCAGGAAAGGGAGCACCGCCCGCAGGAATGCATCCGGCCGCTCCTCTGCCGGCAGGTGCCCCGCACGCTCCAGGATGACCGGGCGCTCCGCCCCCGGGATGGCGTTCGCCAGGTCGTCCGCACGTGCCGGCGGTACCACGATGTCCGCCGCGCCGCCCACCACCAGCGTCGGCGCCCGGATCGCCGCCAGCGGCGCCGGCGCCTCCGCAGCGTGTTCCCGCGCCATCTCCCCCACGGCTCCCACCGTCCCACGCACCAGCAGCGGGTCGATGTACCCCCGCACCACTGGCTCCGTCACGAACGCCGGGTCGAACACCATCCGCCGCAGCGCCCGGCGTCCGAGCGCGTACATCGCAGTGGGCGACCACGTCGCCAGCTCCAGCGCGCCGAATGCCAGCGCGCCCGCCCGCCGCCGGCGCCCCACGTCCAGGTTCTCGCCGGCGCTCACCGATGCCACCAGCACCAGCCGACCGGCCAGCGCGGGCTCCCGCACCGCCAGCCGCTGCACAATCGCTCCCCCCATCGAGTGGCCCACCAGTGCCGCCCGCTCGATGCCCAGCCCGCGCAACAGCTCGGCCAGCCGCGCGGCCTGCCGCTCGTGTCCGTACCCAATCCCCCGCCGCCGGTCGCTCGCCCCAAACCCCGGGAGGTCCACCGCGATCACCCGCGCCTCGCGGGCCAGCTCCGGGATGACCGCGCGCCAGCTAAAGACACTCCCCGCAAAGCCATGGACCAGGACTACCGTCGGCCCGCTCCCCGCCTCGACGACGTGCACCCGCGCCCCATCGACCTCCCGGATCGTGCCCGTCACGGCCGGCGGCCGCCAGCGCCGTCGGTCCGCAGCCGCCAGCCCGGCTGCCAGCCCCGCGACCGCCGCCGCAGTCCCCAGCACCCGCCGCGCGCTCACGCCGCCTCCCGCAGGATCTGCCGCAGGGTTCGCAGCGCCTCGGCCATGCGCGGCCCGTACCACCAGAGCAGTTGCCCGTCCACCACCCGCGTCGGCGCCACGCCGGCGAACTCCGGCACGTGCCGCTCCCCGAATCGGTACGGCTCGTCCGGCAGCAGGATCAGCTCCGGTCCCAGCCCGGCCACCTCCTCCAGTGTCACCTCCGGGTATCGTTCCCGGCCGGCCAGCACGTTCACGGCGCCGGCCGCCTCCAGCAGCGAGCTCCCGTACGTGTCGCCTCCCAGCCCCAGCAGCGGCGCCCGCCAGATTGGCACGAACACCCGCACCGGCCTCGCCGGCATCGCTCCCTCGTGGGAACGCTCCGCTTCGAACGCGCGCACGATGGCAGCAGCACCGGCCTCGTTGCCCAGCGCCCGCCCGATCTCCCTGATCGCGGCGAGCGCCGCCTCCACCGAACGGATGTCGGTCAGCAACACCCGCAGCCCGGCAGCCTCCAGCGCCTCCACGTCCTCACGCCGGTTCTCCTCCCGGTTGGCGATCACCAGCTCGGGCCCGGCCGCCACGATACCCGCGAGATCCGGGTCCTTCGTCCCCCCGAACGCCGGCACGGCATCGGCCAGCGACGCCGGCACCACGCAGAAACGCGTCCGTCCCACGAGCGCCGCGGGGGTAAGCGTCCACACCAGCTCCGTCAGGCTCGGTACCAGGCTCACCACGCGCATCTGCCCGTCATTATCACCCGCTGCAAAGCCACCGGGGGTCGGCTCCCTGCCGACCCCCGGTCCGCGCCCGCCACGAACGGCTGCCGCTCACCCGGTCGGGGGCGTCCCGAGCGTCACCTCCGCCGCCTGCCGCTGCCCATCCCGGTAGAACTCGACCCGCACCCGCTGGCCGGCCTGGTTCTTGATCAGCGCCACCGCCAGGTCCGCTTCGTTGTCCACGTCCACATCGCCGATCTTCACGATGACGTCGCCATCCCGCAGCCCGGCCAGTGCCACCGGCCCCCCGGCCACCACGCTCTGGACGACGACACCGCCCTCGTCCTCCGGGATGCCGAGCTGCCGCGCCGTCGCCGGGCGCAGCGCCTCGAACCCCTGGATGCCGAGGTAGCCGCGGTTCACCCGCCCCTGCGCCCGCAGCTGCTCATAGATCGCCTTCACAATGTCCGAGCCCACCGCAAAGCCGATGCCCGGCGCCTGCTCGCCCGTCGTCGGGTCCGGCGCAATCGCCGTGTTCACCCCCACCACGCGCCCGTACAGGTCGAGCAGCGGCCCGCCGCTGTTCCCGTGGTTGATCGCCGCGTCCGTCTGGATCGAACCGAAAATCGCCGCGCTCGTCCGTTCGTTGATCGCCCGGTTCTTCTGGCTGATGATGCCGCGCGTCACCGTGAACCCGCCGGCCTCGCCCCCGCCGAGGTCCAGCGCGTACCCCATCGCCACCACATCCTGCCCCACCATCACCTCGTCGAGCTCCGCGAACTCCAGCGCCTTCAGCCCGGCCGCATCAATCTTGAGCAGCGCGATGTCCGCGCGGGTGTCCATCCCCACCACCTGCGCCGGGTACCGCGCGCCATCGTTCATGGTCACCGTTATCGAAGCGCTCACCCGGCCCGTCGCGCCGGTCACCACGTGCGCGTTGGTGATGATGTACCCGTCGCTATCAACGACGAACCCCGAGCCAACGCCCGAGTTCGTCTGGATCCGCACAATCGCGTCCTCCGCGAACCGCACCAGCTCCGCCACCGACATCTGCCCCGCGGGCAGCGAGGTCGGCTGCGTCCGCGCTGGCGCTGCAGCCGTCGCCCCGCTCGCCGCCGCCCCGGTCGCCTCGTCGGCCCCACGGTCCACGTCCGAACACGCCGCCCCACCCAGCAGCACCAGGCCCGCCAGCCCGCCCGCGAGCCCTGCCAGTACCTTCGATCGTCGCATTGCACTTCCCCGGTAGGTGTTTCCTCCAGTCTCACGCCGCCCACTGCAGCCGCTGGTAAAGATGAAAGCCCCCTTTCGAATCCAATCGAAAAGCAATTCGCGCCCATCTCCCCGCCGTGTATCATCCCGCAAGGGAATCGCCGGCAATGAACGGGAATCCATCGCCCGCCGGTCTACGTAACATCGATCGAACGGTCGAGTTCAGCCGCCCGGCAGGCGCCGACCTCGCCGATCGCACCGACTGGCCGGACGACGCCCTTATGCTCGCCATCCTCGAACGCGACCAGCACGCCTTCGCCGTCCTCTACGACCGCTACGTCGACCTCGTCTACTCCGCCGCCTATCGCATCCTCGGCGATAGCGGCCTCGCCGAAGATACCGTCCAGGACGTCTTCATCCGCATCTGGCGCCGCCCCGAGACGTTCATCGCCGAACGCGGCCGCTTCATTAGCTGGCTCATGAGCGTTACCCGGCATCGCGCCCTCGATGAACTCCGCGCGCGCGGCCGCCGCCACCGCCGCGAGGGTGGCCCCCTCGGCGACCCCGTCGAATCCGCCCGGCCGGTCTTCCAGCCCTCCGAGCCCGACCCCCTCGCCTCCGCCGAGCTCGCAGAAGAACGCGCTGCCGTGCGTCGCGCCCTCGAAGCCCTCCCGCCCGAGCAGCGCCGCACCCTCGAGCTCGCCTACTTCGGCGGCCTTACCCAGCAGCAGATCGCCGCCCTCCTCCACGAACCACTCGGCACCATCAAGACGCGCATCCGCCTCGGCATGCAGAAGCTCCGCCGCGGCCTCGAACCCCACCGCTAGAGACGCCCCTATGCCCGGCGACCACATCACCCAGGAACAGGCAGACGAATACGCCATCGGCTCGCTCGAACCCGAGCTCGAACGCGCCATCGCCCTCCACCTCGCCGAGTGCACCCCCTGCCGCGAGGTCGTCCGCGACGCCGAGCGCCTCGCCGCCCTCCTTGCCGTCAGCCAGCCCGTCCGTCGCGCCTCCCCACGCCTCCGCGATCGCGTCCTGGGCGCCGCTGGCGTCCGCCGCCGGGGCCCGGCCTGGCGTGCGCTCACCTTTGGCCGCGCCGCCGCCGGCGTCGCCGCCATCATCATCGCCGTCGGCGCCTTCTCCGGCATGCTCGGCCTCCGCACCCAGGTCAACGCCCTCCGCTCCCAGAACTCCGACCTCCAGCGCCAGATCGACGAAGCCCTCTCCCAGAAGGTCGCCCTCGCTGCCCTCACCCAGAAGCTCGAAGACCAGGAAGCCATTGCCGCCGAGCTCCGCGAAACCCTCAAGTCCGACTCCGAGCTCTTCATCGCCCTCATCTCCCCCCAGAGCCAGGTCGCCAACGTCGTCTCTGTCGACCCCGGCCGCGGCTCCATCGGCCGCCTCATCTGGGATGAAGACCAGAAGCGCGTCTGGTTCGTCGCCTCCCAGCTTCGCCAGCTCCCCCCGGGCGAAACCTACCAGCTCTGGGCCAGCTCCAGCGGCCGCTACTACTCCCTCGGCACCTTTACACCCGACGATGCCGGCTTCGCCCGCTACGAGACCCGCCTACCCGAGGGCATCACCAGCTACGACACCGCCGTCGTCACCATCGAGCGCGCTGGTGGCAGCCCTGTGCGCGAAGGGCCCACCGTCTTCTTCGTCACCGACCTCTCCCGCCTCACCCGCAACTGACCGACGTCCGCCCCTCAGCCCGGGCCCGGTGCCATCGGCGGCCGCCGCCGCATGTGCCGCTCTGTCACCGCATAGTGGGCCGCCAGCCGAAACTGGATGACCGCCAACACGGCCTCCCGCGTGAGCTGGGGGAAGCGTTCCATCACCCCGTCGATGCTCTCCCCGCGGTCGATCGCATCGATCACCTCCTGCGCGGCAATGCGCGTCCCCCGCACCGTCGGTTTCCCGTCGAGCACACCCGGGTCACTCACCACGTAGTCGCGCCAATCCAGCCTGCTCATCGCATTGCCTCCACGAGGGCGTAAAGTGCCAGCGCCGCTGCCAGCCCGCCGAGCGCAACCCCGGCGGCCACCAGCGTGGCGCGCTGATCCCGGCTCAGCAAGCCCGGCTCCTCCCGCGGCAGGTTGGGCCCCTCCCCGGCTCCTGCCAACAGCGCCTGCGCCTCCGCAAGCTGTGCCCGCGGCACCCGGATTGCCCAGCTCCCGCCCAGCGGGAACGTCGCTGCCCGGTATGGCGTCGAGGAGCCGGTCACCATCGCATCGATCCCCTCAGCCCGCAGCCTGCCCGCCACAATCTGCGCCTCCACCTCGCTCCCGCCCTGCCACGCGATCGCCCATTCCGCCCCCATTCCCCGGCCTCACGCCGGGACCGGGACATCGAGGCGATGCCGGCGCAGCTCCGCCATCACCCGCGCCCCCGTCGCTTCGTCCGGCTCAACCACCGGCAAGCGCGGCATCCCAATCGCCAGCCCAAGCTGCCGCAATACGTATCGTATCGTGCTCGGGCTCCCGTTCAGGAAGCAGGCATCGGTCACCCGGCACAGCCCGAAATGGATCTGTGCCGCCTCCTGCAGCCGGCCCGCCAGGATTGCTTCGAGCATCGCCCGCTGCTGCCGCGCCACGATGTGCGCCGTCACGCTGATTGCGCCCCAGGCCCCCATACACCACAGGTGAAAGTTGTCGTTGTCGTTCCCGCTCCAGATCTTGAACCCCGGCGCTGCCTCCATCACCGCAGCCGTGTGCCGCAGGTCGCCGTTCGCCTCCTTGTTGCCCACCACATTCGGCAGCTCGGCGCAGCGCAGGGTGGTCTCCACCGTCATCCCCGTCCCCACCCGGCCCGGAACGTTGTACAGGATGACCGGCAGGCTTGTGCTCTCCGCAATCGCCCGGAAGTGCTGGAAGATTCCCTCCTGCGACGGCTTCAGGTAGTACGGCACCACCGCCAGCACCGCATCCGCCCCGGCTTTTTCCGCCAGCTTCACCAGGTGCACCGAGTGGCGCGTGTCGTTCGTCCCGGCGCCCGCCACGACCGTCGCCTCCCCCAGCTCCTGCTTCACCTCCGCCCACAGGGCGTACTTCTCCTCGTCGCTCAGGAGCGGCGCCTCGCCTGTTGTGCCCGTCACCACCACCCCGTCGTTCCCGTTCGCAACCAGCAGCCGCGCCAGCCGCCGCACCTCGGCCAGGTTCACCTCCCCGTCCTCCCCGTACGGCGTCACCATCGCCGTCAGCAACCGTCCCAGGTCTGCCATCTCAACCAACTCCAGCGCGCAGGTGGCCACCATTCTACGCCCACCCGTCGATTCCGCCTTCTTCACCGAGAATTTACATATCCACGGTCGAACCGAAACGCTCGCCCGTCGAATCTGCAGATGCGCCCCCGGAGGAGTTTCGATGCCCCGCCGTCTCCCGCCCCTGCTCCGTCGCACCCGCATCGCCGCGCTCGGCGTCGCCCTCGCCGCGGCAGCCCTCGGCCTCTCCTTCGCCGCAGCCGGCTCCAGCACCGCCACCCTCGCACCCGGCGATTCCCTGGCCGTCCGCTGCGAGGGCGGCACCCGCCTCGTCGCCTCCCGCATCTCGACCCGGGAGGTCCGCCTCGAATGCGTCGCCCCGGCTCCGACCCGCACACCGACGCCCACGCGAACACCGACCCCCACCCCCACCGCCGTCCGCACGGCCACCCCTACCCCCACGCCGCCGCCCACCACCGCTGCCGTCGGTCGCTGCGGCGAACCGATGGACCGCTGGCACCCACCCGTCGTCACCGGCCCGGACGGGCGCCCCTGCGAAACCGGCCACGAGCATGGCGACCCGCCGCCCGCCTGGATCGCAGCTGCCGGCTACACGGTCAGCTTCGCCGGACCGTTCAACACCTCGCCGGCCGAAAACGTCGAAAAGCACGCCGCCATGAAGGGCTTCAGCACCCGCCTCAACGGCGTCGATATCTACTTCCGCGTCCACGCCGCTTCCAACCCCCTCGATCGCATGGCCCGCTACCACTCCTACCAGGTCTGGGCGCGTGACCCCTCCGGCAACGTCTCCTTCTGGCAGGGCTGGTACAACTCCGGCGACCCCCGCCCCGCGTCCGAAGGTGGCTCGCGCGTCCCGCGCCGCATCATCGCCTCCCCCGCCGAGGACCAGCGCCCCATCGTTGCCGTCTGCGATGCCACCTCCATCGCCCAGGGCATCGGCTGCGAGCAGTGGTACTCCGCCCCCGGTGAGCCGGAGTGGGGCTGGGATTTCGGCTGGACCATCTGCGGCGCCACTACCCTCTACACCCCCGGCGAAAACGCCACCGCCTACGACATGAGCACCTGGATTCCCACCGGCGAGACCGGCAACACCCGCCGCCTCGAGGCCGCCTGGTACGCCTTCCGCCATCCCATCCGCGGCGCCTTCGTCGCCACCCAGTTCGGCGAAATCGTCTCCGGCCACAACGACCCCCGCTGTTCCGGCACCACCACCCGCTACGGCGTCACCTACCAGAACGTCTGCCTCGACCAGTACATCGCCCCCACCATGCCCACCGTCTCCTTCCCGGGCAACGCCGACCAGAAGACCTACCCGGACCCCGGCGTTACGCTCCCCAACTGACCCCGAGCCCGCCCGCACAACGCGAAGGGCCCCGGCGTTCGAGCCGGGGCCCTTCCCACGCCCCGCGCAGCGCGCGGGCCGCAGCACGGAGGGAACCGCTCCGTTCGCCTACTGCGTCGGCAGGCTGCTCCCCGTCGACGTTGGCATCCCGCCGCCGAAGAACCCGCCGCGGTGGCCGCGCCCCAGCCCCTTGCCGAGCGGGCCGCCTTCGTTCACGAACTGCGTGATTTTGTCCGCGACCGTGGCCTTCATCTCCGCGGCCCGCTCCTCGGTGATCCGCCCGTTGGCCACCGCCTCATCGATCCGCGCATTCGCCTCCGCCACCAGCGCGTCGATCACCGCCTGCGTCTGGCTGCCCGCAATCTGCGCGATCGTCTCGCCCGCGGCCAGCCGGCTCCGCAGCGTCTCGACGTCCATGCCCAGGACATTCGCCACCGTCTCCAGGCTCGCACCGGCAATCGCCCGGCCTGGGAAGCCGCGCCCTTCGCCCGGCACCCGGTCGCCCGGCTGCCCCGCCAGGAACTCATCGATCTTCGCTGCCGCATCGGCAAGCCGCTGGTCCGCCTGCTCCTGCGTAATCCGCCCGTTGGCCACCGCCGCGTCGAGCTTCTCCTTCAGCGCGTCGAGCGCCTGCTGCTTCGCCTCCGCCGCCGTGATGCTGCCGTACTGGTCCAGGATCTGCCCCCAGGTGAGGCCCGCCGCCTTCCCCTCGGCAATCTCCTCCGGCGTCAGCCCGGTGTTCTTCAGCAGGTGCCGCAGCGCCACACCAAGCCCGACCCCCTTGCAGCCCTCCGGCGTCGTGGGCGTCGTGCCCTCCTCCTGCGCCGAAGGCGTCGGAGTCGCCCCGCTATCCTGCGCGAACGCAGCACTCCCGAACCCGATCACGCCCACCGCGATCACGCTTGCCACGCCGACCGATACCAGCCGACTCTCCAGGATGGAAAATCTCATCTCTCTCAGTTCTCCTCGTTGAGGGTGTGGGTCCGGCGCGTACGCCGTCCACCTGTGCAATGGCGCCGACCCCCTCCCGGGTGACGCCCCACCAGGGCAACCATCACCAGCCCTTTACCCTCACCCCTCAGCGGTGCCGCTCGACCCACCGCCCCCGGAACACCAGCAGCGCACCCTCGCGCACCGCCACCTCCGCCAGCCGCCCCACCAGCTCGTTGTGCACACCCCGCGGGCTGAAGGGCAGGTCCTCACCGTGAAGCTCCCAGCGCAACCCCCGCGTCGTCACGCCGCGCGCGCCCCCCGGCGCGATGAGCGAGACCACCGTCCCCGGCTCACCGCGCACCTCGGTCACCCCACGCACCAGCCACGTCTCGAACAGGTCGTCGTGCAGCACCACCTCGTGCTCCGCGAACAGCACCAGCACCGAAAGGTTCGCCAGCGCGTGGTCGCCCCGCCCGCCGCCCGCGGCCGCCACGTCCACCCGGTGTGCCCCCCGTTCCAGCGCAAACCG
>FWPU01009865.1_pt1 | contig 14703 bp, 14 predicted proteins | sample 2228361 | NCBI WGS metagenome assembly FWPU01 (sample SAMEA103939777, study PRJEB20133) | metagenome
GGGGAGACATCCAAGCGGACGTCTTAAGACGACCGCCAACAACGGAACGCACGGCGAATAGGAGTTGACAGGCACTGTGCGTTCATGGGAGTGTCTATGGTGCCGCCGGTGCAGGTGACCCGGAAACAGTCCTCTTCAAACCTGATGTCATCAGAGTGCCCCAGCAAATAGTCCGTTTCCAGGATGCTCAGCTCATCGAAACGATGTTCAAGGTTCTCCAGGAACTCTTCATCGATCGTGATGCCCGCCCTCCGATAGAAAGCGCGATAGAACCGGCTGCGAAACGCCACTTCGCCCAGCAGGCTGCGCAGCCTGGCGTACCTGTTACCTGGAGCCGGCCCGTTCGGCATGAGGCTTTTTTGCCGCCCTCAGGACCTGCAGGAACTCAGTGGTCCAGGGCGGAGTTGAATCGCGGTTGTGCGTGGGAATATCCCCGACCTCCGAGTAGAACTCGTGGGTCAGCGGTTCGCCCGGAGGCAGCAACTGCATTTTTGCCTTATCGAACTCGAGCCTGACTTTGCCGTCCTCTTCGATGAAAACTATAGATATGAACCGCAGAACCAAATCGTCCAGCAGCCATTGATTGAAGCGGACGATCTTGAACTTCCCGTCAGGGTCCGCGTAGCGATCCGCGTCCATCTTGTCATCGCTGATCACGTTGGCGCTCTTGCGCAAATATATATGCGCGATGTATCCGTCCTCTTTCAAGTTGAGCCTGTACTTTGCGATGGTATCGCGAATGTCCTGGACGGAGATGGGAACGTGGAGCTGCGTGATCAGATCGAATTTCTCGTCGAGCGCGGGGTTACGAAAGTCCTGAACATGGAATTCGACGTCGCACCGGCCGGCCGCACGCTCTCGGGCAATTTCGATGGACTCTTCGCTCGCATCGATCCCCGTGACCCTGTATCCCTGGTCGGCCATCATGATGGCGAAGGTCCCGGTGCCGCACCCCAGGTCCAGAAGACTTCTCCCCTTGAAATCATAGTCGAACAAGCGGTTGAGAATATTGGCGATGTTCTCATAATGAAAGTACCTTTGCCTGAAGACATCGATGTACTTGACGTAGTTCTTCGGATAGTTAAAGCCCGCCATAAGGGAGCACTCCTCTTTCTATATTGTTGTCATTCGCACCGAGCAAAAGGCTGGCAGCAGTATCCCGCCGCGGTCTGGCCGCGGAGGATCTTGTGGCTCTCATTTCGCGGCAGTTGCGGAACGAATATGATCCGGCCGGGAAGTTTGAGCGGCTCCAGCTTTGTCAACAGGAAGTCCCTTAGCTCGAATTCGCTTGCGCGCGCTCCCTCCTCGGGGACGACGTAAGCGATGATCCGCTCGCACATCAAATCATCGCGGGCGCTGGTTACATACGCCTCCCTCACGGAAGAGTGCTGCAGGATGGCCTCTTCGATCTCCTCGGGGCATACACTGATCCCCCTGCTTATGATTACATTCTTCCTGCGGCCCTTCACATAGAGGAAACCATCTTCGTCAAGAAATCCCAAATCCCCCGTGTACAACCAGCCGTCCTCCAGAACGGCGCGCGTTTCCTCGGTACGCTTGTAATAGCCCACCATCACGTTTGGCCCGCTTACGGCGATTTCGCCCAGCTCGCCGGGCGCAACCGGCCGGCGTTTGTGGTCAACCACCTTGACCTTAATGTTCTTTAATGGTGTCCCGGAGCTGCCGAGCTTGGAACACAGCAGTTCAGGCCGCAGCATGGCACATCGAGGGCTGGCCTCGGTCAGGCCGTATCCATAGTAAAAATCGACATGAGGGAACGCCCGGGCCAGCTCCAGCAACTGCTGCCGGCCTATGGGCGATGAGGCGAAAAAGATTTTCTTGACCGTCGATATCTTTTTCACCACTTCCGACTTCTTGCGAAGAATCATGTTGAGGATCATGGGTGTCACGTTAACGACAGTAACCGACTCCTCCTGCAACAGCTTGCAGTATTCGCCCAACAGGAACTGATGATGAGGATAGATGACAACGGTCATGCCCTGCCACAGGTAGGCGAGCATCTCTGTGGTGTTGGTGCCGCTGGAGGTAAGGGGAAGCGCGATCAGGCCGACGTCCGTCTCCTGTAGCTCGGCCATATCCAGAAAGGAGAGCATGTTTTCCAGCAGGTTCCGATGAGAAAGCATGACCCGTTTGGGACGGCTGATCGTGCCGGAAGTCGGCAGCATGATAGCGGTATATTCTTCGTTTCGATCGTTTGCCTCATCCGAGGCAAACCGCCTCGCCAAAGGCGTCGCCGGGCAGAAAACATACCCCCGCTCGCGCGCCCTTTCCAGCACAAATAGTCCCTTCACCTGGCACAGCTCCAGGTCGATAGGTCGCAGGAACTCTCTGTATTCCGGAGTTGTAACCATGTACTCGATGTCGCAGTAAGCGATCTCATCCGGGATCCGATCGGGCGGCAGGGCAGCGCTGATAGGCACGATTAAGCCTCCTGCCCTCGCGATAGAGAAGTACGCGACTATGTATTGTATCGAGTTCCTTATGAGGATCCCGACGTGCGCTCCAGCCAAACTCAGCTGCCGGAGTTGCTCTGCGTTGAGTCGGGTTATCCTATCCAGGTCGCCGTAGGTGATAGCGCTGCGACCGCACTTGAGGGCGGTCTTATGGGGACTTCGCTCAGCGGCGCGCTCGATTATCTCTGGAATAAGCATCGGGATAAAATCAGCTATCGGTCGGCATCTATTCCGGTCCTACCCTTTCCGTTACTTTCTTATCGATTAACGCGACGAACGAACCGATTGTAGTGAGGGCGTCGATGTTCAATTCATCCAGATCAAAGGTGATGTCGAACTCTTCCTCCACGGCCGTGATGAGCTCGAGCATGCTGATCGAATCCATTCTAAGATCCTCGAAACGCGCCTGCTCATTTAGAGCCTCACCATCGCCTGCAACTATGCGGTGGCTCCTCAAGATCTGCTTCAATATCTGCAAAGTTTCATCTTCTCTCATATGTCCTCGAATGTCGGCTGAGAAATCGATGCGAGTGATCAGCAGGGCCCGCCCGCGACCGGCCGCGCTGCCAGCAGGCGGCCGTAAATGCCCAAGATCTTCCCGCTTTGCTGATCGATATCGAACATTCGTTTCGCCTTGATATAGCCGTTCTCGGCCAGGGTTTTCCCGACCTGCGACTGCAGGATCTTTCGGATGGCCAGGCTGAGGCCCTCCACGTCGTCGGGCTGGACGAGAAACCCGTCGATGCCGTCCTCAATTATTTCCGGCACCCCGCCGCTCCGCACAGCAACGACCGGCGTTTTTAGGAGGAGGGCCTCTGCTATCACCCTCCCCATAGGCTCGCCCACTGCCGGGTGGGCCAGGACCTTACTCCGCCTGATCAGCTCATAGAGATCGTCCCGATGGGAGCTGAAAGCGATGTTATCCTGCAAGCAGGCATCTTTTACCCTGTCCAGCAGGCAGCGGGCATATTGCGAGGCCGAATTGTCATGTTGAGCGCCCACGAAGAGCAACTTGATGTCCGGCTTTTCCGCCTTAAGCTTTGCGACGACGTCGATCATCAGCGCATGACGTTTCCACGGGACGAACTGGGCCACCACGATTATGTCCGAGCTTACGGATTGGTCCTGGCCGTCGGCCCAGCCGTTGTTTTCTTCAAGTCGGGAGGTCAATAGGATCCCGTTGTATATGGTAGTAACCTTATCGACGCGCTTGCGGACCACCTTGTCGCGGACAGCGTTGGAAATCGTGATGATATGATCCGCCCACGCCTCCAGGAGCCTGCCGGCTATCGACAGCGGGGTTATATCGCGGACGTGCCAGACGATGGGGACCCGGCTTAGCTTGGCGGCCAGAATGCCCTGCAGGCATGCGGAACTGTTGTTGGCATGCAAGAGATCTATTCGTTTGCGCCTGATGATATGGTAGATATAGAGATTCGCTCGCAACGCCAGGGCTAAGAAACGGGCTAGCGCGAGGGGATTTCTGGGCCTGCTGAAGCGGAAAAGCGGAACCGAAATTACCTCCACATCATGTCTTTTCAGCTTGTGGGCCAGCGGCGAATCGGGCGGACATGCGATGAAGAACCGATATCCAGTTGGTTTGGACGTCACATGGGCCACAAATTCATACAGGCTGATCTCGGCGCCGCCTATGGCGCTGGTATTGCTCAAGACCAGTATGTGCTTCACCATCCCTACCACGACCGGCTTAGAACGCCGTCGTAGACCTCCAGGGTTTCGAGAGCAGCCTTCTGCCAGGAGAATAGCTTGCTATGGGCCAGGCCTTTTTCCCTCAGCTCCTGCTTCAGGTCTATGCTATCGAGCACTCGTCTTAACGAACTCTCTAGCTCAAGCTCGTCCGCCGGGTCTACCGCCAGCGCGGCGGAGCTAAGGATTTCGGCTAGAGCGCCCCGGTTCGAGGCAACGACCGGCGTCCCACATGCCATCGCCTCCAGCGGTGGAACGCCAAAACCCTCGGTGAGAGATGGAAAGACAAAGACCTCGGCCAGACCATACAGGGCTCGTACGGCTTCGTCTTTTAGGTAGCCTGTCAGCACCACATCATGGCTAAACCGCAGCCGCTTTAAAGCGATGCGAAAGCGCCGCGATTTCCAGCGTATCCGCCCACATATGACGAGCTTCAGGTCTCGATACCTGGGCTTCAGCCGATCGAATACCTGCAACAACAGCGTCAAGTTCTTCTTCGGCTCGATGTTGCCGACGAAGAGGATGATCCTGCCGGTCAGGCCATAGGACTCGATGGTGCGGCGCTGGACTCTCGGATCGACCGGCATTCGGAAGAGGTCGCTGACCCCCTCGTAGATTACGGTGACCCTATCGGCTGGTAAATTAAAGAGGCGCAAAATCCGCGACCTTACCCAGTTTGACGGGGCAATAATGTGGGCCGCCCTGCGAATGGACGGGGGCAAGAGAAGCCGATAATGCAACATATTGGCCCAACTGCAAAGCTCTGGACGTTCCAGCGCGATGAGGTCGTGGACCGTCAGCACAACCGGAACCTTGGACAAAAGAGGTTCGATATATGCCGGGGCATGGACCAGGTCGTACTTGCCTCCGGTCACAGCCGGAAATACCAACTGCTCCCAGCCAATTCGCAATAATCGCGAATGAGAGATACCGGCGACCCGCTTTGCAGCCAGCCTCCTCCAGCTGTAATCCTTCTTGCTGGCGTTGACATAGACATCGATCTGATGGTGGGAGCCAGCCGTAAGAGCATCCAGCTCATCAAGCAGATACCGGACATACCTTTCCACGCCAGAGGCTGTGTCGCCGAGTAGCTGCGCGGTAAATGCAATTCGCATCTCAGCCCTGTTAAATGCGTCGTCTTTTCTGTTTGGAGCGCAGACAGGAGAGAGAGCATCAAGCGCATCTGCTCGTGCTGGCCGGACTGTACCAGTTGAACTGTTCGGATATCAACCGCACCCGATCAGTCGGGCAAACGAATCCCAATCGCCCATGGCTTTTGCCCCGGGCAGGTGGAGGAGAGTGGAGGGCCATCATAGGATATAGCTCCGCCGTCAGTGGAACCGCCTTCTATTTTGTAAGAAACTCATTCTAAAAAACTTAGTGCCTGGGCCCGGCGGCCCGCCGAGCTAAAGCCTCTTGATGACAAAAGAGTCCAGCTGGACTTTAACCTGCTGGTGGAGCAGTTCAAGCAAAATGTTCACCCGCTCCTGGCCCGAGCAGTAGGACTCAAAAATGCCGATAAGGCCATTAAAAGGGCCCTTCCTGACCAGAACCCTATCTCCGGGCTTGGGCCTTCTAATCTCGATATATTCCTTGCCCTCCAGTCGGTCGAGAATGGTGTGGATCACCGAATCGTCAACAGGAATCGGCTTGTCGTCGCTTCCGACGAACCTTTTGACGCCCTGAGTCCATTTAACTTTATAGTAATCTCGGATGAGCACCAGATTCGCAAATATATAGCTGGGAAACAAAGGGGCTATACGTCTGCAACATCTGCCCTTTCTTATATAGAATTCCTCGATCTTTGGATTGAAAACGGTGACTTGCTTGTTGAGGAGATTGATGGTAGCCAGGTCCTCGCAGTGCGGCTTGGTTTGAATGCAAAACCATCGCCAATCGGCGCTATCCATAGTCGACAGGCTTTCCATGATCTCGTCAACTCTTACCAAGCGGAATCCTCCGCCAGCTATTCCCCTGCTCGCTGCAGCCGAGCGACCACATAAACTTGCCGCGCCTCCACCTGTACGTCCCGGCGTCCAGGTTCCTCCACTTTCACCTATTGCTCCGCCCCTGCGGCGGACCCGGCCATATGCCCCACCTCGAGCTTTCGGCCTGCATACCCGGGTTACTGCTTTGCAATTCGCGTTCCACATCGTAAGCTCTCGTAATAAATGCTTGAGACTGAAGAGCATCAAGCGAAAATCCACCCGGGCCGGAGAGCTGCGTTCAAGAAAGCCCTTTCACGGACCTCGAGGTAGGCAGGCGTGGATCCAAGCCCTTGAATTGAGAAAAGATTTGAAAAAAAGGGGCAATACGTTTAGCGTGAAAAGGCCTTCATGCTCAAAGTGAAGAAACTTTCATGGTGCAAAGCCGGTGTTTTTGGATCTTATTGAAGATCGTGCGCACGGTCGTCCTGAGCAGGCGTGCCGCCAGTTCCCGGTTGCCATTCGCCTCACGCAGAACCAGTTCCAGGATCAATCGCTCCCAGTAATCGACCATTTCAGATAAGGAGAACTTTTCCCGAATCATCTTCTGCAAGGCGCACTGGGCGAGGCGCTCCTCGTAGCTTTTCTCGTCCATCGAACCTTTGTTTAAGCTACGGATAACATCTTTTGGTAAGTCTTTGATTTCTATGCTCCCCCCACCGCTCTGCTTGACGCAGATGATTCGGCGGATGATATTCTCCAATTCGCGCAGATTTCCATCGAGGTCTAAAGCCGAAAGCACTTCTATAACCCGAGGATCGACGTCTTTGAGATCATAGTTATGCTTACGCGCAAAGAACTTTATCAGAGGGAGCAAGTCCTCGGGGCGCTCCTTGAGTCGGGGCAGCGTAACCGGGTAGACATTCAGCCGATGGTAGAGGTCGAGGCGAAAACGCCCCTGCGAGACCAGGGCTCTGAGGTCACGGTTGCTGGCAGCTATAACCCTGACATCGACTTCGAGTTCCGTATCAGCGCCGATTGGCAGCACCCGGTTGTACTCCAAGATGCGGAGAAGCTTGGGCTGTAAGCTCAAGTCCATCTCGCCGATTTCGTCGAGGAAGAGGGTGCCGTGATTAGCGGCTCTGAAGTAGCCCATTCGGGCATCGGTCGCTCCCGTGAAAGCTCCCTTCTTATGCCCGAACAAGGCGCTTTCTGCCAGCGTACTGCTAATGGCGCTGCAATTAATGGTCAGAAACGGATGGTTTCTTCGTTTCTCGTCCAGCTTATGGATGGCCTCAGCGAACAGCTGTTTGCCCGTGCCCGTCTCGCCCAGGAGGAGTACCGGGATATCGCTCATCAGGGCCGCTTTGTATATCTGCTCAAACACTTCGATCATAACCCTGCTTTCGCCTACAACTCCCAGGCTTTCGAACAGAGATTTGAGCGCCACCCGGGTGTTTTGTCGCTGGCTGTAAACCAGCTTGCCCCGGATGCCGAATCGGCGCTCGAGGCATTTCCTGATATCCTCAATAAAGGTTCTCGAATTGCTATCCAGGAAGGCAGATGCCCCGTATAAGAATGGACGACAGTATTTCGATGCCTCCAGGCTTTCAGAGTAATCATCGAAGACAATAATTTCAGCGTTCAGAGGCAGAGCGCTGATCGAATCCATAAGCCTAAATCCGACTTCCGGCTCGGGTTGGCCCGATCTGTGAGACGGCCAAGCTAGAGGCATGATTATTGCGTCTGCCGCAGTAAGCTCATAGTTGTAGCGAACGCCAGACAAAGAGGTGGCCAGCGTTAATTCCCACCTCTCGTCCACCAGACAATTACAGAGAGTTTCCAGCCTGGAATGCTGCCAATCAACGAGCAGTACTTTCATGGGTTCTGGAAGCTTCGAGCGGTTCGCCGACTCCATTGGTTCGAACTCCAAGCGGGCGATAGCTTTATGGGCGTACGGAATAAATGAACGGCACAGCCGGTAATGGGGCACAAAGCCGAGGAAGCACCGCATGTGAGCTATGAGCGAAGAGCGATAAGTGATGAGAATAGATACGAGTGATCTGCTCTCTTATATTCTCTTCACTGGTCACTCGTGACTCTAATCTGATCCACGGCCCCTTGCTCTTGTCGCACGCCACCCCGCCTGCGCTGCGCGGTTTAGCATGAGCCTCCCACCGTATCTGTTCATTCATCTTGTGCGTCCATATTGCAGGATGCCTGGCCAATCACAAGCTCGTTGAAACGGTCAGGGCGAACAGCCTCTTTTCTCCTCGCCGAATAAAACTCTACTCGAATCCCTGTTGCCACTCGATCAGAGGGTGTCGCTTATACCTCGCTCGACAAAAAGCCCGCGCTATATCTATACTGAAAACAACCATCAACTGAAGCGCTTCGGTAAGGCTTTAGTTAAGCTTTTACAAGCAATTCAGTGAAATCCGGGTACATCTTGACTAAACCTTTTATCTAAACTTACAATTTAGGGTGGGGCTAAGAAAAGAAAAGGTACTCGTTCCGCTGCATCAGACAGCAAATTGGGTTCCTCTCCACCAACCCATATAAGCGTGAGGCCGTCCAGACTTAGCGCTTATGTGGATGGTTTCTTAGCCCCTTTCCTCAGCTTAATTTATCTTCGAGTCTGGTCCTGAAAGTCTATCCCCCAAATGAAGGGCCGACCTATCAAGGCTTTTCCGCCTCCCTGGTCACTTTAAGACTTCCCCTCTTGTTTTCGAATCGAGAAAATCTCATATTGGCTATCGCTAGCCTGCTTCAACCTAAAATGGATTGCACAGCCTTAGCGAATCCTTTACAACCTGATCCCTACGTCTCCTGAAACCGCCGGCTCAAGTATCCTGGCTCTCCTGCTGGTTTTAGCTCTCTACTTGAGTGCGAATATTGTATGAATAATTTATTTCGCTTGCGAGCGGGCAGTCACAGATTTTTCAGCCCCCCCATAAAGGGACCAAAGGCGCTCAGCCCATTATTTGTCCCTTTATGAGGCTTATTTTTCAGAATCCTATTCGCTTCATAAGATTGAAGCGACCATTGACGCCAGGATTATAATCGCCTGCTTTTTAACCTGTCAAGCAAAACCTTACATAGGCAACGTCGAGCAACTTGTGTAAAAATGCGGAGGGTGCGCCCCCGCCACGGTAGATTCAAGCCTTTAAAGATCGAGAATACAATCTACACTCTCGATATTAACAAAACGGGCCGAAGGACCCTTTAATCCCCGCCGGCTCGGCGTCCTCTGCGGTCAATCCGGCTTTTTATTCTGGGCTTTAACTTCCGGCCCGGCAGGGGCGCACGACCGTGCGCCCCTACTTCGACCAGACGGAAGCTTTCTTGGCCCAGCTGCTCTCGGGGTACTTGGATTTGAACTCGCGCGCGGTCTCGGCCAGAGCGGAAGGATCGTTCTTGGCCTTGTATTTGGAGACGCCCGCCCAATACAGGGCTTCAGGCGCGGCTTCCGTATCGGAATATTGCTCGAGGATGCGCCGATATCGCTGTTCGGCCTCGCCGAACTGCCTGCGCGCGAAAGCAGCGCGCGCCAGGCCCAGTTCTAATTGGGCCAGGAACTCCTTTGAGGGGAGATAGCCCTCGAAGCGGTATCGTTCCGTCCCATCCGGGTCGAGCAAGAGCAGCGTCGGCGTCCACTGCACTCCGAATCGCTCGAACGCGGCCGGCTGTTCTTTGATATGGACCTTCACCGGCAGAAAGTTCTGCATCACATAACCTGCCACGCGCTCATCGGGATAGACCTCGGCGTCCAGCCGAGCGCATCCCCCTCACGTCGGCGCTGCGCTGAAATCGAGCAATACCGGCCGCTGTTTCGCGCGCGCCTCAGACAGCGTGACCTCGACGTCTTTTCCCCATTCGATCTTCATAGCTCACCTTCGTCCTTTCAACTCGAAATCGGAATCAGCTTATAAGCAAGATATAATCATCCACTCGAATTGTCAAACCGGTTTAGCGCTTGCGGCGCCGGGCCTCTTGACAAGCCCGGCTTCGGATATCATTTCAAGGTGGCGTAAGCTGCTCGGAACGTTCCGAGCTGGTTACCCCTGCTTGGACTCCCACCGCAGCCGCACTACGGCTTTTGTCCTCTATCCCTTGACAGCTGTTTAACCGGATATTACTTTATCGCCGGAAAATCTTTCCTTTAACCTCTCGCCATCTGCGGCGGGAGGTTGAACCTTTGATAACTCGAATCGCCAGAAGGAGGTGGGCTATGCGACTTGCGCCCTGGAAACCATTTCGGGAACTGGAGGCATTCCGCCGAGAAATGGATCGCCTGTTCGACGATTTCTTTGGCAAGGACTGGCCTCTGCTGCGACCGGTTCGGGAACTTGCCTGGACAGGCAGCTTCGCTCCGGCCATAGACATGTATGACAAAGCCGAAGCAGATTAAACTGCGCGTGAAGCAGGCTGGAGGAGCCAGGAGTCAGAAGCTATATATAATGGAATTCGCTGCAGAACAGCCCGTAAGTCGCTTTGACCCGCCACTGCCAATAAAAATACTGTTTTCATGAGAGTGCTCAGAGAGCACAGAGATCATGGTTCTCGTGATTCTCTGCGCTCTCTTTGTGATCTGCGGTCAATAACGGGGCTTCCCTTCATTTTCTTCAAGGCGGCGAGGAACTGTTCGAGCGGCTTTGTATTGAGCACGTCGCTGGCCGTGGCCCAGCCGCGGCGCGCCTGGGCGATTCCCAGCTTAAGGTAGCCGAAGTGCGATGCCTGATGGGCATCCGAATCTATCACCATCTTGACCCCGGCCTCGACGGCCTTTCGGATATGCTCGTCTTTCATGTCCAGGCGCTCCGGATAGGCATCGATTTCCAGAATGGTGCCGGTCTCTTTAGCTGCCCGGATGACCGCATCGATATCGACGTCGTAGGGCTCGCGCCGCTGGATGATTCGACCGGTGGGGTGAAACAGAACATCGACGTGCGGGTTTTGCATGGCGCGGATGATGCGCCGCGTCATCTCGCTGCGCGGCATGCCGAAGTGCGAGTGGACCGCGGCTCCGACCATGTCGAGCTTCTCCAGCACCTGGTCGGCGATATCGAGGCGACCATCTTGAAGGATATTGACCTCGGCCCCCTTCAGTATGCGGAAGCCGCGCAGCTTGCGGTTCAAAGCGTCTATCTCCTTCATCTGGCGCAGGAGCTTCTCTTCGTCGAGCCCGCCGGTCATGGCCAGGCTGCGCGTGTGGTCGGTGATGACGATGTAGCTCAAGCCCGCCTTGCGCGCCGCTTCGGCCATCTCAGCTATGCTCTGCGCGCCGTCGGTCCAGTTGGTCTGCACCTGAAGGTCGCCTTTGAGCGAGCCGTAGGAGATAAGCTTGGGCAGCCGCCCCTCCATCGCCGCCTCGATCTCGCCGGCCCCTTCGCGCAGCTCCGGCTCGATATAGGGCAACCCTAATGCCGCGTAAACTTCCTCTTCCGTCTCGCCGGCAATCCGCTTCTCGCCCTTGAACACGCCATACTCGTTCAGCTTCAACCCCTTCTTTATCGCGATGTTCCGGAGCTGGATGTTGTGCTCCTTGCTTCCGGTGAAGTAAAGCAGGGCGGCGCCGAAGCTCTCGCGCGGCACCACGCGCAGATCGACATCCATGCGGTTTGCCAGCTTGACCGACGATTTGGTCGGGCCCTTGGCGTACACGTAAATAACCTCGGGCAGACTGGTGAACTCAGCCATGACCCGTTCCGGATTGCTGGAAACGACGAGAATATCCAGGTCGCCGACCGTCTCCTTCCATCGCCGGTTCGATCCGGCCACCGCCAGCTCCTCCACCTCCTCGAGCCGGCGCAGCCCGGCCTCGATCTTCTCGACCAGGGGAACGACGAATCCCAGGACGAAGCGGCCGCTTGACTGTTTATAGAAGCTTATCCCCTTGAGGACCCTCTGTTCCTTCTTGAGGCCGAAGCCGGGGAGCTTACGGATCTTCCCCTGAAGGGCGGCCTGTTCCAGCTCGTCGATGGTGCGGATGCCGAGCTGTTCATATAACGCTTTGGCCATTTTCGGCCCCACCCCCTCGATGGCGGTAAGCTCTGCGACATCGACCGGAATTTTCTTCTTCAGCTCCTCGAAATACTCTATTTTTCCCGTTTCCAGGTATTCGGCGATCTTCTGCGCGATGCTCTCGCCGATGCCCGGGATCCCCTTCAGCCCTTTGACACCTTCCCTTTTGTATATATCGGCAACGTCCTCGGACATGCTTTCGAGGGCGAGGGCTGCCTTTTCATAAGCGCGTGGCTTGAAAGGCACACCCTCCATATCGAGATAAGCGGCAATCGCCTGGAAAATCTTTGCTATTTCATTGTTCTTCATAGCCGGCACCTTTGCGAGAGCCCACAGGTGAACCGAACCACAGCGGCCAAACCGCCGCCCGAACTAAATCGAATCAAGCTGCGCCTGCGCGCCCTTATGGTTCTCGCTCATTCCCTGCGTTTTATTTTCAAAAGGCGATCTATAGCAAGCTGCAGAAGGATGAACAGTGCGACCAGCGACGCTATGAAAGCGATCACCAGCGTAGCCCCCATAGTAACGATCGTGAGAACCACAAAGATAGCCAGGCCGAGGATTGCGGTCAAGAGATAAGCCAGCGGCTCCATCCCCTTGACCTCATCTGGCTTTCCATTGCCTTCCATGGCAAAGCTCCGGACATTAAGGGCTGCCCGGCAGGCTCGAGCTTTCGCGCACGGGTTGATTCGCCGCAACCGAGCGGGACCTTTACTTCGAATGCCTCCAGCTAACTTCAAACTTAGCACTTTCCTTGTCCGGTTGCCAGTGGGCGGAATAAAGATAGGAGCTAGAAGCTAGGAGTTAGGAGCTAGAATAAAGGCTGCGAGGGGGAACAGAAACTCTATGCTTCTGTACCCATTGCCACACCACCACCTCTGTAGCTTCTTAGAGACTAATCTCCTAGCTCCTAACTTCTAGCTTCTAGCTCCTGCTTTTATGGCAGCAGCTTGAAGGTCCGCTCGTGCAGGCCGAAGTTAATGGCATCGGCCTGGGCTGCGATGACACGCACGCGCAGCGTTTCGTAATCGACGCGGACTTCCGGCACCGCGAACTCGCTCGCGAAGACGTTGGTCCGGCCGGCATATCTAAGGGCTATTTCTCGAATGGGTCTGTCCTGATGATAGATTTCGGCGCGCACCGATAGTTTATTAGCATCCCAGAGCCCGCCGGGCTCGATAGGGCAGCCTCAAAGCAGCCGGACCGACGTTTGAAGGGGCACCCGCTGATTTGAATGCAATACGTCGATGCTCTCCGGCTGCATGATATCCACGATAAATCCGTGCAGCTCGAGCACGATACCGTCTCCCGCGATGTCCTCCCCCGGGACCAGCCAGGTGGTCTTGGCGGCCCGCTGCATCGCCTGGGGATACGCCAGCGGCCCCTTGGCCGTAATCTCGACGGGCGCCGGCTCGGCCAGCTCCAGCTCAGCGACGAAGGCCGCCGTGCCCTCTGTCGCGTAAACCGGCTCGCCCCGCCGGCGCGGCCGCCTCATGATCGTCTCGGTATCGCCCGACCCGCCCAGATGAAGGCCCCTGGCCAGAATATCGCCGGTAATTAAATTCTTGATCTCGATAGCGCAGCCGCCAACCAGCGAGCCGATGACCTTGGCATCGCAGGAGACGGCCCGAACTGTAACCCTGGTCTTTTTCCCTCGCATAGACCTCCTCGCCGGGAAGGCACTTTTGCCTGTACCCGAATCTCAAGGTATACCACTGCAGATGGAGATGAGGAAACAGCCGTTCCTGCCGATTTCGGCGTTCAGGAGAGGACAATGATTACCGGGCCTTTTCGCCTCGCTGGGTTCTGATTTCAGCCGGTGGAGATTGGTATCAGCATCAGTTTAGCGGGTCAGAGTCAGAATATGGGAGATGAACGCATGGGGAGAGCGCGTTTTCAAGCTCTCCCCGTGCTGCCTCACTACCCCTTATTTGTGCGCCTGATGGTTGCCGAAGGTTAGGGTTTTGCCCGGATCGTCGATCGAGAGCACAACGTTGCCGCCGGCATCGCGGATAATCAGCCTGCGTATCCTGTCGCTTGTGCCGGGCTCGCCCGCATCGGTAAAGATCCACTCCGCCGTTGCTCCGGGTTGCCCGTTGAAGCTGCCCGTCCCTATACCTTCGTAAGTATCGAACGGCGCGACTGGAGGACGGGGCGAGATGTTTGGATCATCGGTGCAGCGGGCGAAGGTCAGGTTCAGCAGGTGGAAACGGCTGCTCGCCTGGCCCTTCGGATGCCAGTTGATCTCAAGGTTATTGGGCTTTCGACTGGCATCGCAATGCAGCTCGAAGCCGTGCGTTACGCGCATCCCGCTGTCGGTGAAAACGCTCCCCCCTCCGGTCATTCGACCTCTGGCTATCTCCTGGCCAGGCGGAGTCACTTCAGCCGGGCGGAACACCGCGATTCCTTTGGCCGTGCCGCCGGGCGTGCCGGTATTGAAGCTTGCCACCACAGCCCCGGTGGCCATGTCGATTCTGAAGACATTAAATGTTCCGACAAAGTCTAAAAGAGGTGCACCTCACCTTGCTTGCCTTGCGGCAGACATACTTAAGCCAAGGGGGTTGCCTGCATAA
>FWPU01009866.1_pt1 | contig 14703 bp, 12 predicted proteins | sample 2228361 | NCBI WGS metagenome assembly FWPU01 (sample SAMEA103939777, study PRJEB20133) | metagenome
TTATCCTTTATGGTCATTTTTATCCGAAGAATTATCAAAAAAAATAAATCCTAAACAACCTCAATAAAAAAAGTAATTGTCAGATAGCGACTTATATCTTTTATCATTTCCACCGAGCCAAAGCCTAAATAGGTTGTTCCCAATTCACTGGATATATTTCTGCCTGAAAGCATTTCCCATACAAATATAGAGGAGAATAAAATAAAAAAGCATATAGTCGCAATTATAGCTTTCCATAGAAATATTTGTAGGAAATAACCCTTTGTCAGATACCAAGACCTACCCATAGCTTTCCAAACAGCGAATTTATCGTTGAATATCACAAAGTCAATCAACGATAATTTTATGTTCAAGAATATTAGAATGGCGATGGTTAATAAAAAATAAGCATCAGCCCAATAAGGGTGTACTTCAAACTCTCTGACGAGCCAAATATTTAGGGCAAATAAAACAATGATAATAAAAGCATAAAGCGTATAGGTTGCTACAAATCGGGGAAAGCTCTTGATAACAGCTTCTAACCAATCATTGAGTCTAAGTTTTTGAGTTTTTGCGAAAAAGAAACTTGTAAAAATACTTCTGCTATACGCATAAAGTAGCAAACTCGTAACGTAAAAAATAAGAATCCAAATGGAGTGATTGCCGTAATCTATTTGAACAGGAAAAAAACTAAAAAAATGAATCACTCTAAGTTTGAAAGGGGCAATAATAAACTCAAAAAAGCCAAATAAGTAGAGCAAAATGGGCAGATGTGAAAACAAAAGCACAAGCAAGAAGTGCCAAAAATGGCTTTTTAGGAAATCAGACAAAAAACGAATTGTCTTATTTTGCTCAAAGAGGCTGTTTTGAGAATTCATTTTTTATGCTAATACAGGGAAACTAAAATTCTTCTTCATCACTTTCATTTTGCTGTTTGCCCAAATGCGTAGCCTTTTCAGCAAGCGTTGTAGAGCCATACTTCTGCTCGGAAAGGTTACCATATTGAGCGAAAGCGGCGGTTTCTAATAGCATTGAAAAAACTAAATAAAACAAGAAAAAAAGGATTGTAAAGGATAATACCAGAAACATTGCTTGCTCATTGGCACTTGTATTGCGTAGTGCCGTAGAAAAAATATCCCAAGAGTTCCCTACAAAAAATAAACCTAAAATATACATCAGCACATAAAAAATAAGATATGCCAAAACTCCTACAATTACACGAATACCAAAGGTTTGCCACCAGTACCCCCTCACTAAATTCCAAGATTTTCTAAGAGCCGCTATTCCTGCTTCTTGTTCTTTTATACTTATTGCCCCAATCAGAGCAAAGCTATTGCCAATAAAAATGGTGAAAATGTAAAAAAACAAGTTGAATATAATATAAAGGATACCCCCTAACTGTACAAGAGCAAAATTGAGAAAGGTGGTCAGTATCATTAAAAGCAAAAAAAGCAAACCATAAACAGCGTAAGTAACAAAAACTTTGTAATAATTTTGGAACGTAGCTTGCAATACCTCTATGATACTTGGTTTTTTCTCGGGATTGCTTTCGCTCAAAAGGTAATAATTCAGAAAAATGCTTATGCTATACGCATACGCCAGTAAAGCGATGAAACCCAAAATAAATATGGTTGTAAAAAGTTGAACAGGGTTTGGCATAACCACCGTAAAGAAATTCACCAAAAAGTTGGTGGTAAAAAGCACATTTACAAACCAATAAATCAGAGCAACGAAGGGTAAATGGGTAATGAGGATAGTTGTAAAAAAATGGAAAAAGTTTTTGCCTATAAATTTGAATGTAAAGCCAATAACTTCGCCCAAATCTCGTTTTTGAAAAAAAGAAAGAGTATTTGTCATTTTGGTACTGATTTTGTTACTTGCGAAAATAGTGAAATTTTTGTTAAAAAGATATGCTTATGAAAAATTTACTAATTTTTTCGTTTTCAGCTCTTTTCCTTTGCTTGTTGCTACTGATGAGTTATCGCTTTCCTGCGGTTTTGCAAGATGACCGAGAGCCTAATGTGATGAAAGGCATAACAGAAAGGCACAACTATTGGCGAGCAGAATTGGGCTTGCCGCCGCTCCGATGGTCTAATGAACTTGCCAAAGTAGCTCAAAAATGGGCAGACGAACTCAAAAAAAGGGGTTGTGAAATGGAGCATAGCACCAATCAATATGGCGAAAATATCTATTGGTATAAGGGTTCAAAGCGTTCTTCGCCACAAAAAGCGGTTGATGCTTGGGCGGCAGAAAAGCAATACTTCAATTTTGAAAAATTGGAATGTAACGGACATTGGAGCAAATGTGGGCATTATACACAACTTATTTGGGAAAATACTAAAAAAGTGGGTTGTGGTGTAGCCTATTGCGGAGATGAGGAAATCTGGGTATGCAACTACGAACCCGCAGGCAACGTAGTGGGGCAAAAACCTTATCGTAAAAAATAAGATTTTCTTGGCAAATTCAAACTTTTTACGTTTCTTTATAGTTGAAAAGCAAAAAGGAGGTTATGCTGAGAATTTCAAACGAAACTATCAATGCCAAAGAGGTTGAAAAGAAAGTATATTCTTTGCGTTTGGTACAAACTCCCAAAAGTGCAAGAATACTTACCTACTGGATTATTGGCATACTGATTTTCATTCTTTTTTGTATGTTTTTGCCTTGGCAACAAAACGTTCGTGGAGGGGGTAGAGTAACTGCTTTTGCTCCCCAAGACCGCCCCCAAGATGTAGTTGCCGTCATTGCAGGGCAGATTAAAGAATGGAAAATTCAGGAAGGGCAGTTTGTAGCACAAGGCGATACCATTCTGATTTTGGAGGAAGTAAAAACCGAATACTTTGACCCCGAACTTTCAAAACGTTTGGAAGAGCAAGTGCTTGCCAAAGGAGAAAGTATTGAGGCTACCCAGAGAAATATTATTGCCATAGAAAACCAAATTGCGGCTTTCAGGCAGGCACAAGCGGCAAGTCTGGAAAAAGCCAAAGCCAAAATTGACCAAAACCGCAACAAAGTAGCTATTGATAGTATTGAACTCTACAACGCCAAAGTACAATTAGAGCTAGAAGAACAACAATACAAAAATGCGGTGGAAATGGTGAAAACAGGTGTTATCGCTCAAAACAATTTTTTGAAGCGAGAGGCTTCGTACCAAGAAAAAGTTAATAAGTTTCAATCTGCCAAAAACAAACTGCTTGCCAGCAAAGATGAACTTTATCAAAGCATAGCCGATTACAATAATATTTACGCCGACTATCTTGGCAAAATACAGAAAGCCGAAGCCGAAAAAAGTTATTATCAATCTTACCTCGCCAACTCCAAAGGCGAACTTGCCGAAAAGCAGAACAAACTGGCAAGTATCAATATTCGTAACCAACGCTATTTTATTTTAGCTCCCCAATCGGGTTATGTAGTAAAAGCCTTGCGAGCAGGTATCGGCGAGCAAGTGAAAGAAGGCGAAGCAGTGGTTACCATTCAACCTGCTCAACCTCAGAAAGCCGTAGAATTATATGTAAAAGCAATGGATTTGCCCTTGCTTACCAAAGGTACAAAAGTTCGTTTAGAATTTGATGGATTCCCTGCCTTGCAGTTTTCGGGCTGGCCTGCTGTGAGCATTGGTACTTTTGGTGGAGAGGTTGCAGTGATTGATTACGTAAATACCAAAGATAACAAATATCGTGTGCTTATCATACCCGATAAGGCTGATAAGCCTTGGCCTAACCAATTGCGTATAGGTACAGGTGTGTATGGCTGGTTTATGCTTCGTGATGTACCTATTTGGTATGAAATCTGGCGACAACTCAATGGTTTCCCACCAAGTTTGGAAGAAGAACCTCGCGTAAAAGACGAAAAACTGCCTCCAAGTCCCAAAGATTTGAAAAAAGAGAAAGATAAAAAATAAGAAAAAACAAATAGGCAGGAAACAAGATTTTGAGCTATCAAATGTATTTTTGAATAAGCAAAAAAACTTACAAAAACCAAGCCCTTGCCTATAAAACGAGGGCTTTTGGTGCTTTTCAATAAAAAAAGCGAGAAATTTTCTCGCTTTTTGTGAATATGTTTTAGGTAAGTTTTATTTTGACATCATTGCTTCCAAGCGTGCTTTGTACTTTTGGGCATTAGGACGTTCTTGAGAATTGTAATGTTCTTTGATGATTTCTTCATACACCGCAATAGCATTTTTATAGTCGTTTTTCAGCTCGTAAGCCAAAGCCAATTTGCTCAAATACATAGGCGAATAAAACTGATTGGTGTAATAGTTTGCGGCTTTGCGATAGTAATTGATAGCATTATCCAGTTGGTTTAGCTCCATATGAGCATCGCCAAGCAAGGCATAGGCTCTTCCCTGAATAATTTTATCAGAGGAACTGAAACTTTCCAATTCTTTGATAGCTTCTTTGAACTTTCCTTCTCGCAAATAGGCTATTCCTGAATAAAAATGTGCCAAATCAGCAGATTTTGTAAGGGAATACTCTTTGGCGACTTTGAGAGCAGACCAATAAATTCCTCCCGGTTTTTTTTGCCCTTTCAAAACTAAGGAAAGAGAATCATTTCTAAAAAACTGCTCGGCGGGGAATAACTCGGCAGAAGCGGATTCTTCTTGCTCTCCAATATAATAACGCCAACCAAAATACGCTCCAACTCCCACCAAAATACCTACTAAAATGATAAGAATACCTTTTTGATTTCTTTTCAAGAAATCCTCTGATTTATTCCAAATAATTTCAGGACTTACCTCGCTTTCTTTTACTTCGGTAAATTCTACGGGAGGATTTTCGGCTTGTTCTTGGGCTTTCTTTTTAGCCTTTTCTTCAAAATGTTTGATTTTTGTCATTGCCTTCCGAATTTTGAACCGCAAATGTAGGGATTTTTATTCTTTTTACCAAACTTTTACCAAAAATTTACATTCGGCAAGCCGCCTCCATATTTCTGCGTTTTTCATCTTCTCGTTTTTTGCGTTTTTCTTCCTCTCTCTTTTTTCTTTCTTCCTCTTGCTTGCGTAAAAGTTCTATATCTTTTTGTTTTTTGGGAGGTGTATTGGTAGTAGTAAGATTCGTGGGTTTATCAATAGGTTCAAGGTCAATGATAACTTCAATAACATTTTTGCTGGGATTGGGCTGAAAAGTTTTCTTGAAGCTCTTAAAATTACTATCACCGCCGAAAGTTGCTTCAAAATCTCCTATTTTCTTTTTGACAATTATCATCAATTCGCCTGTACCTGCTTTGCTCCATTCGGTAGCAAAGTTAGTTTTATTTTCATAAAAATTGATTTCTCTACGCAAAGGGGCTTTGGTACGGGCATTGCGTACAATACCTTTGATAATGAAAGTGTAATTGGGCTTCATTTCGGGGGGCGATTTGCTAATATCAGCCATATAAATATCGCTATCACGGATAAAATACACTTCTTTGCCGTCAGAAGTAACTATGAAGTCGTAATCATCTTGTGCAGTATTGAAAGGAGAGCCAACATTGTATATTTTAGGATTTTTACCTGCTATCAAATCATTGAGGTTTACTTTGTAAATATCTAAACCTCCAAAGCCTCTATATCCGCTGGAAGCAAAGTATAAAGTTTCGCCGTCGGCGGCAATGAAAGGAGAGCGTTCATCAAGAGGCGTGGAAATAGATAATTTCTTGGGATAAGTCCAGACGCCGCCTTTCAAAAAACTAATGAACAAATCCATATTTCCATCATATTTCCCTACCGAAACCACCATAGTTTTGCCATCGGGAGAGATAGTCATTCCGTCTGTGGCAAGTTCCAATCCATTCGCTTCTCTATCTTTGAAAAAAGAGGTAATACCTCCTCCTAACCCCCTCACATTGACCCAATGGTTATTGCCTATTCTATCAGCTTTGTAATAAGGACCGCCATTTTTTTGCCAGCTATTCCAACTCTGAAAATACACGGTTTTGCCGTCGGGTGATATATTGGGTTCATCTTCTCCTGAACTGGTGTTGATATCTTCACTTAGGCACTTGGGGCTTTGCCAAGTTTTACCTGCTCTTTCAGAATACCAAATATCGCCATCGGCTTCCCATTTACCCTTGAAACGAGTGTAACGGGAGTTAGTCCAAGGCATTTCGCCACGAGAGGACATAAAAAACAAATATTTGCCGTCGGGGGTAATATTGAGATTTACTTCGCGAAAATCAAAATTGAGTTGGGATAATTTAAGAATAGCAATGCTGGCAGGTTGCTTCAAAATTTGAACGTTTTGGGCATTAGCTACGAAAGCCAAAGAGCAACACAACACAATACAATACAATGCTTTCATAGTTTTATTCATTTTGCCCCAAACACAAAGTTCAAAGCATATCAGCCTTGAACTTTGTGGTATCAGACATTCAAACTTTTCAGACTTTCAGGTGAAAGTGGCTTGTTGAGGTATTTTTTTACATACTGATACTTTTTAGATTTGCTCATATCTTGTGGATTGATAGAGGAAGTGAGCATTACTATTTTGCAGTATTCTTTGGTAGTAGGGCTTAGGGTTTCAAATTCATCAAGAAATTGAAAGCCATCCATAAGTGGCATATCAATATCCAAGAAAATGAGTTCGGGCAAACCCTGATTTCCTGTAATAGGTGCGATTTTTTCAATGTTACGCAAAAATTCAATAGCACTTTTCCCTCCTGTATGCGTAAAAATATAGTCGCAAATATTAGCCGCCTCAATAATTTTTTGGTTTATCAGGTTATCTATCTCATTATCATCAATGAGCATAATCGCTTTGTAGGGTTTTTGCGTAGCCATAGGTTGTATGTTGATTTAAGGTGCTTGCAAGCAAATGTATAAAAAAGGTTTGAATAAACAAATTTTTTGCTAAAAATCAAATTTGATACCTTGTGCCAAAGGCAGTTCGGTACTATAATTGATAGTATTGGTTTGCCTACGCATATAGGCTTTCCAAGCATCAGAACCCGATTCTCTGCCTCCTCCTGTTTCTTTTTCACCCCCAAAAGCCCCTCCAATTTCTGCTCCCGAAGTACCAATATTCACATTGGCAATACCACAATCCGAACCTGCACAAGAAAGGAAGGTTTCTGCTTCCAGCAAATTGGTAGTGAAAATAGCAGAGGAAAGCCCTTGTTTTACATCATTCTGAATAGCTATGGCATTTTCAACATTGCCTTGATATTTGATAAGATATAAAATAGGGGCAAAAGTTTCTTCTTGCACCATTTCGTAATGGTTTTCCACTTCCACAATGGCAGGTTTTACATAATTGCCTTTGCCTTCAAGCACCTGACCGCCTACAATAAGTTTTCCGCCTTCGGCTTGTACTTTTTGCAAAGCATTCAGAAAGTTCTGTACAGCGTCTTTATCTATAAGCGGACCTACCAAAGTTTTGCTATCCAGTGGATTGCCGATGGGTAGAGTAGGATAAATTTTAGCCAAACGATTTTTTACTTCTTCATATACTTTTTCGTGTACTATCAGGCGGCGAGTAGTGGTACATCTTTGCCCTGCGGTGCCTACTGCTCCAAACAGCACCGCCCGAATAGCCATTTCTAAATTTGCATTTTCGGTAATAATGATTGCATTGTTTCCACCCAGTTCCAAAATGCTTTTGCCTAAACGTTTGGCAACAGCCTCGCCTACTTTTTTACCCATTCGGGTAGAGCCTGTCGCAGAAATGAGTGGCAAGCGGCGGTCGTTGCTCATCAATTCACCGATAGAAGCATCGCCCAAAATAAGACTAAACACACCTTCGGGCAGATTATTGGCACGAAGTACATCAGCAATGATATTTTGGCAAGCAATTGCCGTAAGAGGTACTTTTTCTGAGGGTTTCCATACACATACATCTCCGCAAACTGCGGCAATCATTGCATTCCAAGACCACACCGCCACCGGAAAATTAAAGGCAGAAATGATACCCACAATGCCAAGCGGGTGCCACTGCTCGTACATACGATGCATAGGACGCTCCGAGTGCATTGTAAGTCCATAAAGCTGACGAGAAAGACCTACGGCAAAATCGCATATATCTATCATTTCTTGCACCTCGCCCAAACCTTCCTGCAAAATTTTACCCATTTCATAGGTAACCAGTTTGCCCAAAGGCTCTTTGTAAGCACGCAATTTATCACCAATTTGCCTTACAATTTCGCCGCGTTTAGGAGCAGGTATTTTTTGCCATATCTTGAAAGCCTCTTGGGCTTTTTGTACAACGATTTCGTAATCTTGTGGAGTTGCCAATTCTACACTGGCAATAGGCTCATCATCAATAGGAGAGTAGATTGTTTTTTTGGTTCTATTACCTATTTTTGCCCATTCCAAACCTGTGCTATACGCAGGATTTTCAGATTTTATACCCAGTTGGGCAAGAATTTCTTGGATAGAGGATTGCGAAGTTGTCATAAGTTAAAAAATTTGCAAATACAAAGCTAAAATTTTTCAAGGAAAAATACAATTTTAGGTAAGAAAATTCGCTTATTTGAACTTTTGTGTGGCAATCATTCGGAGCATATCTCTCTTGACAAAATCAATAACGGGAGCAAGAGAGTCGTTATCGTTGGCAGTGCGAAAATAAATAGCGGCTCGTAAGAAATGTTTTACCGAATCGGTAGTGTAAAATTGTAAATGGCTGGGTATTTCGCCTTCAAAACCAATGGCAAGTACAGGTAAGTTTTGAGCATTTTTGTACTCATAGTATTTGAGGGCTTCAGCTCGGTAAAGATGTTTGGCGGCAAGGCGATGCGAGTCATCAATGAGTTCGGCAAGTTTTTTTGTAGGATTATCACTGATATTTTTGTAAGTGATTTGAATTTCGGACTTGCCAAGTTTGGGGTAAATGATATGTATCCAGTAGCGTTCTGCTAAGTGCGAGCTATCAGGACGAATAATAGCTTCTTTGGAATATTCAAAAGCGTAAGGGAAGCTATCAGGCAGAGGGCGATAGTCGTTTGGGGGCAGTAGAATACGATTGTAGCCTTTGGGCTTGGGAGCAAAGCTATCTTGCTCAGCTTGGCTTTTCCACCACCAAAAAGTGAGAGCTATTAGGGAAAATAGTGCGAAAATGGCAAGAGAAACTCTTACTTTTGCTTTCTGAAAATTCATAGCTAAACCGAAGGCTTTTGAAGGTTTGCAAAATAAGTAAAACCAAGAGCCTATGCAAATTTATTCTCGGATAAAATCAAGAGCATCTATGATATTTCTACCTTGCGGAGAAGTTTTAATTTTCAGAAAAACACGATAGTTGCCATTGGAGGAGGCATATTTTACGATAGAATAACTCAAGCCTGCTGATTGCCCTCGGTGGTAGCTTTCAAAACTCTCGGGAATAGGTGGATTTTTGCTGAAAAAATCTTTTACCACAAATTCGGCTTGGGTACGACTATAATTTTGCTTTTTACCTTCAATGTTGATTTCTATGGTTTCGTTGAAATAACGTGCCAGATTGCGGGCATCACCTTGTTTGAGAAAACTTTCGGCTTCATTCATTTCCTTGCGAGCTTCTATACCTCTGGATTGGGCAAAAAGCATATCAGCTGAAAAAATCAATATTCCGAGCAGTACAATAGCTTTTACAAAATAATTTTTCATTGTTTCAAATTCAGATGTTCAAAAATATTTTCAGTGTTCAAAATGTAAGGTTTGAAGGATAGTTTTTTCTAAAAGAAGCAATCCAAACATACCAAGTAATCAGCAAATTTCGTGCTACATTGCTGTTGATGTAAGAAAACTAAGAAGTTTTTGTTTGGTTTTGGCTAATAAACTGATTGATGACAAACTCAATGGAAGGAAAGCTGTTGGAAAGTAGATTTTCAGTTTCGTTGGGAGAAACCCAAAGGATTTGCTCAATATCTTCTTCGGCTTGGGGGTGGGCTTGGTTGGGGTTGGAGGTGGTCATTATGTACCATTTGGTTTTTTTAATAACCATTTTGCCTCCCATCCAGTAATGATGCCAAGTGGTGCAAAGTTTTTTTTGAATTTGGGTTTGCAGATTACACTCTTCTGCTACTTCGCGGATAGCGGCGATTTTAGCTTTTTCACCTTCATCAATTTTTCCTTTGGGTAAATCCCATTTGCCACGCCTGAAAATCATCAAAATTTTATCATCATTGACTACTAACCCCCCCGAAGCCTTAATGACTTCAAAATGCTTACTTAGATTCTTTTTGAATTCCTTTTTACTTTCTACCACGAAAGAAATATTTTGGATAGAAGTATTTTCTTGCCTATCCAAAAACAGAATAATTTGGTAAAACAGGTCAGCATTAGCATTGAGTATTAGCACATTGCCGCTCAAACCTTTGAGCAGTGCATTGCTCAAATTGATTTGGCTCAAATCAATAATATTCTGAAAGTTGGTATAGTTCAACTCTTTCTCAGTGATTTGCAGATAATATTGATGAATAAAGCAGTGCATCATAATTTTGTACAAGGATTAAAATAAATTCAGGGATTGAGAAAGCGAAAATTTCAAAAATTGTAACTATTGGCGTTCAAAAAATTAATGTTTGGAGTTAAGATTTTAAGGACTTTATCGCTCATTTTTGGCTATGGCATCAATTATCTAAAATTCTGTTTCCTTCTTTTTGTTTCTTACGCAAGATGGCATACAAATATTGCTGAAATTTCAGAAAAGCCAAACAAAATTCTAAAAATTTATGAAAAACATCTTGTTTTTATCCAAAAAATGCTTAAATTTGTGAAATAATCAAAACGCAAAAGACCTTATGAAAAAACTACTACTAACATTCATTGCCTTGTGGGGTTTGCATTGGGCAATGGCACAAGAGAAATGTGCCTCGCATATTTACGAACAGCAGTTGCGAGAGCAGTACCCTAATATTTATAGGACACAAGAAGAGTTTGAGAATTGGATGGCTCAAAAAGTAGCTGAACGGAGGGCTGGTATTAGCCAAAGAAGCGGACCTTATACTATCCCTGTTATTGTTCACGTTATTTATGACAACGCAAGTTGGCAAATTTTGAATAATACAAGAAACATCACTTTTGAACAAGCGGATTCCCAGATTCGGGTTTTGAACAGAGACTTTAATCAAACCAATTTAGATTTTGCTACCGTTGTTAGGTCTATTTTTCACCCAAGAGCGGCTTCTTTGAATGTAACTTTTGTTCCTGCAACCAGAGACCCTAATGGAAATATTTTAACTGAACCGGGCGTAGAGCGTATCAATGGGGAAGCAAGATTTAATATTTCTCGTTGGAGCGGTCCAGGTGGAAATACAGATAGTATTTTGAAACCCCAAACAATTTGGGACCCTACTAGATATCTGAATGTTTGGGTAGTAGAATTTCAAGATAGCGGACTATTTGGTTATGCAACTTTCCCTCCGTATCCCTCTTTACCCGGAAACCCTGGTGGAGCTACCAGCAGCAATGACGGCGTAGTGATTACTTGGAGAGCTTATGGCTCAAATGTAGACCCTGATACAGGTACGCCTGTATCTCCTCCCTATGTTTCAGGCTCTAATATTCTTTGCACAGGATGCGATAGAGGACGTACTACCACGCACGAATTAGGACACTGGCTTGGATTGCGTCATATCTGGGGGGATAGTAACTCTGGCTGTACCAATGCAAATTTTAATGATTACTGCCAAGATACCCCTTTTACCACCAGCTCTAACAATCCTCAATTTCCTTGTCCTTCACCTGATAAATGTCCTTCCACTTTTGAGGCTGCTTATTCAAGTTCAAGTGTAGTAGATATGCGGGAAAACTATATGGATTACTCAGCAGATGCTTGTATGGGAATTTTTACTATGGATCAAGTAGCTCGTATGGAAACCATTATGGATAATTCTCCCCAAAGGGCTTCGCTTACTACTCCTGCCAATATTGCCGCAGTAGCCCCTACTCGTCCTAATGGTTTGTATGTAACTATCTATCCCGAAAAAACACAAATTTTGGAAGGAGACGGTATCGGTTTTGTACAAGTAAATCAGGCACAAGGAGTACCTAATGCAACTACTTTCACTTGGAATTTTGATGTAGATGGTTTGGGAGGCGTTTCTCCTGCTACTTTCAGTGGAGCTACTCCACCTGCGGTTACTTTTGGTAGAGCAGGAACTTATAGAGTTCGTCTTTCTATTAGCAATGGTACGAATAATGCTCAAAGCAACATTATTACAATCAATGTAGGTTTGCGTGTTCCAAGTGCTTTGCAGTTTTTAGATGTAGTAAATCCCGGTCCTAATGCTAAATCTGTTGATGTTGCCAAATTGAAATGGAATGATAATTCTAATAGCGAGGACAACTATGTTATTGAACGCAAAAAAAATACTGAACCTAATAGTGCCTTTGCTGTAATTGCTACCTTACCTGCCAATAGCACTACCTACAACGATAATTTTGCGAATAACAATGCTATTGAATCAGGACAAAGATATAACTATCGTGTAAAAGCTGTAAAAGGCACTTTGGAAGGCTCTGTAACAGGTTCTATTATTCTTGAAAGAGTTACGGCTCTTGATGAAACCCCGCTGGCTCGTGAAATAGGCTTGTATCCTAATCCTGCTCAAAATAGCTTTATAGTAGATTTGAAAGGTATTCAGGTGCAAGAAGCTCGCTTGGTACTTTATAGCTCATTAGGACAAATAGTAAGCGAGCAAACTACCCGCAGTAGCGAAGCTACTTTTAGTGTAGAACGCTTACCCAAAGGTATGTATCTACTGAAAATTTACACCGAAAAAGGTGTAGCTGTAAAACGTTTGAGTGTGCAGTAATATTGCTAACTTTTGCCTTGTAGATGGCAATATCTACAAGGCTTTTTTTCACTATTTTTCACCAAATTAAATTTAGTACGTATGTTGAAAAAATTACTTTCGCTCCTATTTTTTTGGGGTACAATAGGAATTCCGTTCTCAATGGCACAGGAGAAATGTTGGTCTCATATTTATGAACAACAGTTGCGAGAGCAGTATCCGGGAAATTTTGGTACTGTGGAAAGTTTTGAAAGTTGGCTCAAATCTAAAATGGGCGATGGGTATCTTTCTCAACCTGTAAAAATGCCGAATGGCAGATTAGGGGGAGGACCTTACAAAATCAAAGTGATTATCCACGTAATTTATCAGACCAGCCAAGCGACTATTGCCAATGGCAGTGAGAATATTCCTTATGCACAGGCAATGTCTCAGATTAGGGTACTAAATGAGGACTTTCAGCGTACCAATGCAGATGCTTCGCAAACTAGAAGCATTTTTCAAACTGTGGCGGGGGCTTTCCCTGATTTAGAGTTTGAGCCTGCCACACACGACCCCTCTAATAACCCATTGGCAGAGCCGGGGGTACGCCGTATCAATGGACAGACTACTTGGGGGGTTACAAGTTGGAATGAAGGATCAGGAGGAAATATTGAAACTATATTAAAACCAAATACTATATGGAATCCGAATGTTTATCTTAACATATGGTGTGTTAGATTTACAAACTCTGGATTATTTGGCTATGCACAATTTCCAGAAGGTTCTGGCTTGCCTGGTATGCCTACAGGAACTCAGCCTAGCAATACAGATGGCGTTGTTATCAATTTTAGAAGTTTTGGTTCTAATTATTTAGCAAACGGTAATCCAGACCCCGCAGGTCCTTATATTACTTCTCCGTTAGCGGCTGGTGCTGATAGAGGTCGTACTGCTACCCACGAAATCGGACACTGGCTTGGCTTGCGTCATAGTTGGGGCGATGGAAATTGCTCCGCTGATGATTTCTGTTCGGATACACCTTGGCAAAATGGAGATTCTCCACTTACAAGCAATTGTGCTTCTTCACAAACTCGCAACACTTGTTCTACAATAGATGAACCTTGGGGACAAAATATGCCCGACCAAATTGAAAACTATATGGATTACTCTGCTGATGTGTGTATGAATATGTTTACCCGTCAACAGATAGATAGAGTGAGAATAGTGCTTCTCAATTCCCCTCGTCGCAAAGAACTTATTGGAAATACTTTATTTTCAATTTTCTCTGCGAATGTTATTGGTGGGCTTTCTCCCTTGCAAGTTACTTTTACCAATAGGTCGGGCGTAACAGGTACAGAACCCGCTATTACTTCTTGGAACTGGAATTTTGATGTAGATGGTTTGGGAGGAGCTTCACCTGCTACTTATACAGCTACTTCGGCTTCTGCGGCAAATCCTCCTTTGGTTACTTTCAATAATGTGGGTACATATAAGGTAAGACTTACAGTGAGCAATGGTTCTAAAACTGATGTTTCTGAAATGCTTATTTATGTTCGTCAGCCACCTTTACAAGCCCCTACCAACTTAATTGTAACTAATCAGGAGGGAACAAGTCCTAATTTCTATGCAACAGATAGAGTAGATCTTCAATGGAATGATAACTCCCCTAATGAAAATAGTTTTATAGTATCTCGTAGAAGAGATGGTGCCCCCGTATCTTCTACCGTAGATATAGCTACACTTCCAGCTAACACTACTACTTACAGTGATAATGACGCTTCTTTGGAAGATAATGTAGATTATATTTACCAAGTAAGAGCTACTCGGGGTACAGAAACAGCTTCATCGAACACTAGAAAAATCAAATTTAGAAAATCTGCTGTTTTATCTCTTGATGAAACGCCATTGGCTCGTGAAATAGGCTTGTACCCTAACCCAGCTCAAAGTAGTTTTGTAGTAGATTTGAAGGGTATTCAGGTACAAGAGGCTCGTTTAGTGCTTTACAGTCCTTTGGGGCAAATGGTAAGTGAGCAAACTACCCGCAATAGTGTAGCTACTTTCAAC
>FWPU01009870.1_pt1 | contig 14697 bp, 12 predicted proteins | sample 2228361 | NCBI WGS metagenome assembly FWPU01 (sample SAMEA103939777, study PRJEB20133) | metagenome
CTTCGTGTCCTTCGTGGTTTTTGGTTCCGGCTTGTCCGGGTTAGGGACATACCCTAAGAACTTTTGGAAACGTGCTCTAGTGGCGCGGATCATTCTCTTCGACTTTGAACCGGGGACACTTGCCGAAGCGGAACTGGCCCAGGTGCGGGCGCTAGCGCCGGGGATGCAGGTGCTGGTCACGCGTAATCGCGCCGAGATCGAAGCGGCACTGGACGAAATCGAGATCGCCGTCGGCGGCTTCCCCCACGATCTGCTCCCGCGGGCGCGCAACCTGCGCTGGCTGCAGCAGTGGGCCGCCGGCGCCGACTGGCTGCTGCGCTACCCGCAGGCCGCCGACCTGGATTTTGTGCTGACCAGCGCCTCCGGCGTGCACCCGATCCAGATCACCGAGCACATCTTTGCCATGCTGCTCGCCTTTGCCCGGCGGCTCTGCCGGGCCGTGCGCGCCCAGGAGCGGCGCGAGTGGATCCGCCACGACCGCTGGGGGGACATCTTTGAGTTGTACGGCAAGACGATGGTATTGGTCGGCGTGGGCGCCATCGGCGCGCGCGTGGCCGAGGTCGCCGCGGCGTTTGGGATGCGGGTCTTGGGCGTGCGGCGCAATCCAGAGCAGGGCGCGCCAGGAGTGGCGGCGATGTTCGCCCCGCACCAACTGCTCGACGTGCTGCCGGAGGCCGACTTTGTCGTGCTCGCCATGCCCCTGACCCACGAGACGCGCGGGATGATCGGGGAGCGGGAACTGCAGGCGATGAAACCGACGGCATATCTCGTCAACATCGGGCGCGGCGGCCTGGTGGACGAGCGTGCGCTGCTCCGGGCGTTGCAGGAGGGGTGGATCGCCGGAGCCGGGCTGGACGTTTTCGAGGTCGAGCCGCTGCCGGCGGATTCGCCGTTGTGGGAGATGGAGAACGTCATCATCACGCCCCACTATGCCGGCCTCACGCCGCACTATCACGAGCGCGCCATGGCGATCTTTTTCGAAAACCTGCGGCGCTACGTGGCGGGCGAGCCGCTGCGTAACGTCGTGGACAAGCGACTGGGGTATTGACGCGATGAGAGTCGTCGGCATCAACGGCAGTCCTCACGAAAACGGCAACACCGCCTACGCGCTGCACTATGCCCTCGCGCTCCTGGAGGAGGCGGGCGTCGAGACGGAATACATCGCGCTGGCCGGCAAGACCATCCATCCTTGCGAGGGGTGCTTTTCGTGCCGGAGCGGCAAGTGCACGCACGATGACGACATGGCGCCCATCCTCGACGCGCTGCGCCGCTGTGACGGCTTGCTGCTGGCCTCGCCGGTCTACATGGGGCTGGTCACCGGGCAGATGAAGACGATGATGGATCGCACGGTCGCGCTGCGGGTCGGCGGGCAGTTCGAGTTGAGCGGCAAGATCGGCGCCGGGATCGCCTGCGGCGGTTTTCGCAACGGCGGGCAGGAACTGACGCTGCAATGTATGCACACGTTCTTCCTGCAGCAGGACATGTGCGCCGTTGCCGACGGCCCGCCGTTCAGCCACTCCGGCGCGACGATCGTGGGCAAGGCAGAAGACGACGAGATCGGGTTGCAGACAATCCGGAACCTGGTCGCCAAGATCGTCAAGACGCTGAGAAATGGGAGGTCAGGATGAAATACCGCAGATTTGGAAGACTGGATTGGCAGGTCTCGGCGTTGGGATTCGGCTGTATGCGGCTTCCCGTCATCGGAGGCGAGGGGGCCAACATTGACGAGGCCGAAGCGACCCGTATGATCCACTATGCCATCGAACATGGCGTGAACTATTTCGACACCGCCTATCCCTACCACGGCGGCAACAGCGAGCGCGTGCTGGGACGCGCGCTCAAGGGTGGCTACCGCGAGAAGGTGCGGGTGGCGACCAAGTTGCCGTGCTGGCTGGTCGAGACCCCCGCGGATTTCGACCGCCTGCTCAACGAGCAATTGGGGAAATTACAGACCGACCACGTGGACTTTTACCTCCTGCACGGCCTGGGACGGGACCGCTGGGCCAAGATGCACGCCCTGGGTGCGCTCGACTGGGCCGAACGAGCCATCGCCGATGGACGGATTGGCTACCTGGGCTTTTCTTTCCACGACGCCTACGACGTGTTCAAAGAGATCGTGGATGCCTACGATTGGACGTTCTGCCAGATTCAGTACAACTATATGGACGTGGAGTATCAAGCCGGGACGCGCGGCCTGCAGTACGCTGCGGCGAAAGGGATGGCGGTGGTGATCATGGAGCCGCTTCTGGGAGGGGCGCTCGTGGCTCCGCCTCCGCAGATTCAGGCGCTGTGGGATTCAGCGCCGAAAAAGCGCTCGGCGGCCGATTGGGCGTTGCAGTGGCTGTGGAACCAGCCGGAGGTCTCGGTCGTGCTCAGCGGCATGAGCACGATGCAGCAGGTGGAGGAGAACATCGCCAGCGCCGAAGCCTCCGGCGTGGGCACGCTGACCGCCGAGGAACTGGCCCTGGTCGAACGGGTGCGCGCCGGGTTCAAGGAACTCTGTCCCATCCCCTGTACGCAGTGCGCCTATTGCATGCCCTGCCCCAACGGCGTGGACATCCCGCGCAATCTGCGCATCTACAACGACGGTCTGATCTACGACAAAGTGGATCAAGCGCGCAGGATATACCGTTGGCTCTCGCAGGACATGCACGCCGGAGCCGATGCGTGCATCCAGTGCCGCGAGTGCGAGGACAAGTGCCCGCAATCTATCCCCATCAGCGAGTGGATGCCGGTCGTCCGCCAGGTGCTCGGCGAAGGCAAGCCGTACGAGGCGTGCCCGACGCCGCAGTAGACGTTGCCCTCGGCGGTTTTTGGTTCTGGCTTACCCGGGTGAGCAACCTGGAATGGTCGAGTCGCTCTTCGTCCCGTTCAGCATCAGGGGCAAACTGCCGCTGCGCAATCGCATCGTCCTGGCCCCGCTCTATTTGGCCTGGGACGGGCGCAGCGCCGAGTTCCGCGCCTTTTACGTGCGACGCGCCGAAGGCGGCGTGGGGTTGGTCATCGCGCCCCAATCCACCCCGGGCGGGCTGGACGATTGGGCCGATCCCGATTTTGGCGCGGCTTTCCGCCCGCTCATCGAGGGCTGCCACGCGGCGGGGTCCAAGATCGCCCTCCAGGTCTTTTCCGGTTCGGGCATAGTAGACGAGTTGCCCGCCGAGGAGTTGGCCGCGATCCCGCAGCGGTTCGCGCGGGCTGCGGTGGGCGTGCGCGAGGCAGGCTTCGACGCGCTGGATATTCATGGCGCACACCATTCGCTCTTCATGCGCCTGCTTTCTCCGTTCCAGAACCACCGCACGGACGACTATGGCGGCCCCCCGCAGAACCGCTGGCGAGTGCAGGTGGAGACGGTGCGGGCGATCCGCGCCGCCGTTGGAGAGGATTTCCCCATCCTCTTCCGCTTCAGCGCGACGGACTTTGTGGATGGCGGGGTAGACCTGTGGCTGACCGCGCCCTACGCCCAGGCCCTCGAAGCGGCGGGCGTGGACTGTATGGACGTCTCGGCCGGCACGTCCGATTCGCCCCCGGATACTTCGCACCCGGGCCCCAAGCAGCCGTTGGGTTGCTTTGCCGATCTGGCGATGACCATTCGCGCCGCCGTCAGGACACCCGTCATCGCCGTCGGCAAGATCGCTACCCGCAAGGTCGCCGAGTCCATTATCTGGGAGGGCAAGGCCGACCTGGTGGCGCTGGGCCGGCCCCTCATCGCCGATCCGGACTGGCCGCGCAAATTGGCCGAGGGGCGCGACGAGGAGGTCGTGCCGTGCCTGTGGGACAACGGCGGCTGTCTGCATCAATCCATCCGCCAGGGGCTGCCCATTCGCTGTATCCAGAATCCCCGAGTGGGATTCGAACATGAGGCTGGTGAGGGCTAGGTTTCATGCCGCGCAGTCGCGATAGTATTGCTCTCGAAAAACTATCACAACCGAAGATTTTTAGGACACGGATTTCACGGATAAACACGGATGAGTTTATTTTCAATCCGTGAGAATCTGTGTTTATCCGTGTCCGGCAAATTGGTGCGGCCGGAGGCTGCGCTATGGAAAGCGCGGCTACGTTTGAAGGAGGAATGAGGATATGCAGTATCGGAAATTCGGGAAACTGGATTGGCAGGTCTCGGCGCTCGGGTTCGGCTGTATGCGGCTCCCGATCAAGGAGAAGCATGAGGAGATTGACGAACCGGAGGCGACACGCATGCTGCGCTACGCCATTGACCACGGCGTGAATTACGTGGACACGGCGTATGGCTACCATGGCGGCAACAGCGAGCGGGTCGTCGGGCGGGCACTCAAGGATGGCTACCGCGAACAGGTGCGGCTGGCGACCAAGTTGCCCTGCTGGCTGGTCAAGACGGCCGACGACTTTGACCGGCTACTCAACGAGCAACTGGACAAATTGCAGACCGACCATATTGATTTCTACCTGCTGCACGCGCTGAACAGGGACACCTGGCACAAGATGCGCGACCTGGGCGTGCGCGAGTGGGCCGCCAAGCCGCTCGGCGACGGTCGTGTCCGCTACCTGGGCTTTTCGTTCCACGACGATTTCGATGCCTTCAAGGAGATCGTGGACGAATACGACTGGACGTTCTGCCAGATCCAGTACAACTACATGGACATCGAGAACCAGGCCGGCACCAGGGGCTTGCAGTACGCGGCGGCCAAGGGGATGGCGGTGGTGATCATGGAGCCGCTGCTGGGCGGGCGGCTGGTGAACCCGCCCCAACCGATCCAAGTGTTGTGGGACAGTGCTCCCGTCAAGCGCTCTCCCGCCGACTGGGCGCTACAATGGCTATGGAACCAGCCGGAGGTCTCGGTCGTGCTCAGCGGCATGAGCACGATGCAGCAGGTGGAGGAGAACATCGCCAGCGCCTCCGCGTCAGATGTCGGCACGCTGACGGAGGCCGACCTGGCGCTGATCGCGCAGGTGCGGGAAAAGTACAAGGCGCTCTGCCCCATCCCCTGCACGCGCTGCGGTTACTGTATGCCGTGTCCCAACGGCGTGGACATCCCGCGCAACTTTGAGGTGTACAACTCGGGCGTGATGTACGACAAGCCCGAGCCGGCGCGCGAGGAGTACAGGTGGTGGATTCCGGAGGAGGCCCGCGCCAGCGCGTGCATCCAGTGCCGCGAGTGCGAGGAGAAATGCCCGCAGCACATCCTCATCAGTGAGTGGATGCCCATCGTCCACGAGGTACTCGGCGAGGGCAAGCCTTTCGTGTGCGCGCTGCCGTGAGCGCAAGCACCCCGAAAACGAGCGGCGCCTCCGCCAGGCGGGGGCACCGCTTCTTGTTCAGCGCTCACATGCTGGCTAACTTTTGCTTCAACTCTGCCGGCGTCGCCGCCGTGACCGGCTTGTACTCGACGTTCGGATAATACTGCCGGAAAAAGTCTGCCAGATTGCCGCCGGTCCACTTGTGTGGGTTGACGGCGATCACGCGCCGCACGTTCAGGTCGCCGATGCCGGCGTCATCAGCGCTACCACCAATGGTGTAACGCTTCGTATCCCAGGCAGCCTCCACCACAGCCCGTGCCCAGGATGCGTCGGCGTCTGGGGGCAGTAGCACGTAGGTGCGTTCGTACTGGACGCGGGGCTTGCCGCGCTCGCCGGGTGTAGGGGTTGGGGTTGGAGTCGGAGTGGGTGTAGGGGTAGGGGCAACCTGGTAACTGAACGGCTTGGCCGGGTCCGCCTTCACATACGCGACCAACTTTTTGGACACGTCCGTACCGGCCACGTCAAAGTCCGACCACGGCGGGCCGAAACTGCCCCACGTGAAGATGGTCGCGCCGACGACGTAACCATCCTTTTGCAGTTCTTTGTCGTACCATACCAACTGCCGGAAGTAATAGTCGGCTTTATCCGGTTCGTTATCGTGTGTCGCCCAAAAGCCGCCCAGGAGTTTCCACGTCCCGCTCTGCGCGCCCGGTGGTTGCGGGCTGACCAGCGGGTCAATGCCACACTCGGTGATCACCAGCGGTACATCACCCAGCCCTTTGGGGATCAGGTACTGACGGTAGACCTTGCGGTAGCGCAACGTCGTCCACCCCTCGTCACCCTGATCCTCATTGGGATTGATCTGGTATTTGCCCGTCATCCACCACATCCAGGGGCAACTGTACTCGTGGAGGCCGAGGATGGCCTCGTACTGCCTGGCGACCTGGAGCGCCGGGATGAAGGCCGGCCATAGTTCGAGCGGTGGCGTGCCGGTGGCAAAGTTGCCGATCACGCACTTGAGTCCGTGCTGCGCCATCAACTTTATGCGCTCGATCTCGAATTGGGCATACCAACCCATATCGTCCAGGCTACCCCACACCGGCTCGTTGTGTCCTTCCCAGTACTTGATGAGGGGATTCGCCTTGTACGTCACCAGCATATCCTGCACGTACTGCTGGGCAGCCTGGAGAGGGGTCTTGCCACTACTGCGCTGGAGTTGTGCATCATAACTTGCTTGTTTGGCGCCGATCACCAGGACGCCCGCAGGGACGTTCTGGGCCATCCCCCAATCGCCGACGAATTTGACCACGGCGGGACGGGCCTGGATGAATTCGGCCAGGTCTGGCGCAGCCCGCAGAATGTGAGCACCCAACTTGGTTGGCATTGCGTTCCCCCTTTCCTTCTGTGTCTGATAGCGGCGATCGGTCTGGTCCGGTAGATACCAACGGTTACCAGTGTACTATAGAATGGCGGCAGGGGCAAGTTGGCACACTCCACGCTCATGGTATAATGCCTCGCGCGCATCACGTAACCCGTGTAATATGCCATGTCCATCCTGACCGCCAGCGATCTCGCCAAATCCTATGGCCCCCAGGACGTCTTTGCCGGCATCTCGCTCGACATCCCCCACAAGGCCAAGATTGCCCTCGTCGGCCCCAACGGCAGTGGCAAGACAACGCTCCTGCGCCTCCTCGCCGGGCTGGAAACGCCCAGCGCCGGTACGATCCATCGTGCAAGGGGACTGCACCTGGGCTATCTCCCCCAGCAGGCGGATCTGACGGGCGCAGGCACCCTCTGGGAAGAGATGCTGGCCGTGTTCGCCGACCTGCAGGCTCAGGCAGCCGAACTGCGCCGCCTGGAAGAGGCGATGGCCGACCCCGCCACCCGTGAGGAGGCGTTGCAGCGCTACGGGCCGGCGCTGGAGGCGTTCGAACGAGCCGGCGGCTATACCTACGAGCAGCGCATCGCACAGGTGCTCAACGGGCTGGGATTCGACCGGGAGGATTTCGACCGCCCCGTGGCGCACCTGAGTGGCGGGCAGAAAACCCGCGCGATGCTGGCGCGTCTCTTGCTCGAGGCGCCCGGCCTGCTCTTGCTGGACGAGCCGACCAATCACCTCGACCTGGCGGGCATCGAGTGGCTGGAGGAGTACCTCGCGGGGTGGCAGGGCGCAGTGGTCGTCGTAGCCCACGACCGCGCCTTCCTCGACACTGTCGTGAAAAGGGTGTGGGAATTGGAGTTCGGGCGGCTGGAATCGTATCGCGGCAACTATAGCGCCTACGCCGTACAAAAGGCCGAGCGATTGGCGCTGCGCGAGGCCGGTTACGAGCGACAGCAGCAATTCATCGCCCGAACCGAGGACTTTCGCCGCAACATCGCCGGCCAGCGCACCCGCGAGGCCAAGGGGCGATTGAAGCGCCTGGAGCGCCTGGAGCGTGTCGAACGACCGCGTAGGGGTGCGGTCACCGCGCCTCTACTCGACCTGGGCCGGGCCGCACGCAGCGGCGACCTGGTGGTGGGCCTGTATGATCTGGTTGTGGGCTACGATCCGGCGGCCCCGCTCTTGACCGCGCAAGAGTTCGAGTTGCGACGCGGGCAGCGCGTGGCGCTCCTGGGCGTCAATGGCTCCGGCAAGACCACACTCGTGCGCACCATCCTGGGAGAACTCGCGCCGCTGGCCGGGCGCGTGCGCATCGGGGCCGGCGTCGAGATCGGCTATTTTGCCCAGGGCCACACCGACCTCGATCCCGACAAGAGTGTGCTGGAGACCATCCTGGGCGCCCGCGAGATGACCGCCGGCGAGGCGCGCAACCTGCTGGGCCGCTACCGTTTCTCCGGCGATGATGTCTTCAAGCGCGTGGGCGATCTCTCCGGTGGTGAGCAGGCGCGCGTGGCGCTGGCCGTGCTGGCACTGCAAGGGGCCAATCTCCTCATCCTCGACGAGCCGACCAACCATCTCGACATCCCCTCCCAGGAGGTGCTGCAAGCGGCGCTGGCCGATTTCGAGGGGACACTGCTTATCGTGACCCACGATCGCTACCTGATCCGCGGATTGTGCACCGGTATCTGGGCCATCGAAGATGGGCGGCTGTGGGAATTCAAGGAGGGTTACGACGAGTATCACGCCTGGGAGGCGCAGCGGCGGCAAGGCGGGCGTGTGCTGCCCAAGCAGCCGCCCAAGAGCGAACGCGCGATCGCCCGGGCAGCGGAACGCGCGGCAGCACGGCAGGCCCGGCGCCGGGCCGAACTCGAAGCGGCGATCCAGCGGTTAGAAGCGCAGTTGGCGCAGTTGGAGGCGCAATTGGCCTCGGCCAGCGAGCGACAGGAGGTCGAGCGCGTGCGCCGGTTGGGCTGCGAGCACGCCGAGATCAAGGCGGAATTGGACGCCCTGCTCGCGGCGTGGGTGGAAGTGGCGTAGAATGTTTCCACCTGTGCGGTTGCCCCCAGCGCACAGGTGGTTGGAGCACCAAAAAGCGGTGGATGTCCCGCTTTAGCGGGGTTTCCTGGCTGAAGCCAGGCATCCAATCCCGCTCAACCGCGCAGGTAGGCATGCTTGAAGACATCGTCTGTGAACCGGCGGAGACGATCGCTGCCGCTCTCCAGCAGGCGGAACGCCTCTTAGAGGCGGCCAGAAGCGAGCCGGGGCCGGAGGCACTGGCAACGGCGCTGGTCAGAGTGGCCCGGTTGCGCTTCCGCCTGGGACAGTATGCGACGGCCCAGGCCCTCGCTGCCGAGGCGCTGGGCGTTGCACCGTCCCGTTCGCCCGTCCGTGCCGAGGCCTGGCAGGTGCTGGGCAACTGCGCTGCCGACACCGAGGCACTGGCCCAGGCCGAGGCTTACTATCGCACCGCTGCCGACATCGCCCGCGAGACCGGTCACCACCGGGCGCAGGTGGCAGCCCTACAGGGTCTGGCTGGCGGCGCCTACTTCCCGCGCGGCCAATTCGACCTAGCGTTGGCCGCTGCAAACGAAGCGCGCCGGTTGATCCTCGAACATGCGCACCTCGACTTGTTGCTCTACCCCCAGACCATCCTCGCTCTCATCTACCAGGTCACCGGACAACGGCAGAAAGCCCAGGCGACCCTGGATGAATTGGGGCATCTGGTCGCCCCCGGCTCTATCGCCCAGGGCTACCATCTCTGCGTCAGCGCCTATCTGTCCCTGGAAGGCGGCGACCGGCAGGCCGCACGCGCCCTGTACGAGCGGACACGCGCCATCGCCGAGGCCAGCGGCGAACCGTGGCTCAACTGTGCCGTGCGCCTGGGTATGAGCCGCTATCATCGCATGTCCGGCGACGGACCGAACGCGCGTGCCTGGGCCGATGATGCGCTGGCCTTCGCCAGCCGTCTGGGCTTCCGCCACGAACAAGCCAAAGCGCTGATAGAGCGCGCCCGCGCAGCCTGGCTGTGCCATGACGAAACCGCGGCCGAGAACGACCTGCGGGCGGCGGCGGATCTCCTGCAGGAACTGGGGGCGGCCTTTGACCGGGCCCGGGCGCTGTTTCTGCTGGCGGCACTGCTCTACCAACAAGGCCACCCCTCGGCTGCCGATGCATGGCCTGTCGCGGCGCGCGCCATCGTCGAAGGCGGCTATGCCTTCATCCTGGAACAAGAGCGGTCGCTGGCCTTCCCCCTGCTGGCCGCCTACCCCAATAGCCCCGATCCGGCCATGGCCCGATGGTCGGCGATCCTCTTGGCCCAACTGCGCCGCGTCCCGCCGCCGCCCCTGCGCGTGGCGACCCTGGGCGGCTTGGTCGTCTGGCATGGGGAGCAGCGCGTACACCCCCGCGCTCTGCGCCAGCGTCGGGCGGGCGAACTGTTGGCCCTCCTGTTGCTGACGCCGGGCCATAGCCTGACCGCCGAGCAGGTGGCAGAAATGCTGTTTCCGGAGAAGGCATCCGACGCGGCCCAAGTGCTCTTTCATCACGCCACTTCTGCACTGCGCCGCGCCCTGGAGCCTGATCTTCCCCAAAAGTTCCCCTCCCGTTATCTGGAGGTGGAGGAAGGGCAGATTACCCTCACATTGCCGCCGGACTCGTGGGCCGATTTCGAGGCGTTCGAAGAGCACTGCCACCGCGGCGAATGGGAGGAGGCGCTGGCGCTCTACGGCGGCGACCTCCTGCCCGAATACCGCTATGCCGAATGGGCCATGCTGCCGCGCGAGCGCCTGGCGCTGCTCTACCAGCGGGCCCTGCTGGGGGCCGCCGGGGAACGGCTGACCGCCGGCCGGTTCGCCGAAGCGCTGGATGCCTGCCTCCAGTGTCTGGCTCTGGAACCGTGGCAGGAGCAGGCGGTCCTGATCGGCATGCACGCCTGTATGGGGCTGAATGACCGCGCGGGGGCGCTGCGCCTCTATCGGGACCTGGAGCAGAGCCTGCGTGCTGACCTGAACGCCGCCCCTTCCCCTGGGCTCCAGTCGCTCTACCGCGCGCTGACCCGCTGATCCTCGCTGTGCTCCTCCGCTGCTCTGGCAGTTCTCCGGCAGTCCCCTGTGGTTTGATTCTCAATAGGGGGTAGCGTACAGCAAGAGCCCTGTCCGCCGAGGGATGGCCAGGGGCCCGAGCGGCGGCCCCAGGGTGATCAGCCATCGGAAAGGAGCGTGAAGAATGCAGGTGAAGGCCAAGGAGCCCGTTCTGGCCGCCATCCTCAGCCTGTTGTTGGGCGCAGGCGCCATCTACAACGGCCAGGTCGCCAAAGGCATCGTCTTTATCCTCGTCCGTCTGACCATGGGGGTGCTGGCATGCATCATCCTGTTTCTGCCAACGGGCCTGCCGGAGATGGGCATGGCCTGGGCAGGATGCCTGTGCAGCATCACCCCTCTTGTCGTGTCCGTGGTCCTGGCAGTCCTCGACGCGATTGACGCGTATATGCTGGCCCAGCGGTTCAACGAGGTGGGGGTGCTCCGCCCCTGGGAGTTCTTCACCAAGTGAGGTGACTGCCCAGCCTGCCCTCCCGCAGGTTCAGCAGTGGGAGGGAGAACCATTGCCCCGTGAGAAGCCCTTGCGCACGATTCGCACGTTCATCCTGCGCCTGCTGATAGACCCGCACGAACCGGGAGCGCTGCAGGGCAGCCTCCAGCCCGTGCCGGAGGGCGAAGCACAACCGTTCGCCGATGAGCAGGCGCTGCTGGCGGCGCTGCGCAAGGTGGTCCGCCCGTCGGCGGAAGGGCCGGCGGACACCGAAAAGGAGTAAAAGCATGAAACGGCCATTGCTCGTTCTCGCACTCGCCGCCCTGACCCTGGCGTGGTCTCCCTCTGTCGCGGTGCCGGCTCCCGCATCAGCGTCAGCCCCTCCAGCCTGGCCGCGTCCCAGTTGCCGGGTACCACCACCAGCCAGACGCTGACCATTGCCAACACCGGCACTGCGCCGCTGACCTGGCAAATCGCAGAGACGCTGCCGATCGCCATGCGCGTTGCGCTGACGCCCGAAGGGCCGGACGCGCCCAGCGTGCCCATCTCGCTCATCGTGGACGACGGCGTTGGAGATAACGCCATTGGCCAAACCTATGGCGGTCAGTTCCTCTGGTTCAACCGCTTCACCCCTTCGGCCCGCAGATTCCCGATTCATCTACAGCGGGTGGACGTGATGTTCGGTTATCCGGGCAGCACCGGCGGCATCAACGTGGGCGAACTGGTGGACATCTACCTCTACGAGGACGCGGACGGCGACCCGACCAACGGCGCCACCTTCAAAGGCTCGCTCCTCAACCAGGCGGTACAGGCAGTGAACGGCACCACCTGGTCCACGTACACCCTGCCCTTGGCCGTGACCTTCAACGGCCCCGGCGACATCCTGATCGCCGTGGTGAACCGCACGGCCGGCATAAGCGAGCGCACCTTCCCGGCGGTGCTCGATCAGACGCCGCCCAGCCGGCAGCACTCCTGGATTGGCGTTTACAGCGGCAACCCGGGCGACCCGCCGGTGCTGCCCGCGCCGACCTTCGGCCTGATTGACAGTTTCGGCTTCCCCGGCAACTGGCTGGTGCGCGGCTACGGCGAGGGCGCAGCCCCGTGCGATAACCCGGCCGATGTGCCGTGGCTGAGCGTGAGCCCGATCAGCGGCACCACCGCCGTGGGCGGCAGCACGCCGGTTACGGTCAGTTTTGACTCTACCGGCCTGGCCGAGGGCACCTACCACGCCCTGCTGTGCGTGACCAGCGATGACCCGGACACCCCGCTGGTGGAGGTGCCGGTTACCCTGCTGGTCGGGCAGGCCGGCCGGATGGTATGCCACCCCGAGTCCATCACCATCCCCAGCGCCGGCGCGGCCACGCCCTACCCGTCCACTATCACAGTGGCCGGCCTGGGAACCTCAGTGAGCGATGTCAAGGTCCTGCTGTACGGCATGAGCCACACCTATCCGGACGACGTTGACATCCTGCTCGTTGGTCCCCAGGGCCAGAACGTCATCATCATGTCCGACGCCGGCGGCAGCAACGACTTGGTGAACGTGAACCTGATCTTTGACGATGCCGCGGCCAGCATGTTGCCCGACTCGATCCAGATCACCTCCGGCACCTACAAGCCCACCAACCACGGCACCGGCGACACCTTCCCCGCGTCCGCACCGACGCCTCCTACGGCCACGCAACTGGCGGTCTTCAACGGCACCAACCCCAACAGCGTCTGGCAGATCTTCGTGGTAGATGACAATAGCGGCGACGAGGGCAACATCTCTGGCGGCTGGTGCCTGATTCTGACCACCCCAGATCACCGCATCTACCTGCCGCTGGCGCTGCGCAACCGGTGAGGTCCGAGGCCCAGGCGATAGACCAAAACGACAGGCTTTCTGGTTCCGCCGTGCGCCCCAAGCGCACGGCGGTTCGTTATGCGTTTCGACCGTCGTTAATCCACACGCCGGCGCCGCGACGCACGCCGGTGCGCTTGCGCCGGAACTGTGGTATACTGGTGCCTATGGGCGTCAATCCATCCCCAGTTTACGCGCTCGCCGGGGATCGTCAGATCCTGGGCTTTAGCGCGCCAAACCGCCGGGGTATGGGCGGGGTTACCCCGCCCATACCAGGGCCATCCCATCACGTGCGCGCTAACAACTTTTTGCGACCGATGAAAGTAGAAGCACCCACAGGCAAGAACCATCGTCCTCTGCTTATCGGCCTCACCGGCAACATCGCCACCGGCAAGTCTACCGTCGCCCGGATGCTGGCCGACCTGGGCGCCGAGACGATTGACGCAGACGAGGTGGCCCACGAGGTGATGCGTGCCGGCTCTCCGGTCCACACGCAGATCGTTGCTGCGTTCGGGCCGGAGGTGCTCGCGCCCGATGGCGAGATTGACCGCAAACGTCTGGGCGCCATCGTCTTTGCCGATGCGGCAGCGCTGGCGCGGCTGGAGGCTCTGGTGCATCCCGCCGTCATCGCAGAGGTGGGCCGACGTATTGCCGCTTCCACCGCCCCGGCAGTCGTGGTCGAGGCGATCAAGTTGATCGAGTCCGGCATGGCCGCCGGCTGCGACAGCGTGTGGGTGACGGTCTGCCGGCAGGAGCAGCAGATCCGCCGGCTGATGGCCGGGCGCAAGATGAGCCGGGCCGAAGCACGGCAGCGCGTGCAGGCGCAACCGCCGCAGGAGGCCAAGATCGCCCGCGCCGACGTGGTGATTGATACCGGCGAGACACTCGCGCAGACGCGGGCGCAGGTGTGGGCAGCATGGGGCGGGCTGGTCGGAGCGTGAGGCTGCGCCGGGTGCTGAGGGGGTTGGGCTGGCTGGCGCTCGCCTTGGTCAGCGCCTTCGCTATCTTGTGTGGCCTGGTGGCTTATCGCGGCGGAGTAGACGAGGCACGGCCCGCCGACGCGATTGTCGTTTTGGGCGCGGCGGTATTCGAAGGCGGCGAACCTTCGCCGGTGCTGACAGCGCGCGTGGCCCATGCGGTGCGGCTTTACCGCCAGGGCCTGGCCCCCGTCATCGTAGTAAGCGGCGGCGTTGGCGCGTATCCGCCATCGGAGGCGGAAGTGATGGCGCGGCTGGCGCTCGAGGCGGGCGTTCCGGCCGCAGCACTGGTTCTGGAAACGCAAGCCCACACCACTCAACAGAGCGTGCGGTTCACCGCGCCGCTCTTGGAAGAGCGCGGCATTCAGAGTATAATTGTGGTCAGTTCGCCCTTTCACCTGTTTCGGGCGACCCGGATGTACCGGGATGCGGGCTATGTGGCCTACGGCTCTGCCCCGCAGGACGACCCGCTGTGGCGCAATGCGCGTAGCCGACGGGAACATATCTTGCGCGAGGCCTGGTGTTTTGTGCTCTATCTGCTTTTTGGAGTCTGAGCGGATGCTCGCCGAATCCTGTGCCCGAACCCGGACGAGCCGGAACCAAACAGGTGCTCAATAGGCACATGCTTGCCCAACGAGGCGGATGTAGGACATCTGCAGAACTTTTAGCGCGCCAAACCGCTGGGGCAGGGGCGGGGTAACCCATAGGCGCTTAAGCGACTCAAGTCGCACCTTGGGGGCTTTCAGCCAGGCGTCTACCTA
>FWPU01004173.1_pt1 | contig 14693 bp, 19 predicted proteins | sample 2228361 | NCBI WGS metagenome assembly FWPU01 (sample SAMEA103939777, study PRJEB20133) | metagenome
GACGGGATACTATATTAATTATGATAAAATTCCTCTGATAATTAAGTCAATAGTCCATTAGGACTATGCCAGCATTTCATCAATTAATCCAATGAGTTCTGTCCTGTTGGACACATCAAGTTTTTGGAAGACCGTCCTTAAATGAGAACGAACAGTGTTTATACTGATTTTAAGGAGTCCTGCAATCTCCTTATTGTGGAACCCCTTCTTTATGCAATTAATTATTTCAAACTCCCTCTCTGTAATTCTGTACCCCGTTCTCAAAAACTCAAAAATTTCCTGCTGCCTTAAAACCTTTTTATGGAATGTAATCAACAGGAATGATTTTTTGCCATAAGATACTCGTTTCATAGTAACGAAAAACTCCTCTCCATGAGGAGAGATTACAGTTCTGACCATTTTACCTAACAATGGACCATCAATAATCTCTTTGAGGGACTTTCTTATTCGCTCTGGCAGGGCTTTTTTTAGTGTGATCTTTCTCTTAAAAAACTGTTGACATGTGCGGATAAAATAATCATTAAAAAGAAGAATCTGTAATCTGGTGTCGCAGAGTGCAATTCCTGTCTCAAGGTTATTAAATACCAGATAGAATAAATCACTTGCTGGTCTTTTCATTAAATTTATTAATTATTATAACACAAATATTCACAGCCCGATAATCATCTGGTGTTTAAAAACCTTGACTGATGATTAAAAAACAAGTATGCTATTGCCATTATGAAGAAAATAATTATCCTTATTCTATTTTTGACCTCTGTGCCCGCACTTGCTATTGAAACAGAATCCCTTCCACCCCGCGGGAAGAGGGTAACGATAAAGGCAGGGCTTGGCTATACCCTCCGGGAATTGAAAAAGAGTGGCGGTGGCGAAGATGACTACGGCTCACTCCAGATTCTCTTTACCGGTGCCTTCAATCCCTTTGACCATCTGAGCGTATTTGGAAAATTTGGCTATTCTGATATGCAGATTCGCGATTCTGACCGCACACCTCTATTTTTCACAATGGGAGGCGGATTAACTGTCTCACTTCTGGACCCCCTTGAGAAAAATAATGTGCTTATAGATGCCCAGATGAATTATTTCGCCCCGAAAAATTACAGGGTTATTGACTATCAGTTTGGTGCAACCTATACCTATCGCAATAATAATGTGATTCCCTATGCAGGCATAAAATTCTCGGAAACGAGCGTAAAAAATACAGATAACAATGATGAATGGATTGGGAAATGGAAGTTGGGGATTGTGATTGGCATCCAGTACTTTGTAAATCCAAATGTATTCTTCTGTGCGGAGATGCACAACTTTGACCAGGATACAATCTATGGAAGTGTTGGATTCTTATTGTAATTTTATAAAGGAGGCATTAAATTGAAGTTATTTCTTGATACAGCAAATCTAAATGAAATTAAAGAGGCCAATGAGATGGGATTGATTGATGGCGTAACAACAAATCCATCGCTCCTTTCAAAAGAGGGCGGAGACCCCTACAAACTCCTGAAGGAAATCTGCGAAGAGGTTGATGGACCTGTAAGCGCTGAGGTAATTGCATCTGATGCAAAGGGAATGATTGAAGAGGGAGAAAGGTTATTCAATTTACACAGAAATATCGTTATTAAGATTCCGCTGACAAAGGAGGGTTTAAAGGCAACGCGGGCATTAAATGCAATGGGAATTCCGGTAAATGAGACATTGATCTTCTCGCCCCTGCAGGCATTGCTTGCGGCAAAGGCAGGTGCAAGATATGTAAGCCCCTTTGTCGGACGTCTTGATGATATCTCTCATCAGGGCATGGACCTTGTTCAGCAAATCATCAGAATCTTTGATAACTATAGATTTGAGACAGAAATTATTGTTGCAAGCATTCGGCATCCTCTACATGTAGTTGAAGCAGCACTTATGGGCGCTGACATCGCTACCGTCCCCTTCAAGGTTCTGGAACTATTCACAAAGCACCCGCTAACAGATACAGGCATCCAGCGATTCCTTGATGACTGGAAAAAATTGGGAAAGTAGTTCAGGCATATTTTACTGCTTTGGAAAAAACGCAACAAATCAGGATAAGGACATACTTTCTGTTGGAAGAATTGTCCTAGCACCTTACCGGAAAGGATGTATATCCACCACCTGCCATCTGGAATAGTAAAATATAGAAAATTTAAAAAATATGAACGGACGACGCCTTAAATATTATATTGGTTTTCAAACCAATTTTCAATCCCAGATTCTCAGCTGAAATACGCGTTATCAGAACCACAACGGGTATCCCTATATCAACAGTCACCCTGCACGAAGCACCCTCATATACAATTTCAGTCACTGTCCCATTAAAATTGTTCAGGGCTGATGTCTGTGGCACTTCATTTGATAACATTATTTCGTCTGCCTTGATTGTCGCAAAGGCAGGACCCTCATATCTGGAAAGCACATGGAATTTTATGTTGCCTGTCTCAAAAATTCCATTAAATTCTTCATTCGTAGATTGACTGTTTCCTACTCGTTTAACACTGCCCTTAAAGATATTTTCAATGCCTATAAATTCAGCAACGAACCTGGAACCTGGCTTCCTAAAGATTTCCTCTGGTAATCCTGTCTGAACAATCTGCCCGTTCTGGATTATTGCAAGGGTATGCGCAAGATATATTGCCTCTTCAAAGTCATGAGTTACATGAATCACTGGAGTATTGAGCTCTCTCTGAAGTCTTTTTAGTTCCGCCTGCATAATCTTTCTAGTGAACCGGTCCAGAGCACTCATGGGCTCGTCAAATAAAAGCATATCTGGTTTGACGGCAATTGCCCTTGCTATTGCAACCCTCTGTGCTTCTCCTCCGCTCAGGTTCTGTACACTCCTTTCAAGAAGATGTCTTATTCCCATAAGTTCCGAAATATATTCAATTCTTTCGTTGATTTTATCCTTTCTAAATCCTCTTATAGTCATACCGAAAGCAATGTTCTTTCGCACAGTTAAATGGGGAAAGAGCAAACTTTGCTGTGTCACAAAGCCAATCTTTCGTTTTTCCGGTGGAAGCGCTGTAATGTCAACATCATTAAAATATATCCTCCCGCTGGCTGGTCTTCTCAATCCGCTGATGAGTTCAAGCAACATGCTTTTGCCGGAGCCCGTTGGCCCCAGGAGGACAAAATATTCTTTGTTGTTAAGTTTTATGCTCAGCGGTCCAAAGGTAAAATGCCCTGCCCTGTATTCCAGATTTTCAATTCTCAGCATCTTTTTTACTCCACAAAAGTGCCCTTGCAATGATAAATATAACTAAACTTATAATAAGGAGGAGGGCTGCAACCGGCTTTGCATAGGCAAGTCCATACGATTCAAACCTTTCATAAACGAGCACTGGCGCTACCATAGGATGATAGGCGAGTATTATAACTGCACCAAACTCACTGATCCCGCGCGCCCACATCATAAGCATTCCGGTAAGGATGCTTTTTCTCGCAAGCGGCAGGGAGACATGCCAGAAGACCTGCCAGGGACTTGCCCCAAGAAGGCGTGCAGAGTTTTCCATCTTAATGTCAATGGCTGAAAAACCCTCCCTTGCGTAATTGATTAAGAAGGGCGCGCTCACAAACATCATTGCAACAACAATACCAGGAACTGCACCGACAAATTGTATTCCAAAGAGCCCGAAGAGCTTTCCCCCCCAGTAGTGCCTGCCAAAAATCAGCAAGAGCGCGATTCCAGCCGATGTATGTGGCACCACTACAGGGAGGTCAATGAGTCCGTTAAGAATTGCCTTTCCAAAAAAATCCCTTCTTGCAAGGAGATAACTGAGCGGAATCCCAAAAAGGCAAACAATAAGAGTTGCCCATAATGCAGAAGTAATAGTAAGGATTATTGAATTAACAACCTCTTTCTCCATGGCTGTCTTAATAAGAAGCCCCGGGTCAGTTGTCAGAAGGAGCTTCGCAACTGGCAGAAGTATGAAAAGCAGAATAACTGCACCCAGAATAGAAAAGAGTATATTGAAAAATGGATTTTGCTTCATTGTAATAAAATATTCTAACACGAATCAAGTTTATTACTACAAATCAGGGATTTTCTATGAGTGCCGGTATTAGCTCAAGCACTGCAATCCCCCAGCCCCCTTAATAAGGGGGGACAGGAAATGGATGGTGGTGCGGGTGGCGTTCCGAACGCAGAGGGCAATGGGACCCAAATGATTGCTTCGGTTTCTCAAGCATCTATGCTCGTAGGCATTCCCATAATATCCTGCTCTTCAACTTCTGAAGGTCTGGTTTTGCTGGCAAGTGAGAGACAACACCCCCTCCCATTATAACCACCTGCGCACCGAAACTGCACGGATATACATCAGCGAGAGGTCACGATACATCATCACTTTTCATCTTTGGGAGGGCTACCACACCCTCCCTCTCATTTGGGTTATCATGGGGAAAAGGATGTTTACTATGCTTATTTCCCTTGTAAAACTCTCAGCTTTTCTGCTATTATAATTTACAGCGGGGCGTAGCGCAGCCCGGAAGCGCACCTGGTTCGGGACCAGGGTGTCGGAGGTTCAAATCCTCTCGCCCCGACCAGTAAAATATGCTAAAATAATTTTATGAATTACTTATATTCAATTATATTCGCTTATCTATTTGGCTCAATTCCTACTGGCTACATCCTTGCAAAACTGCGCGGTGTCAATATTCGCGAGGTCGGGAGTGGAAACATCGGAGCAACAAATGTTACAAGGGCTCTCGGCAAGGGGTTTGGGACAATCACCCTTCTTGGAGATGCCCTCAAAGGCATAATACCTGTCCTCGCTGTTAAAAAGCTCCTTCCTGAAGGAACCGAGAATTACGAACTCATTCTCTGTATTACAGGTCTCGCAGCAGTCCTCGGACATATATACTCAATCTTCTTGAGATTTAATGGCGGAAAGGGTGTGGCAACAGCACTTGGTGTTCTCCTTGCATTGATGCCTCAAGTGGCTGGAATAACAATTCTCGTGTGGCTCGTTGTTTTCCTCCTCTTCAGAATCTCTTCTTTGAGCGCACTGAGTGCCTTTGCATTAATGCCCATTTCAGGATACTATTTTTACCAAGCAGGGATCTTCTTCTTCCTCACAATTTTTCTTCCACTTTTAATCTTTTACACCCACAGGGAAAACATAATCCGTTTGCTGCGAGGAGAGGAAAAGGGATTCAAAAGAAACAATTCAGAATAACTCCTCTTACAAAAGATTCTTTGTTTGGGTAATTGAATCTTCTACAACAATTATTATTCCGGTGAAAGGATTACTGTTTCTCCAATGAAGGACTTCTTGAAAGTTTCCGCATCAGACCTACTGCCAACAATGTCACCCCAGTGCATCGGTATTACGACCTTCGGCTTGAATATATTTGCTGCAGTTGCGGCTTCATTTGCAGTCATAGTATAGGTGCCTCCAACGGGAAGCAGGGCAATATCAACATTTAGTTTTTTCATCTCTTCGGTCATATCAGTATCTCCTGCCTGGTAAATCCTCACGCCATTAATGGTAACGATAAAGCCAACCCAGCCCTTTGATTTTGGGTGAAAGTCCTTGTTAACATTGTAGGCAGGCACTGCCTCAATCTCAATGCCCTTAACATTAACCTTATCTCCGGGCTTAACAATCTTTACATCCCCCTTAAGTTTGCCTGCACAGTCCTTTACAGTTACAATTGTTGTATCAGCCCCCTGAATTTTCTTAACATCAGATGGAACGCAATGGTCAAAGTGGTCATGGGTAATCAGAATAATATCTGCCTTTTTCGCACCTTCCTTTAATTTCCATGGGTCAATGTAAATTACCTTTTCAGCATCAATCCGTGTTGTGGCATGTCCCAGCCAGTGAATTTTATTCAATACATCCTTCATTTTGTCCCCTCCTTTCTCCTGGGCAAACAAAAGCCCGGAGAAGAATAAAATAATTACTCCTCTAAACAATTGCTTAACTTTAATCATATAATAATTATATTTATTTTTGGAGAATAATGTCAAGAGTTACATGATTATGCTAATCATTTTAATTAGACCAAAATTTTAAAGGGCGGGAAATAGTCCCGCCCTCAGGGTGTTAAATTAAAATCCTATTCCAAGTGCCAATCTTAATGATGGGGTTACGCCGGTTACATCTAAATCAAGCACGCTTAAATTCCAATAGGCTGCACCTGCACCAAGCGATAGCGCAAAGCCAGCCTCCTGTCCCCAGATCCAGGTATAACCAAGTATAACAGGGATTATAAATCCAAAAGCACTTGATGATTCATCTGTATCATCATTTTTTCCGGTTATGCTTACAAGCTCAATACCAGGACTAATAAATAAACCATTCAACGCTTTTTTAGCAATAAAAAATCTCGGGGCTATTCCTCCACCAATACCTGTTACACTTGTGCCTTCAGAACTTAATGTTACAAATGCGCCAAGAATTGACAAACTGATTCTTTCGGCAAGTGCCCGTTCATATTCAAGTGAAATAACACCGAATAGAATGGATACAGGATTAAACATGACCAAATTTTTCTGTGGCTGTGGTTCGCCTGCATTGCTATTGATACCTGTAAAAATGAGCATAAAAGCGATAATTAGAGTTACTAAAAATTTTTTCATAAATTCCTCCTTTAAAATTTTTGTTTAATTTATATAATTTTTTCCACTTTGTCAAGTATTTTATTATTATTTATATTTAGTTTTATACCAATCTTAATATTTCTGATTTTGCTTTATAAACAAAAGCCCCCTGATTTCGCAGGGGGCTCTGAAATTGCTAAAGAAAGCGTATTAACTCACAGTAATGTTGCCTTTAAGCCAACTGTTACAGGTGGAATTCCCGCGGAAGGTGCAAATCTCAACCAGCTGCTTTTTCCTGTCAACGGAATTCCAATACGGAAATACTCATCATTTTCACTTAAACTCAAAAATGCTGATATTTTATCATTAATATTGTAAACAACTTTGACTCCAATACTCAAAAGGGAGTATTTTGCCGCCTCTAAACTTGGGTCAAGAACGAATGTCTCTCCTTCAACCGCATCATCTGAAATCTGTAAGGCATACATAATACTCAACCCTGCATAAAGATTGTCAAGAATCTGATAACCACCACCGATAGAAAGGTCAATATAATCTCCAAGATTAAGGTCAGCACCCTCTACATCTCTACTGAGTACAAGCGTATATCTTAATCCTCCATTCACTACGAACTTATCAAATGCTTCCTTGCCTAAAACACCAACAGCAATGCCGTGAGAACCATCAGAGAGAGGCTCCTCATCCTCTTCAACTTCTTCTGGCTTGGTAGCGAGGTCAAGAATAAAGCCCGCACCAACTGCAAGTTCCGGAATTATTGTATATTTGGCACCAATTGTAATCTATCTTAAACCGAATCCGCTTGTAGTATCACCCTCATCAGGTGAAAATGCATTCCTTACAAGGGAAATATCCAGACCAGCATCAAGTCCATCAATAATTCCATACCCTGCAGTAAGATTGATTGGAAGTGTAGAGTAGGTCCCGCCAATTTCTCCACTTTCACCTTCAGTATCAAATACCTTGTCTGCGCTCCCATACCCGATGCTCAGCCCCACTCCGAGTTTACCCTTTTCAAGGGCAAGTGGTGCTGATGCTTCGTTTGCTAAAACCAGTGATGAAAAACATGCAAAAACACTTACTGTAAAAACTACCAATAATTTTTTCATATGTAACCTCCTTTTTTATTTTAAATTTTAATTAATTGTTACATAATTTTAGTATATATTGTCAAGTGAATTTATTTCATGACGTTTTATATGTTAAAATAATATTATGAAGACAGGCATTGTAAGGAGCGAGAGATTCTTTGAGCACAAGCCCCCGGGGTATCATCCTGAAAATCCACAGCGACTCAGGATTATTTATGAACACCTTGAAAAAAATTGGAAGGACAGTTTTGTTGAAATATCATTGCGCTCCGCAACTGAGGAGGAGATTCTTCTTGTTCATTCTGAAGAATACCTGAATGAAGTAAAAAACACAGATGAGACATCAGGTCATTTTGATGCGGATACCTATTATTCCAGAAATTCTTATAAAACAGCCATGCTTGCAGTTGGCTCTGTTTTAAATGCAGTGGACGCAATATTTCGTGGAAGTGTAGTAAATGCCTTTGCCTTTGTCCGTCCACCAGGACACCACGCAGAGCGCCACAGGGCAATGGGCTTCTGTATATTCAACAATGTAGCCATTGCTGCAAGGTATGCCCAGCAAAGGCATGGAATCAAAAGGGTTCTCATTGTTGACTGGGACCTGCATCATGGAAATGGCACGCAGTGGGCATTCTACTCTGACCCCTCTGTTCTGTATTTCTCAACCCATCAATATCCCTATTATCCTGGAACAGGTGCAATCAATGAATGTGGCTCTGGTAAGGGCGAGGGGTTTAACATCAATGTCCCGCTTCCCTCTGGAATGGGCGACAGTGACTATTCTGCAATATTCAACAGAGTCCTTGTCCCCGTATGTCATGAATTTAAACCAGAATTCATTATTGTATCAGCGGGCTTTGATACCCACAGGAATGACCCTCTTGGCGGGATGGTATTAACAGAACGAGGATTCGGTAAGATGACAGAGATATTACTTTCACTGGCAGAGAAATTTGGGAGGAGCAGATTGCTTCTTGCTCTTGAGGGCGGTTACGACCTTGAAGCACTTAAAAATTCCGTCGCAGCTGTAATTGAAGCACTCCTCGGCAATAAGACAGTGATTAGTGGCTCCCCATCTCCTGAGGCACTTGAAATTATTGAGCGAGTGATTAAATTTAATAAAAAATACTGGAAGACATTATGAAAGGAAAGTTCTACAAAACCCTGCCTCATCCCGCTGATATCTGCATTGAAGTAAAGGGAAAGAACCTGAAGGAATTATTCCTGAACTCTGCCCGCGCATTTATTTTTGAATTAGGGGAAATTAAGAAAAAGAGAAGAACGAAGAGAAAAACATTAAAAGTAAATGGAATTGATAAAGAATCCCTTCTCATTAACTGGCTCCAGGAACTGCTTTATAATTTCTATGTCCATGGCTTACTCTTTGCTGACGGAAAAATCAAGAAACTCACTGAAAAGGAAATCTCAGCGGATGTGAACTTCGTCAAATTTACTCCTGAATCATTCAAGCCCCTTAAGGAAATCAAGGCAGTGACCCATCACGATGTCCATATAACAAGGGATCAGAATGGCTTTTTGGTAAGGATTGTATTTGATATATAAAGAGGAGTAAAAATGTCCGATATAAAAATTAAAAAAATAAATGACTATAAATGGGAGATTGAAAAAGAGCCAGACATGAATGTGCCTGGCATTGTTTATGCTGACGAAGTAATGCTGAATGAAATAAGGGAGGACGAATCATTAAAACAAACGAGAAATGTAGCCACACTTCCGGGAATAGTAAAGGCATCCCTTGCCATGCCTGACATCCATGCTGGTTATGGCTTCCCAATCGGCGGAGTTGCTGCATTCCGGATCAGTGATGGCATAATCTCTCCCGGCGGAGTGGGATATGATATTAACTGTGGCGTTCGCCTTTTAAGAACAGACATTAAAAAGAACGATGTAGAGGGGATAATCAATAAACTTGTGGATGAAATTTTCAGAAATGTCCCCTCAGGCGTAGGTTCCCACAGAAAGGATATTAAGTTCACTGAGAAGGACCTCAAAAGGATCTCCATCAATGGAGCAAAAGAGATTGTATCCCTCGGCTTCGGGACAGAGGATGACCTTCAGAGGACAGAGGAGGGAGGAGCAATTGAGGGTGCAGACCCTGAATGCGTAAGCCAGCGCGCAATGGAGCGAGGTAGAGACCAGTTAGGTACTCTCGGATCAGGGAATCATTTCATTGAGGTTGGCTTTGTGGAGGAGATTTATGATAGGGATATCGGAGAAAAACTCGGATTATCTGAAAATAGCATAACTGTTATGATTCACACTGGCTCAAGGGGATTCGGATACCAGATATGCGATGATTATCTACGGCTTCTCCAGAACTATTCAAAAGAACACGGCATTGCTCTTCCTGATCGGCAACTTGTCTGGGCATATTTTAACTCCCCGGAAGGACAGAAATACTTCTCTGCCATGAAGTCAGCAATAAATTTTGCCTTTGCAAATAGACAGTTGATTACACACTGGGTGAGGGAGTCCTTTAGTAATCTGTTTGGGAAAAAGCCCGACCAACTCGGGATGAAACTTATCTATGATGTTGCGCACAACATTGCAAAGGTTGAAAGTCACAGAATTGAAAATGAGGAGAAAAAACTTATAGTTCACAGAAAAGGTGCAACAAGGGCATTCCCTGCAGGAAGTGATGAACTGCCAGAGGTATATCGCAAAATTGGCCAGCCGGTCTTGATTCCGGGAGATATGGGAAGGTATTCCTATGTGCTCATCGGAACAAAAGAGACAATGAATGAAACCTTTGGCACTGTCTGCCACGGGGCAGGCAGGGTTATGAGCAGGCATGAGGCAGTTCGTTTCTCAAAGAGCCGCGATGTCGTAAAGGAGTTGCGGGAGAAAAACATAATCGTAAAAGGTGCAACGAATGCAACAATAAGAGAGGAAATACCGGAAGCATACAAGGATGTCTCTCGTGTGGTGGACATTGTAGTCAGGGCAGGGCTTGCAAAAAAGGTCGCAAAACTCCATCCCATGGGCGTTGTGAAAGGTTAACCATGAAATTTCTCATAATGGGTGCGGGGGCAATTGGCTCGGTTATAGGTGGATTTCTTGCGAAAGCAGGGCATGAGGTGACACTTGTCGGAAGAGGAGAACATATAAAGTCAATTAAAAATAATGGATTAAGGATTGATGGAATCTGGGGTAAGCATACAATTGGTCATGAAAAATTCAAGGCATTACTTACTGAACCAGCACCTGATGAGTATGATTATGTGCTTATAACAGTTAAGTCCTATGATACCGAGAAAACCGCTAAACAGTTAAAAAGCGTTTTCATGCGCTCCCTTAAAAAAGATAAAATCCTCTTTGTCCCCATGCAGAATGGCATTGGCAATATTGAAATTTTTGAAAAATTGCTTGGTAAAAATAATGTTGCTGGTGCAAGGGTAATTTTCGGAGCAAAAATAACTGAACCCGGTTGTGTCCGTGTTACTGTAATTGCCGAACCAACAGCAATTGGTTTGAACAGAGGAGAAAAGGTAAAGGGAGAGGAAAAGATAAAAAAACTCAAGTTACTTACTTCTGTCCTTGATTCTTCCGGAATTCCATCAGAGTTTGTTAAGGATGTGTCCCCCTACCTCTGGGCAAAGGTCTTTTACAATTCTGCACTCAATCCCCTGAGTGCATTATTGAATATGACTTATGGTCAACTTGCTGAAAATCCTTTTACAAGAGGTCTTATGGATAGAGTAATAGATGAAGCATTTGCTGTAGCAAAAGGAATGAAGGTTAAACTATTCTGGAGAAATTCAGATGAATACAAAAAGCACTTTTACAATAAGTTGATTCCACCGACATCAAGCCATTATGCCTCAATGCTTGAGGATTTGAAGCGAAAACGGACAGAGATTGATGCCATCAATGGTGCTGTTGTCAGATATGCAAAAAAACTGAACTTACCTGTCCCGGTAAATGAGACGCTTACGAATCTGATAAGGGCAGTGTGCACATAGTAGGGGCATTCCGCGAAAGAACATCAAGGTCTTTTACAGCCCTTCGGGAAAAAGCAACTCTATATTTACCCACCCTTAACCCCTTTCCGGGCTTTTATTTCATCAAGGGTTTTTGTTCTTCCTTCTCGTATATCTTTTAATCCCTCCTCAATTTTTTCTTCAAACACCCTTTTAATTATTGATTCAAATTCCTTAACACTTAATTCACTGACTTTCACTTTTTCACCTTCTTAATAATAATTATACGAGAATTACATAAAATATTCAACTGAAATAATTCACGGCCAGTAACGACCGCAATCTGTCCCAATGTCCGCCTCTGTAGGGGCACGGTCTCCGTGCCCTTTTTTGTGGGCACATTATTATAGGACGGGGTTACCCCGCCTACCTTTTACAGGTAATGGATAGGAATAAAATAAACCCTGCATCGCTCCCTTTTCATAAATCCCCAGTAATGTTTGGTGAGAACAATTGCCCGCTCTGGTTTAAAGGAGTCAATAAAACTTGCCAAACTCTTTGGTAATTTTTCTCCGCTAAAAGGTGTATATTTTATCTCAACTGGAATAATGCTATCTCCGAAATGAAGAACAAAATCAACCTCAGCCCCTGATTTTGTCCTCCAGAAATTTATCTTATTTATACCCTCTAACAATTCATTCAACCTTATAAAGCAGGAGTTTTCAATCATTGCTCCTGCATCAGAGCGTTTTTCCAGGCCATTCATATTCTCCATAAGGTTGTTTCTGAATCCCATATCTAAAAAATATATCTTGGGATTTTTTGTGAGTTCTTTCTGCCTGTTTTTGAAAAATGGTTTTACTTCCTTCAAGACAAAGGTTTCTTTCAAAATATTGAGATGTTTTTTGACCTGACGAAAGTCAAGCCCTGATATCTGGGATAGATTTTGATATATTACAATATTCCCGATTTGCGTAGCAAGATACTGGGATAATAAGAAAAGATTTTTTTCAGTAGCGAGTTCTAAAAGTGTCTTTATATCCTTTAATATGTAATTATTGTAGATTTCTGAAAGAACCTTTTTTTTCTCCACTTTGCTATCTGACAGCACAACTGCTGGGTAGCCACCCCAGATAACAAATTCCTCATATTCCTTCAGAAGTTCTTCATACAAAATGTCCTGCCCTCGCTTTTTCTTTATATGCCTCCCCCTAATAAGACACTTAAGAACCTCTGTATTATTTTCAGCATAAACCCTCTCTAATCTCTCATTCCGTGCCCTCAAATACTCCCTGAAGTTGAAAGGATAGAGAAAAAAGTTTATGACTCTGCCAACCATGAATTTCCCAACCCTTGCTTTAATATCCAGGGACGATGACCCAGTAATAATAATCTTTATATCTTTTAGAGTATCATAAATTAATTTCAGTTTCTGTCCTCCATTCTCAGCATATTGAAATTCATCAATCATAAGGTATGACCTTTTGCCTGTATTATGGTGAACAAAAGAGCGGATAAAAGAGACGGGCTCTCTTTCAAATTCCACAAGCAATTTTCTATCTTCAAAAGTAATGCTTTGAATTAATTTTCTTTCAACCTTTAATTCATTAATTAAATATTCTTTTATGATTTGGAGAAAAGTGGTCTTACCCGATTGTCTGGGTCCTATAATAGAGATGAATTCATCTCTCTTAATAAATGGTTCTATCTTCTGAATCAGGTCTCTCTGTATAATCATACTATTATTGCATCAATTGCAATTTTAGTATAACTATTTTTGTATAAAATGTCAAGTTGTTATTTTAATTATTGATTCAAATTCCTTAACACTTAATTCACCGACTTTCACTTTTCCCCCTTAATAACGATTATACGAGAATTACATAAAATATTCAACTGAAATAATTCACGGCCAGTAACGACCGCAGGTGTTGAAAGAGTATCATTACTTCCAGTTACTCAAAAATTCTAACCTGTTTTTCATCTTTTCTTGAGAAAGCGTAAACCAGAGTTTTGAAAGCCTTTTAATCATTTCGCCTACAGGAAGACAATCAGCAAGAATTATTCCATAATGTTCTTTATTCTCTGAAATCAATTGCTTATGGATGATTATAAAATCCCCTTTGTTATGGGTAAAAAATGTGCGCTTTGTCTTAATTGCAAATTCAATCTGCTGAATATCAGTTGCACCTATCCTGCCTGCGTCCTGTGTTGTTAATGTATCAATGTTTCTTGAGGTTAATGCCCTGGCAAATGCTACATCAACATTCTCATCAAGATAAAACTTTATCCGCAACCTTGAATGCCTTTCTTATGTTTTCTTCGCTATCCTCGTCTATCTCTTTCTCAATTTCCTGTTTATTATCATAATAATATGCCAGTGCATCATATATCTGGGCAAGCGAGAGGTGTGGAAGTTTTATTTTAATCTCCTCAGGAGTCGCGCCCATTTTGTGATAAATCACAATACTCCTCACTGGCGTTCTTGTGCCGGTGATAATAGGCCTTCCGCCTGCAATGCCCTTTTTGCGGGTTATATGGAGATGAGAAATTTTTGCCTTCATAAAAATATTTTAACATTCAAAAAACGAATTTGCAATTATTTTATTTTTCACGGCCAGTAACGACCGCAATCTGTCCCAATGTCCGCCCCTGTAGGGGCACGGTCTCCGTGCCCTTTTTTGTGGGCACATTATTATAGGGCGGGGTTACCCCGCCCCTACAATTACCATCAATTAAAATAATTCCATGAACATGATTGAGCATAAAAATAAATTCATCCAAAACCATATACGGATTATGCTCTGGCAAATCATCCCGTGTAAATGCAACCATATTCCCCATTTCATTCAATACCATCTTCCCATCCATAACCTTACCCAGAATACACTCTCTGTTGTATGTGCACATCGTCACAAAATATACTCCTGCCTGTGAATAATCATATCCCTTCAGGCGCAATGTCCGCCTGTGATGGATTTCTGGAACATATTTCATTCCTGTAATACCCGTCTTCGACAGTTACAGGCATATTTTAGCAAAGATATTAAGCTAACTACTTGATTTTTCTACATTCACATCTTTTCG
>FWPU01009873.1_pt1 | contig 14690 bp, 14 predicted proteins | sample 2228361 | NCBI WGS metagenome assembly FWPU01 (sample SAMEA103939777, study PRJEB20133) | metagenome
GCCTCCTGCCGGCGCCGCCGCCCCTGCCGCCCCGTGAGCCCCCGATCCGCGCTCGCGCGCGGGTGCCGACGGCCTGGCTGGAGCTGCGGTTGCGGGAAGGACGTCACCGGCAGGTCCGCCGGATGACAGCGGCGGTGGGGCACCCGACGCTGCGGCTGGTGCGGGTGGCGATCGGCCCCTTCACGCTGCGAGGGCTGGCGCCCGGGCAGTGGCGCCGGGTCGATCCCGGCCTGCTCGCGTCGCGGCCGGCACCCGGCCCCGGCCGCGGGCGGTGAGGCGGCTGGCTGTTCTAGCTGGCGCGGGGCTCGCGGGTCGTGGCCACCACCACGAGGCCCGCGATCATCACCATCAGGGCCGCCACCGGATGCCAGAAGAACCCGATCAGCCCCCCCGTCACCGCGCCGCCGATGATCGTCTCCGCATGGATCATGCTCAGATCCCCCGCCGGACCCGGAAGTCCACGTTCTCCCGGACCCACCTCCAGAGCAGGTCCTGGCCGGCCGGCCCGACGTCCCCCCTCAGCTGGGCCCGCCAGCCCTTCATGACCTCGTCATCCACCGTCCACATGCGCACGCGCTGGCGCGGGACGAGCGTCCGCCACCGCTCGGCCACCGGGGGGCTCGTGTAGGCGAGCCGCACGGTGACCCGCCGCGCCAGGTACTCGAGCGGCTCCAGGTCGATGCGCCGGTACGCCTCCGCCGATCCGGCCCGGCCCCGGGCCACGTCGGGCACGCCGTCGGTCACGATCATGATGTTGATCGGCCGGAGGACCAGATTACGCTCGGTGGCGATCCGGGCCACCTTCTTGAAGAAGGCGTTGAAGTCGGTGAGCGTGTCGGTGGGCGGGAACCAGGTACGCAGGTCGCTCTCGATCTGCGCCACGCTCTTGTCGGCGAAGTCGTGGATGGGGTGGAAGGCCTTGGGCTCGTCGGCGCCGCGGCCGCCGATGGCGGCCACGAACAGCTCGCGGGGCTGGGACAGCCCGCCCAGGCCGTTCAGGTGCCCGTAGATGTAGTAGGCGAGGAAGGCCAGCGCGTCGTCGTACCCCGCCCGCTGGAAGGATCCGCTGGTGTCGAGCCCGATGAACAGCGTCTCCCGGGGCCGCCGGTCGCGCGCCGCGAAGGCCTCCGAGGGGCCCAGGCCGGCGGCCAGCGCCGCCGCCAGCCCCAGCACGAAGCGCCGGCGCGGGGCCCTCATGCGCTGGCCTGCTTTCTGGGCGCGAGGTGCATGACCGTCAGCAGGTCCCGCGTCTCCGTCACTTCCTTCAGGGCGCGGAACGGCAGGCTGAACACCGGCCGGGCCACGATCAGGATGGTGGCGAAGTTGAGCGCGGCCGCCAGCAGGTGGAGCACCGGCAGGGCGAAGTACTCCAGCACCTCGTCGCTCTTCTCGTGCAGCCAGGTGATCTCGCGCTTGAACTCCTCCAGCGGCGCGCGCCACCAGGCCCCGGGGCCGGCCACGGCCGCCACCGGGCCCGCCGCCTCGCTCTCGGCGATCGGCTGCCGGGCGATGAAGGCCAGCAGCGGGGGGGTGCCGTACCGGGCGAACAGGAACCAGGTCATGCCGCGGATGCCCAGCCAGCCGAAGGTGGCCAGGGCCAGCGTGGAGGCCAGCCCCATCCGGACTCCCGTCTCCTGGGCGATCCAGGGGGTGAGCGAGTCGATCAGCTCCCGGTAGAGGAACATCACCTCGAAGAACATCACGAAGACCTCGACCAGGACGATCTGGACCACGAACTTGAACTCCCGGGCCCGGACCGCCTCCACGAACGCCTGCACGCAGGCGAAGCTGCCCATGATCAGCATGAGCAGGAGCAGGTAGAGGATGGGGACGGTCAGCCGGGGCACATCGTCGCTCCCCACGATGTCGGCCAGCACCTCGGTGATGGTCGGCTGCAGGGTGTAGGTGAAGACGGCGGCTTCCAGCACGCACCAGAAGAGCAGCATGACGAAGGCGATCCAGGGCACGCCCGGCTGGAAGTAGCTCCGGGTCATGGCGCTGGTCATGGTGAACGGGGCGCTCACCACCTGCCGCAGCAGGCCGGTGACGAGCCGGACGGCCAGCTGGCCCAGCCCCAGCCCCCAGCCGGCGACGACGCCGGCCAGGCGGACCAGCCCGATCCAGTACATCCAGACCACCCGGGCCGCGTCCCACCAGGCGAGGAGCATCATGGAGACGAAGCGGCCGCGGCCGGAGCGGAACGGCAGGGTGTAGATGGCCAGCTGCGTGCACCAGATCGCCGCCACCATCAGCATGACCGGGAAGAGCAGGAACACGTACTTCGCCGCCGCCGCCCACCCGGACGGCGAGTGCAGGAAGAAGTCGATCAGCGCCCGCTGCAGCCCCGGGACCCAGGCGATGGGCGCCGCCAGCACCTCCGCCAGCCCGCGCCACGCCTCCGGGAGCCTGCCGATCATCTCCTCGATCATTGCCCTCCTCCTTGCCCGCGAGCCCTGGCCGAGACGAGCACCACCGCGCCGGCTCTCCGGCGGGATCGCTCCTGGCGCAGGCGCCGCAGGATCCGGGCCACGTACCGCCTGGTCTCGCGGTACGGCGGCACGCCGCCGTACCTGCGCACCGCCCCCTCGCCGGCGTTGTAGGCGGCGAGCACGAGCGGCAGGTTGCCGTTGAAGCGATCGATGAGCTGGCGGAGATGCCGCACTCCGCCCTCGATGTTCTTGTAAGGATCGAAGGAGTCGGTGATGGCCAGGTAGGAAGCGGTGGCCGGCATGAGCTGCATGAGGCCGCGGGCCCCGCGCCGGGAGACCGCCCGCGGGTTGAAGCTGGACTCGGCCTCGATGATCGCCGCCACCAGCCGCGGCGATACCCCGTACCTCGTCGCCACCTCCCGGATGTGGCTCTCGATCTCCTGCAGCGTCACCTCGCTGGCCGCGTCCTCCTCCTCCTCGATGGCGGCCGCCTCGGCCGTCCCGGCCAGCGCCGCCTCCGCCGTCACGGCGGAGGACGCGCGATGATCGCGCGCCATCAGGTACGCGGGCACCACCGCCAGCAGCAGCGCGCCCAGGCCGCCCAGGGCCTCCCGCCGGGACACCGCGGGCCCGTCGGCCGGTCGCCGCCGGCGACCGCCCCGCGCTGCACTCCGTCTGGTCGGCTTCGCTCCTCGCTCGTCCAACGGTCTCCTCCATCTCTGGCGCGTGACTGGAATCTGCTCCCGGATGGCTGGCGACGAGCAGCGCACATGCCGGTCAGCAACGCCGATGCCAGAGGCCGGGATGGCTGGGATAGACACACGATTTCAGTGATTTATACTCTTGTCGCTGAGATCGGTTCGAGGCAGGCCCCGGCGTCCGGGCGACACGTGGGGGTGTCAAGTCGTCGCGGGGCGCCCGGGCCCGTGCCGGGCCGCTTGAGGCGCTCACGCTTGAGGCGTTTGCTATAGAGAAGAACGAGGGCACGCCGGACCGAGGCCGACGCCATGAGAATCGCGCAGGTCGCCCCGCTCCATGAACGGGTGCCGCCCGTGCTCTACGGGGGCACGGAGCGTGTCGTCAGCCACCTGACCGAGGAGCTGGTGCGTCGCGGACACGATGTCACGCTGTTCGCCAGCGGCGACTCCCGGACGGCGGCCCGGCTCGTCCCCGCGGTGGCGCGGGCGCTGCGGCTCGACCCCGAGGCGCCCGACCCCTGGAGCGCCCACGTGCTGCAGCTGGCGCAGGCCTTCGAGCGCGCGGGAGACTTCGACGTCATCCACTGCCATGTGGATTTCCCGGCGTTCCCGTTCGGTCGCCTGGTGCCCACCCCCACCCTGCACACGCTGCACGGACGGCTGGACCTTCCCCGGCTGCTCCCGCTCTTCCGTCACTTCCACGACCTGCCGCTGGTCTCCATCAGCGACGCCCAGCGAGCGCCCCTGCGGCACCTCCCCCTGCGCTGGATGGCCACGGTGCACCACGGCGTGCCGCTGGCCCGGCTGCCCTTCTCGGGGCGTGGCGGCCGGTACCTGGCCTTTCTCGGCCGCCTGGCGCCCGAGAAGCGGCCCGATCTGGCCATCGAGGTTGCCAGGCGCGCCGGGCTGCCGCTCAAGATCGCGGCCAAGGTGGACGAGGCGGATCGCGCCTACTTCACCCGGGAGATCGCCCCGCTCCTCGACCACCCGCTGATCGAGTTCGTCGGTGAGATCGGCGACGAGGACAAGGGGCGGTTCCTGGGCGACGCCCTGGCGCTGCTGTTCCCCATCGACTGGCCGGAGCCCTTCGGCCTCGTCATGATCGAGGCCATGGCCTGCGGCACGCCGGTGATCGCCCGCAAGCGCGGCTCGGTCCCCGAGATCGTGGTACCGGGAACGACCGGGTTCGTGGTGGAGACGGTGGACGAGCTGGTGGACGCGGTGAAGCGCGTGGACATCATCGACCGCGCCGCCTGTCGCCGGCACGTCGAGCGACACTTCACGGTGGAGCGGATGGCCGACGGCTACGAAGCCATCTACCGCGCGCTGACCGCCGCGTGACCCGTCCGGTCCCCCCCGACGACCTGATCGTCGGCGATCGCTACTACATCCTCGCCTCCAGCGTGGCCGGCGACCTGCCCAAGCTCGTGCTGAAGCACGACGAGGCGTTCCTGGTCGCCGACCGGCGGGGCGACGTCCCCGCCCTGCCCGGCAGCGAGTTCGGCTTCTACGTGGACGGCACGCGCATGCTCCGCCAGCTGGACCTGCGGCTGCACGGCGGCCGGCCCCTGCTGCTCAACGCCACCCTGGCCGAGGAAGGCCTGGAGTGCGCCATCGACCTCACCAATCCCGACGTGCTGGGCGAGGAGCACGTCGTTTTGCCCGGCCGGACACTGCGCATCTGGCGCCGCCTGGTCCTGTACGCCAATCGCCTGTACCAGGCCCTGAGCATCGAGAGCTTCGCCCGCGCGCCGCACGACCTCGAGCTCCGGTGGGCCGTGGGCGCCGACTTCGTGGACGTCTTCGAGGTGCGGGGGCACCCCCGCCCCCGCCGGGGGCAGCTGCTGCCCACCGAGGTCCGTCCGGCGGCCGTCGAGCTGGGCTACCGCGGCCTCGACGGTCTCACCCGCCGGACCCTGATCGAGTTCCAGCCGGCCCCGGCCAGCGTGGACCCCACCGGCGCGCGCTACCGGGTCCGTCTGGAGCCGGGAGGCCGCCTGGAGCTGGTGGTCACGGTCTCGGCCTGGACCGACACCGAACCGGTCGGCCCGCCCCTGCGCTGGGACGAGGCCCTGGCCCGCCGGTCGGCCGTCGTGGACGGCCTGCGCCGGGCGGCCACCCGCGTGGAGGCCGATCACGAGCTGTTCAACGCCTGGATCGGGCGGGCCCGCAGCGACCTGCACCTGCTGCTGACCGACACCCCCGACGGCTTCGTGCCCTACGCCGGCATCCCGTGGTTCGTGGCCCCGTTCGGCCGGGACAGCCTCATCACCGCCCTCCAGACGCTGCCCTTCGAGCCGGAGATCGCCCGCGGGACGCTGCGCTTCCTGGCTCGCCACCAGGGACGCACCGACGACGCGTTCACCGACCAGGAGCCGGGCAAGATCATGCACGAGCTGCGACGCGGCGAGCTGGCCGCCTGCCGCGAGATCCCGTTCGTGCCGTACTACGGCACCGTGGATGCCACGCCGCTCTACCTGATGCTGCTGGCCGAGTACCTGCGGTGGACCGGGGATCTGCCACTGGCCCGGGAGCTGTGGCCCACGGCCGAGCGCGCGCTGGCCTGGATGACAGCCGACGGCGACGGCGAGCCCGAGTTCCTGCGGTACCAGCGGCGGTCGCCGGTCGGCCTGGACAACCAGGGCTGGAAGGACTCCCACGACGCCGTGGCTCACGTCTCCGGCGCGCTGGCCAAGCCGCCGATCGCGGTCGTGGAGGCCCAGGGCTACCAGTACGGAGCCCTCCTCGGCGTGGCCGGCCTGGCCGAGGCGCTGGGCCGCCCGGCCCTGGCCGCGGCGCTCCGCCAGCGGGCGGCCCGACTGCGCGCCCGCTTCGAGCGCGACTTCTGGCAGGAGGACCTGCAGTTCTACGCCCTGGCGCTGGACGGGGCCGCCGAGCCCTGCCGCGTCATCAGCTCGAACCCCGGCCACTGCCTCTGGACGCGGCTGGTGGACGACAGCCGGGCGGAGGCGGTGGCCCGGCGGCTCATGGCCGAGGACATGTTCACCGGCTGGGGCCTGCGCACCCTCTCCTCGCGCGAGCGCCTCTACAACCCGATGAGCTACCACAACGGCTCCGTCTGGCCGCACGACACCGCCATCGCGGCCCTCGGCCTGCGCCAGTACGGGCAGACCGAGGCCTTCCTCGCCCTGGCCACGGGCCTGTTCCAGGCCGCCATGCACTTCGACGGCCTCCGCATGCCGGAGCTGTTCTGCGGCTTCCCTCGCCAGCCCGGCCACGGCCCGACCCGGTACCCGGTGGCCTGCTCGCCGCAGGCGTGGTCGGCCGGCGTGGTGTTCCAGCTGGTGGCAGGCATGCTGGGCCTGCTGCCCGACGCCCCCGCCAATCACCTGACCCTCAACCGGCCCCGCCTGCCTTCCTGGCTGCGCTGGCTCGAGGTCCACGGGCTGCGCGTGGGCCGGTCGCGCGTCAGCCTGCGCGCCTCGCAGAGCCGGGAGGGCGCCGCCGTGGAGCTGCTGGCCCGCGAGGGCGACGTGGAGGTGGTCGTCCGGCGGTGACGCCCGGAGGGGGCCCGCCCCGCGCTATCATGGCGGCCGAGGTCGCTCCATGCGCATCGCCACCTGGAACGTCAACTCCCTGCGCGCGCGGCTGGAGAAGGTCCTCTGGTGGCTGGAGCGGGCCCGCCCCGACGTGCTGCTCATGCAGGAGACCAAGCTGGCCGACGCCGATGCCCCCGTGAGCGAGCTCGAGAAGGCCGGCTACGCGCTGGCGCATCACGGGGAAGGACGCTGGAACGGCGTCGCCATCGCCAGCCGGGTGGGTCTCGGCGAGGTGACGACGAACTTCGGGGAGCCGCTGCGGGCGGCCCGGACGCCCGACGTCGCCGACGACGAGCCGCTGGCCGAGGCCCGGATGATGGCGGCGGTGTGCGGCGGCATCCGGGTCGTGAGCCTGTACGCGCCGAACGGCCGCGCCGTCGGCTCGCCGTTCTATGAGGCGAAGCTGGCCTGGTTCGACCGCCTGGCCCGGTGGCTCGCCGAGACGCGCGACCCGGGCGAGCCGCTGGCGCTGGGCGGGGACTTCAACGTCGCCCCCGAGGACCGCGACGTCTGGGACCCCGCCGCCTGTCACGGCGGCACTCACGTCTCGGAGCCGGAGCGGCGGGCCTTCGCGCGGCTGTGCGCCTGGGGGCTGACCGACGCCTACCGGCTCCATCACCCGGAGCCGGGCCGCTACACCTGGTGGGACTACCGGGCCGGGAACTTCCACAAGAACTTCGGGATGCGCATCGACCACCTGCTCGTCACCGCGCCGCTCGCCGCGCGCACCGTGTGGGCGGAGATCGACCGGGAAGCCCGCAAGGGCAAGCCGGTGCCCTCCGACCATGCCCCGCTGGTGATCGACCTCGACGAGCCGGGCCGGCCGTTCGACGCCGGCTGGGCCAGCGCGGACGGCCGCATCGCCGCCCGCCGCGCGCGCTGAGCGGCCGGGCCCGGTCAGCAGTCGAAGAACTCGTTCGTGTAGTACTCCGCGGTCGGCCTGGTCTGGATCTGGCCATAGGCGCGCTGCAGCTCCAGCAGGCTCTCCCAGTCGGCCGTCGCCATCCAGCCGGCCGGCCGGCCGCGGCTGGCCGGCGTGAACATGAGCCCGGCGGTGTCCTTCCACTGCTGGAGGTTCAGCGCCAGCGAGCCGGCCTTGGGGAACATCTGGATCAGCGCCCGCGCCGCCTCCTCGGGGTTCCGGGCCGCCTCCGTCCACGCCCGGCTGGAGGCGCGGACCATGCGGCAGTTCAGGTCTCGCTCGCCCAGATGGCGGCTGTGGATGAGCAGGCCCTGGGACAGCGCGTTGACCCCGTAGTCCACGTAGCGGAAGTAGGCCGTCCTCCGCTTCGTCTGCTCCTCGATCTGGCCGGCCTGGGTGGTGAAGTACCCGCCCATGGCATCCACCTGCCCGGTCATCACCGCGGTCATCTTGCCCCGGGGGTCGAAGTACACCTCCTGCACCTTGCTCTTGTCCACGTTGTTGACCTTCAGCAGGGCCTGGAAGGCCTGGTGGATGGAGTCGCCGGCGGTGAAGGAGACCTTCTTGCCCTCCAGGTCCTTCGGGCCCTTGATGTCCCTGTCGGCGAAGTAGATGATGCTGAGCGGGCTGGTCTGGACGAAGTTGGCGATCATCCTGACCGGCACGCCCTTGGCCACCAGGCCGGCCATGGCGTAGGCGTCCGCGTAGCCGAAGCGGTCGCTGCCGGCGCCGATGGCCTGCACCACGGGCCCGGAGCCGTTGCCCTCCAGGATCTGCAGGTCGATGCCCTCGGCCTCGTAGAGGCCCTTCTTGACGCCATAGGCGAACGGGGCGTGCTCGCCGTAGGCGTACCAGTTCAGGCGCAGCGTGACCTTCTCCATCTTCGGCTGGGCGGCCGGGGAGCCGCCCCCGAGCACGCCCGGCAGGGCGGCCAGCCCGACGGCGGCGAGCAGGGCGAGGCGACGCGTCATGATGTGACCCTCCTTCAGAGAGTGCCGGCGGCGGCTTCCAGGCGCCGCGAGGCATGCCACGGAATCAGGAGCCGCTCCATCCAGTCGACGAGCAGGAACAGCACGGTGCCGATGGCGGCCAGGATCAGGATGGTGGCGAACGAGAGCCTGGTGTTGAGCATGGCATTGGCCTGCAGGAGCGCGTAGCCCAGCCCCCGGTCAGCCTGGATGAACTCCCCGACGATCGCCCCCACCACGGCCAGCGTCACGGCCACCTTCAGGCCCGCGAAGACGCTGGGCAGGGCGTGGGGAAACCGGATCTTGAGGAAGACCTTCACCGGGGAGGCGCCCATGGAGCGGGCCAGGTGCAGCATCTCCGGCTCGACGGAGCGGAGGCCGACGACGGTGTCGATGACGACGGGGAAGAAGGCGATGAGGAAGGCCACCAGGATCTTGGGCGCGATACCCAGCCCCGCCCAGAAGATCAGGAGCGGCGCGATGGCGATCTTGGGGATGGACTGCGAGGCCACCAGCAACGGGTACACCGCGCGCTCCAGCAGCGGGGAGGCGACGATCAGCATCGCCAGCGGGATCCCGACCAGGACGGACAGGAGGAAGCCGGCCAGGATCTCGCCGAGCGTCACCAGCGCGTGTGGCGCCAGGTAGCGCCACTCGGACCCCAGCGCGGTCAGGACGCCGCTGGGCGGCGGCAGGAGGTACTCGGGCAGTCCGAGCAGCTGGACGAGCCCCTCCCAGGCCAGCAGCGCCACCGCCACGGTGGCCAGCGGCGGACCCCAGCGCGTCCACCTCACGGGCCGGCGCCCCCGTCCAGGTCCCGCAGCACTCCGTGGGCCAGGAAGCGGTCACGGACCAGGCGGGCGTAGGCGGCGAAGCTGGCTTGCTCCCGCACGCCCAGCCGGCGCGGGCGGGGCAGCTCGACCTCCACGACGGCGTCCACGCGGCCGGGCCGTGGCGTCATGACGATCACGCGGTCGGCCAGGAAGATCGCCTCGCTGATGGAGTGGGTGATGAACAGCACCGTCTTGCCGCCGCGCGTGCAGAGCCCCTGGATGTCCAGCGCCATCTGATCCCGGGTCAGGGCGTCGAGGGCCCCGAACGGCTCGTCCATCAGGAGCAGCGGCGGATCGTGGATGAGCGCCCGGCAGATGGCCACCCGCTGGCGCATGCCGCCCGACAGCTCGTGCGGCAGCCGGTGCTCGAAGCCCTCCAGGCCCACGCTGCCCAGGAGCTGGCGGGCCGCCTCGCGGTAGCGCCGGGGATCCAGACCGCGCATCTCGATCTGGAGCAGCACGTTGTCCAGCGCGCTCCGCCAGGCCAGCAGCACCGGGTTCTGGAAGACGATGCCGAGATCGGTCTGGGGCCGGTCCACCACCCGTCCGTTGATGCGCACGGCGCCGGCCGTGGGGCGCAGCAGCCCGGCGATGAGCATCGTCAGCGTGCTCTTGCCGCACCCCGACGGGCCGACGATGGCCAGGAACTCTCCCGCGCGCACGTCGAAGGCCACCCCGTCGAGCGCGCGCACCTCCCCCCCGGGCGTGGCGAAGGCCCGGCTGACGTCGAGGACCTCGACCAGGCTCGGGCGGCTTCCCATGCGCGCGCGGGCATTGTACCCTCCCGGCACCGGGCTGGCCCCGGTATCCGGCCCGGTATGGTAACGTCCCCCCATGCTCGACGCCACGCGTGACCTGATCCTGCCCACCACCATCACCGGCTCCTACCCCCGCCCGGCCTGGTTCACCGAGGGCCTCCGGGGACGGGCGTTCAAGGAGGCGCTGGGCGACGCCGCCTTCCGCGAGCAGTACCTGGACGCCGTCGCGTGCCTGATCCGCGACCAGGAGCGGGCCGGGCTGCACATCGTCACCGACGGCGACTCCCGCTTCGATCTCACCGTCGGCGGCAAGTCGTGGTTCTACTACCCGATCGAGCGGCTGCGCGGCATCACCGGTCACCTGGACCGCGCGGTGACCGGCGGCTGGAAGACGATCCGGCCCGGCCACATCCTCTACGAGGTGATGGAGGCGTACCAGCCGGCCGTGGTCGGCGCCCGCCTCGAGGCCGGGCCGCTGCAGTATGCCGAGCTCTTCAAGGTGGCGCAGCGCTGCACCGACCGGCCGGTCAAGTTCGGGGCCATCAGCGCGCAGACGCTGGTCAAGATGCTGGTGGACCGTCACTACGGCTCCGAGCGGTCGCTCATCCTGGAGCTGGCCGACATCTTCAACGCCGAGCTCCGGGCCGTGGCCGCCGCCGGCTGCCGGGTGATCCAGCTGGAAGAGCCCCGGCACCACATCTCCGCCGCCGACGGCTCCGCGACCGAGAGCGATCTGCAGTTCTTCACCGACGCCGTCAACCGCGAGATCCGCGACGTCCCGACCGAGATCTGGCTGCACACGTGCTGGGGCAACCCCAACCAGCAGCCCCTGCACTGGGAGCGGCCGAGCTACGAGCGGGCGCTGCCCTACCTGCTCGCAACGAACGCCGACGTCATCACGCTGGAGTGCGCCTCCACCGGCGGCCGCGACCTGCCCCTGCTGTCGAAGTACCGGAGCGACAAGAAGATCGCGATCGGGGTGGTGAGCCACACGGTGACGGCCGTGGAGCCGCCCGAGGTCGTGGCGCGCCTCATCCGGCGGGCGCTGGAGCACGTGCCCCCCGACCGGCTGATCCTGACGACCGACTGCGGCTTCGGGCGCGAGGGGCTGTCGCGGCGGATCGCCTTCTACAAGTGCGTGGCCATCAACCTGGGCGCCAACCTGGTGCGGCGGGAGCTCGGCCTGCCCGAGGTGCCCGTCCCCGCGGCCGATCCGCGCTTCACCTTCGCGGGGTGACGCCGGAGGCGCCGGCCCGCCTGTTCCGGGCCGCGGCGGTCCTGCTCGGCGAGGCCCGCTGAGCGGTGCCGCCCGCCCCGGCGCCCCTGCTCGTCTACAACCTGTTCCCCACCCTCGTCGGGCCGCCGGCGGCATGGGTGGAGACCGCGCGGCGGGCCCGGGCCATGGAGTTCACCTGGCTCTACCTGAACCCGTTTCACTACCCCGGCTTCTCCGGCAGCCTCTACGCCGTCAAGGACTACGAGCGGCTCCACCCGGCGCTCGACCCCACAGGGAACGCCTCGCCGATCGACGTGCTGGCCCCGGCGCTGGCGGCCATCCGGGGCCTGGGACTGTCGGTGATGATGGACCTCGTGATCAACCACACCGCCCGGGACAGTCCCCTCGTCCGCCAGCGCCCCGGCTGGTACCGGCGCGACGCCGCCGGGCAGGTGGTGAGCCCGCGCGCGATCGATCCCGACGACGCGCGGAAGGTCACCGTGTGGGGCGATCTGGCGGAGATCGACAACGAGGGCGCCCAGGACCGCGAGGAACTGTGGGCCTTCTGGGAGCGCCTGGTCGGCCGGGCGCTGGCCCTCGGCTTCACCGGCTTCCGGTGTGACGCCGCCTACAAGGTCCCGGCCGCCCTGTGGCGCCGGCTGATCGAGGGCGCGCGCCGCCGGCAGCCCCGGGCGCTCTTCGTGGCCGAGACGCTGGGCTGCCGGCTGGAGGAGATCCAGGCCCTGGCCGGAGCAGGCTTCGACTACTTCTACAACTCCTCCAAGTGGTGGGACTTCGAGGCGCCCTGGTGCCTGGAGCAGCACGAGCGCTTCGGGCGCGTGGCCCCCTCGATCTCGTTCCCGGAATCCCACGATACCGAGCGGCTGGCGGCGGAGACGGGCGGCAGCGAGGCCGTCCAGCGCCAGCGATACGCCTTCGCGGCCATGTTCTCGGCCGGGGTGCAGATCACCGACGGCTACGAGTTCGGGTTCCGGCGCCGCCTGGACGTGGTCGCCACGCGGCCGGCCGACCGGGAGGAGCCCCTCTTCGACCTCACCGCCTTCATCCGCCGCATGAACCGGCTCAAGCGCGCGCATCCCCTGCTCGGGTGCGAGGGCCGGATCACGCGCGCCGACACCCCCGGCAGCCCGGTGGTGGTGCTGCGCCGGTGGTCGGACGAGGCCGGCACCCGCCGGGGCTTCATCCTGATCAACCGGGACGCCGGCGCGGCGCAGGAGGCTCGGGTGGCCCTGTCGGAATTGCATGGAGAAGCGAGGCTTTACCGGCCCTGGGATGAGGATCTGGATCCGGCGGGGAGCCCGGCGACTTCCACCATCCGCCTGGCCCCCGCCGAGGTCGCGCTGGTCGCGGAAGCGCCTAGCTGAAGACGCCGAAGAGCCAGAGCAGGATCACGACGCTCAGGGGCAGGCCCAGGAGCCACAACAGCAGGTAGATCATCGAGTGTCCCTCCGGCCCCTGGCGCGTTCACGTTCGATGCCAGCGACCCGGAGCGCCTGCCCTCGCTGCTCGCGTGTCGCGCTGACACCGCGTCGCGTCGTCCTCAAAATTCTTGACTCGCGGCGGGGGCGCGGACGATCATGGCGGCCCATGCTGGATGCCGACGAGCGCGCGATTCTCTTCCTGTGCTGCGAGAATCACCCGGTGAGCTGCGCGGCATGCGGTCGGGAACGGCGCATCGGCAGCCTGCGGAAGCGACGGTCGGATCCCGAGCGCTGGCTCTGCCCGAAGTGCCGCACGGACGTCACCCCGGGCGTCGTCGCCCACACGCGCGTCTGCCGGTACTTCCTGGGCCGCAAGGGCCTGGCCCGGATCGCCGCCGCCCCGCCGCCCGCCGCCACCGCCTAGCGGGCCCTCCGCGGCCTCCACGGCCGTCACGGCGGCCGGAGGGGCGCGTGGCACCGGCGCGGCGGCTGCGGCACGATGGCTGCCGATGATTCCCGCCGTGCCGGCGCGCCTGGCCCCGCTGCTGGTCCCGACGACCTACCCGCACCCGGTATCCCGGGTGGAGCTGATCGAGACGCACATCTCCTGGGTGTTCCTGGCCGGCGACCGCGTCTACAAGATCAAGAAGCCGGTGGATCTGGGGTTCCTCGACTTCACCACCCTGGAGCGCCGTCGCTTCTTCTGCGAGGAGGAAGTGCGGCTGAACCGCCGCCTGACCCGGGACGTCTACCTGGGCGTGGCCGAGCTGCGCGGCCGCGACGGTCTGGGGTTCGGCGGCCACGGCCCGGCGGACGAGGTGGCCGTCGTCATGCGCCGGCTGCCGGCCGACGCGATGCTCGATCGCCTGATCGCGGAGGGGCGCGTCCCGCCCGGGCTCCTGGAGGAGGTGGGGACCATCGTGGCCCGCTTCCACGCCGGCGCGGCCACCGGCGGCGAGATCGACGAGCTGGGCGGCGAGCCGACGGTGCGGGCCAACTGGGAGGAGAACTTCGCCCAGACGGCGGGGCTGCCGGCCGACGTGCTGCCCGAGGACTGGCGGGAGACGATCCGGCGCTACGTGACCGAGTTCCTGGGCCGCGAGGCGGCGCGGCTGGCCGCCCGCGTGCGCGACCACCACAGCCGCGACTGTCACGGCGACCTGCAGGCCCAGCACGTCTGCGCCACCGAACCGATCCAGATCTTCGACTGCATCGAGTTCAACCATCGCTTCCGGTACGGCGACACCGCGGCCGAGATCGCCTTCCTGGCCATGGACCTGGAGCGGCTGGGACGGCCGGACCTGGCCTTCCGGTTCCTCAATGCCTACCTGGAGGAGAGCGGCGACTACGGCGCGGTGCCGCTCCTCGACTTCTACCGCGCCTACCGGGCCTACGTGCGGGGCAAGGTCCTCGGCTTCCAGCTGGGCGCCCGGCCCGGTCTGGCGGCCGACGCCCGGCGCCTGTTCGCGCTCGCCGCCGCCTATGCGCGCCGGTCTCCCCGCCCCCGGCTGGTCGTCACCAGCGGAGTGATCGGCTCCGGCAAGAGCACCGTCGCCCGCGCCGTCGCCGCCCGCCTGGGCGCCGTCCTGGTCCGGACCGATGCCGTGCGCAAGCGGCTGGCCGGCGTCCCGCTCACGGAGCGGCACGCGGCGGCCTTCGGCGAGGGGCTGTACACCGCGGAGACGAGCCGGCGCACCTATGCGGAGCTGCTGCGCATCGCCGGCGGGCTGCTGGCTGCCGGCTGGCCGGTCCTGCTCGACGGCGCCTTCTCCTCGGCGGCCGACCGCGACGCCGCTCGCCGGCTCGCCGGCCGCGCGCGCCAGGGAAGACGAGAGGGAGAGGAGATGGGGGTGGTGGAGTAGAC
>FWPU01009874.1_pt1 | contig 14690 bp, 13 predicted proteins | sample 2228361 | NCBI WGS metagenome assembly FWPU01 (sample SAMEA103939777, study PRJEB20133) | metagenome
GATCTCCACGATCGACTCCACGGGCAATAGACCGTTCAGCATGTCCGAGAGGGTCTTGCGAACGGCTTCGCGATCCGCGCTCTTTCCTTCCATTCTCTTTCCCTTCTACGGGATGCGCTCGAAATCCCCGGGCAGGCCCCAGCACTCGCAGAAGTCTTTCCGGAATTTCTCGGACCGGCCGAGAATCTCGTTGATGCACTTCTTCGGCATCGGCGGAATCCGGCCCGCCAGGATCCGCTCCCGAACCTCGGCCGCGTACTGGGCCGCGGGCTTGCCTCTTTTCAAGCGCGCAGCGCGCATTTGGTCTCGTAGGGCTTTCGTCTTCTCCGGATCCGCCTTTCCGGTCGCAGGGTCCACGGCAACGCAGTAGACGTTCCGGGCCGCAAATGCGGTGGTGTCGCCTCTCCTGAGATCCCGCTCCACGGCCCTGGGATCCCGGTCGATGGGGTCGCCCAGCCCGCCTCCGCTCTTGTTGAACTGAAGAAACAGGTCGTATTCCGCAAAGGGCCGAACCCCCATCTGGCTCGGCACGCGCACGGTCTCGCCGCGGATCTTGGACTCCCAGTCCGGCCGGCTCGGATCCTCGCCCACCGAGTGGGGCAAGGGTTTGCGGGCCGCGATCATCTCTTTCAAGTTCGTGTTCACGACGAACAGCTTGTAATTGGCCGAGGCCGGGTAGGCGCCCATCATGCCCGGGGTGTCGAACACAAAGTCGCCGAACGTGATGGATCCCAGCATGCAGTTGGAGGTGTTCGCGATGAAATAGAGGGACTGGATGCCGTTGCCGCCCCGGAACTTGCCCATCCCCCCGCCGTCCGGATCCTTGCGCCTGCCCAGCCAGACCACGGGAAAGATGTCTTCCCACACCTCGGCGTCCGTGAAATCGCCCTCGGGATTCGAGGGGAACATGGCCGTGTCAAGGCCGTCCATGACCGCAGAGGCGTCGTTGCCTCCCACGGCGGCCTCGAACAGCGCTCCGGCAAAGACCCGGCCGTGGGCGTCGAGGCCGCCTCCGATCATGGAGGCCGGCACGTTGACCCCGCCCGAGACCTCCTCGCGGAACCCCTTGATGTAGACCGAAGCTCCCAGGGCAGAAAGGAACGCCGCATCGGCGATGAAGGCCATGGTCCAGGCCGCGCAGGCCGTGGTGATGTCGTGGGGGTTGACCGTACAGTCCGGCACCCGGAGCCGGTCCCCGTACACCGAAGCCTGGGCGATGCCCTCATTGAGCTTGACGTCGTAAAAGAGCCTCTGGATCACGCTCGTGATGAGGTTTCCGGTCAGGCAGCACAGGGATGCGTTGTTGCTGTGCAGGCCCGCAGGCGAGGTCCCCTCGAAGTCGGTCGTGATCTCGCCGTCCGGGCCGATCGTGACCTCGACCTGGATCGCATTGAGGTAATCAACTTTGAAGCGCACGTTCTGGGTCGAAAGAGGCAGGTCCGAAAAGCAGGCCATGCGGTAGCGGCCCGGAAAGCAGAAGGTCCGGATCCGGTCCGCGCAGGCCAGCCGCGAACTCTCGATGAACTCGTAGATCGCCTTGAGGTAGTATTCCACCCCGTATTCGCGCACGATCTCCAGGATGCCTTCCCGGATCATGATGGAGCCGGCCATGCGCGCCCTCGTGTCCAGGGCCCACCACATGGGCACGCGGGTCCCCCGCTCGACCATCATCTCGATGTCGTGCTTGAGCTGGTCCTGCTCGGCGATCCTGAGGCAGGGCCAGAACAGGCCTTCCTCGAACCGCGTCTGGGAACTGACCGGGATGCCGCCCGGCTCGCAGGCGCCGATTTCCATGCAGTGGGTGAGCGCGCCCGCCCATCCGATCATGCGGTCCTCGAAAAAGATCGGGGTCACCGTGGCCTGGTCCGCCGAGTGGGCGCCCCCGATGTACGGATCGTTGTTGAAAAAGTGATCGCCCGGCTTGATCCCGACCTTTTCCTCGTAGTCGTTCTTGAGCATCCACTTGATGGAGCTTCCGATCGAGGCGATGTGGAGGAGCAGGCCCGTGGAAAAGGCGACGGAGTCGCCCTCGGGCGTGAACAGAGCGAATATGCACTCCCCCATTTCCCGCACGATGGGCGAAGCCGAGATCTGCTTGGCCGACTCCTTGGAGTTCTGCACGAGGCCGGCGATCTTCGTATAGAGAACTTCCCACTTGACCGGGTCGGCACGAAGAAGCTCGAGCGGAGGATACCGGCCCCCGGCGATTTCCTGTTCCCTCAGAAGCAGCTTTTCCTTGAGCGCGCCCACGGGATCCACGTCCTCCTTCTGTTGCGGCGGCCTTACGGCAGGCTGGATCCGCCCTTTGCACGCAGCCATCCGGTCAGGTACTCGTCCACGTACAGGTCCCTGTCCGGGGGCACGACCACCACGGTGGTCTCGTTTTCCACCAGGGCCGGACCGGCAATCCGGTTGCCGGGCCTGAGCCGGTCATAGTCCCAGACCGAGGCCTCCACCCATCCTTGCCGGAAATAGCAGGATCTGTTTCCCCTGGAGGCCTCACGCCGCGGGACAGCTCCCTCCAGGGGATGGCGGCTCAGGACGGGCTTGATCTTGTCCACCCGGGCCACGAGCCCCACCTCGAAGATCTCGTACCCCGCGGCCGGGTACTTGCCGGCCGACGTGTAGACTTCTTCGTACATCGTCTCGAAGGCGGCAACCACGCGGTCCCAGTCCTCGATCGTGCGAATCCGCCTGACCGGCGAGGGCACGATGAGATCCTCGAGCTGCCTGCCGTACCGAACCATGGCGAGATGACTGAACTGCACCTGGTCCGGCCCGTACCCCTCCCGGGCCATCTCCTCCAGGGCGCGCCTTTCGAGGGTTTCCCAGGCCGCGTTGATCTCTGCGCCCACGGCGAGCTTGGCCGCAGCGGTCGCAGCGGCCGGAACGATCCCGGTCAGAGCGTGGCTGTAATGGTGTTCGTAGTCCGCAGAGGAAGCCCCGAAGGCCGAGAAAACGGCCGAGTACGGAAACACCATGACGCCCCGGAAGTTCACGCCCCGGGTGTACCCCGCGGCATGGGTGGGGCCTGCGCCGCCGAAGGCCATGCAGACATAACTGCCCACGTCGAACCCCTTGGCCATGATCATGCCGACCGCGGCGTCCCGCATCTTGACATCGAGAATCTCCACGATCCCCAGGGCCGCCGCCTCCACGGTGAGACCCAAGGGGCCCGAGATGGTCTCCTCCATGCACGCTCTGGCCGCCTCCCGGTCGAGGCGGATCCGGCCGCCCAGGAAATAGTCAGGGTCGATGTATCCCAAAAGAACGTCGCAGTCCGTGGTCGTGATGCAGGTGCCGCCCAGCCCGTAGGCCACAGGTCCGGGCCGGGCGCCGGCGCTTTCCGGGCCCACGATGATCCGCTTGGTGACCGGATCGAGCCGGGCCAGCGTGCCGCCGCCCGCGCCGATGGAGTTTACGGCCGCGATGGGAACGCCCAGGAGAAAACGGGCCGCCTCGGGTTCCCGGTCCACCTCGATGCGACCGTCCGTGATGATGCCCACGTCGAAAGAGGTGCCGCCCACATCCGTGGTGAGCACGTTGCGCAGGCCGTACAGGTCGCCCACGAACTTGCCGCCGATCAGTCCGCCCACGGGTCCGGACTGCATGGTCTCGACGGCCTTCACATTCTCCACCGAGGCCAGGCCCCCCGAAGACTGCATGATCTGGAGGTTTCCGCGGAACCCGTATGCCCGGATCTGCTTCTGGATGGACCGGAAGGCCTCCTTGACCCTGCGGCCCGTGTACGCCTCCACCACGGCCGAGTTGAACCTGGGCAGCTCCCGCCGGGTGGCCGTAATTTCGTAGCTCGTGTACACGTCCACGGAGCGGCCCAGCTCCCGGGCCGTCTCCAGCACGATTTCCTTTGCGCGGAGTTCGTGGGAGGGATTGCGCCAGCTGAACAGAAACCCCACGACCACAGCCTCGCACGCCAAGTCCGCGATGAGTTCCCGGGCCGCGGGAGCCACCTCGTGCTCGTAGAGGGGGATGATCGGCTGGCCCCGGGCGTCCGTGCGCTCAGTCACGCCCCGGATGCGCTCGATGGGGACCAACGGCTCCGGGTAGTGGTGGGTGCGGACATGGATCCGGTCCACAACCGTAAACCCGGTCCAGCCCTGCTTGCCCCGGCCCATGTCGAAAATCTGCTCGAAGCCGCGGGTCGTGATCACGCCGACCCTGGCGCCGCTGCGGGTCAGGACCGTGTTCAGAACCACGGTGGCGCCGTATCCCAGGACCTCGAGCTCCCGGGAAAGCTCTTCCCTGGTCAGGCCGATTCTCTCGGCGGCCGCGCCAACCGAATCAAAATATCCGCGGGCGATGTCGTCGGGCGTGCTGGGCGCCTTGGCCACGACGAAGTGGCCCTGCTCATCCACGAGAAACGTGTCGGTGAAAGTCCCGCCCGTGTCCGTGTACAGAAGCCGGTACCTTGGCCTCGCCGCCGCCATTTCCCGAATTTCCCCTGGAGGTTCCCGTGCGGACGGTCCGGCAAGGCCAGACCCTGCAACCCTCAACCTGTCGGCGAACAGCCGAGCCCCGTTTCCCCGGACAATTTTCTGCCGTTCATATAATGACTACGGGTAACGAGGTGACCGACAGTCATTATATAGCCGGTTATGCAAGGCCTTGTCAAGGGAAAACGTTGGGAGGGGAAAAACCTCTAACAGGACTCCCGCAGGTTATCGGCTGTGGTCTACTCGAGGAGCCGGAAGCACCTGATGTCCCGGATGCTCCCGGTCCGCTCCTCGCGGAATTCGACCCGGACGCGCGCCCCGACCCGGATCTTGGATTCGTCATCGGCCACGATGTAGTTCTGCAGGAGGGAGCCCGCGCCGTCGAGCTGCACGTTGCCGAAAGCGTATGGAACCGGCCTCGTCTCCCCGGTTTCCGGGTCCACGAAGGCAGCCCTCAGGATCGTGAAATTCCGGATCGTGCCGACCGGCGCGACTTCCACCGGCTCGGTCATCTCCGCAAAGCAGGGATCGCAGATCTGTTTGGGGGGCACGTAGACCGTACCACATTTGGGGCACCTGACCCCGACGAGCCTGGCGCGGTCTCTCATTTCCACCAGGAAGCGGCTGATATATCGGCCGGCGGAGTACCGGAACACCTGTTCCACATCGGTCCTCGAATGCACGGTCAATAGTTCGGCTTCGTGCTCTTTTTTCTCGGCCATCCGCCTCTCTCCTCACGCAGGCTTTTCCCTGCTGAAAAGAATCAAATCCGACCACCAGCACCCCCCGAATCCCGTGGCAAGACCGAGCCGCACGTCCGGAACCTGCCGGGCGCCGGCCTTGCCCTGAATCTGGTGCGCGATCTCGGCGCACCGGATCAGGCCCGTGGCGCCGATCGGGTTCGTGGAAAGCACGCCCCCGGACGGGTTGAACGGGCATTCGCCGCCCATGTCGGTGACGCCGTCCCAGACGAGCCTGGGGCCCTCCCCCTTCTTGCAGAACCCCAAATCCTCGATCCAGATCAGCCCGGCCCAGGAATAGGGCTGGTAGAGCTCCACCACGTCGATTTCTTTCAGAGGCTCCCGGATGCCCGTCTTCCGCCACAGCTCCTTGGCGGCGAGCGTGAGGGAGAGCATGCCGGTCTGCCCCATGACGTCCGCGAAGCGGCTGTAGCAATGGCGGTTCGCCGTGGCCACGACCCATGCGGGCTGGGGGCAGATCTTTCCGGCCACCTCCTCGCTCGCAAACACGACCGCGCAGGCCCCGTCCGTCCTCGGACACATGTCGAGAAGCCGCAGGGGGTCCGAGATCGGCGGGGAACTCAACACCTCTTCGATCGTCACTTCCTTGCGCAGGTGGGCGTAGGGGTTGTTGCAGGCGTGCCTGCGGTCCCGGACCGACACGCGGGCCGCATCCCTCGGCGTGGCGCCGTAGGCGGCCGCGTATTCCGACGCCTCGATGGCAAGGCCTGCCAGGGCTCCGGCCATGACGCCCCGGTCCAGAATCGGGTCCGTGGCCGTCACGATCGCGCCTGTCGTGTCGGACTCGGAATTCTTCTCCCAGCCGATCACCAGAAGCCGGTCGAACATTCCGGAGGCCACCATGTGGTAGCCGCCGATAGCCAGGGTGGTGCCTGTGGTTCCGCCCGTGGTCAGCTTGATCACGGGCTTGAGATACCCCCCCGACCCGTCAATGCTCCAGCAGTCCACATAGTTGATTCCCTCGAAATGATCCATGTTGCCGATCACGACCCCGTCGATGTCCTCGATGCCGAGCCCGGCGTCCTCCAGGGCGCGCGCCACCGCTTCATGGATCAGTTCCTGCCCGTTGACGTCCCTGCGGGCCGATTTGTGGTAGGTCTGTCCTGCGCCCACGATCGCGACACGTCTTCCCATTGCAGCCGTCCTCCTAGTCGCTGCCGAGAATCCACACACAGTGGGACTGCCCGCAAAGGCCGTTCACACCGTGCGCCAGGGCCGTTCGCACCTTCTCCTTGACCTGCATCCCGCCGGCCTCGCTGCGGATCTGACGTGCCGCCTCGATGATCCGGTACATCCCGGCCGCAATCGCCGGGTGCCCGCTCAGAAGGCCTCCGGAGGGATTGACCGGAATGTCCCCCTCCCGGGCCGTGGCGCCGCTCGCCACAAGCTTTCCCCCTTGCCCCTTCGGGCAGAACCCCAGCCCCTCGGTCCACATGAGTTCCTGGTAGGTGAAGGCGTCGAAAATCTCGGCCACGTCGATCTCCTTTCTCGGATCCCGGATCCCGGCCATCCGGTACGCCCTTTCCGCGGCCCTCTCCAGGGCCCTGCACTCGGCAAGATCCCGGTCTCCGAGCTGATAAGCGTCCGCGCAGAAGGAGACGCCCTTGAGCCACACGGGCTTCTTGCGAAACTTATTGGCCCGCTCCTCGCTGGCGAGGATCAGGCAGCAGGCTCCGTCGCTGATGGGCGAAAGGTCCAGCTCCTTCAGGGGGTCTGCCACCCGAGGCGACTTCAACACGTCTTCGACCGTGATCTTCAGGGGCCACTGGGCGTTCGGGTTCGCGAAGGCGTTGCCGTGATTCTTGACCGCCACGAGGGCACACTCCTCCTCGGTGATCCCGTACGTGCGCATGTACTTCCTCGCCTGGAGCGCGCATGCCGTCACCATGTCCAGGCCGAGACACCTGGCGTGCACGGGGTCGAATGCGGCATTCGTGATCAGAGGCGCGATCTGGCGGCTTTCGGAGCCCTTGCTGTGGGCCGTCACGAGCGTCGTGCCGTAGGAGCCGGAAAGAATCCGGCAGGCAGCGTAAAAGGCGCCGAAGGTCCCGTCCCCCTCGACGCAGCTTATGTTCTTGTCGTATCCGCCGCTCACCCCTCCCACGGGCATGCAGGAGATGGTCCGGCCGTCCCAGAAGTCGTTCGAGGTCGTCACCACATTGTCAATCTCCCCGATCCCCACGCCCGCGTCCTCCAAAGCCAGCTTGACCGCCTCGTACACCAGCTCGGGGTAGTTCACGGTCTCCTTGCTCGCCTCGATCTTCGTCTGCCCCATGCCCACGATCGCAACACGGTCCATGGCCTCGGCTCCTTGTCTACTTGAGGGGCCTGAAGTACGCGATGTCGAGCGGTGACCCTGTCCGCTCCTCCGCAAAGACCGCCTCCACCCGCATGCCCTCCCGCACCTCTTCGGGATCGACTTCGCCGAGCAGATGAAGAAAGCCCGTATCCGCTCCGTCAAGCCGGATCAGCGCGTACGCGAAAGGCGCCTTCCTGGGCTGGATCGGGATATCCCGGCGGACGATCGTAAAGGTGTCTACCGTACCCGTCCCGGCAAGCGCCACCCAGTTGTCCGTCAAGACCGTGCAGAACGGGCACACCTTTCTGGCGGGGACCAGGACCTTCCCGCACTTCGGGCAGCGTCGGCCGTAAATCTTCTTCTCGTCCCGCAGCGCGACAAAATACCGGCTCGCCGTCTCACCGGCCTTCCAGGTGTACGGCACCCGTATCCGGCCCTCCTGCACGATGTTCTCCGCGTCGCTCCAGAAGTCGCCCATATCGACTCTCCTCGCCGCCGCACGCGTCCCGCGCCCATCCGGCCCCCGGGCCGCCGTCCGGCCTCGCCCCGCCGGAGAGCGCGCGCGTCTGATCTGACTAGATGCCTGTCTGGCTATCACACTTTCTGGCCCAGGTCAAGAGGAGCGCGAAGGGAGGCCGAGCGCCGGGCCATCCCCGATCCGGCCCGGAAGACCCCTTCTCTGGAGGGGCACGCTCTGTCGTGCCCGCGTCGGGGGGATTCAGGATGCGAGGACCCGTCGGCCACACGGCAAGCCTTAGAGACGGACGCGACGGAGCGCGTCCCTCCAGAAAAGCCATGGCCCGCAGGCGCTGCGGGGGCCGGGCGCACCGGGGAAACGGCACAGGCGTATCCGTAAAATGAAGGACTGACCCCTACTTGCCCCGGAAGGACCGGTTGAGTTCGGCGATGGGACCCGCAATCCGGCGCGGGGACAGGACGAAAGGCCTTCCTTTCTTGTCCCGGGAAGGAACCACGCTCCGCGAAAGGGCGAGATGGTCGCCCTCCTCCTTCCACCACTCCGGATGATCGACCGTTGTGCCGAACCGCTTTGCCAGAACGGGAAGGTCCCGGTAGACCGCGCTCCCCGGAAAAAGCGAAAAGGTGCCGCTCCGGATCCGCAGCGTCCCGCCGGCCAGCTCCGGAAGAACCCGGCGCTCCATGAAGCGCTCGTGCTCCCGCACGGTCTTCTCGGACTCGCCCGGGTGGTTGAAAATCAGATACGCGTCGTGTTCGATTCCCAGGGTGCTGCATGTTCTGGACAGGTTTACGAACCGTTCCAGGTACCGTTCGGGATCAGGCGTTTTCCTCATGATGCGGAGCATGGTAGGCGAAAAGGACTCGACGCCGAGATCGATCCGGACCGCGAGTCGCGCGAGCCGTTCCAGATCGTCCCCGTCGAGCAGATCCGACCGGGTCTGGATCCAGAAGCCGCAGCGGTGCCCCCGGTCGGCGAGCCCTTTGAGGAAGCTCTTCCTCCAGACAGGATCCCGGCCGAAGCAGGCGTCGAGAATCATGATGGCACGCGGGGCGAGCCCCTGCTCGATCCGCTCTACCGTCTCGAGGGCCTCGGCTGCCGGCACGGCCGTCCAGCGCCTGCGGTACTCCATGCAGTAAGCGCACCGGTAAGGGCAGCCCGCGCTCAGAAAAACGCCCACTGCGCCGCCGCGCCTGGCATACGGATAGGACAGAAAGTCCGGCTTTGCGGCCCAGGGCCCGGGCGCCGCTCCGGCCGGAAGCTCAAGGCCGAGAAAAGGCGCGGCCCGCTCGATCTCGCCGGCTGCCACGAAGTCAAAGGGGCTGCCCGGGTAGCGGAAGTCCGCTTCCCGGAACGTCGGGTGGTATCCGCCCACCAGAATCCGGGTGGCCGGCCGCTCCCTGCGAATCCCCTCGGCGAGCTTGACGGCAGCGGGGTAATTCAGACTGGACCAACACGAGACGGCAACGAATTCCGGCTCCAGGGAGAGAATCCGTTCCAGGGCGCGGCCGAGAAACTTCCTTCGTTCCTCCTCGGTGCCAGGCCTGCCGTATTCCGCCTCCAGGTCGAGCACAACCACGTCGAAGAAGCGTCTGAGGAAGGCGTGGCAGTACACCAGGTGGGTGTTTTCCTCGGCGGCATTGCCCCAGGACGGCGCAAAAAGAACTCCGGGGTAAAGCAGCAGGAGCCGCCGGGTCTTCATCCTGTCGGCTCCTGCCCGCGCCGTTGTCGCGCTCCGGATCCTGCGGGCTTCACATCCGGGGCTTCCATTCCTGCACGGAGGAGCCTTCCTCCCGAAGCATCTCCTCGAGGCTCCTGAGGAAGCCGGGAAAATCAAAAGGCTCCCCCCACTCGTAAGGCAGATCCGCGATCTCGCCCGGAGCCGACGCCTCGGCCAGGACCCGGAGGGCGTCCATCAGGATGCTTCGCTGCAGGGCCTTGTCTCCGGGCTTGCCGCACTGTCGCCCCAGGGGAAAATCCACGAAAACGCTTCTGGGAGGTCGCACCTGGGCCATCATGTCCCTGCAGGAGCCGATCATCACCGTCGGCAGGCCTGTCTCTTCCAGTTTTCGCGCGATCAGTCCCACGGACTGATGGTCGAGCGGTCAGGCCGCCACAAGCAAGACCGCGTCCGCCCCCTGCGAGCGCAGAACCTCTGCCATGGCCGGCACGGTTTGGCTCTGAAGGGCCGTGCGCTTGTACAGGCGGCCCATCCCCAGGGTCAGGGCCCTGGGAGCCAGACGCCCGATCGCGCCCTCGGCCTCGATCTCGCGCAGTCTCTCGACGGGAAAGACGCAGTTCGGATCCTTCAGGGCATCCCGGTGGTCGAAGTAGTTGTGATGGAGCCTGAGCCGTTCGCGAGGCGTGTCGACCGGAACCTCCCGGAAGCTCAGGTCGTTTACGGCCCAGGGATCGAAGGGCTGCTGGTCGTCTCGGAAGATTCCGGCGGAACTCACCAGGGCCAGGCAGCATGCGCTCAAGGGCTTCCCGAGGGGCGTCCACGGGCTTGAATCGAAACAGGACCACTGGTACGGCGGAAACCCCTGGCTCTGGTACATCTGATTCAGGCCCGCCACGTACGCTACGACGTTCTGCATGGATTGCCTCCTGCGCGCCCGGGCCCCGCGGGCCCCGGCCGCCTGGTCACGCGAAAAGAACGGACCTCACGGCTTCTAGAATCTGGCGGGCGCGCTCGATGCACACCCGAGCGTCCTCTGCCGTAAACGCTTCATCGGGCGTAAGGTCCGGCAAGCCGTTCGGGTATCGCGTGGGAATGTAAAATCGATCGAGAAACATCCCTGACGAGACTGCAGAGGCTATCCTTTCGTGAAGCCGGCTGTCCACAGACTTCAGATCCTCAATCAGCTTCTTTATGGAATGGCCCCAGGGGTCGGCGTCCGCCAGGTACCACAGGGCCTTCACAGCCTTTTCAGCAGCCTGATGGGCGTGAAAGCAGGCGTGTGCGAATCGTTCATTTTCTTTGAGAAGGGATGAGGTGACCAAATCGCCTTCCGCCGTGGCGAACCAGCGCAGCGCCTCTATGCGGTTTTTCTCATGACTCATAGAGGACCTTCCCCTCCTCCAGAATCTTCCGGATAAAGGGCCGGTGAGCCATTCTCTCGAGTTCGGCGGGCGTGTAAATCAACAAATCAACGGCCCTGCCTTGGACGAGGTCGGCCAACCCTGAAAATTCCTCATACCGGTCGAAAAACCGTTTTTCGGTCTCTTTCACGATCATCAAATCGAGATCGCTTCTTTTCGTCGTCTTGCCAGAAGCCGAGGATCCAAACAGCACGGCCTTGATCACCTTCTTCTCGATCAAGAAGGGCACAAGGGCCTTGCGAAGGCTTTCCAGCTCGTTTGCGGTCACGGCGATCCTCCTGCGGAGGGAGCGACCTTCCGGCCCGTTTCTCCGGCTTGCGAGCCGGGTCCCCTTTCGAGCTCCATTATCGGCCAACCGTGGAAGCCCTTGCAAGAAAACAAGCCGGGCCGGCCGCACGGTTCCTCACAGGCCCAGAAGCGACGCCACCTGTTCCCGGTGAAAATCGCCGTCCCCGAACATGACCTCGCCCGCCTTGGCCTGGGCGAAGTACAGGTGCAGGTCATGCTCCTCCATGAAGCCGATGCCGCCCAGGACCTGGTGCCCGAGCGCGACGAGCTTGCGGTAGGCGTCGCTCACCCAGGCCTTGCACATGGAGGCCTCCCTTTCGAAAGGCAGGCCGCGGGCGATCTTCCAGGCCGCATGACAGGTCATGAAGTGGATGGTGTCCGCGTAGGTGAGCATGTTCGCGCAGTGGTGCTGGACCGCCTGAAAGGCGCCGATGGGCCGTCCGAACTGAACCCGTTCCTTGGCGTATCCCACGGCAAGTTCGAGGACCCGTCTCGCCCCGCCCGAAAGCTCGGCGCACTTGGCGACAGCGGCCTTGAGCAGGACGCTGCGCAGGATCTTCGCGCCCGGAGCCGCCAGACCGCCGAGCACATCCTCCTCGGCCACGGCTGCCCCGTCCAGAACGACCTCGCAGAGCCGGTCGCCGGACAGGGTTTCCATGCGATGGACGGCCGCGCCGGGCCCGGAAGGATCCACCAGGAACAGGCGCAGCCCGAAATCCGGCCTCTCGGTCCGGGCGGCGCAGACAATGGTGCCGGCCACGTGCGCGTCCGGCACGAACAGTTTGACCCCGGACAGCACGTACCGGTCTCCGCGCCGCTCGGCCCTCATGCGCACGCTCTCTTCCGAGCACGCGCCGTCCTCCTCGATCCAGGCCAGGGTGACGACACGGCGGCCGGCCGAGACTTCCTCCAGGATGCGCTTCTTCTGCGCCTCGGTCCCGCCCTCCAGAACGGCGAGTCCCCCCAGGACGACCGTGGAAAAGAACGGGCCGGGCATGCACGCATACCCCATCTCGGCCAGAAGCACGGCCAGATGCAGGAAATCCATCCCCGACCCGCCGTATTCCTCCGGGAACGGCAGGCCCAGCCAGCCCAGTTCCACCATCTTGTTCCACACGTCTTCCGAGCAGCCTCGTTCGTCCGCGGCCATTCGCCTCACATAGGTTGCCGGGCATTCGTCGGAAAGGAACTTGCGCGCCGATTCCTTGAGCAGGTTCTGTTCCTCGTTGTAATCGTAGTTCATGTCGGTCCCCCCTCTGCCCTACTTTCTCGGAAGCCCGAGCCCGCGCAGGGCCATGATGTTCCGCTGAACCTCGCTGGTGCCTGCGTAGATCGTCTCGACCACGCTCGAGCGGTAGATTCTCTCCACGAGCCCACCCAGCACCGCCCGCCGCGAGCCCGCTTTCAACTGGCCGTAAAGGCCCAGAACCTCCATCGCCGTGTTGGCGATCCGCTGGGCCGTCTCGGTGGCGAAAAGCTTCTGCATGGAGGCCTGGTAGTTCGGCACCTGGCCGGTGTCGAGTATGTGGGCGAGCCGGTAGTACAGATGCCGGTTCGCCTCGACCTCGATCGCCATCTGGGCGAGCTTCTGCCGCACCAGGGGATCCTTGGACAGGGGCCTGCCGTTCACGCGGGTCTGGCGGGCGTAATCGATGACTTCATCGAGCAGGCGGCTGTAAGCCGCCAGCGGAAACATCCTTTCGTAGTCCAGGGCGTGCATCACATAAAAAAAGCCCATGTTGAGCTCGCCCACCAGGTTCTTCTTCGGGACGAGCACGTCGTCGTAAAAGACCTCGTTGGTCCGCCAGCCGGCCATGGTGATCATGGGCCGGATGGTGATCCCCGGGCTTTTCAGGTCCACGATCATGAGGGACATGCCCCTGTACTTGGCAGCCTGCGGATCGGTGAGCGCGGCCAGCCAGTGGTAGTCCGCCACGTGGGCGTGGGTGTTGAAGGTCTTCTGCCCGTTGACCAGGAAGAAGTCCCCCTTGTCCACGGCCCGGATGTTCAGGGCAGAGAGGTCCGAACCCGCCTGCGGCTCGGTGTAGCCCAGGCAGAACTCGATCTCCCCGCGGGCGATGGGCAGGAGCCATTCCTTTTTCATCTCCTCGCTGCCGAAATGCATGATGGTCGGGCCGGCCATGTGGGCTGCCACGTAGACCAGGGGCACCCCGGCCAGAGCCATCTCTTCCCGGATCGCGAAGGCCACGGCCGCAGAGGTCCCGAGCCCCCCGTATTCCTCGGGCCAGTTCGGCGTGAGCCAGCCGTTGGCCGCAAACCTGCGGATGAATTTCCGGCCCTCCCGGCCTCCGTAGATGTAACCCAGCTCCAGGCTCTCGGAAAGCAAGGCCGGCGTGACCTCGGTTCGAAGGAACCTCCGCACCTCCTCCAGAAGCTTCTGTTCCTCGGTCGAAAAACTGAAATCCATGACTCCCCCCTTCGACTTTCTGTGTCCCCGCACCCCCTGGCTCCCTGGGGCGTTGCGCGGCTTGCCGCCCCTGCCGCCACCAGCCCCGGCCGGGACTGGATCCGCCACGGCATCCATAGCGCACCCCGCCGGGACGAATCAAGTGGGCCGAGTGCCGGCCCCTCTCTTGAAATGTGGTGCCCCGATATGCGAAGGAAGAGCCTGTCTGTCGTCGCACGCAGGAGGGGAGTCCATGGGACAATGGATGGACGGCTTTCTGAAACGGCTGGACCGCAACCGCCAGGAGAACCTGCAAGGCGGCGGTCCGGAGCGGATCGCCCTGCAGCACCGCATGGGCAAACTTACGGCACGGGAGCGGATCGAGTATCTGGCCGACCCCGGCTCCTTTCAGGAGATCGGCTCCCTCGTGCGGGATCTTCGCGCCAACCTGGGGGAACTCGCGAGGCCCTGCCCCGGCGACGGCGTGGTCATGGGGATGGCCGAAGTGGGCGGCCGCCAGGTCATGGTGTACGCGACCGATTTCACGGTCATGTCCGGCGCACTGGGCGACCAGGGGGTCTGGAAGATCGCCGAGCTGGTGGAGATGGCCGGCCGGGAACAGGTGCCGATCATCGGCATTTTCGATTCGGCGGGCTCGCGCTTGAGCTTCACCCGGGGCTTCGTGGGGCTCCACGGCCTGGCTCGGCTGATCCGGAACTATTGCCTTTATTCCGGTGTCATCCCCCGGATCGCCCTGGTGCTGGGCCCTTGCGCCGGCCCCCTAGCCCAGGTTCCGGTGCTTTCTGACTTCCTGATCATGAACGAGAACACCGGCTTCCTGTGGCTGGGCGGCGAGATCCAGACCGAAGAGGCCGGCCGGGCTGAATTCCACATGAAAAAGAGC
>FWPU01001689.1_pt1 | contig 14687 bp, 7 predicted proteins | sample 2228361 | NCBI WGS metagenome assembly FWPU01 (sample SAMEA103939777, study PRJEB20133) | metagenome
CCATTCCAGCACTCAACCTCGCCAGGACCAGCCGCGCCAACGCAACCGTCTTGTGTGGGGTGGATTTCAGCCCTTGACGGCACCGGGCCTGGCAGACTCGGCGTCTTCATGTCCCCGAGTGGGGTACGGATCTGCGCGCACCCTCTTGACGGCCGCGACAGTAGCCACCGCGCTCATACCGCGGTTGGCTCGATTTCGGGGTTCGGGGATTCAGGGCTGAACCGTCACCGCGACCGTGGCCTCGTCGCTGAAGAAGTAGCCGGTTGTGGTGTCCCCGGCATAGACGACGAGTCCGAACTGGTAAGTCCCCGGGACATCGGGGGTCGTCGTTACCTGGGGACCTGTATCCGCGACATTCAGGAACAGGCGGCTTCCGGCGGGCTTGTCGATTAAGAACCAGCGGTAGCCGTTGTTTCCGGTCGAGGGCAGGGCATACGTCCCTCCCGCGCTTCCCGACCCGTCCAGGACGAGCGGTTGTCCCGCCTTCGCGCCCGCGTAGTCGCCGGGCGTGCCCGGGTCCGCGGTCGGCAGGGTGACGCCCTCGAAGTCCTTGCGGCCCTCCATGCGCACCGACGCGGTCGCGTCGGCATCTGTCAGGGGGTCGCGGTACGTGATGACGAGGTTCGCGCTGACCTTCGGCTGCTCGTAGTCCGTGCTGAACTCGACCACCAGGGGCAGGAGTTCCCAGGCCGGGATCTCGTAGTCGGGCTGCGGGGGATTCGTCACGGTGAAGGCGTCTGGATCGACGGTCGGCCAGTCCTTGAGCACCTCGACCTTGCGGATCGTCAGGGGCGCGTTGCCCTTGTTCGCCACGACCACGGTCTTGCGGCGAGACTCCCCCTCAGGGGCGAAGAACACGAGCGAGTATCCCGCCGGCGGTGCCACGTCCATCTCCCCCTTCGCCACACCCCCACACAACTGGACCTCCTTCTGGCCCGGGACCGACGATGCGGTCGTGTACTCCAGCGTCAGGGTCCCGTTGACCCCCTTGGCGCCGGGGGCGGTGTAGGTCACGGCCACGTCGAGCGAGGGGCGCATCGCGTTCAGGACCGCGGGCTCCGCGCCCAGGGGCGTCCCCTGGTACGCCCCGCACCCGGTCCCGTCCTCCACCTGGCTCCCGCCCGCCTGGTACCACTGCACCTCGTACGGTCCGTCGGCCGGGGTCACGGTGGGTTTCTTCACGCTCACCTGGCCGTCCCCGACGACCCGGACGGTCACGACCTTGGTGCAGACCTGTCCCTCTTCCACGACCTGGCTGAAGTCCACGCACCCCATCCCCACCGCCTGGTCGGGGTGGGACACCTGGATGTCGGCCTGTCCGGTCACGAACCCGCGGATGAGGATCGAATAGACGGGCGTGTCCGGGTCGTTCGACGTGATGAGGATGTGGTTCTCGTCGGGGTCCGCGTCCTTGGGGACGTATCGGATCGTGAAGGTCGCCTCCTCGGCCCCCAGTCCGGAGCCCGCCGGATAGATCGGCACGCCGACCTCCAGCGTCTTGAAGATGCTGAACTCGTCGTCGTCGGGGTCCTGCAAGGCCAGGGGCGCTGTGATGACCAGGGCCTCGGTGCCCGTGTTCGTCACCCGGAACTCCATGGGCCACGGCTGGCCGATCGGGGTCGTCGCGTCCACCGGGCCCGGACCCGTGTTTACCTCGATGTTCGGGGCGATGGACCTCGGGGCGACCGTAGCCCGGAACTCCTTGTTGGTTGGGTCGTTCGACACGATGACGAGGGTCCGGGACCCCCCGGCTCCGCCGCCAGGCGCGAACGCGATGTCGAACTCGATCCGCTCGACCACGGCCCCCTCGGCCGGCTCGACGGTCCGCGGGAACGTCGCGCCGCGCAGGTCGAGCGTGAACTGCGTGTTGTCCCCGTCCAGCCGGATCTCGTCCACCCGGAGCGTCGCGTACCCCGAGTTCCGGACCTCGACGGTCTTGACCTCGGCCACCCCCGAGAACTCGATGGTCCCATCGGGGAGCAGTTGCCTCATGGCCTGGCCCTGGGACTTCACGAAGACCGCGATTTCCGGGATGCGGGTCTCGGACGCCTGGGAGCAGGCGACGAGCGCCGCGGCGAGGAGCGTCGCGAGGATGGGTGCGATTCTCATCGGGACCTCCATGGCGTCAGGGAAGCGAGGGTTCGCGGGGTGGCGAGGTCTTCCAAAAGAGCGGCGACCGCACGCCGGGTCATCTTCGCCCACGCCAACGCCCACGCCCACGATGGAAATGAGCGGCTCCGTCACTCCTTCAGGCACAACGTCTTGTAGTGAATCTTGATCTCGTCACCCGGCTGGGGCATGCACGGGCCGTTCTCGTCAAACAGCACGCTGTTGGACAACCCGTCGTACGTCCAGCCCGACGTGCACGACTGGTTGTTCACCCACACCGCGACCGTGCCGGGGTCCGCAAGCCGCGTCAGGAAGAACTGGACCTTGAGTCCGAACGTGATCTCGCCGACCTGCTCCATCGTCTGGAAGTAGTTTGTGTCGCAGATGTCGCCGAGGATGCCGTTGGTCTCCTGCGAGGTCTCGATGTAGCGCTTGCCGGCGTTCGCCTCCGCGCACGTACTCGGGTTCATCCCGACGATGGAGTGGACGTGCATCATGTTCACGTTGTGAAACCCCTTGATATTCTTCAGAAAGTCTATGTACGTTGCCACGGCCCCCGGGCTCTGGTCCTCCTCGTCCGAGAGGATGACGACCTCGAGTTGCGCGTCGTCTCGCAGAAACCCCTTGTTCCATCCGCCGCACGTCTTCTGCCCGTCGTCCCGGGCCAGGCAGTAGTACGGACAGGTGGCTGGATCCGGGCAGACAGACTTGTTGTTCTTGCAGTCGTTGTCGGAATTGCACGCGACCCCGGTATCGGAGGTCAACGGCGCGGACAGCGCCACCTGGGCCGCGAGGAGGCCGGATTCCTGCACGTCCGAGCAGGCACCGTCGAATACACTGCAGTGCGGGCCGCCGCCGCAACCGAGTCTCGCGAACTCCCCGAACTTCTCCGGCGTCCCCGAGGTCGGCGTCAGGTAGCGAGGCATCTTCTGCGGATCGCCGTAATTCAGTTCGCCGATGATCTGATCGTCAACCACGTTGACCCCGATGACACCGAGGTGATAATCATTATTCCAGACCTTCGCGTTCTTGATGAAGTAGTCGTAGGCCGCGGCCAGCCGGTCCTGCTCCTCGCACATCGATCCGGACTCGTCAATGACGAAGAGGACGTCCACGGACTGCCCCGAGACCTGTTTGAAGAGGTCGGTCTGCTCCGTCTCCCAGGTCCCCTCGCCCTTGAGGAACACGCTGACAAGGGGCGCGCTCGAGTCCGTGCTCTCGATCCTGGCGGCGCACTGGTCCACCACCTCATCCTGGGGCGCGTACGCCATCTCGAAGCAGACCGGCACCCCGGCCGACACGGTCTTGGGCAGGGGCGGCACGTTCTTCTTCTTGAACACGGGCGGGCATTCTTTCGTCGAGATGTTCGAGATGGTCAGGGGGGCGGTGCCCGAGTTGTAGATGCAAATCTTGTATGTCTTGGAATAACATCCGATGGTGACCACGCCAAAGTCCACCTCGGCCGGCATGACCGTGATCTTCGCGACCCCGCTCTGGCCCTGGAGGTTCGGCTGGCATCCTCCGGGGATCCCGGGGAGTCCGCCACCCGTGCAGGCCGGCACCGTCTTCGTCTGCTTCAACTGGGAGTCGTACACCTGCACGCTGAACAGGGCCACGTAGGACATCAACTGGGCGAAGATGGACTCGTTCTGCGGGGGGGTGAAGCGGACCTTGAAGTCCAGGCTGCCCTTGGGCTTGAGCCCGTTCTGGACCGCGGGCGGAAGCCCCAGGATCGTGAAGGCCTGCGAAAGGGTCCCCTTGCCAGGCTCGTTGCACGAGGTGGACAGGCCCATGAGACCCTGGCAGTCCTCGACCCGGGCCGTCTGGAACGAGCAGTACCCCGTCCCGTTGTTGACGAGTTTCATCGTCATCTCTTTGAAATAGCCCTTCGGGACCACGCCGTAGTCGAGTTTCCCCGGGGCCAGCACGGGCTCGCAGGTCGGGGTCCCGCCGCGCGTGGCCTTCAGGTCCACCGTCACCGTGGGGGACGTCGAGTCGTTCGAGCGGATCACGAGCCGCGCGGTCGCGGTCCCGGTCGCGGGGCCCTTGTTCGTGAACTGAACGACGACGCCCCGGCTCGCGTTGCCGTGGATCACGCAGTCCTCGGCCTGGGCCGCGCAGTCGCTTTCGGGGTCGAAGGTCGAAAGCGTGGGCTTGAACTTGGGGTCCGGCACGATGGCGAACTCGCCTAGGGCGTCGTCCTCGATGGCGAACGCGGCCGTGAACTCGAGGTCCCCGTTGCCAAGGTTCTGCACGGTCAAGGTCTGTTCACCCGTGATCATCTGGCCGATGGTGCCGAAGTCCACCGGGTTCGGGAACACGGCGATGAGCGGGGCCGCGACGCGACCGCGGATCGCGACCTGGACGGGGTTGTACAGGGGGTCATTGCTCGGGATCACGACCCAGCCGATGGGCTCGCCAGTGTCAGCGAGGGCTTTGGACGGGGTCCACGTGACCTGGAAGGTGCGCTGGGTGGGCAGGTCCGCGACCTCCTGGACCCCGGGGAAGTCGTCGGACTTCAGTTTCCAGTCCTCAGGGGGCAACGAGGAAACAGGATTCCCCTCCGCGTCCGCGAGGCCGAGGTCCTCGTTGCTCCCGACCCCGAACGTGATCCCGCCGGCCGGGATCACGAGCATCGAGTCCTCGGGGTCGACCGAGAAGCCCTGGTTCTCGACCGTCACCGTCTCGGTCCGCTTCTCGTTCAGCGGGACGTCCCCGAAGTGGATTTCGCCCGGGAAGGCCACGATCTTCGGACCCACCTCCTGGCCGTGGAGATTGCAGGTGGCGATGTTCTTCACCCCCTTGGTCTCGGTGTCCACGACCAGGTAGCCGTCGTCGGCGCCGCCACCCGTGGGCCGGTACTCATAGACGAGTCCCACGAACTCCCCCGGTTTCAGGGTCACGGGGAAGGTCCCGCCGCTCTGGATCACGGGGTCGCCGACCTGGTGGAAGTCCTGGCTCGAATCCACGCGCAGGTAGGGGAGCCTCTCGATCACCATGTCGTCGGACCCGTCGTTCCGCAGGACCAGGTCGCGGGGCGGGCTCGCGTCACCGCTGCGGACCTGACCGAAGTCGAGGGGGTTCGGGTCGCAGGTCAGGGACGCGACCTGGGCGAGGGCGTACAGCGGGATCCGGGTCAGGTAGTCCTGCGACGCGATGTTGTGGTGGACGAGGATCGCGCCCTGGTCGGCCTCGGAGTCCTGGGGGCTGTAGTGCACCTGGAGGGTCACGGACTCCCCGGGATTCAGTTCCTGGATCGGGGGCGGGTCGAAGGTGAACTCGGGGCTCGTGCCGGTCTCGAACTCCAGTGTCTCGATGCGGATGGTCCCGCTGGTGCCGGCGTGCTTCAGGGTGACGGTGCGATGGACGGTGTCTCCCTTCTTGACGGTCCCGAACGAGACCGCCGGGGGATTCACCGACAGGACCAGGTCCGAAGGGACCCGGCCGCTACTGCACGTCTGGGCCGCGAAGGCCGCGGCCAGCAAGGTCATCAACGACCTGGTACCGGTACTCATGGCCCGCACCTCCCAAAAATTGGCCCGCCCACTTGCCCCGTCGGCCCTCTCGAACGGCCTTCGAAGAGCGGTCGCGGGGCCTCCCGCGTGGAGCGAGCAAATGCTAGCAAATGTCGTGGGAAAATTCGTCAAGGAGAAATGCTTGAGCCATCCGCGCTGTCACCTTCCTTCCACGTGCACGTGCACGTGATCGTGGACGTGGACGTCTCCGAACAAGACCGGGCGGTTCCAGGTCGTCCACGTCCACGTCAACGTCCACGTTCACGTCCACGACATCGAGCGCGGACGGTTTTCCCCGCGTCCTTCGAGGCGCCACCCCAGCACACCACCTCGCCAGGACCAGGCTCGTCAACGCAACGGTCTTGTCTGGGGTGGATGTCAGCCCCTGACGGCACCGGACCTTGCAGAGCCCTCATCCTGTCGAGACGCACTACCCATCGAATGCCAGGCGGTCGCCCGCGAGATCGCGCAGGCTGACGTGCCCCGAGGACGCCACGATCACGTGGTCCAGTACCTTGATGTCCAGGCAGCGGCCGGCCTCGATCAGGCGCGCCGTGAACCGGATGTCCTCCTGGCTCGGGTGGGGGTCGCCGGCCGGGTGGTTGTGCACGAAGATGACCCGGGAGGCGGCCTCCTTGACGAGCAGGGTGAAGACCTGGCGCGGCGTCAGGTTGATCCCACTCTCCCATCCCCGCGCCACGACCCACTCCCCCTGGAGGCGGTTGCGCTGGTTGACGGCCACGGCCACGAAGACCTCCTCGCGCTCGACCGCGTACCGGGCCGCATGGCGTCCAACGTCCGCGGCGCTGCCGAGCGTGACCGCCCAGTCCGGAGGCCGCGCGAGGCGCCTCGCGATCTCGGCCGCCGCAAGGAGCCGGCACGCCTTGGCCAGGCCCATGCCGGGGACTGCGGCGAGTTCCCCCGGGCGCCGGCCCGCGAGCCCGTGCAGCCCTCCGTATTCCACCAGGAGGCGACGGGCCAGGACGTCTGCCGGCGCCAGTCGCGTGCCGGGCGATAGCAGCATCGTGACGAGGTCCAGGTCCGACATTCCCGCCGACCCCGAGGTGGCCAGACGCTCCCGGGGTCCCTGGAACACCCTTCCGAGCAACGGCATGGTTTCTTACCCCATCAATGAGATTGCTTGCGAGACCCGGTCCAGACCGGGTCTCGCAAGCGGGCCATGCAGGGGACGTGCCAGGAGGATGCCTCGGAGGTCTTGTAGTCTTTTCGACGGGTTCGTCAGGACGGTCCCGAAGAGACGTTGGACGGAGCTGGACAGGTGTCCAACCCGGGAAGGGGCCGGCGGCCAGGAAACCCGGGACCTTGAGCGGAGGGTTGACGCAGACGGCGGCCGATGGATCGCCGAGCGGGTGGCCCCAGATGGGCCGCGAGCAGCGCAGTGCTAGCAGCGCTAACACGAGCAGCGCAGCGGTCCAGATGGGGTCAGCAAGCCGGCGAGGCGCGGCCGGCAGCCAGGAAACCCGACGATCAAGGTCAATCAGGCGGCGGCGCGCTGCGTCAGGAAGTCTCCCAGGGCGGCACGGTCCCGCGGGAACAAGTGCTTGAACCGGAAGAGGACGCGGCTCTTGCCGGTCGTGGCCAGCACGCCCGTCATCTCGCCGAGCGCCTTGACCCGGTGTCCGGAGTCTGGCAGTTCGAACTCGAGCCACGAGAACCGGCCCGCGGGGACCACGTCCAGGCAGGCCTCGAGCCCCTCCGGTCCGACCCGCAGGATCCGGCCGCGCGTCAAGCGGCCGGACCGGTCCGACTGCACCAGAAAAACCCCCGCCTCCACCATCTCCCCGAAGAAGGTGCCGGGTGCCATGCTTGCGCCTCCATGCTCCAGGACCGTCCTCCCCGACCGGACGCCACTCGGCCGGTGGCTTTCAGTCTAGAGGCGCCCCTCTCCGGATGCCAAGACGACGCGCAACCCGTTGAAATGATTCTATGATGAGTGCGTCGTGTGCGAGGGAACCGCCTACGTCTTCTTGAACAGCGCGTCGAGCCGGGCCCGGGCCTCGTCCGCGGAACGCGGGGCCTGGCGCACCGGTCCGCCGCCGAACATCGCCTCGAGGCGGGCCCGGGCCTGGGCCGCCTCGTCCACCCCTTCCTCGGCGATCGTGCGGAAGGTAAAGTACAGGCAGAAGTTGCCCTCGGTCCGGTCCCGGATGAACTCACCCTGGTTCTCCCTACACTGGTTGTGGACGTCGGGGTTCCAGAACTTGCAGTTGTAGCAGCAGTGCAGGTAGGCCCCGCAGTTCGGGCACATGTCCCGCCGGCCGATCTTGACCTCGAAGACCAGTTCCTCGTGGCAGTGGTAGCAGCGGTATCGCGGTTCCGGGGTCTCCATCTCACTCCCTCGTCGCGAGTGAACGCCGCTACGATGATACCATGTTGCCCGTGCGGGATTGGTTCCTCCTCCCGGGGGTCTCGACATGGAGACGCAACTCCGCGTGTTCGTGGACGCCGCGATCCCTCACGGGCTCGAGGTCTTCTCGCGCCTCGGACCGGTCGTGACCTTCGATGGACACACGGTTCGCGCCGACCCGGGATGCCTGCGAGAGGCCCAGGTGCTCATCACGCGCAGTGTCACCCCGATCGGTCCACGGCTCCTGCGCGCGATGCCGGACCTCGTCGCCGTCGCCTCCCCGACCATCGGGACCGACCACGTGGACTTCGCGGCCCTCGACGAGCATCGCCGGCGTACGGGACGCCCCATCCCCTTCTTCCACGCACCCGGGGCCACGGCGGGCGGGGTCGCGGATTTTACGCTTGCTGCGATCCTGCTGGCGGCGCGTCACGCCGGTGCGGACGTGCGGTCCTGGCGGGTCGGGATCTGGGGCTTCGGGAACTGCGGGTCGGCGCTCGCGGCCCGTCTCGACCGCCTGGGGATCCCGTGGCTCGCGCATGACCCTCCGCGGGCCGAGCGCGACGGCTTCCCGAGCGCGCCCCTCGACGCGATCCTCGACTGCGACGTCGTGACCCTGCACGTCCCGCTGACCAGGCCCCACCAGAGCCGCTGGCCGACCTTTCGCATGGTGTCGGACGCAATCGTGCGACGCCTCGCGGCGCGGCCTCGAGTCCTGATCAACACCTCCCGCGGGGCGGTCGTGGACAACGTCGCGCTCGCCCGGGTCCTCGCGTCCGGTTCCTCGCTTTGCGCGTGCCTCGACGTCTGGGAGGGCGAGCCCCTGCCAGACCCCACCCTGGTCCGCGCCTGTTTTCTGGCCACGCCGCACTCCGCGGGTTCCGTGATCGAGGGCCGCCTGAGGTCCGTTTGCATGGTCCACGAAGCGCTCCGCGCTTCCGTCGCCCCGTCCGCTTCTCCGGCCCCGGACTTCCTGGCCGCTCGCTCTCCGGTGGGCCCCTTCCGGCTTCCGGACGAGCAGTGGACGTTCGTCGAGGCCGTGGGGCTAGAGTGCCTGGCAGATGATTTCAAGCGAGAATATCTCTCGGCTGCCTCGGTTGGGCGAAGCGAGGTGTTCGACCGGATGCGCATCACCCGCACGCGCCACGAGGTGGCCTGGGACGACATCCAGGAGCGGGCATGAGCGCGGCGGAGAAGCACCCGGGCGCCCTCTCCCGCCGGGTGGCCCGTTCCCGCTCCCGTGCCCTGAAGCGGTTCTGCTCGGGCCTGTCCGACGGGCCCGCGACCGCAGCGGCCCTCTCGCGGGCCCTGGACTGCTTCTTCGCGAACGTGCTCGCGCCGTGGGCCGCCCCGGACTGCGGGTTCGCTCTCTTCGCCCTCGGAAGTTACGGCCGCTCGGGAATGTCCCTGCACTCGGACGTGGACTGCCTCCTCCTGCATTCCGGCGCGGAGCCACGGGGAGCCGTCCAGGCCGTGTCCGCCGCGGTCCGCGCCCTGTGGGACGCCGGGGTCCGGGCCCGGGTGGCCGTGTATTCCCCGGCGCGGGCACGCAGGCTCGCCGCGAGCGACGAGCGGGTCCTGGCCTCCCTCCTCGACCACCGGTTCCTCGTCGGCTCGCCGGAGGCGATCGCGGAACTCCGCGAGGTGCTCGCCGGACTCCCGGACCGCCACGTCCGCCGCCTCGCCCGCCTGATCCTGCGCGAGGATGAGGCCAGGACCGGAACGCGCCACCAGGACCTGTTCGCCGCCGAACCCGACGTGAAGACCGGCCAGGGAGGTCTGCGCGACCTCGCGGCCCTCGGCTGGTTCCGGCGCTGGTCGGGGCTCGGGACTCATCCCCTCCTGGCGAGGCCCCCGGTGCGGGCCGTGTTGCGGGAGGTCGCCCGGCGCGACGCGGTCCTCGAACAGGCCCGCGCAACCCTCCTGACCGCCCGCCTCCTGCTGGACGTGGCCGGCCTCCCTCGCGACCGCTTCACCCGGGAGGCCGCCTGGATCCTCGACCGCCGGAAGACACCGCGATACGTTCCAGGCGACTTCGAGCGCGACCTGGCCGTGGCCCGGATGCAGGTCTCGGGGCTCCTGCGAGCCCTGGTCGGAGCCGTGCTCGGGCGGACCGCCCCTCCAGACCCCAGGGATGACCTGGCAGTCCAGATCGCCCTGTCCCGCAAGAGGCGCGCCTGGGCTTCGCCCGTGCTCCTCCCCCTTTCATCCGCGACGAACCTGCCTCAGCGAGTGTTTCCACAGGCAACACGCGCCTTCCTTCAGGTCCTGGAGTCCCCCCGCCCCCGGCCCGCCCTCGAAACCCTCCTGCGCGCGGGCGTCTTGCACCGCGTGGTCCCGGGCTTCCACCGGACAGTGGGTCACGTCCCGGGCGACGAGGTCCACGCGTTTACCCTGGACCGCCACCTCGTCCTCGCTGCGGCCGGGGTCGCGGACATCGTGGACGGCGTCGCCCCTTCGCCTGCCGGGACCGCCGCGGCCATCCACACGGGCCGCCGGCACCGGCTTCCCCTCCTCCTTGCGGCCCTCCTGCACGACCTCGGAAAGACCGCGGCAGGCAGGACCTCCGGGTCGGGCAGGCCGGCCCACCCCGAGATCGGGGCCCGCCTGGCGAGGGTCGCCGCACTCAAACTTGGCCTCCCCCGTGAGCAGGCGGACCTCGTGGCCTTCCTGTGCCGGCACCACATGGTCCTCCCCGAGGCGTCCACGACCCTCGACTGCGAATCGCCGGAGGTCCTCGATCGACTCGCGCGTATCCTCGGGGACCCGCAACGGCTCGATCTGGTGATGCTCCTCGGCATGGCCGATATGCGGTCGCTCGGCCCAGAGACCGCCACGACCTTCCGGGAGGCGCTCCTCGGGCGGGCCTGGTCCGCGCTGCGCCGCAGGCTCGTCACCGGGGAGGGCGTGGACGGGTGGGGGGTCGAGGCCGAGGCGAGGCGGACCCGTCTTTTGGCGTGGTCCTCGGGGCTTGCTCCGGGAAGCGACTGGCGGGACGGCCTGATCCGCTCCCTGCCCGAGCGCCTCCTGATGGCCCTCGACCCTGACCGACTCGCGTCGTACCTCGTCGCGTTCGAGGCCGTCCGGGATCGAGGCCCCCGGCTGATCGTGGAGACGGTGGGGTCGCCCGGATGTCCCTCTCTGGATTTCGAGGTCACCTACCTCGGCCACGACGAGATGGGCCTCCTCTCTCGACTGAGCGGCGCCATGACCCTGCAAGGGCTGTCGATCCAGGAGGCCCGCATCTTCTCGATCGGGACGGGCGGTTTCACGGCCCTTCCGCTGGTCCTCGACCAGTTCCGCGTGACCGACCCGGGCGGCATCCTCGATGGGTCCCCGGACGCCAGGCAGTCCCTGGCCGACCGGATCCTCGCGACCGCCTCGGACCCCGCCGTGGCCCGCCGCGTCCAGGGCCGGCTCGGGGCCGTCCTCCGCTCGCGCACGGGGGCCATGCAGGCCGAGGTGGACAACACGTCCCTTCCGGACCGCACCGTGTTCCGGGTGGCCGGTCCGGACGCCCCCGGCCTCCTGCACATGCTCGCGGACATCCTCTATCGCCACGGAATCAACGTCACCGGCGCCATCGTGACGACCGAGGCCGGGACCGCCCGCGACACCTTCTTCGGCGAATGGGCCGCCTCGGGGGGAAAGGTCCTCGACCCGGAGGTCATCCGGAAGGTCCTGCGGGCGATCTCGCAACTGGGGCGGACTTCCTGAACGGTTCGAGGTTCAAGGTTTCAGGGGGCCTCGTCGCTGGATCGCATCCCGGGCGCGTCGCCGCCGCCTGGGGACGCGAGCGCCGCTCGCGTATGTCCCACACCGACCCCCCATTTCACTCCCGGTTGCCAGGTCTCGGATGTTCACCGCATCCGGTCCAGGATGCGGCGGACCTCCTCGGCCTCGGCGGTTCCCCTGGGCGCATGCTGGAGGTAGGCCGCGAACGACTTCCTCGCGAGCGGTTTCAGGTTCTGGTCCCGGTAGATCAACCCGAGCAGCCGCAAGGCCTCCGGGTACCGCCCGGGACTGCGCTGGGCGACCCGCTCGAACAGGGCCTTGGCCCCCTCGACGTCTCCGTTGCGCAACAGGATCCGACCCAGGAAGAAGTTGGCGTCCGGTTGGGTGCTGTCCCGACCCAGGACCTGCCGGAAGTACGGCGTCGCCTCCTCGTACCTGGCCAGTTCGTACAGGGCGCGGCCGAACCCGACCAGGATGTCCATCCGGGCCGGTTCGAGCGCCAGGGCGGCCTCGAAATCCTTCATCGCGGCTGCGTATTTTTGCTGCGCGAACAGGATCTCTCCCCTCAGCACGTAGGCATCGGCCTGCCGGTCCTCGACGGGGACCTCGTCCCGCCCGTACGCGTTCACCACGTTGTCGAGCTGGGTCATGGCGTCGCGGATGGCCTCGTCGGTCCCCTGCTTCTTCAGGACCCTGGCCAGGTCGAGACGATATCGCGTGTCGCGCGGATCGATCTGGACCGCGCGCACATAGTGTTCTACCGCCGCCCTGGTCTCGCCCTTGATCGCGTTCACCTGTCCCATGGCATGGTGGGCCGGGGCAAAGGAAGGTCTGTCCTGGAGGACCTTCTTGAGCACGCCCTCGGCCTCCCGGACCTGGCCCGACTCGGCGAGGGCCCGGCCGTACTCGGTCGCCACGATCGGGTCGTCCTCGGCGTTGCCATAGACCCGCACGAGGACCTCCCGTGCCTTGCCGGGCTTGTGCATCGTCAGGTAGGCACGGGCCAGTCCCAGCACGCCGTCGCGACCGAGAGCCTGCCTCGCGTGCAGGGCCCCGAGCACCGCCACCGCCTCTTCCGCGCGTCCCAGGGCCAGCACGACGAGCCCCAGTTGTTCCTGGACCTCCACGTTCGAGGGGTCCATCGCGAGCACCTGGCGGAGCGTTTCCTCCGCCGACACGAAGTCCCTCATGTCGCGGTATAGCGAGGCCATCCTTTTCAACAAGGGGATGCGATTCCGGACCCGGTTCACCCCCTCGCCGAGCCGTCGAACCGCCTGGCCGACCTTCCCGTCCTTGGCGAGGGCCTCGGCGAGCAGGAGATGGGCCTCCACCGAGTCCGGGGCCGCCGCGATGGCCGACTCGAAGGCCGTGGCCGCCGCACGCGGCCGGTTCATGGCCAGGAGGTGGCGGCCTTGGATGATCGCGAAGTCCGGCGACTTCGGGTGCTTCTCGGCGCCCCGGGCCATCACCTCTGCGGCCCGCTGGTCCTGCCCGGCGGCCAGCACGGCCTCGAGGTAGGTCGTCAGGAACGCGAGCGAATCGCAGCCTTCCTTCCAGCAGGGCTCCAGCACCGAGACCGCCTCGTCGTGCTTCTCGTCCGCCAGGAGCACCCGGGCCAGGGCGACCGCCGTCTCCTGGTGGGTCGGCCGCAGGGCGAGCGCGGCCCGGAGTTCGGACGCCCTCTCGGATTCGCGGCCTCCGGCGTCGTGGACCCCCGCCAGGATCAGGTGCGCCTCGAACAGTTCGTCGGCGTACGCCTGGGAATCGGCCTTCAAAACCACCTCGCTGGCCAGTCGGGATGCGGTCTCCGTGTCCTTGTCGCCGAGCGCCATCCGGGCGAGGAGCACCTTGCTCGCCAGGTGTCCCGGCTCCTGGGCCAGGATCTCGTCGAGCAGTTTGCGCCCGTCCCCGGCCTCGCCCCGGGCGATCCGCGTCCGGGCGAGGAAGTACTTCGCCGCGATGGACGCCGGGTTCTTCAACAGGGCCAGTTCGAAGTACTTCTGCGCCTCCTCGTGTTTGTCTTGACCCAGCGCGATCTTGCCGTAGAAGTAGAGGACGTCCGCGTCCTGGGCCGTAGCGACCACCATCCCGTCCAGGACGGCCCGTGCCTCCGCGAACTGACCGGCGTTGACCAGGTCGAGCACCCGGACCATCGCGGCCTTCTGTCCGGTCACCTGCGCCTCTCGCTCGAGTTCCTTCAGGCGACGCTCCATCTTTTCGTCCGCCGCCATGACCGCCGGGAACCGCTCGCGGAACCGCATCATGACCTCGAGCAGGTCCGCCTTGGCCCTGGCGTTGTCCGGCTCCTCGCGCAGGACGGCCTCGAGCCGCACGATCTCGTTCCGGTACGCCTCCGGCGTGTCCTTTGCGATGCCGACCGTCGTCCCCGGAGGCGGTATCGCCCGCCTCCCGGTCGCGAGGGTCTCGTCGCTCGGCACGAACAGATTGAATCCGAAATATCCGTATTGTGTCTGACCAAGGATCACGCCGACGAGGACGACGAGGAACGCCCCGAGGAGCGCTACCCGCAGCCCGGTCGCGCCCGCGCGGCCGTGGCGGACCGGCCGGACCGCGACGCCCCGCGAGGGTTTCGCCGTGTCCACGGGTTCCATCGTGGGAACCGACGGCGCCTGCCGGATGCCGATGTCCAGCGCCAGACCGGCTCCCAGGTCATCAGCCGGAGCAGAGCCCGCTCTACCCGGAAACCCTTCGAGGTCGAACCCCGGCAGGTCCTCGGCGGGCGGAAGTCCCTCCCCGGCCGGGCCCTCGGGCAGGTCGAGCCACTGATCCGGCAGGGCCAGCCCCTCGTCCGAGACAGGCCGCGTCCCCCCCACCGCATCGCGGGTCGCCGGGACCCTGTCCGGCGTCCTCACCGGCGTTCCGGTCGCGGGGCCGGGGGCCGCCTCGTCGCCTCCCCACGGGATCGAGAGCTCGGGGTCGGATTCCTCCCGCAAGACCGA
>FWPU01009877.1_pt1 | contig 14683 bp, 14 predicted proteins | sample 2228361 | NCBI WGS metagenome assembly FWPU01 (sample SAMEA103939777, study PRJEB20133) | metagenome
AATTTACGACCGTCATCATCCAAGGGCATCCTGACAGGGCTGGCGGTTGACACTGCTGACACGTTCCCGTCTGGCCTACTGTCCTCATTTTGAAGTATTGCCGCCTATGGTGACGCAGAAAACACGTTTGAGGTAGGGTACGAGTAGCCGCGAGCCTTTTGGTCTCTGGCAGAAATGCATATTACCTCGAACATCGGCCACGAGAGAGGCAGACGACCAGAGCTACAGCAAGTGTCGTTGAGCTGTGTTCTCCTTTTGTGTGATCGGTGCAAACTGCCTACGTGCACATGACCCGCAATAGCAACACAGGTGCATCATCGTTTCTATTCACGGCATGGGATAGCCGAACAACCTGGATTGTGTGTAGCGATAGGGCAGTTGTAGAATGCAAGGGTGAAGATGTGCATTGGCTTCTGAACATGAGTGAGCCTTCACATGGATGTCATTACCACACATACCAATGCAGATTTTGATGCATTGGGCTCGATGATCGCTGCAAAAAAATTGTATCCTGAGGCAGTGCTTGTGTTTCCTGGCTCCCAGGAGAAAAGCCTCCGCCGATTCTTTGTGCAGTCCATGCTCTACACGATTGCTACTGAGAAGGCCAGTAAGATCGATCTATCCTCGATCACCCGTCTTATCTTGGTAGATATCCGACAGCGGGGCAGAATAGGGCGTTTCGAGGCCCTTGTGGACAACAAGGGTGTTGAGATTCATATCTATGACCACCATCCGCCGACAGCCCAGGACATAAAGGGCTCTATAGAGGTGTATAAGCCTGTGGGCGCCAACGTCAGCCTCATGGTCGAATTGCTGCGTTCAAAGAATGTTCCAATCACCAAAGAAGAAGCGACGGTGATGATGCTTGGTATTTACGAAGATACTGGCTCCCTCACCTTTCCTTCAACGACGGTGGACGATTATGCTGCTGCTTCTTACCTCTTGCAGTGCGGTGCAGATCTCAATGCCGTCTCTGACCTCATTACAAGCGAACTCACTATGGACCAGATCAGTCTGTTGAATGAGCTGATTGAGTCGAGACGGACGTATTACTTCCATGGCATAGAAGTGAGTATTGCAGAGGCATCGGCCGATGGGTATGTCGGCGATTTAGCGGTCTTGGTCCACAAGATAAGGGACATGGAAAATCTCAATGTGCTGTTTGCACTGGCAAGGATGGAAAACCGAGTGTTTCTTGTGGGCAGGAGCAGAATTCCAGAGGTGGATGCTGGTGAAATCGCGCGCGCATTTGGAGGCGGAGGACATCCCACCGCAGCATCTGCCACTATCAGGGATCTGACACTCTTTCAAGTGAGAGAACAGTTGGTGAAGGTGCTCGAGGATAAGACGCGACCTCGAAAAAGAGCACGAGACCTCATGAGTTTTCCGGTTATCAGTGTTCCTGTTGGAGCGACAGTGCAGGAAACAGAAGAGGTACTTACCCGCTACAGCATCAACGCAGTACCTGTCGTTTCGGAGGGACAGCCCATTGGGATTGTCACTCGGCAGGTGGTCGAAAAGGCACGCTTTCATGGCCTTGGGGCAAGCAGCATAAGCGGCTATATGAGCACTGAATTCGAGAGCGTACGCCCCGAGGATCCCTTTGAGAGAATCCATAGGCTCGTTGTGAGTGGGAATCAGCGACTAGTACCTGTGACTGATGATAGCGGACTACTTGGAGTCATTACCCGTACAGATGTGATGCATGTCCTTGCACCACAGGGAGTGACTGGCCGAGTCGATCTCGGAGAAGAAGAGCCGAGTCAGAAAAGTTTCAGGGAAAAGCGCGTCACTCGATTGATGAAAGAAAGAATTCCTGCTCGGGTATTCGACCTGATCCAGGAACTCGGGAGGATCGCTGCGTCGATTAACATGAACGCATATGTGGTAGGTGGATTCGTTCGCGATTTGCTCCTGCGACGGGAGAACCTGGACGTGGATGTGGTTACCGAAGGCGATGCGATTGCATTTGCTGAAGAAGTAGCTCGGCGACACACATGCCGTATTCGTAGCCATGCTCGCTTCGGTACGGCGCAGATCATATTTTCTGATGCCTTCAGGGTTGATGTGGCAACTGCCCGCCTTGAATACTATGAACGTCCTGCAGCTCTACCCAGCATAGAACAAAGCTCGCTCAAGTTAGATCTCTACAGGAGGGATTTTACCATTAATGCCCTTGCCATTCGCATCAATCCAGGAGCTTTCGGTGAGTTGGTGGATTTTTTCGGCGGCCAAAAGGATATCAAGGATAAGACCATACGAGTGATCCACACCCTTTCTTTCATAGAGGACCCAACGCGCATGTTTCGCGCGGTACGTTTTGCGGAACGATTCGGATTTCAACTTGGCAAGCAAACCCAGCTTCTTATGCACCACGCCATCAAGATGGGTATCGCCCACCAGCTCGATGGAAAAAGAGTGTTCGGTGAGCTCAAACTTACGCTTCAAGAAGCGCAGCCTGTGCGGATCATAAAGAGGCTTCATGAGTTGGGTCTGCTCGTCTGCATTCATCCTTCTTTGAAGCTCGATGAAAGGCTCAGTCTCTTGCTTGACCGGGTACAGGAGGTATGTTCATGGTTCAACCTGTTGTACCTCGAGGTCTCCTATGATATGTGGATAGTATATTTGCTTGTGCTGACTGGATTTCTGAGCGACGAGGAACTTATCCAACTGGCAAAGAGCTGGGGTATTACTGCGCAACGTATCCTGAAAAAATTAGAGGCCCGCAACGAGGCAGAGAAAGTGCTTAAACACCTTGCAGGCATTACGAGGCAGCTAACGGCTAATGAGATCTATGGGCTGTTTCGACCCTTCCCTGTCGAGCTGCTTCTCTATATGATGATCAAAACAACGCGCGAGTCGACCAGAAAGGCTATCTCGCTATACTTGACGCGGCTTCGGGATGTTCAGCCTGCTCTGAAAGGATCTGACCTTATCGCCTTGGGGTATCAGCCAGGACCACTGTTCAAAAAGATCCTCAGTGGTCTTCTTGCGGCACGCCTCAATGGTGAAGTGACTGACCGTCGCGGCGAAATAGAGTGGGTACTCCAACGATACCCTTTACCTAGCCGGCCATGCTAACCGAGACCTGAGTCAGGAGGTAGCATGTCAGATAGTGTCAGTAGGAAACCAAGGTCCTGTGGGATAGCTGCTATTGGTAAGGCGATACAGTACGTGTGCTGAGTCTGCATAGGGAGTAAGGCAGTGACATTGAATCTCGAACAATTCGCAATTTGTGTGCCTCCGTTTTTGCTCGCCATCACTTTCCATGAGGCCATGCACGGGTATGTGGCATACCGTCTGGGCGATCCTACGGCTAAATCGATGGGAAGACTCACCCTCAATCCTTTCGCACACATTGATCCAATGGGATCGCTCGTGATCCCGTTGCTACTGTTCATCACCCACGCACCATTTTTGTTTGGATGGGCCAAGCCCGTACCAGTAGATTTCAGGAACCTTCGCAATCCCAGAAAGGATATGATGTGGGTTGCAGCCTCAGGCCCAGCGACGAACCTGGTACTGGCCGCTCTGAGTGGCATAGTTTTTCAAGGGCTCCATGCAGTGGTTCCACACAGCGTTCCCGTTGGTCTTGGTGGTGAAGGGGTCATGTTTTTGATGCGCATGGCCCACTTTAGTGTGAAGATCAACGTGTTGTTAGCTGTCTTTAATCTTATCCCGATTCCGCCGCTCGACGGGGGCAGGATATTGGTGGGCGCGTTGCCAAGGTACCAGGCGCTACAAGTGAGTCGCCTGGAGCCGTATGGTATGTTTATCCTTGTGGGACTTATGGTGCTCGATCCTTTTGGACTAATGACGGGATTGTGGAACCTCATGAGTATACTCACTCGTAGCTTTCTTGGGATGTAGAAGTGACGTATCACGTTAAACTCGAGGAATTCGAGGGTCCCCTGGATCTGCTCCTTCACCTTATAAAGAAAAACGAACTCGACATTTACAAGATATCTGTGGCTGAGATTGCCGATCAATATCTCCAGTACGTGGAAGTTATGAAGAGCCTTAATCTTGACGGGGTCGGTGAATTCCTCTTGATGGCAGCAACCCTTGCCTATCATAAGTCAAAGATGCTACTGCCAGAAGAGGCAGATACCGCAGATGATGATGAAGAAGAGACGTTCGAGTCCCTGGAAGAGCTAAGGCGTCGACTTATTGAATACCAGCGGTACAAAGAGGCGGGCGAGGACCTTTATAACCGTCCGATGTTGCATCGAGATGTTTTCAAAGTAGCAGGAAAGGTCCTTGACGAGCCGGCCTCAGAGGAGACAAACCTACCGCTGCGCGCCTCCTTGTTCGACCTTATCGATGCCTTCCGCGAGGTCCTCAAAAGGGCGCCCGATGAAATCAGCCATGAGGTGAGGCAGGAGAGGATTCGTTTGCTCGATCGGATTGTAGAAGTACTTGATGTTATCCTTGCTCGGGGGAGAGTAAGGTTCGAAGAGCTTTTTCAAGGGTCACCTACACGAACGATGGTTGTTGTCACATTTCTCTCTATTCTCGAGCTTGTACGCCTCAGGATCATTCATGCCTATCAGACAGAACCGTTCGGACCGATCGACCTTGTGCCCATTGCGGGTGCTGTCGATCACAAGACACTGCTCAAGGAGGGATTGAGGCTTGGAGAATTCTGAAGATATTTCGGCTCGGTCGGGTGCAGATGAGGCATCAATTGATGAGGTGTCCTCACCAGGGCAGGACATGTCGTGTTCCGGGGGTGCTGGAAAGCTCGTTCGAATAGTTGAGGCCTTGCTATTTGCATCTGAGAGTCCCTTGACCTTGGAGAGGATGCACACGGTGCTCGAGGAATACGAGCGCAGCGAGATACAGAACGCCTTGAAAAAGCTCATACACGAGTATGCTGTGAGAGATTGCGCCCTTGAGATTGTTGAGGTTGCCTCAGGATACCAGGTGCGGACTCGGCCTGAATTCGCTTCGTGGATACGGCGGCTCAAACAGCAGCGGCCGCCACGGTTGAGTCGCTCGTCCTTAGAGACCCTTGCCATCATCGCTTACAATCAACCGATAACCCGTGCTGAAATTGAACACATTCGAGGTGTCGATTCGATGGCAGTACTTGGCTCTCTTGTTGAAAAGCAGCTGGTAAGGATACTCGGGAGAAAGGACGTTCCTGGACGGCCGCTCATTTATGGTACGACACCCGAGTTTCTGGAGGTCTTTGGACTTAAGAATCTCAAGAGCTTGCCGACCCTCAAGGAAATCGAGGAGATGTTAGGAAGCGGGGCAAACGAGCAGGTCGAAGATGAAGATAGAGCTCAACATGCAGATCAAGGAGCTCTTGGCCAGGTGCTCGATGGGATGGAAGATAAGGAGAGCAAGATGAACGAGGGAGTGGTCGGGGAAAATGAGGCTGCAGGAGCCAATGAGCACCAGGAAGGATGTGCAGCGGACCTAAGGCTCGATGAGGACGCTCTTGGGGAAGAGGTGAGCACCCAAGAGATAGACGAAATATTGAAGGCAACCCAGGCCCGACACAGGATGATCAAAAAGGAGCTTGGATTGGTGACACATAAAGATGACGTAGTGGATGAAGAGCAGCAATGAACGTGGCAACTGGTTGGACAAGGCAGTACGGTGGAAAGGATAAATAAATTTCTGGCCCGGGCTGGTGCAGGTTCTCGTAGACATGCAGAAAAGCTCATAAGAGAACGACGGGTTACGCTCAACGGTCGAATAGTAGAAGACTTTGCCATCCGTGTAGATCCACAAAAGGACCATCTGAGAATAGACGGGAGAGTGGTAGCAGCTCCCTCGGCTCACGTCTATCTTATCTACTACAAGCCGAGGAACGTAGTATGCACTATGGAGGATCCGCAAGGAAGGCCGTGTGTCGGCGACGTGCTGAGGAAATTCAAAGGACATCCAGTGCCAGCAGGACGACTGGACTTCGATGCAGAAGGCCTCCTCTTTTGTACGACTGATCGGGAACTTATCGAGAGATTGCTCCATCCACGCTACCATGTACAAAGGATCTATCATGTCAAGGTAAAAGGGGTGCCCGATCTCGAGGACATAAAGAAGCTCGAGCGAGGTTTGGCTATTGACGGTCGGGTAACCCTCCCTTGTCGAGCACGTCTGATCAAGGCAGGTTCGAGGAACGCGTGGCTTTCACTTGTACTCTACGAAGGAAAGAACCAACAGGTAAAGCGGATGCTTCAGGCCATAGGCTACCCAGTTCTCAAACTCAAGCGGATTGGATTTGGTCCGCTTCGAATAACAGGAATTCATCCTGGTGGCTATAGGAGGCTTAGTTCTGAAGAGGTTTTCAAGCTCAAGAAGGAGCTCATGCAATGCATTGACAAACAGCTGAAGCACCCATAGAATCAATATATGTAAATTGCGGGGTAGAGCAGCCAGGTAGCTCGTCGGGCTCATAACCCGGAGGTCGCTGGTTCAAATCCAGCCCCCGCTACCAATTTCATCAAGGACTTGGCTTAGCATGCTGAGTCCTTTTTTTTGGAAGATAGGAAATCCTCTATGGGTCACGTTGGCATAGAGATGCAAGATATTCGCGAGCGTTACTGAGCCATCCAATATCGTTATCCATTGGGACCGGCAAGAAAGGACGAAACGCAATCTGAATGCCGATCCGGTAGTAGGGTCCAATAGCAATAAAAGTACCGTACCGCTCCATCCTAACGTTTTTCCTCACCAGTGCGAAAGAGGAAGGAGAGGTCAGTGGAATCGCACGCTTCTTGATTGACGAGCGCCACGTTCTATGTGAGCGCGTGCTGGTCTTTGTATACTGCAGCCTTCTCGGGACGGAATGTACCAACCAGACGCAGAATCTAGGTTCGAATGTATCAGGAGTACAATGGCTCGGTCACGCGGCCCCTCCACCCTCAGCTGAAACGTTTTGCCCGCAAGGTGTTTTTGGAAATGCCGATCCCCATCTCTGCCAGAGACTCCTCGATCATACGCAGATTCTTCTTGCCCTCCCGCCTCAAGACCGCCTTGTAGATGGGCTCGCAGACTGCCTTAATGAGCATAGCCACGCGCAGGAGAGGAGTGTCGAAAATATAAAGCTTGTTCTTCTTAATCCCCCGGATGTACTTCGCCACCACCGCGTCTACGTCAGGAGTGCCCTTTGTGTATTTTCCCCAGAAGATCGTCTTGAACTCCTCCATGCGCTCCAGGGCCTTTTGACGATCTTCCTCGGTTAGCAGGCCACGTGGGATGGCAATGCGTGTCCTTTGAAGGATGTTGGTCTTGAGAAAGGTCGGACAGATCACCGAGACTTCAATACCTGGATATTTGTGTTTGAGCTCGCTGTAGAGTGCCTCGCTTATGCCCACTACGGTGAACTTGGAGGCGATGTAAGGGGCATGGTATGGAATACCGACGATGCCTGCACCAGATCCCACGTTGACGATATGGCCTCGGCCCCGTTCGATCATGTGGGGCAGGAAGGCCCTTACAGTATGGATGATACTCCACGCGTTCACGCTGAGTGCGTATTCCCATGCTTCGTGGTCGAGCTCCTCAATGAAGCCTGCGGACGCCACGCCAGCATTGTTGACGAGCATGTCGACCACTCCTAACTGGATGCGGGACTCCTCGGCCAAGGCCAGGATGTCCTCGTACTTGGAAACGTCACAGCGCGCTGTGTGGACAGTAGTCTCAGCCCCCTCCAGCTCCTTTTTGACTGTAGCCAAGCCTTGGATATCGATGTCCGCCAGCAGGAGGTTCATGCCCTCTCGAGCGAGCCCGTGCGCCAGGGCGCGTCCGATGCCACTTGCTGCTCCGGTGATCACGCAGTTCCTGCCTTTGAGCTTTTTCATCTTCTCTCCTTGTCCTCCAGCGTGGCAGTGGCAACGCCGCCTTACAGGATGATCGCCTCTTACGAGATGGTGTGAGCGCGATTTGATGCCTCAGATGCGTTTTGCCGCTCAACACCAAACCGAATCTCCTGTCCCTCTGGTACCTATATCAACCGCATATCTCTTCCAGCCAGCACAGGACGTCTGGGAGTACGGCATCCACGTGGTCAAAGAGGATATAGTGGTGCAATCCCTCGTATACCCGGAGGTATTTTTTGCAGGTGAGGCGGCCATAAATATATTCGATATAATCTCGCGGGAAGATGGCGTCCTTTTCCCCGTGTAGGATCATGACCGGCGTGGCTATCTCTTCTACGGGGCAAGGAAGCGGTTCGCTGGCAAGGGAAGCCATTCCTTTGAGCCGGATGAACGGCACGAGTAGGGCACCCCTATAAAGCAAGTCCCGGGAGTTTCCCAGGTCTCGGATGGGCTCTGCTTTGAGGTTGATGTATGAAGTCATGGGCACCTTGAACTCGGGAAAAAGGCGTGCCAGGAAAGCCACCCATGGCTTCATGAGGCGGCTCAAGGTCGGGCTGCGGGTGAGCCGTATGCTCGCAGAGTCACCTAAGTCGGCCACGTTGTGGCAGATGGCGCCTGCCATGGGGAATCCCTCTGCAGCTAGGTAGAAGGCGATGATACCTCCCTGGCTCGAACCAGAGACCACGATAGGATCTCCGAAGCGCCTTCTGGCGTATCTGACCACAGCCCGCATATCTGCCATCAACTCCGGAACGGTGTAGCTACCTCTTGCCCCTTCGCTCCTGCCGTGTCCCCTAGGGTCGAACCCCACGATATTGTAGCCGTTATCTGCCAGTGCAGTGAGGAACTCGCCGTAGAGGATGGCATAGGCGTTGGTCCCTGGCATGAAAACGACGGTTGGTCGGCTTCGGTCGACCTGGATCACGTCCACGTGCAGTCTCAGTTTGCCAGAGAGCACGCTGTCGGGCTCGAAGCGGTCGAAGAATGGGACCATTCTCCGCTTTCTTACGACCTCGTCCAAAAAGGCCCGTATCTGTGCATTCGCATTGCTCATTGCATTTCTCCCAGCTTCTGTCGCTATCTCCCCCTCCTTTTTGCCGTCCTGCGTTCTTGGAACTACTACCTGCTCAAGCGTTGGTGCGACCGTTGCTTGAATTACTGACTTGTCAGTGCGTTTAAACTCTGGGGTCAGTAACCATAGGCCTTAGAGCAACTGGAACAAACATTCTCGCATTTGAAAAATGTCTTTTTATGTTTGCCTGTTACACGAAACATTTAAAGTAATTTATGATGTTGGTTGAACCGCGTGTGTAAGACTACTCGAGAGAAACCTCATAGTTATGTTAATGCCGATGGAGAAAATGGGCTTCAAAATAGTTCCATTCCTCGTCGTCCATTTCCCACAAGCAGTAAATGGCAACACCTTGATATGTGTGAGGCAGCTCAGGGAAACTGGCCAGACCCTTATGGATACCAAGAAGCGCGTTTTTCAGATTTTCGACCCTTGGAACATGATATCCAACGCCCTGGTCAGTGTAGGCTGGCACCCCAAGCAGAATGCTTTTCCCATTTGACCAATTGAGACTCTCCCTGGTCCACAGGCTCATAAGATGTATATACAACTTCTCACTGATCAGAGCCGTATCATAGAGCATTACGGCCAGTTGGTCACTACGGCTCGAGACCTCCCTAAAATAGTCTTCATTCCAATGGACCTCGTTGAGTGGATGCAAGATCGTTGGGGGCGGGTATGCTGCCACAGAAAGGATGTTACCTTGCGGAATTGCGGAACGCAGCTCATCCAGCAGGAGCAGAAACGACTTATCTCCTGAGGGACAAGGTTCTATGTTTATGTGAATACCTGCGAATGGATATGTCTGCAGTAGCTCCGCAACAGAAGCCACAAACGATGACCTCCATTGTGGATTACTGAGAAAGACGGTCTTCCCCCTTACGCCGCCGATCCAGGGGATGACGCGAATGCCAGGCAATCCACTGATGAGACGAAATGCTTGAGCACTGTCGATGCCAGGAAGGCTGCCATCCACACTGGTCGGGCACAGGTGTGGAAACACATCTAGAATGTGATAGCTATTGAGGGTGGCATGTAGTGCTGTTATGGCCTCAGGGCTCCTGAAGCGATGTTTGGAATCGATTTTTCGATGCCGCTTGAACCAGTCGTCGTCTCCTAACCATCCGTGCTCGATCCAGATTCCGTTCTTGCCTCGGTCGTGGCGTCCATCCTGAATATCCATACCCGGTGACCAGAGACTGAATGCAATGGCTCCCATCAAGAGGAAGAGCACCAGAGCCAGGGTCTTTTGCCACAAAGGTTGTCTCTTTTTCTTTCTCATGCACGCACCGGCTAGGCAGGTGAGAAACATTGTGTGTGAGTCTCAGCCCGGCTGTCCAACCACGCAGGACAACTCGCAGGCCCTGCAGTATTTGATGGGCCGTTGGGGTGCATCGATGTGTATCAGATCTCCCGTAGAGAGAAAACGGGCTGATTCATCGCTCCTCATCTGTTGCATACAGGATTCCCTTTGGTAGATTCCGCCCTCAAAGGCGTTTTGCGGACACGCGCTCATACATGGCCTGTCACAGGTTGCACAAGGATCGAATGTGCATTTCCTTTCCAATGGAGATACATTACTGTCCATTCCAAGCGCGCGCCATCTTATCCTTGGCCCGAATTCAGGTGACAGGGTCAAGTTGTTCTTGCCCATAGCACCAAGGCCCGCGAGCACTGCCGCATCCTTGAGAAATATCCCTCCCTTTTTCGGATGGTAGGGCAGTAGACAGGCTGTTATGTGAAAATGCGTTCTTAGGTCATAGATCAGTGCCTTGGCAATTTCCTCCATTTTCCGGTTGCCGGCTGAGACACTTCCGCTTTCCCACCAGTCAAGAGGTAATTCGTCTCGCTCATGACAGAGGCCAAACACAAGGATCGACTTTGTAGTGCGATTGAACTCAGGTCTGCCAGATACTTTGTGGGAAGGAGACATGAGCAAGCGAGACACATTGACAATGCCTGCCAGGGATGCTCCAGAAGATGTAGCCATGTGTACAATATCAAGGGCCCGGCTCATGGTTGTATTCCGCGAAGACAGAGACAGATGGCACGGTAATCATAAGAGATATTCACCTGGAGATGTGCGATCTGAATCAGGTCAATGTACTATTTCCCGACATAGCACTAGTCAAGATGATATCGTAGCAACAGTCATGTGTAGCGTTGCTTCGTGCTTTGCAGCAAGGCCTTTCTACAACCGCTCAGGTTGTCTACTTCTTAGTGCCCCTCTCAGAATGGTTGGAATCGGTACGTACGCTTCATCTCCCTTCTTGTTGTCCACACTATGGATGTGAACGAGATGAAATCATCTCGCGTGCTTGTTCGGTGCACCATGACATGACCTCTTTGCAATGGGTCGAATCGTCAAGGAATCCTCGGAGGTCCTGGGGTGAAGAAAAACTCCTAGAAGCTATGTCCTTGCACTGGATGCTGTTAAAACGGCCTTTGAAGTTATCCAGGAAGAAACGGGATGCGGCAAATGCTTCTTCAGAAGGTGGACTCTTAGGTCTGAGCAAATGCCAATGGCCTCTAACAAATGCTGCGCTGATGTCTGCTATGGTTGTTGTTCGCGGGTCATAGCCATAGGCGAGGCCCAGCGCCATGATTCCTCCGATGAGTGCTCCGCATGTTGCCCCACTTAGCGCTATCCCCCCTGCCAGACCGGTTGTTGCCCATTTGAAATAGGGTGTAAATTCCATGCTGTCCGGATAGACATCTGAGAGGACTGTCAAGGTGCAATGGGGTTGCGTAGGACCTTGGGATTCAGTCTCTTGGTGGAGCTCTGCTTTTTTTTCTGTTATGCGCGCAATGAACAACTCCTTTTCAATGGTTTCCGTCAGGTACCATACAGCCTCACCTACATGATGAAGACATCGGAGGAGTTTGTCTCCAGGCAAAAGATACCGGATCAGTCCTCGGGCAGTTGAAAAGTCAACACCAACGCGTTCACGACAGCAGCTCGATCCGAATCTTGTCTCGAACCAGCGCTTGTATGCTCCAGCGTGTCGATGGATCGCTTTTTCTTTATCATCCGCGCTCTTGATGGGATCGTTCGAAAGAAGCCCGCCAATGGCAAGCATACCTGCAGTTACTACTCCGCATGTCTCACCACACCCCACGATCCCACCCTCGAGATTGGTAGCGGCCTTCATCAGGAGTGGTGCTCGCATGTTGAACACCACTTCCAAACTCAGCAGGGTTGCGTGCGCACAGTTTTGAGCATACAAAAGATGCAGCCGTGCTCGTTGACGAACCAACCAAGCTCTTTTATTCATCCCTATCCTTTGCATGAAAGGCTGTTATCTTGTTTTGATAGCAACTACCTATTTCATAAAAGGCACCGTTTTTCAACACAGGAGTAGCATGGTGCGCACCCAGACTGCCTCGGCGATCGACTTTACAGGTGTGCTGGTTTCTATTAGTTTGATAAGGATGGCGTATGCATGGGGGTGGTGTACACCAGACATAGTCGATGACGAGAGCATCTGAGAATCGCGTAGTTCGTCTTCCGGACGGCCGAAGGCTTTCTTACAGTGTGTGGGGTCCTGAACGTGGGCCTGCTATAGTCCTCATGCATGGTTGGCCTGGATGCCGTCTGCTGGGCCTCCAGTTTGCAGCAGTAGCACAGGCCAAGGCCATTTGCTTGGTGATTCCAGACCGTCCCGGGATTGGACGTTCCGAGCCCTGCAAGGGACGTAGGTTGCTGGACTGGCCTGGGGACGTCAAGGTCCTTGGAGAGGCCTTAGGCATCGACCGGTTTGCAGTGGTTGGGTATTCAGGAGGAGCCCCGTACGCGTTGGCCTGCGCTAATCGGCTATCAGAGTTCATCACAGGTGTGGCAGTGGTAAGTGGTCTAGGCCCGCTCGATAGCAGCGAGGCAATGGCAGTCCTTCCTCGCCATGTTCAAGCGATGTTTTCGATTTGCCGCGTTGTTCCTGAAGCTGCCAGAATGCCTGCGGCATTTATGGCGGTAGCGGCTCGGTATGTTCCTAGGTTCGCAGCCTTTCAGTCGCGGTTGGTTTGTGCGTCTAGTGACAGGGATGTGCTTGCCAGGGAGCATGTAGTAAAGAACATGCGCATGGAGTACATCGAAGCCTTTCGTCAGGGTGTCAACCACGTGGCCGAGGAAGTTTCGATCTTTGCTCGCCCGTGGGGATTCCCTTTGCAGGGACTTCCAAAAGGGATTCGCCTCTACCACGGAGAACAGGACCGATTCGTTCCTGTTGCTCTGGGCCGTCTGGTAGCAAGAGCGCTTCCGGGTTGCCGATGCCGCTTTATCAGCGGTGCGGGCCACTTTTGGATCATAGACCATTTCGGCGAGGTCATAGATGATCTCTTGTCCAATGTGGATTAATACCGTCTCAGACGCGGCAAGATACGGCCTGTTCTTCTCGTGTACGTGCGATACGCATCTCCAAAAGCCTCGCAGAGCATTGCTTCTTCTTCTTTCATACGCACCATGATCGGTATGGTATAGATGCCCACAAGATAGAGGCCAAGGAGCCAGTTTGCCGACATAAGGAAAAGAGACGTGTGCAACAGATACCAGACAGCGTACATAGGATGCCGTACCCAGGCATAGGGACCGTGCGTGACAAGCGTGTGTTCCTCACGTATGCGCAGCACAAACGAACAGTTGAGGTCGAGACAGCGATGGACCCAGGCAAGTAAAGGAAGACAGACAAACCCGAGTATAACGCCAGTCCATCGTAGCCAGACCGGAAGGTGCAAGGATGACCAGCTCAGAAGCCTTGGATATGCTAGATAGGTGGCGAGCAGAGCACACGCACCTGTATAGAAGAACGCCTGCAGCATCATGCTCACCGGTGATTCCTTTTTTCTTACCCTGTCTGATGTGGTGTGTCTTCTCAGCAGGCAAAGATAGTACGCTCGAACGGCAAGTCCGAGAAGTACCACCACTATTATGAGAGTCCGAAAGATGGAATCGTCGTGCATGGTTCTGGTTCGGGCCGAGCGCCGTTCTTATTTTATCCTTGCTTCTTTTTCAACAGCAGTTCTCAATAGCGCTACCGCTGTTTCTGCAAGGAGCTGGGCACGCGGCCGAGTGATAATGGGTTCGTTGTAGACGTAATTTATGTAGAGGCGGCCGTTGAATGTGCTTACGAGTGCAGTAAAGTAGCCTGTGTTGAGAAGTGTCACTCCGCCGCGATAGGACGTAATACGAAAAGGACCCAAGTAGTAATCCAGACGCATTGCTCCACCATTGGATACACCTGTTCCCTTGTAATTTATCATCGTGGCTTCAGCGATTCGTGCAAACAGGAGGGATCCGCGTCTGCCCTTAGGCAATATCTTCTCTAAGAAAGGGACTATCCAGTCCGAGCTTGCAACCACTGCGTAGTGAATTCCTTCCTGTATCTTCTTGTGGAGATTATTGCTCACCTCTTGGGCGAGGCCCCAAAACGGCTTATCCTTCCATACTGTTTGAACAGACCAGAGCACGGATACAAATAGTCCTTGTTCCTCCTGCACAGGGGGGTCGAGCCTCGAACGCATGTTGACAGAGGAGGTGCATGCCAGGGTCCTTGGTGAACCGTCGGTCATGACCCTTGAGACAGCAAGGAGGCTTGCTGCACACAGTGCGCCATGTACAGTGGTATGTTCCTCGCGAGCTCGCGCCACGAGACGTTCAGTGAATTCGTTTCCAAACTCATACGCGAGAATTCGTGACCTCCGGTGCTCGTAGGAAGGCCAGTGCTCGAACATAAGCCTTCGTGGGTTTCCTCCTTTCCTGATATGTGCGACGAATTCCTTC